>Ga0164242_10007874_pt1 | contig 11615 bp, 12 predicted proteins | sample OricomgcompostMG_FD_108783 | JGI IMG/M metagenome (GOLD analysis project Ga0164242, IMG submission 108783) | Miracle-Growth compost microbial communities from Emeryville, California, USA - Original compost - Miracle growth compost (MG) ... | reverse complement strand
TCTCCCTAAGTAATATTCTTGTTCAACCACTCAATCCACTGATCATCAGTCCAGCTGCTACTAATCTCATTCGCTACGACGCCATCAAAGATAACCGTCGGGCTCACATGCACCCCGACCAGCCTCGCCATTTTAATCACCACCTTCAGGTCATTAGTGACAGCATTCCCAACATTCAACCCCCCGTCCGCAGCCGGCTTGTCAGGTATCTCCAGCAGGCCAAACACCTCATCCTCGGAAACCCCCGCGCTCGACGCCGCCAGCCGCGCCAGCCGGCGATAGGTATCGTTGCGTGTCTCCGCCACGACTGAGACGTCGTAGTACTCGCGCTGCGCCGCGAACAGCGCCGCCGCGAAGTCCCAGAACCGGCCCGGCGCCGCGAGCCGCGACACCGCTATCCCGGCCTCGTGCACGAGCGTCGAGGACGGGTGCCACGGCTGGATCTGCGGTCGGAAGATGAACTGCACCTTGCCGGCGAGGGCCGGGCTGGAGCGGATCCGCGGAGCGACGCGGGTGAAGACCGTGTTGAAGAGCTCTGTTCAGCAGGAGGTAAGCAGGGGGGTTTGCGCTTAGTCTAGTTGAGGGAGGCTCTGCGGGTGTGCGAAAGGAAGGGCGGCCTTACTGGCTGAGAACGGGCAGACGTAGTCGAGAAACATTTCAATTGTGTGGAGCGGCTCTGCCGTCCCCGGAGCTGCGGAGTTGGCTCCGGTGAAGGTGAGTCGGAACGCGCTGAATTTCGGAGCTAAAGCCATGTTTGCAAGGCAACAGATTTTATGTCTAGGTGGTTGAAGCTTCACCAAAGGAGGTAATTATATTATAGGTAGTGGAAAGCGAAGTGTAATTCGTTGCAGGAGCTTGTTTCCCCTCAGTCAGCCCAAAGCTACGACGCAGACATGTCGTCAGAGGACGAAAGCACTGCGATAGCTCTTAGCGTGCCCCTCATGCCCCTCGGGCCCCTCGGAGGGATCACTTGTGCAAGCGGGGTAGCTAACGCACATCATATTGCACCAAACTTGATGCACTGCATGTCACACTACGGCACCTTGATAGGTATTCAAGAATAAGACCAATGAGTATTGAGTACCTATCCTTCGAGCACTCCACTAGTCACTGGCAAGAAGCTTATCCTCAGTTCCCAACTCAACCAATAGCAGCAACATGGTCCGTCACCAAGCAAGTCCAGTCATCTGAACCGTAGAAGATAGTGTTGCCATCATCCGCAGTCTTTCCCCCGCTGAGGGTATCGCCAAACTGCCAGAACGCATCGCCGGCCATACCCCCGTCCCTGAGCCCGAGGGATGTCTTCTGCCACGGCGCTTCCTGTGCACAGTGGGACGAGGTCATACCGTCTAGGGAATTTCATGTGTGAGCATCGAACTTTAGGGGGTATGATTGGGCGAGAGGCTGAGGCGGTAAACGATAAGACACTTACATTCTTCGAAGAAGCAGGGCTTGCCGGCTTTCACACATTGAGCGGCGTGTGTGCTGATCCACGAGTTACCCCAGTCGACAGTCGTGCCCCCTAGAAAAAGTTCCCCGTAGTCAGCTCCGAATCACCCAGTACGCTCAACTCACATAAAAGGGGCTAGGAAAGGGTCCATACAGCTACTCGGGTACAAGTGGAAAGTGCCAAAGTCGATAGTCGGGATGCCCAGGTTCTTCACCCAGTCAACACCCTCACCGTACTGGTACGGGTAGCTTCCGTCACCTTCCAACCCAAAGCCCTCGTCACCCAGCGTAACCATATGATTCGCATCGAGGCTCTTGATGTACTCCGAGGTCGACTTGGCCCAGTTGTAGATCACTCCCGTATCGCAGCCGTTGCACCTCGGTTCGTTGGCGAGCTCCCACGCGAAAACGGCGGGAGACTCCTTGTACCTTGCCACGACAGCGGCGATGTATTTGCGGTACTGCGCTTGGGCGGCCGTGTTGGTAAACCAGGTCTGATGGGTTCCGCCGAACGCTGCCACGTACGCGGCGATGCCTCCATAGTCGTCCCAGTTGTTCACGAAGTTGATGATCAGTTTGATGCCGCGCGCCTCGGCCGCGGAGACGACGTAGTCCAGCCGCCCCAGGCCCTCGGCCCCGGTGTTGATCGTCGACCCGGAGGCAGAGAGGTGCTGGTAGTAGACTGTGCCGCTGCCAGGGACGGTATTAACGTCGTTGAAGCCCCAGACCCGCAAGATCTTAAGCCCCGAGGCTTTCATGTGGTCGAGGGCCATGTCTACATCTGGGTTGTAGGTAAGGAAGCCGATCCAGTAGCTGTTAGTTCCGGCGAAGTAGTTGGTCGAGCCATCAATATTGAACTTGGTGCCCACGGCCTTGGGGAATCCCGTGCCGCCGGGGCTGCTGGATGTCGTCGTCGATGGGGGCTTAGTGGTCTGGGTTGAAAGCGTTGTTGGCGTAGTGGTCTTGGTTGTTGACGGCCCCGCCGCGCCTTGAAGATCCATGTTAGAGTTTCCTCATATCCCTTCTTAAAAGCTGTAGGTTCCAACATACCAGGAAGGCACTGGGAATACCAATCATTGCTGTATTGGCAAGACGACCCAGCAACACAAGTGGTTGGACCATTCCAACCCAATCCACCACATTGGCCGTAGACACTCTGCTGCGCGGAAGCCGCACCGGCCAGAGAATAGATCGTGGCAGCAGCGAGCCCGGCCTTCATCTTGGTACGGTTTGACAAGTCGACGTGGATGGTAGAACAAGAAGAGCCCGAGGAAGTGAATCGCCCTTGTCTCCTATCATATGAGCTTGAAGCCCACGGGGCGGGCATCCGCTATTTATCTAGCAAGGCTATGCGAAGAATCACTAACACCACTCGGTGCCAGAGAACCTTACGCGGCGCCATCGGCTCCAGTGCCTGGAACAAGCATGGGCTAGACGCCGCCCAAGCTCCGAGCCATATCGATACTCAAAACAATATTCCGTCAATGGCATCGGAGGTGGAGTTGCAATCTGCCCCACGCTTGGGTAACATCGGTTCGCACACAGGACCTGAAGGACGAGAAAAGCTTCAGCAAACAGCAGAGAAACCAGGTTTGAGAACGGCCCGGCCTCCGGGACAGCATGCACAACTTTGTGGCTCCGAGGTTGTTACCGGGGTGGTTGGAGAAATTTGGAGAAAGGGGCGTGTTGTGTTGCAGGCATTCCCCACGATATCGACGGCGGGAACATGTCCGTGAGCCTCAAACGGTTTAACGGCCTTTCTTGGACTCCGTAGTGGCTTATGGCTACCAGCTTCGAGGCCCGAAGATCCTATCCAATGTTTGACCTGATATCTCGGCCAGCTGTATGTAGATGCAGCGCTGAATCCCCTGAATTTAAAACAGCTCGGGTGTATTCGGCTGTGGTGTAGGTAAGCATGGTTGATATACGGACGGAAAGTCCTATACTAAATAGAGGCCTACGGTCGGCGTACAATATGGCGTTCGTGGTTGTCTGTGTGGTGTGGTATGTTGTGATGACTAAGGGGCTCAGGGGTAAAGTGGTGGTTATTGACATATCAATCAGTTAACTGACCTGTTCTCATAAGAAGGTCCCGGTGGTCGAGTTGGAAGAGAGTGAGATTTGGAAAAGCCAAACGCTACCAAACCCTCCACCAACCCCCGACAGACGGTCACTCCGCACACCATTCCCTCGCTCCCGCTCCTCCCGGGGACTGCGACTTACGAGCGAGGCGGTCGGACCTTCCATTAAACAAATACCCGCGGCAGTAGCCGGCCGAAAGGCTAAGGGGGCGCAGAGACCGCGGCAAAGCCGAGGAGATTGGGCCTGGAAGAAGAATTTCTTTTTTTGGTGGAGGGTAGAGGGTAGAGGGTGGAGGGTGGAGGGTGGAGGGCTGAGGGCGGCGAGGCGAGGGTTCAACTCCCCCTTCAACCCCCCCCTTTTTTTCCTTCCCCTGGACGTAGACATGACCACCAACCAAACCCTAGAGATGAACAGGTGGGAGATCTCCTCTATTGTAGCTAGACATTATGTCTCTGGTCCGATGATAGAAAATTCGAGGCCGGGGAGCTGATATTGAGTGCAAAAGCGAGTTTCCATTAACACGGGTATCTGATTCGAGGTTCACGACCTGAGCCCTGTATGTCCCGTTGCGCCCACGATGGCGATATCCCATTGGCCTCTAACCCAGAATGTACATGGAATGCTTTCAAGTCTACCTAGCAGCCATGCAAACGCTTCTCCTGACAACAAGCCACAGACGGGTGAACAATCTGGATGGCATCAAGCCTGAACGGCGTCGCCCTCCTTGCCCCATCTCGCCGTCTCGTCGCCCCCTTTCCATTCCTTCTCAACGTATCCGAGCTCGCGCTTGACTTTCTCTACCGTTTCTTTATCGCCCGTATTCTTCCCGATATTGTCACTGTACGTACACGTAGTCAGTCTCATACTCCCGCACGAACACAGGGATTTTCAGGGGGGATACTCACCTAATCTTGACGGCGGGTCTGCCCGCGGCAGAACTCAGCTTGATGACGATATTGAGAGGCACCGACTTCTTGCCAGTGCTCTTGTGGACAAAATCGTTGGTGAGATAGGTCCCGACACCGAACGTGGGTTGGAAGCCAGCGTCTTCTGAGACCTTCTTGTACTCCAAACAGCGGTCGATGTTGAGCGAGTCAGAAAAGACAATGACCTTCCGGTCCTTAATGCCCTGCTCATCGTAGAACTTGCGCATCACCTTCACAAAGGTGGTGGGGTCACCCGAATCCTGTCGGACGCCCGTGAACACTTTGGCGTACGTCTTGTTTCCCGACTCTCGCTGAGACGCCGCAGCGTCATCGGCACCGGTAAACGAGTCAGCTCTGCTGGGTTTCCGTTCAGGGAGCGGCTCGTCATCCTCAGAGCGGCTAATCGGCTGGCTGAAAGCCTTCAGAAACTCGGGAGTGCCGAAAGTATCCGTCAGCGCGATGCCGAGGACGCCCTCCCCAAAGCACCCCACCCAGCGGCGCAGGGCCTCCTCAGAGGCGACCTTGTAGTCTCCCGTTATGGCGGCGATGCCCATGAACCACTCGTGCGCCACCGTCCCCACGGGCGGGATCCCAAATCGCATGGCGAGGTGCACATTGCTGGTCCCCGAGAGCTTTCCGGCAAGGCCGCGTTGCTCGGCTTCCTTGTTGGCCTTGGTGAGTCCCCTGAACACGAGCGCCTGGGTGTGGTAATCCCGACGCCGGCGGGTGCCGAACTCGGAGAAGACGCAGCCGGCCTCGAGGAGCCGCATCCCCTTTTCGAAGGCACGGCTTTCCTGGTCGCCGTAGTCCCAGTCCGCGTCCATGAACTTGAAGTAGGCCTCGGAGGCCAACGCGAGGATTGGGATCTCGTAGAGGATGGTCTCCGACCACGCCCCTTTGACGTTGATATTGACATCGCCGAGGTCGGAGGCTGAGCCCGTATCTTCCCCTACGGGGTGGAATTTGATGTCGACCTGATCCCTTGGGCGCAGGCGAAGGTCCTGGAGAAATTCAAGGTAGGCCGGCGTCAGGTACGGACAGTGAGTCTTGAGATACCGAAGCTCCTCCGTTGACAATGAGATATTCCCGAGCTCTGCAGGAAGGTTAGCAGATAGGTTATTACCAGGAATCCAAAGGAAGTGCTTGTACTTTTAATCTGTTCGTCCAGCCAAACGAAAGCTTGACGGGAGAGCTTCTTCTCCGGCGTCCGATTCGTGAAGGAGTAGGTGACGGGTACATCCTTGTAATACTTCAGGACGGCACATTGCATTGTCAACTTGTACAAGTCCGTGTCGAGGAAGGATATAACACCTTCCGGGTACGGCGACGAGCTATTGAAGTCCATGACGGCAACACTTTGCTGTACGTAGACTGTGTAGAGTGTGGCTTTGGTGGATGGCTGTGAAAAGTACGGATTCGAACTGGGAGAGGGATTGAGTCGACCTAAGAACCAGGGGAGTTGAGAATGAGGGAGCCTTGTCTCAGGACTCAGACACAAACACACTCTGACTCAAAACTTGCCTAATTGGCGAAGAGAGAAAGGGTGTTGAGTGCTAGTACCTGCAACCTTTGAAAGGGAACCCTCAAGGTATGCCGTGTGGGTAATTAGTAGCAGCGGATATGTACTGGGATCGGAACCTTGGCGTCACCATGCAAATAGGGGAGGTCGCAGGAATCGTTCCCAGAGTCTTTGCCTCTGTGTGTGAGTTCGGAATCGGAATTTACTAGAGCGTGGATATCGGCTTTCGTTCCCCAGGCTCAACCGCTGCGCCGGCGACTCTCTCCGAAGCAGGAGCAAAGGACTGGCGTGACTCTTGTTTGAATGGTGGGGTTCGGCTTTGGGTTCTTGGAGGGGTACCTGTCAGGGTACCGGTGCCTGTGGTGCAGCCCTATCTATTATCTACTGCGCATTTGGTTTGGTTTGTTTCTCAATTGGTTCCTCAATTGTAAGGCTACCACTAGGAACAACTACTTTTCAGCAACCAAGTTTGGCTCTACTCTCACAGTCTCACTCTAGAGCTGGCTCAAGAGCCCGGAGAGACTCTGGACTTTCTATCACACCAATGGGAGCCCACTCTCCTTCCTCAACAGCTAAAGCAAGGTGACTCGTCCTTGCCCTCGCCCTCTAGGTAGGTATGTGGTACAGGCAGGTGATATACGTATGCGATACGCTGCCTACGATGTAGATTTCGTCAAATGCTTGACGGGGCGAGAGGTTGAAGACCCGGTCACAGACGGGTAGCCGGAGGAGAGAGAGAGAGATTTGGCGCGCTCTTTCCCCCTCGAGGGAGATCAACCTTTCGTCGGTATTTGACCACCTCCAGCTAGCCCACTCACGACTTACCTACTTTATCTGACCCCTCAACGGGCAAAGTTGCAGATTTGTCCGTACGGTGCATTGGATGGGCCGTTTCTTGGTGTCGGGCCCAAAGGCGGCGGGGCCCTGAGGGCTACTGATCGGAGGTCCATCCATATTGATCCCGCGAATGGCACACCTTTCGCTCACAGCATGGGAGATGGTTCTCATAACCGGGGTTGTTGTCCCAATAATTCAGATTCCAACTGCCTAATTTCGCCAGCTAAGCATCAGTTTATTAGGCTACCCGTAGATACGGGACCAGTCGTCCAGTGGTGCTTCCAGTGGTAATTGTCCATGGCCCATCGCATATCATGTCGTTGCCCCCCCCCTGCATCCTCCGCCCCCCTCCTAACCGTATATCCGAACTATCTCAGGCGGCGAGCCTCACGCTCCGATTCTAAGAGGACGAGGATATCATTGTCGCGGACTGCGCAGCGAAAGGGGTTAGTGGCCACTTCTTCCAGGTCCATAGGTCCAAACAGGGGCGGGGGAAGGGGCGTTCTTACCGGGTCCCTTTACGTTGCGGATAATGGACCGGGTCTGATCTTCGAGGAACTCAACTCGTACTTGGGTCACACCACCTCGAGATCCTGCGACTTGTTAGCTTGTTGCATCCCTCTAAACAGCCCCCCCAAGAGGCAGAAAGCTGAACGGCCGTACCGGTGCGGCCGAGGACTCGGACGACTTTCACGAGCTTGACGGGAACTTTGGAGGCATCCATTGCGAAATGATCGTGTCCAACGGTGAGTGTTGAACGGTCGTAACGGGGGTAGTGGTGGAAGTGGCGCGGTGGAAGTGGTCGAGGTGGAAGTTCGTGTCGAAGCGGATTTATGGCAGGCCGACTCTTTTTTTTTTCGCTTTATTTGGTGCGTTTGTAAGTCCGAAAATGCAGGCCCCGCCCCGCCGCCCTGGCAGAAATCCCGGAGAATCTTAATCGCCCATCCGACCAACTCTGAAAGGGTGGGGCAGGCACGGACCCCAACCCACCCACTCACTGCCTGCCATTGGAACTCCACTATGAACGCCCGTTATCTAATCGGTACAAGTCCCCCCCAAAAAAAAACTTGGAGAGAAAAATCCAGGTCCAGATATCTTGCTGAGGCTCCCAGAGCCGCTTGTTAAAAAATGCATGTTGCGTTTCGCGGGCAATAGACAGAAGGAAACAAGCTTGTAAGACAGCGACCATGGACGTTCACCGCTGTCGCTTCGTTCCCTACCCCGCCTCCGCCATCAATGCTGTCGCCTTCTCACATTCCAGCCTGCCCACTACCAGCAGGAGGGCTTCTCATAGGCATGCCGCCGTCCGCCTAGCGATCGGTCGAGCGAACGGCGACCTGGAAATATGGAACCCTCTCAATGGTGCATGGCATCAGGAGCTCGTCATCCCCGGCGGCAAGGATCGGAGCATCGATGGCTTGGTCTGGGTGACAGACCCGGACGAAGAGTCAGCCGACGGAAAGATCATATATGGCAAGTCAAGACTCTTCAGTATTGGATACACTACGACCATTACCGAATGGGATTTGGAGAAAGCCCAGGCGAAGACACATGCCAGCGGTCAGCACGGCGATATATGGTGCCTTGCAGTCCAGCCTGTAGCGACAGGAGGCTCCTCGGCCAACAACGCCAAGCAATCCAGAAGGCTTGTCGCCGGCACCAGCGACGGTAGCCTTATACTGTACTCAATCGAGGATGACGAGCTGCGCTTCCAAAGGGCCATGTTCAAGACTCCCAACAAGAAGGTGAAGATGGTCAGCATCACCTTCCAGTCTCGACACGTCGTCATCGTCGGCTGCTCAGACAGCACGATCCGGGCCTACGATGTGCGGAACGGCGCGACAATAAGACACATGACACTAGGTTCCGACCTTGCCGGCGGCTCCAAGGAGATTATCGTCTGGGCGGTGAAGTGCCTACGAAACGGTGACATCGTGTCTGGCGACTCGACCGGACAGATTTGTATCTGGGACGGCAAGACCTATACCCAAGCGCAGCGGATTCAAAGTCACACACAAGACGTACTTAGTCTAGCCGCCAGCGCCGACGGTACCAAGATCTTCTCGGGTGGTATGGATAGGCGTACAGTGCTTTACGAACCGATGCCAGGACACGCAGGCCGTTGGGCCAAGGTCTGGCATCGGCGGTACCACAGCCACGACGTCAAGACGATGGCCTCGTTTGAAAAGAAAGGAATGAGCGTGGTGGTTTCTGGAGGTGCGTTTCCCCAAATCCCGTGTGTTGCTTTTCTGAATAGCCGATTCTAACGAATCGTTTAGGCCCCGACACAACCCCAGTTGTGATGCCCCTCCAAGGAGCTGGCAAGGAATACCATAGAACCCTATCTCACCTTCCCCAAGGCACGCCATTACAGAGTGCCCCGAAGGCTCGGCTAGTCATTAGCTGGTGGGAGAGGGAGGTCCAAATCTGGCAACTTCCGAAGCCGCTCAAGGAGATGCTGAACGGTGGTAGCGTGGAGCCCGATACCGGGAAAAACTACAAGAGACTCGGTCGGATCCTCATCAAGGGGGAGTCGAATATCACGTCTGCCGCTATTAGCGAGGATGGAACTCTCCTCGTGGTCTCGACCGCCGCGGATGTCAAGGCATTCAAACTTGGAGCGCAGTCACCGGACGAACCGCTCAGGGTCTCTAAAGTGGATGTAGCTACAAACAGCCGCGGAGCGACAAAGGTCCAGATCTCGCCCGACAATGATTGGGTTTGCTGGATCGAAGAGGGGAATAGAGTGGTGGTTGCGCAGATCACCGTTGTCGGCTCGGAAGCTGAACCGTCCTATGCCATCTCACGGTCTTCTATCATGAAACGACTACGACGAAGTATCTCCAAGTACACTCTACTAGGCGGTCTCGGGGCCTATGATAGGAGTATCTCGCATATTGCATTCTCCGCGGATAGTAAGATGCTCGCCGTCGCCGACTTGGCAGGGTACATCGACACCTGGATATTGCGTGGCCCCGAGAGTGAGCGTCTGCAGAACGGCACAAGCGGCGAGGGTGATGACGACGCAATGTCCGCTGCATCGTCAGGGGACTCGTCGGACGAGGAGCAACCCGAGGAGCAAGACTCGCGATGGATTCGTAATCCCAGGGCGCCGCTAATACCGAAACTCTCCGCCGAGCCAGTCTGTCTCTCGTTCTCCGGCCATACACCCGGGTCAGCATCTCAGGATGGAGGGTTAGGGGCGGTTAACGACTACACCCTCCTTACTATTACGACTTCGAGGCAGATACTAGCTCTCAACCCGTTACGCGGCTCCCTCTCGGATTGGTCGCGGCGGAACCCCTACGCCAGGATCCCCGAGAAGCTTCGGACGACTCGCGACCTCGCCAAGGGCGTCCTATGGCAGGGCTCGAGAGTCTGGATCTACGGCGCATCGTACCTGTGCATGCTAGACCTCTCCATGGATCTCACCCCTGAAATGATATCGTCGATGAGCAAAGGTGACAAACAGCAAGGGACAAAACGGAAGCGAAATGGCCCTGATGGCGGGGCTGGCGGCAAGATGGAGAAGCACTCCCGTGTACCACAAAAGGTCCGGATGGCTGTAGACTCCGAGGGGAAGCAGTGGGCGGACGTAGACATGGCGGAACCGGATGAACCAAAGAGCGGCGCTACGAGCAGTGGGCTCGACGAGGAGGAGGACGACGACGACGAAGACGAGGAGGAGGATGACATGGAGGGCAGCGCATTGCAGCTGATGAGGGAGCAGCAGGAAGCCAATGGGAAGAGTGCCGAGAGGAAGGAGGAGCGCACGCCGTGGTGGCACACGTACAAGTACAGGTCGATACTTGGCATCGTGCCCCTCGAGGCCCTGGACGACGCGGACCTACAGCAGACCGACGGGTCCCCGCCTCCGCTCGAGGTCGCACTCGTCGAGAGACCGATATGGGAAGTCGACCTCCCCCCACGCTACTTTGGGGAGGGCGAGTTGGAGCGGTGAGCATCGATGTTTGGGGTGGGTGGTCTTGCGATGTGGGACTAGAGAGTATGACGAGGACGTGGTAACGCGCGTTGATTCAATAGAAATCGCTCAACCACACACCCCCCTCCCCCCCTTTTTATTTGGGTGTGTCGATGAAAGGAAAAAATTGCATGGCCTTTTCAAAACCAGTACGTGACGATATTTTTGCCCCCCCTTTTCGGGCCGTGGGAGCCTATGATGGTGTGGGCATGGGAACACTCTACGGCCGGCCGGAATAGCACGGATGGAGAGGTGAACCTGCCCGTTCTGGTCTGGCCAGGGCCGAGGTCGCTTGTACTGTGTCTCATCTCGGTGCCTTCATATTTTAAGGGACCCTGCTTGCGTGTCGATTCAGGGTGGTTCGATGGACGGGCCACGTCTTGCAGAGTCTCTGTTCTCTCGGACTGCGGCTCGTGTTCGGGATTCAGACCCTAAGCCATACTCCTCCTGCCTTCGCCACTTGTTCCTTCCGAGGCGGCGGTCACGGGCGTGGCCTTGGGAGGGTGCCTCAGACTAGGGTGCATGCTTATGGTAACGAGGGTCCAAATACAGTTTCCAAAGTGAGGGGGTCCAGGGGTCCAGGGACCCAGATATTTCAAATCACGCGGATGGCGATCTAGACTACACACTATCGTCGCCGTCGGACTCGCAATGCGAACTACGGGTGGCGGATCATGGACCACGCCGTCGGCTACCCAGGGGTTATTCCTTTCTCAGCCAAGCTACGACGCTACGTCGTTACCATGATAGCTTACGCCCGATCGCCCCGTCCCCTCCCCCGGAAGCCGTAGTGAGTTCTCTTACTACCCCCCCCTCCCCC
>Ga0164242_10007873_pt1 | contig 11616 bp, 7 predicted proteins | sample OricomgcompostMG_FD_108783 | JGI IMG/M metagenome (GOLD analysis project Ga0164242, IMG submission 108783) | Miracle-Growth compost microbial communities from Emeryville, California, USA - Original compost - Miracle growth compost (MG) ... | reverse complement strand
ATCAGGATGCCCATAGTGATGATGCCAAGGCTGAGACCATAACGGGTAAGTTTGCCGCCCAGCAGGATTAACAGGCCGGTGGCCGTTTCCAAAAAAGGAATGATATAGCACATAATGAGTGTGGGTGTGCCTGCAATAAAGGTATGGCTGAACATGTCCAGATGGCTATGCGCAAAAAAATCCAATTTGGGGAGTCGCACAGCTCCATGGATACAGATACTCAGCCCAATGGCGATCCTGGTGGTCTGGTAGGCCAATTGTTGATTGGTTAGTCGCATAAGAATTTATTTTTATGGGTACAGCCTTAAAAGTACAAAAACCGGGATTATTTACCGTTTACCAAAAAAAATTAACGAAGCATGCAACCTTTTTTACCTTGCCCTCGTCTTAAGACAATAGAGACATGAGTAAAGCAAACAATCATACGCTGGAATCTTTAATTGAAGGCTGCATCAATAATGAGCATGCTGCTCAAAGAGCTATCTACCAGATTTTTGCGGCAAAGATGTTTGTGATTTGTCTGAGGTACGGTAAAACGAAAATGGTGGCTGAGGAACTCTTGCAGACGGGGTTTGTAAAAGTTTTTAAATCAATCATCCATTTTAGACAGGAAGGGTCTTTGGAAGGCTGGATCAGACGGGTGATGGTAAATACAGCCATCGAGTATTACAGGCAATCGGTGAAAATGATGCCCACTGAAAGTCTGCAGGAGGATTTGAACCGCGCCGGTAACGAGCATTCGGGACTGGATCAGCTAGCTTTAGAAGATTTACTGGCTTTAATTGCCGGTCTTCCGGATGGCTATAGAATGGTTTTTAATATGTATGCGATAGAGGGTTTTTCTCATAAAGAAATCGCAACAAAACTGGGCATAACGGAGGGTGGCAGTAAATCGCAGCTCTCCAGGGCAAGGCAGCTATTGCAATTTGCCATTAAAAAAAGACAGGAGGTGGAATATGCAAGACTGGAAAAATAACGCTGATTTGGAAAACGGAGATGACGCATTAAACATGCATCCGCTGGATCAGGCATTCAGGCGGCTGTTAGCAGATGCTGAGCTAGCGCCGGATGCGCATATTCTGGATCAGATGATGGGGCACCTGGAGGAAGATGATATAGAACAAAAGGGGCCGCGTTCTGCTCAAAACCAAGATGCACCGGTAACGCCCTCCTTGCCGGCATCATTAACCCCCGTTTTGAAGGTAAGAAAAATGCGTAGGAAACTTTCTTTCGCTGCTGCCATTGCGGGAGTTTTAGTGGTACTGGCTATTGGAGTCAGGGAAGTATCGCGTCCTGATTCCGTGGTGGCCGTCGTAACAACTACACCTGTCACACCCAAAGCGCTACCTGAAAATGAAACAGCCACTTCAAGGGCAGCTGATAAGGAGGCAACCAGTACAGCAAAGCCCACTGAAAATAAAGGAACAGCAACGCCAAATAAAACGGGAGCTGATAAAACCGCCCGTTTAAATGGCCCGGCAAATAGGATCACACCCAAGAGGAAAGCGACATCCCCCGTAACCGGGCCGCAGTCAACCGGTGATCTGGCCGGCACGCAAAGGATGAAGCAGGCTGGAGTGACAGAGGAATCTAAGGCAGGAACACTTGCGACATCAAAGGCTCCCGCACAGGCAAGTGGCTTAGTCGTTGCCAAAGACCTAAGTCCGGAAAATGACGAAATAGAAAAAACGGGAATTGCCGCTTCCTCCACACAAGGAGCGCCCTTGCCGAAGCAAAAGGCTGGTACGGTAGCGACAGACCTGCCGGCAGCGGCAACCGGTCTGACAGGATTGAATAGGGAACCGGAACAAAATACCCGTCAAATTGCGAAGGCTGTCGTAGCCCCTGGCGTTAGCAACGCCGCTGGAAGTAAAGCAGGCAGTGAAGCGGACCCCGGGAGGCTTAGCAGAGCCGGCAAAAGAAGAAACCGCGGGTTATTCAAGGGCCTGGTGGATAAACTGTCTGCGACCGCCCAGACGATTTCTGAAGATATTGTCAGTCAGCAGGATGATAAAACGGTGATTAATATCGGCGTTATCGCGATTACAACGTATAAATAATTTAATAACCATCATATAAAATCAAGTCTTATGAATAGAGTGTTTTTTATCACTTTAATGGCCATGATATGCCATGTTAGTCTGGCCCAGGATCAGGATTCTTCCAGCAACCTGAGAGAAGGGAAATCATCCTCCATTGTGACCATCAAAGGAACAGATAAGGAAGGAAAGCCCAAAACAACCAAGGTCAAAGTGAATTTTGTACGTCATTCCAAAAACGCCTATTTTGGGATTGACCCTACGGTGGAGTTCGGCTGGAACCGGTTTATGGACCACGGTAAATTAAAGGTAGGGGAAAATAATAGTGACTTAAGGCTGGAAAAAGGCCCTGAATTTGCCTTTTATCCGATAGTAGGCGGGGTATATCTGGACAAAAAACATGTACTTAAGCTCTCCACGGCCTTGGGAGTTACCTGGAATACCTATCATTTTGAGAAGGATATTACTTTACAAAAGGGGCAGGATGTGTTAACCTATACCATAGACGAGGATAAGCATTTTTCTAAGAATCTTTTGCGTTCCAAGTATCTGACCATGCCGCTTATCTTTTCTATCTACCCTATCCAAAAGAGCTCTTTCCAGATTAATCTGGGGGCAGAAGGGGGCATCCTGATTGGCGCCAAAACCAAACAAATCAATAAGGAAGATGGCAAGGTGAAGGTCAATGGCTCTTTTAACCTGAATCCGGTACGCTATGGTTTCCGTTTTGGACTGGGAACGGATGACGTGAATATTTATGCTAAGTATTATATGTCTGATGTTTTTGCCTCTGGCGAGGGTCCTAAAGACTTTAATACGGTAGCCATTGGTATTAATATAGGTTTCTTTTAGTTGCATTGGCACTTAAAATAAAGGATTTTCCATTTTATCCAGAACTTACCTGCTTTGATTGGAGCAGCCCGGCATGCATACAAATAACAGATGCGCCGGGCTTTTCTATTGCGGGGATCTTTTGAGAGGATTTGACGCCAATGGAGCTTATGTCTGGAGTTCGGGTTGATTTTTGTAATTTTGTAGCGAAAATAATCAACTGGAAATTCATGGCAGGGACGGACTTTAATTTTGAAAACTGGGAAAAGCGGTCACTAGACCGCAAAAAGATCTATGCCCAGCGTCTGGCCAAAATCGATAAAAAGGCGACGCTGCGTAAATTACCTCAGCTACATCAGGAGGCTTTTGAAAGAGTGGACTGTCTGAGCTGTGCCAGATGCTGCAAGCATTACTCGCCCAGATTTAAAATGCCGGATATTAAGCGGATTGCGAAAGTGCTGGGAATGAAGGAGACCATCTTTATCACGACCTACTTAAATATGGATGAAGAAGGAGATTACGTGGTAAAATCCGCTCCATGTCCATTTTTAGAGCCAGATAACACGTGCCGGATTTATGAGGATCGCCCGTCCGATTGTGCCCGTTTCCCCTATACCGATGAGGACGTGTTATTCAAACGTAAAAATATCACGCTGAAAAATGCAGAGTTCTGTCCGGCAGTTTATTACGTTTTAGAAAAACTTTTTGAATAAAAATCGTATTTTCGTTAGCATCCGTAAACATTATTGATCATCCTAATATAGAACCCTACCATGGGCCATTTACCCACGCTTATAGAAGACCTGGCACTTATTTTATTTTCTGGTGCAGTGGTGACACTGCTATTCAGGAAATTGAAACAGCCCCTGGTCTTAGGCTATATTATTGCGGGCCTGCTGGTAGGTCCGCATATCTCATTAGTTCCTACGGTGGTGGAAGAAAGGAATATTAAAATTCTGGCTGAGCTAGGGGTGATTTTCCTGCTGTTCAGCCTGGGGCTGGAGTTCAGCTTTAAAAAGTTGATGCGCGTCGGTGGCTCCGCTTCGGTGACCGCCTTTGTAGAGATTGCCTTTATAGTAGTGGCGGGCTATCTGGTAGGTAAATGGATGGGCTGGGGCCAGATGGACAGTATCTTCTTGGGCGCCTTGCTTGCGAGCTCATCTACGACCATTATCATCCGGGCCTTTGAGGAGCTGGGGGTGAAGTCTAAAAGATTTGCAGGAGTGGTCTTTGGGGTATTGGTGGTGGAGGACCTGGTGGTCATCTTACTGTTGGTACTGCTGCCTGCGATTTCTGTTTCCAGGGAGTTTGAGGGAGGTGCCATGTTAATGACCCTGATTAAGCTATTGTTCTTTCTAATATTATGGTTTGTCCTGGGGATTTTTTTAATCCCGACGTTCTTAAAGAAAATGAAATCAATGATGGATGATGAGATGCTGCTCATGCTGGCCATCGGTCTTTGTCTGGGTATGGTTGTTCTGGCTACGAAGGCCGGATTCTCGGCTGAACTGGGCGCATTTATTATGGGGTCTATTTTGGCAGAAACAACTTCAGCGGAGAAAATTGAACATTTATTCAAGCCGGTCAAAGATGTTTTTGGCGCTGTTTTCTTTGTCTCTGTAGGCATGATGATCGACCCGGCCGCCATGTGGGAATACCGGCTGCCTATTGTCATTGTGACGCTGCTCACTATTTTTGGTAAACTCTTCAGTTCTGGTCTGGGCGCCTTATTATCAGGCCAGCCCTTAAAACAATCTGTGCAGGTGGGGATGAGCATGGCCCAGATTGGGGAATTTGCCTTTATTATTACAGGGCTGGGCATTACACTGAATGTGACCAGTGACTTTTTGTTCCCGGTGGCTGTAGGCGTATCGGCTATCACCACTTTTACCACCCCTTATATGATTAAGTCCTCTGATGGGGTGTATCAACTGCTCCTAAGGGTAGTGCCGGATAAATGGGTGACCCGGATTAATATGTATGCCTCCAGCACCCAGAAGATCCAGGCGGAGAGTGCCTGGAAGAAAGTCTTAAAATCTTATACAACTATTCTGATAACCAATGGAATTGTTATAATTGCGATTCTGCTGATCTCCATTAATTTATTGGAGCCATTTTTGATTGGGAAGTTAAAGGATATGACCTATGTAGGCATTGTCGGCGTCTTTATTACCTTATTGTTAGCCGCTCCTTTTTTCTGGGGACTCATGATGAAGCGTCCGGCGGGGCTGGCTTATAAGGAGTTATGGTTGAATAGTGTCTATAACAGAGGGCCCCTTTTAATGGTGGAGATTACCCGCAACCTGATAGGAGCCACCCTGATCGGGCTCTTATTGGACCGGTATTTTTCCGGCCGGGTGGCGCTGCTGATCCTGCTGCCTGTTATCTTGCTTTTCTTTTATGTATTAAGTAAGAAGATACAGCAGTTTTACGGGAAGCTGGAGTCCCGGTTTTTAACCAACCTGAATGCCAGGGAGGCCGCAGAAAACGCCAAAAAGCCGTTATTGGATATTGGCAAATACGATATATCAGACTGGGAAACGCATATTTCACAGCATGTCGTCAGTCCTGATGCCGATTTTTTGGGGAAGACTTTACAAGCGTTAAAATGGCGGGAAAAGTATGGGGTGAATATCGCCTTTATTAAAAGAGGCGAATGGGTTATTTTACCACCCAAAAGGACGGAGATTATCTTTCCGGGTGATGAGATTGGCGTTATCGCTACCGATGAGCAGCTCGGAAAGTTCCAGTCTGTATTGAATAGCCAACGGGATCCGGCTGATGCCGTCAGTACCAGTAAGGTGGAGGATGTCGGCCTGCAGAGACTGGTGGTAGATGAACATTTGCGCTTTAAAGACATGACCATACATGATAGTGGTATCCGGGAGAAAACAGATGGGCTGGTGATCCGTGTAGAGCGAGAAGACCAGCACTTTATCAATCCTTCCTCTGATACGATGCTTCAATGGGGGGATGTGATCTGGCTAGTTGGCAATAAACAAAAAATCCAGGCATTAAAACAGGCCGGCGCGTAAACTCTACATGCGGTAGCTAGGGCCAATTGGTTACCTTTGCAGTAAATGCATTAAAAACGAGGATTTTCTGAGAACATTTCTAAAAATACTTGGGCGTACATTTTTGATTATACTGGCAGTATTACTGTTGGTATGGATTCTTATTCAAACCGAGCCTGTTCAGAATTTTCTGGTTAAAAAGATAACCCACCGGCTATCTAAGGAACTGCACACGGAAGTGTCTGTTAAGCATGTGAGCTTTACCTTGTTTAATAGGATGGACCTGGACGATATTTTAATCCGGGACCAGAAAAAGGACACTTTGTTGTCTGCCGGTGCGCTCAAAGTCAGAATCAGCGACTGGTTTTTCCTGAAAAACAATATAGAGCTCAAATATATTGGCCTGGAAGATGCGACACTTTATCAAAACAGACAGGACACGGTCTGGAATTTTCAGTTTTTGATTGATTATTTTTCCGGTCCCCAAAAAGACACCAGTAGCAGCCATATCGGGCTGGATCTGAAAAAGGTGGATTTTAAAAATGTCCGCTATTATAAAAAAGATGGCTGGCGCGGTGAGGATATGGACGTATATGTAGGCCGGATGCTGCTGGACGCCCAGAAAATCGACCTTAATACCTTAAATTTTAAACTCCATTACCTGGAGCTGGATAAGCCCAGGTTTGAACTGTTGCAATATAAAGGTAACCGGCCGGCGCCTCCGCCCGATACCGGACCGGACTCCGGCTTTTATTTTAATGCGGCAGGTATGCATATAGAACTGGATAGTATGCATCTGATGAACGGAACTTTCGCCCTGATCAATCATATGCGGCCTCACCAGGTGGTGTCTTATTTTGATGATCGCTATATTCAGTGTAATCATTTAGATATTGCAGCCAGGAAGCTTTCTTTTATCGAGGATACGATTAAAGCGGACATGCGGCTCAGCACGACAGAACGCAGCGGCTTTACCATCAAGCACCTGAAATCTGATTTTAAACTGACCCCGCAGATGATGGAATTTGCCAATCTGGATATCCAGACCGGAGGCAGTCATCTGCAGGATTATTATGCCATGACCTACAAGGATTTTCAGGAAGACATGGGGGATTTTACTGAAAAGGTCCACATTAAGGCCCGGTTCAAAAATGCCTCTGTCAGCAGTAATGATATTGCCTATTTTGCCCCTGAGCTAAAAGACTGGAAAAAGCAGTTTAAAATCGCCGGTTCTATGCAGGGGACGGTCAGTAATTTTAAGGCCCAGAATTTTTTTATCAGCGGCAGTGGCGGCATGGTGCTAAAAGGCGATCTGGCCATGAAGGGCCTGCCGGATATTGAGCATACCGTCATGGATTTTGACACCCTGGATCTACATACCAATTATAATCAGATCCTGCCCATCGTTCCTGCATTAAAAGATATTAAAAATCCCAATTTTGCCGCCCTGGGGGATATGCATTACAGTGGCAATTTCCATGGGACTATTTATGATTTTACGACCAGTGGCAGTCTGTCTACAGCACTCGGCGGTGCCGAGACCAGGCTGAATCTTAAATTCCCCGAAAAAGAAGAGCCCACCTATAGGGGAACCATTAAAACCAGGTCCTTTGACCTGGGTACATTTATAGAGGCCAAGACGCTGGGCGGGGTGTCTTTTGATGGAAGCTTTGAAGGGCGTTCCTTTGCCTTGAGTACCCTGCGGGCAGGCCTTAAAGGCCATTTTGATAGTCTGGAAGTCAATCATTATGCGTATACCGGCGTCGATGTAAACGGGACTTTTCAGAAAAAATATTTTACCGGAGAGCTGAAAATAGACGATCCGAACGCGACTTTTTTATCCAATGTGGAAATAGATTTTAATGGAGCCAAACCCCGGTTTAATGTTTTGGGTGACTTGGTAGGGCTGGATATGCGTAAAACCCATCTGACCCAGCAAAATATGAATCTGACGGGTCTGTTCGACTTAAACTTTGAAGGGAATAATATTGATGACTTTATCGGATCGGCCAAATTACTCAACGTGTCGCTGGTCAAAGACAGTACGGTGCTTAATTTTGACTCTCTGGCCCTGTCGGCCAGTGTAGACAGCGGGATGCACAAAGTACTCACAGTAGACAATAATGAGTTTGGGGCCAAAGTCACAGGGGATTATTCTATTTTGGATCTACCGGTGACCTTCCAGTCTTTTTTAAATAAGTATTATCCGGCCTTTATAAATCCACCCAAGGCCGTGCCTAAAAACCAGCATTTTACCGTTCAGATTCACACCGGCAATTTTGATCCATATATCAATCTGATTGATTCTAATTTGCATGGATTTGATAGTGTCCGCATTCAGGGGGCGGTTAATACGGATGATTCAGGGAGCTTCTTTTTTGATGCCCGGATCCCCGAGCTGAAATACAAGCGTTTCAAACTGACTGGTACCCATCTGGCGGGAAAGGGTGATTTTGAAAAAATAGATTTTGGGGCCCGGATTGATAAGTTCTATGTCAATGACAGCTCCTTTTTTCCGAATACGAAACTGCTGATTAATTCTAAAAATGACCATTCGGTGGTTCAGTTGACGACCGGGTCCAATAATACCATTAATGAGATCAATCTCTCAGCAATGGTGGATAATCTGTCGGATGGGGTGAAAATCCAGTTCCAGCCCTCTTATTTTGTACTCAATGATAAGAAATGGGATCTGGAAAAACAAGGAGAGATTGTGATCAGAAAGCATTTTGCTTCGGCAAAGAATGTGAAGTTCTCTCAAGGATTCCAGGAGCTGACCGTGGAAACGCAGCAGGGAAGAAGGGATACCACCAATAATAACCTGGTCTTTAATCTGTCCAAGGTAAATATCGGGGATATTACGCCGCTATTTTTCTCCACGCCAAGGCTTGAAGGACTGGCAACCGGCTCTATTGTGATGATTAATTTCTTTGGAGACTTCAGTGCCTTTGAAAAGCTGACTTTTGAACAGTTAAGGGTGAATGGAGACTCTGTAGGTGTCATGCATTCTACCGCTTTTTATTCTGCCAAAAACGACCGTATATCCATTAAAGCGGATGCGGACAACCAGGATTATCATTTTAATGCCGATGGGTATTATAATTTAAGGGATTCAATTGGGTCGCCGCTGGATTTAAACGTACATCTGCAGCATACAAAAATTTCTTTCTTAAATCAGTTTTTAAGTAATCTGTTTGAAAATATTGACGGCAAGGGTACGGGAGATATCCAGTTAAAGGGTAATTTTGATAAGATTAAATTGCTGGGCAAAGCTCATATAGATTCTGCCAGTCTGGACGTGATATATACCCGGGTCAAGTATTTTGTGCCTTCGGCGGATTTTGTCTTTAATGAGGATAATATTGATTTTGGGCAGTTTAATGTCAAGGATATTTATGGAAATACGGGAACGGTCAAGGGAAAACTCTATCATGACGGGTTTACCAATATGCGGTTTGATTTTGATATGCGTTCCGATAAGATCCTGGTGTTAAATACCGAGGCTTCAGATAATGAGCGGTTTTACGGCAAGGCGATTGCCAATGCCCGTTTTACATTAAAGGGAACGGAAGACAATATGCTGATGGATATTAAAGGCAGTGTGGCAGATTCCTCAAATATCAGTATCAACACTAATACCACGGCAGTCAGCAGTGACGCCGACTTTATTGTCTTTAAAAAATATGGCCAGGAGGTTAAAACGGGTGACGAGCATGATTCGCATCTGAATATCAATATGGATTTGTCGGCCAATGATCTGGCTGTTATTAATGTAATCCTGGATCCGCTGACCGGGGACGTGATAACCGCTACCGGTAATGGCCGCTTACAGATTTTTATGCCTGCACATGGGGATATGACCATGAAAGGGAAATATGCGATTTCCAAGGGGCGGTATAATTTTAATTTCCAGACCTTTCTTAAAAAGCCGTTCCAGTTTATTGAAGGCGCGAATAATTTTATTGAATGGACCGGAGATCCCTATAATGCCAATTTGCATATTGATGCCCAATATACCGCGCACCAGGTCAGTATTAATGATTTGATTAATACCCAATCCAGCGTACAGGGGCAGGCAGGACTGAATAATATCAGAGGCTATCGAGGCGACGTTTATGTAATTGTGGAACTGAGGGGTCTGTTACTGAAGCCGGACATCGGGTTTAAAATTGACTTCCCAACCGGTAGCTCCGTAAAATCCGATCCTGATTTTGCTTTATTTATTAACAGGATGCAAAGTGATGAAAATGAGATGCTTAAACAGGTTACGTACCTGATTGTATTTAACTCTTTTGCACCGTATGGCCAGGCAGGCAATACCGCCAATATTACCTCGGCTGGTGTAAATACCATCAGCTCATTAGTGACCCATGAATTGAATAATCTATTCTCCCATGCCTTAAATAAGCTCACCGGTGACCAGGGACTGCATTTTGAAGTCGGGGCTTCTACTTATAGCAGTGCCAGTATTCTGGGAACAGGTAACAGTAACAGCAGGTTGGACAGACAGAGCGTCAACTTTAAACTATATCAGAGTCTGGCCAATGATAAAATTGTGCTGAGCTTTGGCTCTAATCTGGATTTTGGACTGGGGAGCTCTGCCGCTTCTATGGAAACCAGTAGCTTTCAGTTTCTACCGGATATCTCTGTTCAGTTTATCCTGACCAGAGACCGTAAGCTCAGAGCAGTCATATTCAACCGCAGTAGTTTAGGGGTGGCTTCCGCCGGATCCATAGGCAGGCAAAATCGCTATGGCGTCTCTATTAGCTATACCAAAGATTTTGAGAAGTTATTTGCCGGAAAAAAAGAGCAGTTTAAGGAAATCAAGACCCGGGAAAATGAAATGGAAGTAAGGCCTAAATAAAGGATGTTTGAATGGGGCCTGCAACCTGCCGGTTGTTTTGAATGGGTTGGCAAGGCCCGCCTGTAATCATCATCAAAAAGGAGTGCTGTAATACAATGTTTGATTATTGTATCACAGCACTCCTTTTTGATGCAAAAAATAAAAATTTATCTTAGGGAGATGTTGTTTATTTTTTTTATATAAAAGAGGTAGATTCTTCGCTAACCTGTTGATTATAGTTAATTTACCTTTTTCATGCCGCCAATCAAAATAGAGATCATATTCTCTTCCAGTTCCTCAGGCGGAATCTGGGTTTTGGACCGGTGCCAGGATTCAATTCCGTTGATGGCATGTAATAATAACCAAATGGTGGAAGGGACATTGATTTCTTTGATTTCTCCTGCCTCTATACCTTTTGTGATGATATGGTTAATTCTTTTGCGGTAATTGTGTTTCATGGTCTGATAGCTGGAAAGGTAAGCATCTTCCAGATGCACCCATTCTCTGTCTGCCACTACTACATCGTCAAAGTTTTCAATCATCTGGTTGATTAAAAAGCGCAGGATCAACTCCACTTTTTTCAGATAAGGTTCCTTGGAATTCTCGACGGATTCCAAATAGTCGTTATAAATATTGGCGGTATTAAAGCAGATATCATACAAAAGCTCCGATTTTGACCGGATATGATTGTATAGGCTTGCCGCTTCAATGCCGATTTTCTCTGCCAGATCACGCATACTGGCAGCTTTATAGCCGCGTTGACGAAACAGGTTGGACGCTGCATTTAGGATGACGTCTTTTTTCGTGATGTCTTTGTCTGTTTTGATTCTTGCCATAGCTACAAAATTAAAATTATTTCAATGCAAAATAAGAAAATTTGTTAGTATTT
>Ga0164242_10007872_pt1 | contig 11617 bp, 11 predicted proteins | sample OricomgcompostMG_FD_108783 | JGI IMG/M metagenome (GOLD analysis project Ga0164242, IMG submission 108783) | Miracle-Growth compost microbial communities from Emeryville, California, USA - Original compost - Miracle growth compost (MG) ... | reverse complement strand
TCGACGTCGAACGTGAAGGCCGCAGCATGGTGCTCGACGTCACCTACACGGCCGGCGATCCGGACCTCGCGGCCCAGATCACCCGCGCCTACGCGGACGCCTATCTCTCCGACCAGCTCAATGACAATTTCGATGCGACGCAACGCGCGACGGTCTGGCTGCAACAAAGGCTGGGCGATCTGAAGGACAGCGCCCAGAAGGCATCCATGGCGGCCGCGCGCTACAAGGCCGAGAACGGCCTGACGGAGACCAAGGGTCAGCTCGTCTCTGAACAGCAGCTTTCCGATCTCAACAGTCAGTTGATCCTCGCGCAGGCCGATCTTGCGACCGCCTCCGCCCGCTACAACCAATATAAGGCGATCATCGAGGCGGGTCCGAAGGACGCCGTAGCCAACGCCACGGTTTCCGCCGGCGACGCGACCGACAACACCGTGCTGTCGAAACTCAAATCGCAATATCTCAACGTCGCCAACAGGGCCGATGCGATCGAGGCCCGCTTCGGCAAGCAACATCCGCAGGTGATCAGCCTGCGCCAGCAGCAGGAGGAGTTGGCGGGCCAGATCTACCAGGAGCTCCAGCAGCTTACGACCAGCTACAAGAATGCGTCCGATGTCGCGCAGTCCCGCGTCGATTCATTGCAGAAGAACATCTCCCATCTGACCAGCGAGACCTCCGACGCGAACCGGTCGCTGGTTCACCTGAAGGAGCTGGAACAGCGCTCCGACGCCCTCAACCAGCTCTACCAGTCGTTCCTCTCGCGCTACGAGGAGGCCTCGCAGCAGCAGACCTTCCCGATCGCGAAAGCCCGCGTCATTTCCGAGGCCGGCGTCCCGACCTCGCCATCGAGCCCCAGCAAGAAAGTCGTTCTCGGCCTGTCGCTCGTGCTGGGACTGATGATCGGCGGCGGTCTCGGTGCATTCGCCGAATTCCGTGAGAGATCGTTCCGCACGGAAGATGAAGTCCGCTCGGCGCTCGACGTGAAATTCCTCGGCTATCTGCCCGCTCTGCCGGACAATCTCGTTGCGCCGCCAGCCGAAGGCTCGTCCGCCGCCGGTGCGCATCAGGTTCTCGGACCCGCCATGCGGGTGGCCGCCGAAAAACCGGGCTCGTCCTATGCCGAGACGTTGCGGACCATAAAGCTTGCCGCCGACATCGTCCTTGCCGGCAGATCGAGCAAGGTGATCGGCGTCATTTCGGCTCTGCCCCGTGAGGGAAAGACGACTGTCGCCGCCAATCTCGCCAGCCTTCTCGCCTCGACGGGGTCGAAGACGCTTCTGATCGATGCCGACCTGCGCAATCCGGGCCTGAGCCGCCAGATCAAGCCTGCCCCCACGACCGGTCTCGTCGAGGCCGTGACCAGTGGCGAAACGTGGATCGACTCGCTCAAGATCGATCCGACCACGCATCTGGCGGTGCTGCCCTCGGTGACGCATCGCAACCTCAAGCACACAAGCGAGTTCCTGTCCTCGCGCGGCGTCGCTGAACTGATCGAAAGCGCGCGGGGCCTGTTCGACTACATCATCATCGACCTGCCGCCGAGCCGGGCGGTCGTCGATGCGCGCGCCATCGAACCGCTGACGGATGCCTTCGTCGCGGTCGCCCGATGGGGCGAAACGCCGAGGGCGCTGCTGAAATCGGTGCTCGACGCCGATCCCCGGACGAAGGCGAAAACCCTCGGCGCCGTGCTCAATCGCACCGACATGCGCAAGCTTGCACGGTACGCTCCGCTCGGCGGTTCCGAGCGCTACATCGAACGCTACGCCGCCTATTATAACGACAAGATCTGAGGTCGCTGAGATTGTCCGCGTTCGCGCGCCTTCACAGGCCCGGCCGCCGTTGCGATCCTGCATCCCGCAGGGCGGCCCGCAGAAGCTGCTGATCGGCAATCTGCGTTCCGGAAAATATCTCGAAGGCGTCGACGCCCTGGTGGAAGAACAGCTCGTAGCCGCTGAGAAAGCGAATGCCGGCAAGCTCGCAATCCTGCTTGAACCGGGTCTCGACGGGCGTGTAGACGGCATCGAACGCCCAGCGGGCGCCGCCGAGGTTTTCCGCCGGCATCACCGTTCCGCCATGCCCGCTCATGCCGACAGGCGTGCAGTTGACGATACCGTCAACCGCGCCGCCGACCTCCAGCGGCATAGCGCAGACTTCTACGGCAATGTCGAAAATCGACGAAAGGGCCTCCTTTAGACCCGCCGTCCTGCGCGCATCGCGGTCGACAAGGCGAATCCGATCCGCCCCCAGGCGCGCCAGCGCGAAGGCGATCGCCCTTCCGACACCGCCCGCTCCGAACATCAGGACGTCGCCCGGCCGTTCGCTGCCGAAAAGCCCACGCCAAGCCGCCATGAAGCCGCTGTGATCGGTATTGTATCCGACCGGACCATCCGGCTCGAAAACGACGGTGTTGACCGATCCGATGGCCCGGACCGCCTCGTCGCAGGGCCGGACATGGGAAAGCACGCGCTCCTTGTAGGGATAGGTGATGTTGAGCCCGCGGAAACCGTCGCGGCGACAGGACTCGAAGACCTCTTCGAAGCTTTCGCCGAGACGAGCCGGAATCAGAAGCTCATAGGAAACCTCGATGCCGTTCAGCCTGCCGGCCAGGTCGTGCAGGGCCGGCGAACGCGATTCCTCGATGTGGTCGCCGATCAATCCCAATCTGAGGGGTTGATCGGCAGGACGTAGCATCTGCGACATTTACACCTATCCGCCTACGTAGCCGAAGAGTTGAGGCAGCCACAGCACCGATTCCGGAACGAAGATCATGATCAGGAGGGCGATGACGAGCACCGCGATGAACAGCCAGATCTCCCTTATGATCTCCCGCAGCGGAATCCCCGTGACGGCATTCAGCACGAAGAGAACGATCCCGTAGGGCGGGGTGATCAGGCCGATCATGCAGTTGACCACGACGACGACGCCGAAATGCACGAGGTCGATATGCAGATGTCGGCAGGCCGGAATGAACAGCGGTATGATGACGAGGATGATCGTCGATGCGTCGAGCAGGCAGCCGAGCACCAGCAATATGCCGTTGACCGCCAGCAGGAAGACCATCGGCGAGAGCTGCCAGGAATCCACTGCGGCCTGCACCTGGGCGGGGATGTTCTCGCTTGCGACGATATAGTTGAAGATCAGCGCACCGCCGATGATCATGCCGACGGCGGCCGAGGAATGCGCGCTCTGGAGCATGATCTTGTAGAGCGAACGCAGGCTGAGCGCGCGATAGAAGAGACCGGCGAGGATCAGCGCATAGGCGGCGGCGACGGCCGCTGCCTCGGTCGGCGTCGTGACGCCGCCATAGATCCCGTAAAGCAGGATCACCGGCATCAGCAGCGCCGGGAAGGCATTCAACGTCAGCCTCGGCAGCTCCCGGATCTCGATTCCTTCCTCGAGCTTGAAGTCGCGCCGCGTCGCCATCCAGGCATTGAGTATCATCAGGACGAGGCCCATCAGGAGGCCCGGTATGATGCCACCGAGGAAGAGGTACCCAATGGACTGGTCGGAGACCAGCGCATAGAGCACCATCGGGATCGACGGAGGAATGATCGGCCCGATGGTCGACGCCGCGGCGGTGATCGCCGCCGCATAGCCGCGCGGATAGCGCCCGTCCTTCGTCATCATCTCTATGATGATCTTGCCGATACCGGCCGCATCCGCGACGGCAGAACCGGACATGCCCGCAAAGATCAGGTTTGCAACGACGTTCACATGGCCTAGCCCGCCACGGAACCGGCCGACCAGCGCCACGCAGAATTTCAGGAGCCGTTCGCTGATCGTGCCGGCATTCATGATGTTCGCGGCGACGATGAAAAGAGGCACGGCGAGCAGCACGAAGCTGTCATAGAGCCCCTCGATCATCTGCTCCGCCGGCAGGGACATATCCTGTCCCTTGACGGCCACGTAGACGATGGCGCTGATGAGCATGGAGAGCGCGATCGGCGCCCCTATGCCTGCCATAAGCAGGAGTGTGATGAGGCAAAGGCCGAAGGAGAGCGTCATAGACGGTGGATCTCCTCACCTTCGACGAGGGTATCGTGCCCCTCCTCGACCTCGTCCGGATTATGGCCCCGAGCGATACGGACGATCCGCAAGAGATAACGCAGGATCGTCGCCACGGCGAAAATGCCATAGACGCTGAAGACGTAGTCGAGCCGCAGATGCAGCGTCGCGCTCGTCTTGATCTTGTAGAAGCTGATGAAGCTGTACGTGGCGGGCATCGAGGCGAGAAGACCGCCTGCGATCGCCAGCGCCGAAACGATCGCGAGCACACGCCGAAGTTTCATTCCCGCCGCGTAGTAGAAGATGTCGAACCGGACGTGGTCACGGTCCGCAAGTCCGAAGGCGGCGTCCCAGAACACCACCCAGAGCCACGTCGTCAGGCACACCTCGACAGACCAGCCGACCGGTGCGTCGAGCACGTAGCGCGAGACGATCTGGATGATGAATGTGAGAAACATGGCGGTGAGCAACGCCACCGCCACGTCGTCCGCCCGGCGCCGCAGCCAGGCCAGTGTCCCGGACATTCCCCGCTCCGCCGCCGGTTAGACCGCGTTGATCTTGTCGACCATGCCCTTCGGCCAGTCCTTGGAGAATTTCGAGTCGAGATAGGCTTTCTGCACGTGGCTGCGGAAGGCATCGACATCAGGCGTATAGACGTCGAGGCCCTGTTTCTTGAAGAAGCCAAGCAACTCCTCTTCCAGCGCGAGCTGCTGCTTGCGCCCGCTCTCCGACGCATCGTCAGCCGCCTTCTGGATGGTCTTCTGCTGGTCCGCGGAAAGCTTGTCCCAGACCTTCTTGGAGAAGGCGAGATAGTTCTGGTCGACGAGATGGCTGGTCAGGCAGATCTGCTTCGTCACCTCGTAGAACTTGGAATCCTTGTCGGACGGCAACGGATTGTCCTGCCCGTCGATCGCGCCGGTCTGGAGCCCGGTATAGACTTCGGTGAAGGCCATCGGCACGGGATTGGCCCCGAGCGCCGTGCCGAGGAACTGCCAGGCATCGGTGCCCGGCATTCTGAGCTTGACGCCGGAAAGATCCTTGGGCGTCTTGACGTTCAGTTTCTTCTGGGTCTCACGAAGGTTGAGCTGGCGCTTGCCGAGATACATCACCGACAGCAGCTTGACGTTGAGCGTATCCTCCACCTTCTTCTTCAGCGGCTCCATGAAATCGGCGCTGAACACTTTCACCTGCTGCTCGGCGCTTTTCAGCATGTAGCCGGCGGTGAAGATCGAGAAGTCGGGAATGAAGACCGCGAGTTCCTGGGCCGATGTGATCGACATCTCCAGATTGCCGCGCGCGATTGCTTCCAGCTCCGTTCCCTGCTTGAAAAGCGTGCCGTTCCAGTGCGGCTGGAAGTCGGCGAAGGCCTTGACCTCCGGTCCGAACACCTCGGTGAGCGCCACTGCCCGCTGATCGTTCGGTGTTGCTGGCGCCGACAGGCGCAGCGTGATCTTGTCGTCCGCGAAGGCCTTCGACGCAATGCCCGGCAAGGAACCCACGGACAACGCCGTGGCAGCCGTTCCCAGAAAGCCGCGGCGGGTCAGATTGAATGTCATGTCGTATCCTCCCAATGCTCGTCACGGACGGGTTTGCTGTCTTTTCCGTCCTTTCCGTCCCTCGCGAAAAATTGCACAGTGATGACGAAATGACAACGCAGGAAATTTAAAATATCATACGAACTTGAATTCCTATGATGATACGGCATTAATCCCCGGCCATCCGGCATATGATTTCGAGGAGATCCCATGGCACGGCCAGTCTTTATCCTGAACGGCCCAAATCTTAATCTGCTGGGCAAGCGGCAGCCCGATATCTATGGAAGGGAGACGCTTGCCGATGTCGAGCGCGACTGTCGCTCACTGGCCGACGAATTGGGCCTTTCGCTGCGCTTCCATCAAAGCAATGCGGAACATGCGCTCATCGACTGGATCCATGAGGCCAGGGAGACGGCCGTCGGCCTGATCATCAACGCCGGCGCCTACACCCATACCTCGATCGCGATCCTCGACGCGCTCAGCACCTGCGAGTTCCCGGTAATGGAGGTTCACATCTCCAACATCCATAAACGGGATGCCTTCCGCCACCATTCCTACGTTTCCCTGCGCGCCGACGGCGTTATCGTCGGCTGCGGAACGCAGGGCTATCGACTGGCCCTTCGCCGGATCGGCGAGTTGATGCCGGACTCGTCGGGCAACTGAACCGCCCATGAGATCGCCCCCCGCAATCGCCGTGGCTGGAGCCGGACTCATCGGCCGGCGGCACGCCGCCGCCATTGCCGCGGCCGACGGCGCGCGCCTGCATGCGATCGTCGACCCCGACCCACTAACCAGAGGCGTCGCGGCCGACCACGGCGTAGCTTGGTTCCCCGACCTTTCGGCGATGATTGCGACCGACCGGCCCGATGGAATAGTGATTGCGACGCCGAACGGCCTCCATGTCGAAAACGGGCTGCAATGCGTCGCCTCCGGCATTCCCGTCCTCGTGGAGAAGCCGCTTGCGACCGACACGAATGCGGCGGCCTCGCTCGTGTGCGCGGCAGCAGAGGCCGGGGTTCCGCTCGCTGTCGGGCATCACCGCCGTCATAATCCTCTGGTCGCGCGCGCCAAGGCATTGCTTGCCGAAGGCGCTATCGGCCGGATCGTCTCGGTGCATGCCATGTTCTGGCTGTTCAAGCCGGACAGCTATTTCGACATCCCCTGGAGAAGGCAGGCCGGAGCCGGTCCCGTCTTCGTCAACCTCATCCATGACATTGATCTCCTGCGCCATTTCGTCGGCGAGATCACCTGCGTTCAAGCACGGCAATCGAATGCCGTCCGGTCGCACGCCGTCGCTGAGACGGCCGTCATCCTGTTCGAGTTCGAGAGCGGCGCGCTCGGCACGGCCAATGTCTCGGACACCATCGTCGCGCCCTGGAGCTGGGAACTGACGGCAGGCGAGAACCCGGCCTATTCGAAGACCGACCAGACCTGCTATCTCATCGGCGGCACCGAGGGATCGCTCGAAATCCCCAACCTGAAAGTCTGGCGAAATCCCGGAGAGAGAAGCTGGCTGGAACCCGTTCTCCCCTCCACCCTTGCGGCCCCCGCCGCCGATCCGTTGGTGCTGCAGATCGAAGACTTCGCCGCCACCATACGCGGCGAACGCAAGCCCCTCGTGCCGGGCGAGGAAGGATTGAAGACGCTCGCGGTGATCGAAGCCATAGACCGGTCGGCGTGCTGCGGAAAACCGATATGGATCGACGGACACCAACACGCGGGGCCTGGACCGGAGACGCCCTCCTCCGCCCGACTTGAAGCAATGCCGATGCAATTGGGAGAAGACAGATGAACCTGCCGCGAAACGAATTCAAACGTGCCATTCTGGAAGGTCGCCAGCAGATCGGGCTCTGGTGCACCCTGCCCGGCAGCTTCACCGTCGAAGCGCTTGCGACCTGCGGATATGATTGGCTGTTGATCGACACGGAACATTCGCCGGGCGATCCGCTGACCGTGCTGCCGCAATTGCAGGCGGCGGCGCCCTACCCGGTCTCGACGATCGTGCGCCCCGCGAGCAACGATGCGGTGCTGATCAAGCGCATCCTGGATTTCGGCGCGCAGACGCTTCTTGTCCCCTATGTTCAGAATGCGGAAGAAGCCAGGGCCGCCGTCGATGCCGTGCGATACCCGCCGGCCGGCATTCGCGGCGTCGCCGGAATTACGCGCGCCACGCGCTACGGAACGATCAAGGATTATGGCCGGCGGGCCGAAGAGGAGCTTTGTCTCCTCGTCCAGGTGGAGACGCGCAGCGCCCTCGACGAAATCGAGGCGATCGCCGCGGTGGACGGCGTGGACGGCATCTTCATCGGGCCGGCCGACCTTTCCTCCAGCATGGGATTCCCGGGTGAACTTGGCCATCCGGATGTCGTCGCGGCAATCGAAGGCGCGATCGGCCGTATCAGGAAAGCCGGCAAGCCGGCAGGCATCCTGACACCGGACAAGTCCTTTGCCCGGCGATGCATCGAGCTTGGGACGACATTCACCGCCGTGGACGTCGACGCCAATATCCTCATCCAGAACGCAAACCGGATTGCCCGCGATTTCGGCTGCGGCGGCTGAGTACCCATTTGTAGAACGAAAGACGCCCGAAGGACCGCAATGGACCTGAACGAGTCGATGCTCTCCATCGGCGAGACGGCCTATCGCCGCATTCGCACCGACATCATCTTCGGCCGATTGCGGCCGGAGGAACGGCTCCGGCTGGACCGTCTCAAGGAGCGCTACGGCACAAGCGTCTCCACGCTGAGGGAAATCCTCAACCGGCTGACCTCGGAGGGCTTCGTCGTAGCCGAGGGACAGCGCGGTTTCGCCGTTGCCCCGATCTCTCACGAGAACCTTCGCGAGGTTTCCGCCTTGCGGGCTCTTCTGGAGTGCCACGCACTCGACCTGTCGCTGAAGAACGGGGACATGGAATGGGAGGGCTCTGTCGTCGCGGCCCATCACAAGCTCAGTCAGATGGAACAGCGCATGATCGCCGGCGATCTGTCGGTGAAGGAAACCTGGAAACGATACGACTGGGAGTTCCATCAAACGATGATCGGCGCATGCGGGTCGCGCACGCTGATCGAAATCCATGCAGCAGTGTTCGACAAATATCTTCGCTACCAGATGATTTCCCTGACCTTCCGCGGCAGGATCGCAGCCGATGAGCACAGGGCCTTGCTCGAAGTGGCCCTGGCCCGCGATTCCCATAAGGCGCAGGAATTGCTGCGCCAGCACATCGAAAACGGCGTCGAACACGCATTGGCCAGCGAAGCGCTGAAACCTTAGATCGCCCGGCCGTTCAGCGCAGACGCAAGGATCCCTCATCCCTGTCACGAGGGGACGCGGGGCTTGCGAGATCCGCCCGCACCGGCCGCGCTGCGTCCGGCCCCACGGCGATCAGCCCATGGAGACCGACCGCTTCGTTGGCGAAGATGTTGCGACTGCGCGTACGGATCACGGCCCGTTCCCTCAAGCTCTCGTCGAGGTCCTCGGCTACGAAGCGCAGCGCGCGGAAGAACGACAGTCCGCGGCGAAGCCATGCGACTTCTTCGCCGCTCTCCGCCACCGGAAGCAGGAGGACGTCACAGCGTGCGGTGAGATCCACATCCAACATCGCGATTCTCCTCTCGTTGCCGCATTCATAGAGGCCGTTCGTGACAGCCGAATGCAGAAACGATGACAGAACGCGATAAGTTGTCAGCCGGCCGGACGAGAAACGCCATGCAGGGCCGGCCGACGAGCGGAGAAGACCCCGATCAGGCGTAATATTGACCGCCATTGATGTTGATCACCTCACCGGTGATCCAGCCCGCGCCCGGCGTGCACAGCCACTCGGCCGCGGACGCGACGTCTGGCGGGAAGCCCGCCCGGCCCATCGGAATGCCGGCGATGGCCGAATCCTGCGCATCCTTCGGCGTGAAGGTCTCGTGGAACGGCGTATCGAGAATGAGACCCGGCGCAAGCGCGTTGACGGTTATACCCTGCGGCGCCACCTCCTTCGCGAGGCCCCGCGTGAAGCCGAACATCGCCGCCTTCGACGCGGCATAGGCCGTGCTGCCGTTGCCACCCCCGGTATGGCCGGCGAGCGAGGCGACATTGATGATCCGCCCATCCTTGCGGAGATGCTTCGCCGCCGCCCGGCAGCAATAGAACATGCTGTCGAGATTGACCGCCATCACCTTGCGCCAGTGCTCGTCGCTCATATCGGCGATCGTCTGCCGCGCCAGCAGGCCACCCGAATTGTTGACGAGGAAATCGAGACCGCCGAGCGTCGCCGCGACCTTGTCGACCGCCGCCGTCACAGCCTCGCTCTTCGTCGCGTCCAGCGCAAAGCCGAGCGCGCGCCGGCCGAGCTTTTCGATCTCGGCGACGACCGCCTTGCCCTCTTTCTCGTGAGAATGCCAGCTCAGTGCGACGTCGGCGCCCGACCGCGCCAGTTGCAGGGCGATCTCCCGACCGATCCCGATCGCACCTCCGGTGACGAAGGCGACTTTCCCGGAAAGGACATCCGACATGTCTATGCAACTCCTCTGTTCAGCGCATGAATTCCGCCGGCGTGCCAGGCAGGCAACGCTTTTCGCCGACGGCTCAAATAATGGTCGAAGGCCCGCAAGGGGCCGATGCGATTGCTCCGTACGCCCTTTAGGCGTCTCGCCGCAAGGCGCGGCAGCCTTCGACGGCCGCCATCAATCGCGGGAAGCGGTTGCGGGTAGGCTTGCAAACGAGGCGGATGCCCGGCCTGCCTTTCGCCGCTCCAGTTCGTACGACTCGATCTGCTGGTCGATCACGGTTCGATCGATCATGCCATCCAAATTGGCGCGCGTCGGCATCGTCTCGGCGACGTAGAGATAGCGCTCGCGGGCGACCTCATGGAGACGACGCAATTCGCCGAGCGGATCGGAGTGGTCGTCCGTCCGGATGTCGAGCCAGGGAAAGTCCTGGTCGCGATAGACGACGAGCGCCGCCGACTGCCTTCCCCGCTTGTCGCCGCCAGCATCCTCCCCCGCCTGCATCGCGTCGAAAAGACGCTCGACCAAGGGCTTTGCGGCGCTTGCCTTGTAGGCGGCGAGCGCTTCGGCAAGCACCTGTGGCCCAGCCAGCATGTTGCCGGCCACGGAGACCCCTTCGTCCACGATGTGGCCCGCCCAGTCGATGCACTTCTCACCGGTAAAGGCCGCGTTCCGACCCTCGGCGTCGACCAGATGCAACTGGCGTTGTTGGCAGCCGGCATCACGCGACGTCACGGTCTCGATCACCTGCTGCGGCGTTTTCCCCGCCTTCAGCATCTCGAGACCGTCGGTGCCGTAGATCGGACTGATGAAGGCCTGCGTGGCGATGGCGCCGAGGCCGCCCCTTACATGCGGCACGAGGCCGCCGACCGCGAAGAACCGGCTTGCCACGGCAACGCCGAGATGCCCCGTCGAGGGATCACGCGCGACGATGGAATAGGTCATGGCTCACCTGCCGATCGCATAGGCCTGCATGAGGCGAGGCGTTGCCGCAGCCCGCAGGAGCCCGTCGGCGTCGCGGCCCGCCGCAGTCAACCGGCCGACGGTCCACGGTTCCGCCTCGGTGATCTCGTGGCCGCGCGCCCGCAGCTCATCGAGCGTCGCCTTGCCGATATTGCGTTCAACCATGATATGGCCGGGCTGGCGGGCGCGAGGATGGAAGGAGCCGGGGAAATGCGTCGTGTGGAACAGCGGCAGGTCGATCGACTCCTGCAGGTTCATGCCGTGGTGGACATGGTGCAGGAAGAACGGCAATTGCCACTGGTCCTGCTGGTCGCCGCCCGGCGTGCCGAAGGATAGCGCCGGACGTCCCTCATGAAGGCCGATCGACGGCGTCAGCGTCGTGCGCGGCCGCTTGCCCGGCGCCAGCGAGCCGGGCAGACCCTCCGTCAGCCAGAACATCTGGCCGCGGGAGTTCAGGCAGAAACCAAGCTCCGGGATGATCGGCGACGACTGCAGCCAGCCGCCCGAAGGCGTCGTCGAGACCATGTTGCCTTCGCTGTCGATGACGTCGATATGGACCGTGTCGCCCCGCTTTTCCGAAAGATGCGCCATGGTGGGTTCGTAGACCTCACCCTTGCCGCTGAC
>Ga0164242_10007871_pt1 | contig 11618 bp, 13 predicted proteins | sample OricomgcompostMG_FD_108783 | JGI IMG/M metagenome (GOLD analysis project Ga0164242, IMG submission 108783) | Miracle-Growth compost microbial communities from Emeryville, California, USA - Original compost - Miracle growth compost (MG) ... | reverse complement strand
GAGCGCGGTGATGCCGAAGACCACGAAGAAGAAGCCACCGGCCTTGGCCGCGTAGACCGGCATCATCGGGAAGCCGACGACGTTCTTGTTGGTCCGGCCGGGCCCGGGGTACTGGGTGTGCTTGTGCACCATCACCAGGATGATGTGCGCGGTGAACAGGCCCACCAGGATCGCCGGCAGCAGCAGCACGTGGATGGTGAAGAACCGGGGGATGATGTCCTGACCCGGGAAGCCGCTGCCGAACAGGATGTAGCTGATGTAGGTGCCGATCACCGGGATCGACAGGATGAAGCCCTGCATGGCGCGGATGCCGGTGCCGGACAGCAGGTCGTCGGGCAGCGAGTAGCCGATGAAGCCCTCGACCATGGCCAGCATCGCCAGCAGCAGGCCGATGATCCAGTTGATCTCGCGCGGCTTGCGGAACGCACCGGTGAAGAACACGCGGAACATGTGCAGTGCGATCGCGACCACGAAGATCAGCGCTGACCAGTGGTGGATCTGCCGGATCAGCAGACCGCCCTTGACGTCCATCGAGATCTTCACGGTGGAGGCGAACGCCTCGCTCATGTCCACGCCCTTGAGCGGGACGTAGGAGCCGGAGTAGGTCGTCAGACCCATGCTGGGGACGAACCAGAAGGTGAGGAACGTGCCGCTGATCAGCAGGATGATCAGCGAGTACATCGCGATCTCACCGAGCATGAACGACCAGTGGTCGGGGAAGACCTTCTTCAGCAGGAAGCGCACGCCCTTGGCGGCGCCGGTGCGCTCGTCGAACCAGTTGGCGATCGCGCCGACGGGTCCGCCGTCGCCTGCCGGTGCGTCCTTGACGTCGTCGGTGCGCAGCGCGTCAGCCGTGCTGCGGGCCTTGGTCTGCTCCGTCATGGTGTCTGTCGCGCCTCTTCCCTCGCCTGCGGGCCTCGCTGCGCTCGTGTCCTCGACTCGGTCGGCGCTCATCAGCCACGCTCCCAGAAGCTCGGGCCGACCGGCTCGTCGAAGCCGTGCGGCGCATAGAGATATCCGTCGTCGTCAACTTCGATCTTCAGCTGCGGAAGCGGGCGCTTCGCGGGGCCGAAGATGACCTTGCAGTCCTCGGTCACGTCGAACGTCGACTGGTGGCACGGGCACAGCAGGTGGTGGGTCGTCTGCTCGTAGAGACCGACCGAGCAGCCGACGTGCGTGCAGATCTTGGAGAAGGCGACGACCCCGTCCAGTCCCCAGTCCCGCTCGCGGGCGCTCTTGATGCGGTCCTCCTGCAGCGAGATCAGGATCACCGCCGCCTTGACCTTCTCGTTGCTGGGCTCGGGGGTGTTGTTGATGCCCTCCGGCAGCACGTGGAAGACCGAGCCGAGGGTGACGTCGGACAGCCGGATGGCCGTGCCTTCCGGGTCGCGCATCAGCCGACGGGGGCGGGTGACGACCTTGCCGTTCTTCATCTCCGGCTTGCCGTTCGCACCGAGCACGGGCACCCCGGTGTCCCACAGTGTCGTGCGCAGGTCGTTGACGTCGTTCTTGAACGGACCCAGGCCGCCCACCAGCTGCAGGCCGAGCGGGATGGCGAACAGGCTCAGCGCACCACCGAGGGTGTACTTGATCAGCGGCCGGCGGTTGATCTGGGCCGACTCGGCGCCGTCGGTCAGCACCTTGATGGCGCCGGCGCGGGCCTCGTCGTCCGAACGCAGCGTGTGACGCTCCTCGACGACCTCCTCGTCGGACATCAGCGTCTTGGCCCAGTGAATGGCGCCCAGGCCGATGCCGAGCAGGGAGAACGCCAGGGTCACGCCGAGCGCGACGTTGAGTGCGTGCACCTTGCCGAGGATCGGCAGCGTGACGTTGTCGTCCTTGCCGATCATCGCGTAGGCGACGACGAACAGGACCGTTGCGAGCATCGAGATGGTGAACAGCGCGGCGACCTGCCGCTCGCTGCGCTTGGCGGCCGCTTCGTCGTGGTCACCCAGACGGTGCACGTGCGGCGGGAGGCCGGGGTTCTCGAAGCGCTCGGGGAGTGCGTGCTCGTCGTCGCGGATGGCGACGGCTCGGCGCGACTCGTCGTGGCTCACAGCCGGCTCCTTCGGGATCGAAGCGTCGTTGTCGTCAGTCATCAGGCGGCCTTCTTACCGAGCCAGACCGCGATGAAGATCAGCATGCCGATGCCGATCGTCCAGGCGAACAGGCCCTCGGTCACGGGGCCCAGGTTGCCCATGCTCCAGCCGCCGGGGCTGGACTCGGTCTTGACGTTCTGCAGGAAGGAGATGATGTCCTTCTTGTCCTGCGGCGACAGGTTGCTGTTGTTGAACACCGGCATGGACTGCGGGCCGGTCAGCATCGCCTCGTACATGTGCCGACCGGACACGTCCATGAGGTTCGGGGCGAACTTGCCGCGGGTGAGCGCACCGCCGGAGCCGGCGAAGTTGTGGCACATCGCGCAGTTGACGCGGAACAGCTCGCCACCCTTGGCGATGTCCCCGCCACCGCTGGTCAGACTCGAGGGCGGGATCGACGGGCCGGTGCCCAAGGAGGCGACGTATGCCGACAGCTGCGAGATCTGCTCGTGGGACAGCTGCACCGCGCCGCGCTCGGCCTGCACACCCGGATTTGCCAGCGGCATGCGGCCAGTGCCGACCTGGAAGTCGACGGCGGCGGCACCGACGCCGACCAGGGACGGCGCGTCGTCCGTGCCCGTCGCGTTGACACCATGGCACGAGGCGCAGTTGGACAAGAAGAGCTTGTGCCCGGCCGCCACCGCCTGGGTGTTGCTGGTGGCCGCGTCCGCGTCCTTGGGCGCGAACGCCGCGTAGAGGCCGCCGGTGAGGATGAGGCCGAGAAGCAAAACGATCGCAATCGCTGCCGGGTGCCGGCGGCGGGCAACGAGTGAACTCACGGAGCCGTCCTGTCGTCGTTGAAGGTTTGGGTGGGCAACATCGGCGCGGAGCCTGTCACTGCAGGAGGTAGATGGTTGCGAACAGGGCGATCCACACGACGTCGACGAAGTGCCAGTAGTAGGACACGACGATCGCACCGGTGACCTGGTGATGGGTGAACTTCCGGGCGGTGAAGGTGCGGCCGATGATCATCAGGAAGGCCATGAGGCCGCCGGTCACGTGCAGCGCGTGGAAGCCGGTCGTCATGTAGAACATCGAGCCGTAGGCGTCCGAATCCAGCGAGATGCCCTCGGCGAACATGTTGGAGTACTCGAGCACCTGACCGGAGACGAACACCGCGCCGAACAGGAAAGCCAGGACGTACCACTCGCGCATGCCCCAACTGGTGACCTGCCACAACTTGCCGTCACGGTGCGGCTTGCCGGCCTCGGCCTTGAACACACCGAACTGGCACCAGATGGAGGAGATCACCAGGATCAGCGTGTTGCCGAAGGCGAACCCGACCTCGAGATGGTCGGTGCGCTCGGCCCACAGCGGCCCGGCGACGGAGCGGATGGTGAAGTACATCGCGAACAAACCCGCGAAGAACATCAGCTCGCTGGCCAGCCACACCATGGTCCCGACTGCGGTCAGGTTGGGTCGACTGACAGGTCCATGACCTGCCGGGATCCGGGAATCGCTCGTATGAGCCGTCGTTGCGGTCGCCACGTCCGCCATTATGGCCCTATCGCGGCGGGCGCGCGCGCCCGACCCCCTGGCGAGTTCCTTTTCGTCGCAGACGAACTGCAAGATCGCGCGGAACTGCGCGTCGCGACCGGTGACCAGACGGTCATTTCCGGCCGACCCCGCTTCGTGCAACGTCCGGCTGCTGACATTCGTTCCCGCGTGAACCAGTAGCATCCGGGGTTATGAGCGAGCGCAGCGAGGGAACCATGGTGCAGGCGAATGACGGTGCCCGACGGAGGAGGGCGCTGGCATGAATTCCTCCTCTGCAGTGGTTCCGGCGAACACAGCCGGCAACGGTGTGCACCAGTTGACCGTCCTGCTCTACAGCGACGACATCGCGACCCGCGACGCCGTGCGCCTCGGGGTTGGTCGGCGCCCGGCGAAGGACGTGGAGATCGTCAGCTGGCGCGAGTGTGCGACGCCCGCCGCGGTCATCGAGGCGGTCGACAACGAGCGCTACGACCTGCTGATCCTGGACGGCGAGGCCGCCAAGTTCGGCGGCATCGGCCTGTGCCGGCAGCTGAAGAACGAAGTCTTCGACTGCCCGCCGGTGCTGGTGCTGACCGGTCGTCCGTCGGACGGCTGGCTCGCGGTGTGGTCGCAGTGCGACGCTGCGGTCCCGCACCCGATCGACCCGTTGACCATCGGTGCGGCCATCGCCGACCTGGTGCGTCGCGCCGGTGACTGAGGCGCCCGGGATGGCAGACGTCACCTGGCCACGGCTGCTGAACACGCTGCTGGACGGTCGCGATCTGCGCACCGCCGAGGCCGAATGGGCGATGAACCAGATCATGTCCGGTGCGGCCACGGGTTCCCAGATCGCCGGCTTCCTGGTGGCGCTGCGTGCCAAGGGTGAGACCGTCGAGGAGTTCCGTGGGCTGGCGGACGAGATGATCCGGCACGCGGTGCCGATCGCGGTGGACGGGCCCACGCTCGACATCGTCGGCACCGGCGGCGACGGCGCACAGACCGTGAACATCTCCACCATGTCCGCCGTCGTCTGCGCCGGTGCGGGCGCCACGCTGGTCAAACACGGCAACCGCGCAGCCTCCTCGAAATCAGGGGCCGCCGACGTGCTCGAAGCGCTCGGGGTCCGATTGGACCTGACCGCGGCCCAGGTCGCCCGGGTCGCGCAGGAAGCCGGCATCACCTTCTGCTTCGCACAGACCTTCCACCCGTCGTTCCGGTACACCGCTCCGACCCGCAGCGAGCTGGGCATCCGCACGGCCTTCAACGTGCTGGGTCCGCTGACCAACCCGGCCGGGACGCGTTACGCGTCGATCGGCGCGGCCGACCCGCGGATGCTGCCCATCATGGCCGGGGTGTTCGCCGAGCGCGGCCGTCGTGCCGCGGTGTCGCGGGGCGACGACGGCCTCGACGAGGTGACGGTGACCACGACCTCGACGGTGCACTGGGTCAGCGAGGGTCACACGAGCGTGCACACCGTCGACCCTCGTGCGCACGGTGTCGAGCCGGCGCCGATCGACGCGCTCCGCGGCGGCGACGCGGCATACAACGCCGACGTCGCGCGGCAGGTCTTCGCCGGCGCGGGCGGAGCCGTGCGGGACGCGGTGGTGCTCAACGCCGGGCTGGCGCTCGCCGTCGTGTCATCGGGTGAGGCCGGCGGCGGCCGGTTCGGTGCCCATGACGGGCTGGATGCGGCACTGGACGCTGGTATGGCGCAGGCGCGTGACGCGATCGACTCCGGGGCCGCGGCCGCGGTGATCGAGCGTTGGTCGGCCGCGACCGAGCGGATCCGCGGCAGCGCCGGCTGAGGTCTAGTCGTCCAGCCCGATGGCGAAGGCTGCGCCGAGGTCCGTGCTGGAGTAGGTGCGGAACGCGATGTGCGTCTGTGAGTCGCGCACTCCCTCGACCTTGTTGAGCCGGTCGGCGATGACGTCGGCGAGGTCCTCGTGCCGGGCGACCTTCGCGACCGCGATGAGGTCGACGTCACCGGTGACGCTGTAGACCTCGGCGATGCCGTCGATCTCCGAAATCTCCTGGGCAACCTCGGGGATGCGGTTGACGTCGGCCTTGATCATGACGATCGCAGAAATCATGTCGTCATCCTAGAGGCTCGCGGGTCGCCGTCACGCCGTCACGCGGCGGTGCGCGCGCCAGGCGGTGGACGGCTCGAACCCGGGCACGGTGCCGCGGTCGAACGTCGCATCGAGCGCGGCCTGCGCGCCGACGGCCCCGCCCACCGGGCAGATCCACACACCGTCGATGTCGACCACCCGCACACCGGGCTGCTCCAGCCACCGCAGGATCTTCTCGGTCTCCTCCGGCGTCGCCGCGGGCACGGGCACCGCTGGACGGGCGACGTGCTCGGCGCTCTCCCGCAGCGCGGCGATGTAGGTGCGCGTGTCCGCCCGCGGTGGGCAGACGGTCGCACCGGCGAACCGGCCGTAGCGCACGCAGGTGAACTCCCAACCCCCGGCGGCTGTCGGTGCGGCCGCGACGATCTCCGGACTGGCCGCGAGCGGCGCGATCCGTTGGGCCCGCGCGGCGGCGCGCACGAGTGACAACATGCGGTCCCGGACGAGGGCGGCATCCTCGAAACGCTCGTCGGCCGCGAGCCGGTCGAGCCGGTCGGTCAGGGCGCCGAGCAGGAGGTGACCGTCCCCGCGCAGCGCGTCGGCGACCTGCCCCGCGACGGTGGCGTAGTCGTCGGGGGACTGCCGGCCCTCACAGGGGGCGCCGCACCGACCCATCTCCGCCAGCGCACAGGCCGTGCCGGTGCCCCTGCTCGACAGGCGTGTGGTGCACTGGCGCAGCGGCACGACCTCGTGCACCGCTGCGACGGCCTGCTCCGCCACGGCGCGGGAACCGAACGGTCCGGCGTAGGTGCCGCCGTCGTCCCTGACCTGCCGCACGATCGACAGCCGTGGGAACGGTTCGGCGGTGAGTTTGACCCACAGCGCTCGCTCCGGGTGACGGGAGCGGCGGTTGTAGCGCGGCTTGTGCTGTGCGATGAGGCGCAGCTCGCGCACCTGCGCCTCCAACGTCGTGTGGCACACGATCGGCGTGACCGAGGTGGCCAGGCCGACCATCTCCGCCATCCGGGTGCGGTGCTCACTGGCCGTGAAGTAGTTGCGGACCCGGCGCTTGATGTCGATCGAGGTGCCGACGTAGAGCGGTTCGCCGTGCTCGTCCTTGAAGACGTAGACCCCCGGCGCCGACGGCAGCCCCTCGGCGAGGAACCGTTTGCGGCGCTGCCCGGGTGTCACGCGAGAGGTGTAGGAGCGCAGCTCCTCGAGCGTGTGCACGCCGAGGTTGCCGACGCGCTCGATCAGACCGTGCAAAACGTCGACCGTGGCCTGCGCATCGTGCAGTGCCCGGTGATCGGGGGTCACGCGGGTGCTGAACACCCGGGCCAGCGACGACAGCTTGTGGTTGGGCGCCTCCTCGCGCGTCACCAGCTGACGGGCGAGGTGGACGGTGTCGAGCACCGCGTTGCCCGGCCACGGCAACTGCAACCGCTCGCAGTTGACCTTCAGGAAGGTGATGTCGAAGCGGGCGTTGTGCGCGACCAGGACCGCGTCCCCGATGAACTCCAGGAAGGAGGGCAGGGCGGAGTCGATGCGCGGGCACGAGGCGACCATCGGGTCGGTGATGCCGGTCAGCACCGAGATGAACGCGGGGATCGGCTCGCCGGGGTTGACGAGGGTCTGGAACTCTCCGAGCACCTCGCCGCCGCGGACCTTGACCGCTCCGATCTCGGTGATCTGACACTCGGTGGCACTGCCGCCGGTGGTCTCCAGATCGAGCACGACGAACGTGACCTCGGCAAGGGGGGTGCCGAGGTCGTCGAAGGTCGACTGGATCGGGGCCGGCGTCGTCATGACGGCCTCCTGCCACGTCGGACGCCGTCGTCGACCTGAGCCCGCTGTCGCTCGCTGCGCTCGCTCATACCGACGAACGTAGGTGGGGGGTATGACAATCGGCCCGCGGCGCGCCGTCAGCCGAGGATCAGCAGGGCAGCGATGGTGAGCATCGTGCAGCCGATCACGACGTCCAGGACCCGCCAGGTCATCGGCCGGCTCATGAGGGGAGCGGCCAGGCGCGCGCCGTACCCGATCGTCGTGAACCAGCTGATGCTGCCCAGGCAGGCACCGAGCGCGAACCACCAGCGACCGGTCATTCCTTGCTGGTTGGCGACATTGCCCAGCATCAGCACCGTGTCCAGGTAGACGTGGGGGTTCAAGAAGGTGATCGCCAGGGCGGCCGCGATCACCGAACCCCGAGTGGCGACCTTGCCCGTCGTCAGCGTGCGCGTGTGCCGGGCTGCGAGCAGTGAGCGGACGGCGAACCACACGAGGTATGCCGCGCCGGCCCACCGGCACACGTCCAGCACGGTGGGGTGGCTGCGGACGACCGCGCCGACGCCTGCGACACCGGCGTTGATGAGCAGGACGTCGCCGGTGATGCAGATGAACACCACCGCCCCGATGTGTTGCAGGGTCAGGCCTTGTCGGAGCACGAAGGCGTTCTGCGCGCCGATCGCGGTGATGAGGGACAGGCCGGTGAACAGTCCGGTGAGCAGCGCGGGAAGCATGATGCGTTCCACGCTACGGTCGACGTCTGATTCAGGCCAGCGAAAGTTTTTGAAGGACCATTAGCATTCCTTCATGCAGGACGAGCAGTTGCAGACCCTTGTCGCGGTGGCCGACGAGGGCACCTTCGAGGCGGCGGCGCGCCGCTTGCGGATCACACCGTCGGCGGTCAGCCAACGGATCCGGGCTCTGGAGCGTGCAGCGGGCGCCGTTGTGGTGCAACGCAGTTCGCCGGTGCGGCCGACGGCCGCCGGAGAGATCTTGCTCCGGCTCGGACGCCAGCGCGCGGTCCTCGAGAACGAAGCGCTGGACGAGCTCGGGCTGCGTGACGGAGGGGTGGAGGAGCTGGCGGTCGCGATCAACGCCGACTCGCTCGCGACCTGGTTCGGGGCGGTGCTCACCGAGATGGCGTCCTGGCCGGACGTCGCACTGCGGTTGCGGGTGGAGGACCAGGCACACAGCAGCGCGCTGTTGCGCTCGGGCGCGGTCGTGGCTGCGGTCACCGCGGATCCTGTTGCGGTGCAGGGATGCTCGGTCACTCCGTTGGTGCGTATGCGTTATCTGCCGGTGTGCGCTCCGAGCCTGCGGGAGCGGTATCGGCGCGGACGGGGTGTCGACCTCGCGGCGATGCCGTCCGTGCGCTTCAACGATCGCGACGACCTGCAGATCGAGCTGTTGCGTGCGCGCGGGGTGGACGGCCCGGGCGTCGTGCACGAGGTGCCGTCCTCGGAGTCGTTCGTCGCGGCGGTCGCGGCCGGCCTCGGGTGGGGGATGGTTCCGGTGGCCCAGGCCCGCGAGCTGCTCGAGCGCGGCGATCTCGTGCGGGTCCTGCGGGAGCACCTGGACGTGCAGTTGTACTGGCAGGCATGGCGGCTGCGGACCGAGCGGCTGGACCGGCTGACGCGCGCCGTCCAGCGGGCGAGCGGGAGGGTCCTGTCATAGGTGGGTCCTAGCGTGATTGTCAACAGGTCGGACATCGACCATCGACGAAGAGGTGATGACATGCGGATCGACTGCGAGTCCTGCCCCGCGCGCGACCGGCGGTGCGCCGAGTGCATGGTGACCGCCCTGCTGCAGCTCGCGCCGCTGGAGCAGCGCCTGGACGATGACGAACGACGCGCGGTCGACGTCCTCGCGTCGGCCGGATTGATCACGGCACAGGAGGCGGTGTCGGCCACCGCGCGGATCGAGCCCTGGGACCCATTACGGTCGACCGGGTGAGAGCACTCCCGCGGCCGGTCCTCGACCGCCGCGGCGCGTGTGTGCTCGGCCTGACGGCCGTCGTGACGTCGCTCGGTGGCTGTTCCTCGGCGAGTTCGACCCCGCCGCCCGCGAGCGCAGTGCGGTCGACTCGGCCGTGGCCGGGGGCGCGGACGGTCCGGGACGGCGACGTGGTCGTCCGCGGGACGGTGTCCCGGACGCGGCTGGAGGCCGTGGCGGCATACACCAGGTCCGCGATCGCACGGGTCCGGCAGGTATGGGGCCCCTCGGTGCTGCGCGACGCCGTGGTGATCGAGGTGCCGCCGGACGAGGCCGAGTTCCGCGCGCGGGGCGGTTCCGCCGAGGCCGGCGCGCAGCTCGCCGCGACGACCACCTCCGACGGTCGCGTGGTCCTGGCGCCGGCGCTGTTCACCGCGGTGACCGTCCCGGGCAGGGTCGCGGTGCTCACCCACGAGCTGACCCACGTCGCCCTGCACCAGAGCGGGCTGACGGGTGTCGCGCACTGGATCATCGAGGGGTCCGCCGAATTCACCGCATATCGGGCGAGCCGGCTCAGCCTCGTCCAACTGGCGCCCGAGGTGGCGACCGCGGTCCGCGCCGGGCGGGCGCCGACCGGGCCGCCGACCGGGCCGCCGACCGATGCCGACTTCACCGCGCGGCCGGCAGCGGCATACCAGGAGGCGTTCGTGTGGTGCCGCTTCCTGGTGCACCGTTTCGGCCGGGCCGGGTTCGTGCGGTTCGTGCGGGCCGCCGACGCCCGGCGCCCCGACGCCTTCGCGACCAGCTTCGGTGTCGGTCCGGGTGCGCTGCGGGCGCCATACACGCAGTTTCTGCGCACGCAGCTGGGCTCGACGGCCGAGGGCGGCAGGTAGGCTCCCCGTCATGGCTGACAGCACCAAGTCCTCCGTCACGATCAAGGCCGCGCCTGCCGAGGTGCTCGACGTGATCGCCGACTTCGACGGCTACCCCGAGTGGACCGGGCAGATCAAGCAGGCCGAGGTCCTCAGCGAGGACGAACAAGGCTGGCCCGACCAGGTCCGGATGACCCTCGACGCCGGGGTCATCAAGGACACCTACACGCTGGCCTACACCTGGGACGTCGACGAGGACGGCACCGGTGTGGTGTCGTGGCGGCTGGTGAAGTCCAGCATCCTGAAGGCGCTGGACGGTGTCTACCGGCTCAGTGGCGACGGTGACAGCACCGTCGTGGTCTACGAGCTGAGCGTCGACCTCGCCATCCCGGTGATCGGCATGATCCGCCGCAAGGCAGAGAAGACGATCATCGACACGGCGCTGAAGGGCCTGAAGAAGCGCGTCGAGAGCTGACCGTGGCTGCTGACGAGGAAACACCCGACGGGACGGGCGCGTCGTCGGTGGCGGATGAGGCTGCCCGGCTCGCCCAGGCGTTCTCGCTCTGGGCCCAGAACGGCCGCGGTGACACCGCGGCGGGCGCGACACCGCGGCAGGACTCCGCGGACGGCGACATCGCGGCGTGCGGGTGCACGCACGGGGACTCCGTCGAGGCGGTGTGCCGCATGTGCCCGGTGTGCCGTGCCGCCGGTCTGCTCCAGGCGGTGCAGCCCGAGGTGCTCGACCGGGTGGCAGACCTGCTGAGCATGGTGGCCGGCGGGCTGCGAAGCGCCGCGGAGGGCCGCCGCACCGGGCAGGAGACCACCTCGACCGACGACGCCGAATGATCGTGGGCAGTGACGACACGAAAGGGTGCACGGTGACCGATCCGCAGGACGCGCTCGCCATCGGGATCGACATCGGCGGCACGAAGGTCGCCGGCGGCCTGATCGACCCGTCGGGCGCCGTCGTCGACCAGGTGCGCCGCAACACCCCGGACCGCACGACCGCGCCGAAGGTCGTCGAGGACCTCATCGTCGAGGTGGTCGACGAGCTGCGCGCCCGCGTGGACTCGGACGTGGTCGCGGTGGGCATCGGCGCCGCGGGGTTCGTCGCGGCCGACCGGGCGACCGTCGTCTTCGCGCCGCACCTGTCGTGGCGGCACGAGCCGTTGCGCGCGGCGCTCGTGGAGCGGTTGGACCTGCCGGTGTTCGTCGACAACGACGCCAACGCGGCCTGCTGGGCGGAGTACCGGTTCGGCAACGTCCAGGGCGAGTCGCATGTCGTGATGGTCAACCTGGGCACCGGCATCGGTGGCGCGATCATCGTGGACGGCCGGATCCAGCGGGGCCGCTACGGCATCGCGGGCGAGTTCGGTCACATGCAG
>Ga0164242_10007870_pt1 | contig 11620 bp, 7 predicted proteins | sample OricomgcompostMG_FD_108783 | JGI IMG/M metagenome (GOLD analysis project Ga0164242, IMG submission 108783) | Miracle-Growth compost microbial communities from Emeryville, California, USA - Original compost - Miracle growth compost (MG) ... | reverse complement strand
TGTCTTAAGAAACCCGACATTTTCCTTGCTCCATGCAATAGCAAAAGGAGTCTCTAAATACCAACGGTTTCCGTCTTTATCACCCTTGTCGTAAGGCACATAATAGTTTTTGTTTTTGCCAATACCGTTTTCTTTTTCATCGTCGGTAAGTGTATCTACATCTGCAATTTCACTGTCATCAATTAAGCGGTAAATATAACCCTGCCCGAAAATATCCCTTCCGTACTGCTCTTTCAGTCTGTCAAACAATTCTGCAATCTGATTTTCAGAAAGTGAATTTAAATAATCAGCCGTATTGCTAAAACTTCCAAGTTCTTGAATTTTTATTTTTTTGGCTTTTATGGCTTCATCTAATTTTTTAGGACGAGATTTCATGATGTTTTTAGCCCATTTTGTACTTTTTCTCACGGCAATATATTTCCCATTGTTGGCAGTGGCCAGGCCTTGTCCACCTTCGGTTAAACAACCGAGTAAAGCAATGTCGCCTGCTTTCAGACTTTTGCGGTAAGCTTTTAATTCGTTTTTGTTTTTCTCAATATTTTTGCTTGTGGAAATCTTTTCCCACCATTGATTATATAGTTGCTTTACTTTATATCCATACAGCTTGAAAATTTTCATATTTTCTTCCGTAGGTTTGAAAATTACGCTGTTTTGAGTATTGAGGTAAACGCTTTGCTTTACTTCATAACACACTGGTTTATATAAATCCTTACTTCCATCCAAGAAACAAATCACATTATTTTGTTCTTCAAGTTTTGAAACTGAAACGACACAAGTGTCCACCATTGCAGCTTCAAAAGGATTTGCTGTATCAAAAATGTAATTAATTTGTTTCGATAAAAGCAAATCTCTAAGATTGCGTTTGGTTTGCGTTGTCCAAAAAGTCTTCGGTGTAATGTAAGTCAATACGCCACCATTTTTTAGCAAGTCAATTCCTTTAAAATAGAAATGATTGTAAGTATCATCTGCAAAATTATATTGCTTTTTCAATAACCTTTTTAATTCTTCACTTACACCTTTCGTTGATACATAAGGTGGATTTCCTATAACTACGTCAAAGCCATTCTTTTTATGCCATACCTCAGAAAAATAAAGTTTAAAATCAAAATCTATTTTATAGCCCGAAAATTGTTCTGCCGTATCTAAAAGCTTCCTAATCTTTCCGTTGATTTCAAGTTTTAATTCCTTTTTTCGGATTTCATTTGTTTCATCGTAAAATGAAGGCTTTAATTTCTCTATTTCCGATAATACTTTTAGATTAGGAAATACATCATTGGGCATTCCAATCAACGAGTTTCCATAAACAATTTTATAATCCAGATTGGGCAAGGTTTCAATTGGGTCAAGGTCATCTTCATCTACAACCAATGAGAGCCACAGACGCAAACGGGCAATGTCGATGGCAGAAGCATCTATGTCCACTCCGTAAATGCTTTCTTGTATAATATGGCGTTTCAGACGATAAATATAACGGCTGTCACTTACGCTTTCAAGATGCTCAAAGCCGAAACCTTTTAGCTTTTTTGTCAGGTAATTATAACTTAAATGGGGTTTTAGTACCAACATGGCATTTACCAGTTCGTGCAATAGCCCCACAGGAAAAGCGCCCGAACCAATTGCCGGGTCACAAATTTTTATGTCACTCAGTCTTTGGTCTATCAGGTCGGCATTTTGGCGTATGCTTTCGCGCAGTTGATATTGATAAGTTTTAGTTTCACCTTTGGCTGCCACCCGCACATCATTTTCCAAAGCCAAATGGCCTTCACGAATTAAGGTTGCGATGTCTTCTTTTGGAACTAAAATCTTTCCTGTATGCTCTACTTCGATTTTGAGCTGCCCTTTGTTATTAGTACTTCCGCCAAATAGTAGAGTTTGGTTGCTATCCAAAGCCTGATAAGACGAAATACTATCATTCAGTGCATTGTCTAAATATTGTATCAGACTTTCCTGACACATATAATGCACAATCTCCCGAGGTGTATAGAAAGCACCTTTGCTTTTACGCTCGGTAATGTCGAGCATATTTTCAAAGACCTTCCCCAACATTTCGGGGTCAACGGCCACTTCTTTATCGAGCGGTTCGTCTTCCTTAATGGTAAAATTGTAGCGATCGAAAACATCTAAAGCTCCTGTGCCTATATCACCCGATTTATTTTTTTCCTTGTTGCGAAACAGGTTTTCAGGAATGGTAATGTTGGCCTTTCGCCAGTCGTAATTGGCTTCAAACAAACCTCCGTTCAGGAATGGAATACGGCAATCAAAACGCTTGTAATAGGAATTTTCGTTGTCCCGTTGCTTTGCCAACGCCTCATAAAACAAATATTGCAGCTTGTCCTTAAAAAAGTTTAAGCGTTCATTTTTTGCTTCCTCACATAGCTCCTGTATAAAACGCTTTTTCCCTGTCCCCCAGCGTTCGTTTCGAGCTACACCCAGCCAGCCCTTTTTCTGCAAGAAATAAAGGAATACAATTTGTCCGAGAAGTTTCTTAGTAAAGCGGGCGTTGTCTATTCCTGCTTTGTCAAGTTCGGCTTTTATCTGTTTGCCATTTTCAAAATGCTCATAGAATTTTACATACAGGTCTTTGTATTGATTGAAGAATTCATCGGTAACCTTTTCGATACTGAAAGCACTTTCCAATTCTTTAATGATAGGGTTGTTGGAAATGTTTTGCAGCAATGGCAACAACTGATTTTTAGCAGTGTATGATTTTTCATGTTGACCTACCAGGAATGAATAGCGTTTTGCCGGCGTAAATTCTTTTTTAGCTTTTACCTTTCCTTGGGTTTCGTCTAATACCGAATGATATTCTAATTTGATAAACGAAAAACGCCAGTCCGCGCCGCCGTCTTCCTTGCTGTAAAAGGCTACTAAGGCATAATCCTTTTCAAATTTATTTAGGTGTTTTATCACAAAATTGCGAAGGGCGGTACGTGCCCGCTCCAGTTTGGCAACGCTTTTTACTTCCACAATCAGCACATCCAGGGATTCCCCTTCCGGGTCAATGTATTCACCAATGCGTTTGTAGGAATTGATATGTTCTTTGTAGTCGTCCCAAAGGGAGATACCGGCATACACATTGTGCTTTGGCTCTAAGTCGTTCAGTAAGTTCTTTGCAAAAATGATAAACCTTTCCTCGCTAAAGGAATCATTGAACGTATCTTCAATTAATGTTTGAGCTTGTTTCTTATCCACGTTTTTTAGTTATGAGTTATGAGTGTTGGGTTATGGGTTTATTTTTTGTTTGGTGGTCAGGATAGCGGATTTGAGCATTTTTAAGATACTGCTCGCTTTGCTTACCAAATCATTAAATTCGTTTTCGCTGATGTGTTTTGAATGGAACAATAACTCCAGCCAATAAATGGATTCATCACATTCTTTTTGTGAAATATAGAGTTTATGGATGAAATCGGCATTGCTTTGAGCATTTTGGGCTTCACGGATATTTGCTCCGACAGATGTACCTGAACGAAGTAATTGCTTGCTCATTATAAACTCCCTTTTTTGCTCAGATAATATCTTATACAATGCAATTACCGCCAATGAAAACTCAAACGATTTATCTTTTAGTATTGATTTTTTCTCATTCATTACACATCTTTATTTAAACTCATAACCCATAATTCATCACTAATCACTCTACAAAAGTTTTTTTAAAGTTTCGGCATCAGGTAGAGCATTTTTGAATTGGCTGGGTATTTCCTTACTCGTTTTATAGGTAGCCACGCCCATTGCTTTATTAAAATCCCTAAAACTGTATTCTACTATTTTATTTTTCTTTTCCTTACAGAGTATAATACCAATAGACGGATTTTCATGAGGCTGCCGTGTAATATCGTCCAATGCGGAAAGGTAAAAGTTCATCTTGCCCAGATATTCTGGTTTGAACTTCCCCGTTTTTAGTTCAAAGGCGACCAGGCATTGTAGCTTTCTATTAAAAAAAAGCAGGTCAATAAAATACTCCTGTTCTTCAACAATTAAGCGATACTGATTGCCTATAAAGGCAAAATCACCACCAATAGAAAGTATAAATTTTTTTATATTCCGGACAATTTCGTTTTCCAATAATCTTTCATCCAAAAAATCAGGGTCTTCAATATTTACAAAATCAAGCAGGTATTCATCTTTAAATGATTGAAGCGCCTTTGACCTCATATCAGATTGCGGAATAACGTGCTTAAAATTATTAGGTAATGTTCCCTGCAGGAAGTATAGCCTCGCAGCTATCTGTTTTTCAAGACGACGGTAATCCCAGAATTCGGCAGCCACTTTTGAAAGATAAAAATACGCTTCTTTAAAATCTGCGCACTTGGACGCTATGCTGTAATGGTGGGTAAATCCGACCGAGAAAAATATATCCAAAAAGTTTTCCGGCAATTGGTTCGGCACTGCCGAACTGATTACTTCTTGGCTGTTTTCTAATTGGTTCGGTGTCGCCGAACTAATTTTCAGATACGCTCCCCAAAACTCGGCAAATACCCTCATTTTTTTGAGGTTAGACGCAGAGAATCCACGGAGTCCGGGCAATTCATTTTGTAAGGCATCTGATATTTGGTCTAAAATCTTACTACCCCAGGCTTCTTTGTTTGCGTTAATGCTAATTTTCTTTCCAATGTCAAAATACAATAGAACAAGCTCCCTGTTTACCAATCGGGCAGCCTGATAGCGACTTTTTAAAATAGCATTTTTTAGCTCCGTAATTATGTGCTTATCAACACTCATCATTATTTGATTAAGTATCCTGAAAGAATAACTTCACGTTTTTGAAATTTTTTTCCGTTCTGCGCACCTTCGATGCCTACAAAGCGAACATGCTTTTCCAAAATGTGAAGTACATCAATAGGGTCAGTTGTTTTCTCCAGTTCTTTTTTAATCAACTGTGCGGTCTTTTTAGCAATAGTTCCCTGAGAAAGCATCTCTTTCACGCCATTGATAAACTCATCGTTAGAATCGGTAAAACCTTTGAAGTTTTTAAAAGATTTATCCTTCAAGCGGTTTTCAATGTATTTAGCATTCGAACGGCCTCCGCTACCTTTGCTCTCTTCATCGCCCACCGTGGTGTCCAATTCAAAACGGGTTCTGTTGGTTTGCAATAAGTGGTAGTATTCGTTGGGTATGTTTGCTCGTTTAGTATCTGGCCTACATTCCAATTGCTTTACGGCATCAAAAAAGGTGATTTCTCCTGATTTGCCAACTTTATTGATGTAAAATTTTTTGAGTTTGCCGATGCGGAAAAAGGTCACCAATTGGTCTTCTTCTATTTTTTCTTTTTTGAAGCCCGAACGAGCCTTTTTAGGCAAGTGTTTTATTTTGTCAAACAATTCAGGATTGTCATCTCTTATTTTCCGCATCAGCTCCAAATACTTCAATTCGGAATCTCCCGCACCATCTTCTCCCGTATAAGCCGTTTTATTGTTTAGGGTGTTAAATAATTCCTGACTTCCAAATTCCTCCCCATCACTCAGATATTTGGCATCCTCCCCGAGAATATCATGAAACATTTGGATTTTGTTGGTGATATTAGTCTCCAATCCAAGGTGCTTGTCTGACTGTGTTGTAGGAAAGAAGTTGAAAATATGGACTTTGGGAAACTTGCTACCCAAGCGATTTACACGTCCTGCACGTTGCAATACTCGCGTAGGGTTCCAGGGCAAATCGTAGTTGATAAGCACATTGGAATGGTGCAAGTTGATTCCTTCTGCCAATACATCCGTAGCAATCAATATTTTTAAATTGTCTTTTTGTTCTTTGTAGTTTGGATCAAAATTGGCGGTAATAATATCTCTGGAGATGGTATGGTTTGAGGTAAGCGTTTTATCTGTATGCCGTCCGCCAATGCTCGAATAAAACATCACTTTACCATAAAATTCATCCTGCAATGTTTCATAAAGGTAATCTCCCGTTTCTTTTGATTCCGTAAAAATAACGAGCTTGTTTTTCTTCAATGCTTCCTTGTTTTTCAGCTCGTGAATAAACTGTTCCAGCTTAGGGTCTCTATCTACGTTTGCCCATATTTTCTTAATGTCCCGCAAAATAGCTAAATCAAATTCCAGCTTCTCTAAAAATTCATTTTTGAAATCTTTTGAATCGTATTTTTGGGCCTTCTCATTCTCTACAAAAGCTTCTAATTTTTCAATGTTATCGTTTTCAATCAGGTCATAAACATCTATTTCTTTGCTGATATAAACCGTGCCGTTTTGGTACATCCGGATAAATTTTTCATAAGAAGCAATAAACCGGTCAATGCTTTGTCGAAAAGCATGGAAGCTACTTTCCAAGCGTTTTACTAAAATGCCTTTCATAAATCCGCCCACATTACGTTGCTGCTGTCGCTCAAATTCGCTTAACGCCTTGTTACCAATATAATACAGTAACGGTGTGTATCGGGCATAGGTAAATCTCTGCAGTTTTCTTATGGTGTGATTGAAAATGACCTCCAATTCATCTTTATATTCATACACGATTTTTTGGGGATTGTCTAATTCCGGGAAAATTAGCCCCTGCAAGTCCATATCATTTTTGAAATAAGTGATTACGTCAGTCCGGGTTCTGCGAACCATTACATAACGTAAAATACTGTTTCTGATATCCTCCGAAATTTCTTTGATAAGTTTTTTGTATTCAGGATCTGTCTTTTGAAGTTTAGCTAGGCGCGTTCGGAAATTTGAAAAATATTTTTCTAAATTCGCTATTCCGGGAATAGTTGAATTCTTCGGTGCTTGGAAGAGCTTCAGCTGCGCTAAAATATCATCAACGGTATTGTTTAATGGGGTTGCTGTCACTAAAATAACCTTCTTTCCGCGGCAGATGTCTAATAAATTGGCATATGATTGTGTGTTTTCATTTCGAAAACGGTGGGCTTCATCCACGACGATATAATCGTAACGTTCCAGACCTTTTTTGATGATATGTTCCAGCTTTCCGAGTGATTCCACTTCAAAGCTGCTGATGCCAAAATCGAAAAGTGAATCTTTCCAATAATCTTTCAATACCGGCGGACAAATAACTAATGTTCTGCCTTGCAGTTGTTGAAGGAGCAAAGCTGTAATGAAAGTTTTACCCAGACCAACCACATCTGCAAGGAAAACCCCGTTGTAGGTTTCCAAAATTTTTTTCGCCTGAATGGCAGCCCGGTTTTGATATTCCAGTTTAATAAACCCTTCGGGCAGAAAAGGCTCGAATCCGTCAGCCAAATTGATATCTTCTTCCAGGTATTCGTAAATCAATTTCAGGTATAGTTCGTAAGGCAAGATTTGATCATTGAGCCAGGTTTTGTTTTGAATGGTATCAACGAAATCTTCTGAAATATCCACAGATTCTTTCCAAAGGGCATTGAATTGCTCTTCTGCAAAAAGCACATCTCTTTTGTTGCGCAACTCCACATTAAATTCGCGATTTGCTACAAAACCAGATTCTGAAAAATTACTGGAGCCAGTAATGACAAATCCATAGTCACGGTCTTCTGGTTTGAACTTTCCGATATATACTTTGGCGTGAATATTTTTGGAAGGGAATGCCCGGATTTCCAATTTTTTCCCATTGCCATTGTTGGCTTGGTCAACTTCTTTCTTTGCGCAATCTGTTTTTAAAAACTCAATGAACTTTCGAATACCTATTTCAAGCCTGTTGTCGTTTTCGCTGCTGTTTTCAATTTCGTCCTTTAGGTTTTGCTGGTATCGCTTTTTGGTGTGCTGATGCGATTCAAAGTCTAGTGTGCCATTTTGCTGATGGTATTGCATCATATCATAAGAGTCTCTATCCACACTTAAACCAACAAGAATCCTGACTTTTTCGACAGGTTCTAAAGCGTCATACAATTGGTGAAAGCCACTTGCCCTGAAATATCCCACCAACACATCAAATAATTGTGTGTCTTTCAGCGTTGATTTGAAACGGCTCAATAAGGTATGTCCCTCTTCATTCGTGAAGAAAGTCAAGTCCGTTTGGTCTATCGTGTTATTTGAACTCATATTTTTCGGCGACCTTTTATGGCGGTAAGCGTTTCCTCCAAGCCGTTTTTCAAAAATTTCAATTCTCTAAAGTCAGATAAAATAGATGTCTTGATGAATTCAATCTCCATTTCTTTATCCTGGACTTCCAATTTCTTGGCCAGTATGGGCAACATCTCTATTGTGGCGCTCCTTTCGTTGCGCTCTATCTTACTCAAAATAGAAGTATCTATATCAAGCGCTGCTGCTACCTTTCTAAGCGGAAGTCCCAATTGTTCCCGTTTACTTCGTAAATATTCTCCAAAAGAATCCATCTTGCTGTATTTGTTTGGACTAATTTGTCAAAGATAGGATTTTTTTGTTTCTTCGTCAAGGGGTGGGGAATTATTTTGGTTGGCAGTAAGAAAATCGAATATGGTTGTTTGAGGGGCGCTTTTCTATACCGGTCGAAAATGACTGACGGTTCATTAGTAGAGTGGATTTTTTGCATCTAAACATCAACCGATACTGAAACCTAAATTTAATACAAAACTTTCAAACGGAATTGTCTTATAAAACTGGTGGTTATCTTCCGTTTTCTTTATACTCACCAACTGTTTGTGGTAGCCACTCTGGATACCTTTTAAGTAAGGTTTTTAATTTTTCCATAAAAGATTTACTATATTTATGAGTTGAAGTTGATTTACCAGTTGATATTTCAGTATGATATTTAGGATTCCCTTTGACCTGAAGTTTCCATAAAATTGCCTGAAATTGAAAGCTGTTAATTCCCATTTCTTCTTTAAATTTAGTAAATCTGTAGGGGTAAAGAAAATCAGTTCTTGGAATATTAGAAGTATCTATCAGCCCAGTAACTTCTCCAACTAATCGTAGGGTTGGAGAGCCTTTCTTTTCGGAAAACTCGCCTTCTTTAATGAACTTAAGTTGGTCTGCGATAGATTTATCAAGAATTATTTTTCCTTGTCCAGTTGAAATCTCTCCATTAAAAGTATCAATAATGTGTATATTTTGAGGGCCTACACTACCAATCTTCTCTACATGTTTTAACCACAGTGCCTTTTCCTTATCTCTTTCTTCTTGTAATATTGTTGCTAATTCAGGGTAACAAATTTCTTTCGTCTCTCCACGATACCGATAATATATCGCAGCTTCTTTAAGTATATTTTTATAATTTCTAGTGCAGACAATGGGTTTGATTTTTGCTTCTTCTACCGAAATTCTGCCAAAAAGTTTGTCATGAATTTCAATTGTTTCAGTTGCCCAATATAATTCGTGAGAAAAGTATGTCGATAATAATTGATTTATTTTATTGGGGTCGCAATTTTCAAATTTATCATTTTGGAGGCCATTGAGAGCTCGAGGTCTATCTTTAATACCAAATATTATCTCACCACCTTTATTATTAGACATTCCAACCAAAGATCGACAATATTCAGCAAGCGCATCGCCATAATGAAAAGACTGTTTAAATTCAAGGTCAAAGCTTTCTCGTTGTTTTATGTAACCTTTACTATTCAGTTCAAACGTACATTTCATTATGGTGCTGTGTTTTTAAAATGACAAATCACGTTGAAGCATTGGTGTTGTGGCGGAAATAGAATTCCGTCAGCTGAATTTCGTACCAAAGCTTAATAGTTGCAATCAGTTGAGCAGTTAACGTTAAGCAGATATATAGCAAATGCCGTGTTAACAGGCCATACCGGTATTCTCACGGTACTTTTCAAAAAAGGTTAAGTCTGGCTCATAAATAATTTTGGGGGTAACTCCCAATTCCACTTTTTCAAACATTTCTACCAATTTGTCGCCATCAATAAGTTCCAGCTTGTTGTTCGCCTTGTCAATCTCTAATGCTGCCTTTGCAAACGAACCGGTTGTTATCATTAGTCCTTTTTCAACGCTGCGTTTGTTTGTTTCCATCACTCCGATAAATGCCTGCACTTTTTCCGTTGGAATCGTCCCCTGATACTTCTTACACTGAAAAAAAACGCTCATACTAACGAAGGGGTTTTGTTTAAAAGTTGCATACCCGTCAATACCGCCATCATGTGAACGTTGTGTTATTTCAATATTTTCAAAGTCATACTCGCGTAATAGTCTGCCGCACAAATGCTCAAAGCCGGTTGGAGAAAGAGATTGCAGCACTTCAATTAATGTCGGCTTTATTGGGGCTTGACTTTCTTCAGGCTCAACAGTTTCTTGTTTTTCTGCAATCTTTTCGGCTTCTTTGTTTACAGGAACAGTGTCTTTCTTGTCTCGCAGTTCTTGAAAAGTCTTTACCCATTTTATAAATATATCGTGAGCTTGCTTTTCATTCAAATGAGTTCTCCAACCTTTTTCTGTTAATGTCCAGACACCATGCTTTGAACTGCCAAGCAACTCTTCCCAAACTAAGTATTGTCTTGCCCACGCAATTTGATTTTGAAACTTTAATACTCCAGATTTTTCATAGCGTTCATTAATCAGTTCGTCAGGTAAATTCAATGTTTCTGCAATCCATTTTGTAATTTCCTTGGGTCGTGCTGAGCCCCCTAAAGCTCTTAATGCATCAAGTACAGGCGCAAACCATTTTACAAACTCTGTCTTTCTTGTTGTCTTTTTTGTCATGTAGTTTTAGGTTGTGTCGCTGCATGCCCGCTAACTTTCAAATATGCGAATTCATATCAGCTTATAAGTATTTGCAATTACCTCGTGGAATTAATAACGCTAATTTCAAGGATTTACTTTTTGGGGGACTACTCAATGGTGGGTGCTCTATGGGAAAGTACCCTCTTTGAAGAAGATATTGCATAGTGGATGGGTTTAGGTTGTGATTAAAGATAAAATCGACCCCCAAGTTAAAAATTTTTCTATAATTTCCTAAAATTTCCCAGTGACTCTTTCCGTAAAATGATTTTCATAGCCATTTTAGGGTACTTTCGACAGTACCAAACTTCAGAAACCATTACCATTCGGCTCACCATCCGGCCAAGGAATGGCCGCGAACGACAAACCCAAATTGAGACGAGTTTGCTTCAAAAAATCTCCATCCGCCAGCCGGCGGATCGTATTTTTGGCAAAATTTGGGTTTGACGCCACGCCGCATTTTGGCTGCCTATCGGTGAGCCGAATGGAGGATTGACCGAAAGATTGAAAACCGTCAATCATAGGCGGAGATTTGTGCTCCTGACAGACGGCAAAGAACCAACTCATCGCTAAGCTTTCGTCTGCGATAATGGTCGAAATGTGTATGTCATCGTAAACAGGAACTATAAATCGGCCATCCGGCGGTATTGGCTCACCCGGCGGTTGGCATATTAAATGGCCATGAACCGAAGGATTTGAATCCTTTTTCTTACATTGCTTTCACAACGTTCATTGAAGCCGTCAAAATAAAGGCAAACATGATGAGGCTCTTCATTTAGTGCCCTATTCGTGGCCCTCTTTTTTTGATTAGGTGGTAGATTGCTAATTATCAATAATTTAGATTGGCGGGTATTCATCCTGTCTTCCCGACTTGAGAGGACAAAGCAGGAATTAACCCGCTTTGTTCTTTTTCATTTTCGCCGAAAGCCTTGTCCCGTGTGTATATTATTTGGGCCGCCTCATTGATCGGGGTGGTTCGAAGTCGCTCTCCGTCAAAAGTCAATTTTTCCGGATACATCGAACCAATGACTTCCCGCGTCTTTTCTATCCCT
>Ga0164242_10007869_pt1 | contig 11621 bp, 10 predicted proteins | sample OricomgcompostMG_FD_108783 | JGI IMG/M metagenome (GOLD analysis project Ga0164242, IMG submission 108783) | Miracle-Growth compost microbial communities from Emeryville, California, USA - Original compost - Miracle growth compost (MG) ... | reverse complement strand
CGCCGGCATCGTGGCGCTGGGCAAGATCGGCAAATTCGATATGGCCCAGTGGCAGAAGGTGATCGACGTCAACCTGACCGGCACCTTCCAGGGCATGCAGGCCGTGGTGGCGCCGATGCGGGCCGCCGGCGGCGGCTCGGTCATCAACGTCTCCTCGGTCGAGGGCCTGCGCGGCGCGCCGATGGTGCACCCCTACGTTGCGTCCAAGTGGGCGGTGCGCGGGTTGGCCAAGTCGGCTGCGCTGGAACTGGGTCGCTACAACATCCGGGTCAACTCGCTGCACCCCGGATTCATCAAGACGCCGATGACCGAACATTTCCCCGACGACATGGTGATCACCCCGCTGGGCCGCCCTGGTCAGCCCGACGAGGTAGCCACGTTCGTGGTCTTCCTGGCCAGCGACGAATCCTCGTTCGCCACCGGTAGCGAGTTCGTCGCCGACGGCGGTCTGGTGACCGACGTACCGCACAAGCTCTGACCTGAGCGTTTGAAACCCTCCGGGTCCTCTCGGGCACAATGGGATGCCCCCATACCGCGCCGCGACGAGTTGACGCGCTGCCAGATCCGGAGGGAGCAGGGCCATCTCAACCGAGAAACGTCGTGGCACAGTGCTGGGCGTCGTCATCGTGTTGGTGCTGTTCTTCATCGGCACCGGTGACGTTCCGCGCTTCGTCCGCGCCGGTGCCGGGGCGGACGAACTGGCCCTGGCCGACGGCTGGCAACTCAGCTCGGCACGCGATGTCGCCGCCACCGGATCGCAGCTGAGCCGGGCCGGCTTCGCCGGCACCGGCTGGCACCAGGTGCGGCACATGCCGGCCACCGTGCTGCAGGCCCTCCAGGACGACGGCACCTACCCGGATCTGTACTTCGGCGACAACCTGCTCAAGAAGGTGCCCCAAGACCTGTACAAACAGGACTGGTGGTACCGCACCACGTTCGTTGCGCCGTCCGGCCATTCCACCTACCGGCTGGATTTCCCGGGCATCAACTACCGCGCCGAGATCTGGCTCAACGGACATCGGGTGGCCGGCAACGACCAGATCGCCGGAATGTACGTCGATCACGATGTCGATGTCTCGCGCTGGATCCAGCGGGGCCGGCCCAACACCCTGGCCGTCAAGGTCACCCCGGAACGCAAGCTGCAGGACATCGACGGGGTGGAGTTGGCCGACAGCTGGTTCGACTGGATCAACTGGAACTACCTGGGCTACCAGGGTCCGGGCAAGAACCCGGCCAACGGCAATTCCTTTGTGCCCGACCGCAATGCGGGCATCTTCAAACCGGTCACCCTGAAGATGTCGGGCGATGTGGCGGTGATCGACGCCGCGGTCAATACCGAACTGCCGCTGCCACGCACCGACAGTGCCCGGCTGACCGTGCACACCACAGTACGCAACTACACCGCGAGCCGGCTCGCCGGCGCCGTGCGCGTGCGGATCAGCCGGGCGGGCAAGCCCGATATCGACGTCGATCAGCCGGTCACGTTGGCGCCCGGGGAGATTCGTGATGTCGGCTTCAGCCCACAGGACTACGCCGCATTGCGCGTCGAGCATCCCGACCTGTGGTGGCCGTACACCATGGGCCGGCCGGACCTGTATGACCTCGATGTCGACTTCGAGCAGTTCGGCCAGAGGACCGACACCCTGCATCAGCGCTTCGGTATCCGCGAGGTGCAGCAGGGCCGCGACGACAGCGATCGGTTCGCCCAATTGGGCGGTGGCGGCAATTTTTATCTGACCGTCAACGGTCGCAATTTCCTGGCCCGCGGTGCCACCTACACGCCCGATCTGCTCTACCGCGACGATCCGGGCCGCGAGAACGCGATCCTGCACTACGTCAAAGACCTTGGGCTGAACATCATCCGGATGGAATCGAAGATTCCCCCCGCGCGCTTCTTCGAGCGCGCCGACGAGTTGGGCATCCCGGTGATGGTGGGCTGGATGTGCTGCAACCAGTGGGAGAAGTGGCCGCAGTGGAACTCCGAGGACCATCAGGTCGCCCGGGACAGTGTGCGTTCGCAGATCTCGATGCTGCGCTCATACGCCTCGGCGTTCATCTGGGCCAACGCCAGCGACGGGCACCCGCCGGCGGACATCATCGAGCAGTACCACGCGATTCTGCGAGACCTGCACTGGCAGAACGCCGTTGTCGATACCGTGTCCTCGTATGCCACCGACGCGTCGGGCAAGCGGATCTGGGACGGTATCCAGATGGCCGGGCCCTACACCTGGCGTCCGCCCACCTACTGGTTCAGCGGGAAGTATCCGGCCGCCCGCGGCGCGTCGGCCGAACAGGGCGACAACGAGCACATCCCGCCCTTGGAAACCCTGCGCAAATTCATCCCGGCGGACAAACTCTGGCCGATCAACGACATGTGGTATCTGCACGCCGGATCCAACCCGGGCAATGCGGCCCTGGCCAGCGCCCGCACCGGCATCGTGGCGCGCTACGGATCATCGGGCAGCGCAGAGGAATTCACCCGCAAGGCGCAGCTGGCCCACTACGAGGCCACCCGGGCCCAGTTCGAGTCGTTCGCCGCTCTGGGGTGGGCCGACCGCAAGATGACCATCTACTGGATGCTCAACAGCCACTGGCCCTCGTTCTTCGGCAACATCTTCGACTACTACCTGCGTCCCGGCGGCGCGTACTACGGCGCCAAGAAGGGCCTGCAGCCCCAATCGGTGACCTTCGATTCCTACGCCACCGGCGATCACAGCACCGCCAAGATCACCATCACCAATCAATCCCCGCGGGACGCAACGGGTTTGCGGGCCCGGGTGCGGGTGTACGACCTGTCCGGCCGGTTGCGTGACGATCGCACCAGCGCGCCGACCGACGTCGCCTCCGGCGCCGCTGCCGAGGTGCTGACCCTGCCGCGGGAGGCGCCGGACTCACGGGTGTTCTTCGTGCGTACCGAGCTGCTCGACGGCTCCTCGAAGGTGCTGGCCGACAACGACTATTGGCAGTCCCAACGGGGCGACGATGCCGGTGACCCGCACAAGGACGACGCCTTCGCACTGCACCAGAGCAGCTGGGCGGACATGACCGCACTGAACACCATGCCCAAGGCGCACCTGGAGGTCAGCGCCACCGGAACCACCGACGAGGACGGGCAGCAGGTGGACATCACGCTGCACAACCCGACCAAGGAGCTGGCCTTCTTCGAGCGGGCCGAGCTGACCGCCGACCACGACGGCGACGAGATCCTGCCGATCGAATACAGCGATAACTACGTCACGGTGTATCCGGGGGAGAGCGTGCACATCACCGGCCGGGTGCCCAGCTCCAGCGGCACCGCGCACTGGGTGCGCGTCGGCGGGTACAACTCGGCGCCGGTCACCGTCGCGATCGGCGGCGGTGCGGTCGGCGCGGCGCCGGCACCTCAGGCCGGTGGTCCGCCGCCGCGGCGGCCGGGCGCCTGAACGACTGTTTGCCCGGGTGGGCAATGATGGTACGAACGCGACTACGCGAAGGAGAACGCGATGGCTGACGAACGGTCCGCACTGGCCGAGAGCACCGCGGCGAACGGCTGGCAGCGCCGGGTGGATGACCGGGTGGACATCTACCTGCGTGGTCCGCAGCGGGTGCGGGTGATCTGGCAGGGCGACGAGGCGATCAGCGGTGCGTCGCGGTTCCAGGACGACATCATGGAGAGCTACACCCGCGAGTTGGGCACCGTGCGGGCCTGGATGGTCTGACCGGCCGTACCGACCGCCGGCCCGATGGGCCGTCGGTAAGGTCGGCGCCATGGGTGTGCGCGCAGGCATCGTGGTGACCGGAACCGAGGTACTGACCGGGCGGGTGGCCGACCAGAACGGTCCGTGGCTGGCCGACCGTCTGCTCGAGTTGGGCATCGAGCTGGCACACATCACCATCTGCGGTGACCGGCCCGAGGACATCATCGCCCAGCTGAGCTTCCTGGCGGCCGAGGGCGTCGACCTGATCATCACCAGTGGCGGCCTGGGCCCGACCGCCGACGACATGACCGTCGCGGTGGTGACCGAATTCTGCGGCCGGGAGCTGGTGCTCGACGAGGCGCTGGAGGAGCGGATCGCCGACATTCTGCGTTCGCTGATCCGCCGCTTCGCCGGTGCCGACTTCGAGTCGGTGCGCGCGGCCAACCGCAAGCAGGCACTGGTACCCAAAGGCCCGCAGGGCGTGGCGATCCTGGACCCGGTGGGCACCGCACCCGGTGTGGTGGTCACCCGCACCAGCGGCACGCCCACGGTGATCGTGCTGCCCGGCCCGCCGCGCGAACTGCAGGCGATGTGGCCCCGGGCGATCGGCACCGACATCGCCCAGCGCGCCATCGCCGGCCGCACCATCTACCGTCAGGACACCATCCGGATGTTCGGGCTGCCCGAATCGGGACTGGCCGAGACGCTGCGCGAGGCGCAGTCGCTGATCGCCGGTTTCGACCGGCTGGAGATCACCACCTGCTTGCGCCGTGGCGAGTTGGAGATCGTCACCCGCTACGAACCCGACGACGCTCCGGTCTACCGGCAGCTGGCCGCGCTGCTGGTCGAGCGGCACCACAGCGAGGTGTTCTCGACCGATGGTGCGCTCGTCGATGACCAAGTGGCGCAACTGCTTTCGGGCAAGGTGATCGCGACCGCCGAGTCCTGCACCGCGGGCATGCTGGCCGCCCGGCTGGCCGATCGGCCCGGTTCGTCGGCGTACCTGGCCGGTGGGGTGGTGTCCTATTCCAACGAGGCCAAGGCCGAATTGCTCGGCGTCGATCCGGCACTGATCGCCGAGCACGGCGCCGTCTCCGAACCGGTGGCCGAGGCGATGGCGGCCGGCGCACTGTGGCGGTTCGGTGCCGACGTCGCCGTGGGCATCACCGGTATCGCCGGCCCGGGCGGCGGCAGCGCCGAAAAGCCGGTTGGCACCGTGTGTTTCAGCGTACGGACCAGCGAAGGTCGGATCCAGACCCGCACCGTGCTGTTGCCGGGGAACCGGTCGGACGTACGGGAACGCTCGACCACCGTGGCCATGCATATGCTGCGCCGGATGTTGATCGAGCGCGTCTGACTACACCGGTTCGGACTCGTCCCACACCTGCAGCACAGTGGTCAGGATCTCCTCGGCCACGCCGAGCCCGGCCAAATGGCTCTCGCCGGACAGGGTGAACATCTGGGCATCGGCCAGCCGCGCCACCGCATGCTGGCCGTGCGCGTAGGGCACGATGTGGTCGGCGTCGCCGTGCCACCAGCGCACCGGAACCTTGATGTCGGCCAACCGGAAACCCCAGTCCCGGGCAAACACCACGATGTCGGCGAACGGTGCGGCCAGTTGCTTGCGGCTGCCGTTGAGCAGATCGTCGAGAAACATCGCCTTGAATTCGGGACGGCTCAGCAGCTTGCGGTCGCCCTCGGGCGAGATCCGCGCGTACAGCTCCAGGGCGGGGGAGCCGAACGGGCCGATCAGTTTGATCAGTGAGCCGGCCACCCAGCGCACCGGGGTGTCGGCGACCTCGAGGATCGGGCGCACCACCCTGGCCAGTTCCATCAGGTTGCTGCTGATGCCGTCCTCGCCGATCAGTGGGGCGACGCCGCCGAGGACAGCGGCCGTCACCACCCGGTCGGGCATGGCGGCCGCGGTGGCCAGGGTGTAGGGGCCGCCGCCGGACAGACCGATGACCGCGAAGTTGCCGATGCCCAGGGTGTCGGCGATGGTGCGCAGGTCGTCGGTGAAGCCCAGCACGTTCTCGTATTGGAACGGGGTCGAGGAGCCGATGCCGGGCCGGTCCACCCCGATCAGCCGGACACCTTTGCGGGCCGCGAACGAACGGGCCTCCTGCGGGATCTGCCGGCGTGCGCCCGGTGTGCCGTGCAGCCAGAACACCGCCCGACCCTGCGGATCGCCGAACTCGGCAAAACTGATCTGGCGGCCCTCCCCGACGGCGATATTGCCTTCCAGCTTGGGGCGATCAATCGGCATAACCATGACAGAGAGTGTCGCACGCCGCATTTGCCGGCCGAATATGTCACCGGTCACCACAATGGTCTGTGCCGGCGGTATCTGGGCCTCGGTGGTGAATACTTGATGGGCCGACGCCTGGCAGCGCCGCACGGCAGGGGCCTTTCGAGGGGGAATCGTGACCGACACCGACGGGCCACAGGACGCCGGCGAGCTGCCGCCCCCGCCGATCGCCCCCGGGCAGATCCACGCTCCGCTGAACTCCCCGCGGACCCCGCCGTACCGGACGGGCATGGTGGGGATGTTGCTGTTCTTCGTGCTGGTGCTGGCGTTGACCTGGGCGCAGTTCCGCGGGTACTTCGACACCAAGGCCCCGTTGTACGTCGTCTACGACCGGTCCGGGCTGGCGATGGACCCGGGCTCGAAGGTCACGTTCAACGGGGTGCCGATCGGCCGGTTGCAGGCCGCGCAGACCCAGAGCGCCGATGACGGCCGGACCCAGGCCCGACTCGTCCTCAGCGTCGACCCGCAATATCTGGACCTGTTGCCCAGCAATGTGGACGTGAAGTTGTTGGCCACCACGGCCTTCGGCAACAAGTACATCGCCTTCACCTCACCGGCGCACCCGTCGCCACAGCGGATCAAAAGCGGAGACGTCATCAACGCCAGTGGCGTCACCACCGAGTTCAACACGCTGTTCGAGACCATCACCTCGATCTCCGAGCAGGTGGACCCGGTCAAGCTGAACCAGACCCTGTCCGCCGCCGCCCAGGCCCTCGACGGCCTCGGCGACAAATTCGGCCAGTCCGTGGTCAGCGGCAACGACATCCTCGGTGACTTCAACACCCGGATGCCCGAGTTCCGCCACGACATCAAGGCGATCGCCGACCTGTCCGACGTGTACGCCAAGGCCTCCCCGGACCTGTGGGATGGCCTGGCGAGTGCGGTCACCACCGCGCACACCGTCAACCAGCAGCGCGGCAACCTGGATCAGGCCCTGATGGCCTCGGTCGGGTTCGGCAACACCGGCGGCGACATCCTCGAGCGGGGCGGGCCGTTTTTGACCCGCGGCGCCGGGGATCTGCTGCCGACCGCCAGGATCCTGGACAGGTACAGCCCGGAATTGGACTGCACCATCCGTGAATACGCCACCAGTGATCCGAAGGCCGCGAAAGGCCTGGGTGGCAACGGCTTCTCGCTGGTGACTCACACCGAGCTGGTCGGTGCCGGCAACCCGTACGTCTATCCGGACAACCTGCCCCGGGTCAACGCCTCCGGTGGCCCGCTGGGTCGGCCGGGCTGCTGGAAGGTGAGCAGGGAATTTTGGCCGATGCCGTATACGGTGATCGATTCCGGTGCCTCGATCGCGCCGTACAACCACCTCGGGCTCGGTTCGCCGTTCCTCCGTGAGTATGTCTGGGGCCGTCAAATCGGGGAGAACACCATCAACCCGTGATCGCCACTCGCGTCGGCCCACCATCAATCCTCGTCCGATTGCGACAGTGATTCGGCGCGACGAGTGTCGATGCGGGTCTGGTACAGGCTGGCCGTCGCCGTCAGTATCAGCGTGACGACGATGACGGCCAGCGAGGCCATGGTCGGGATCTCGGGTACCGGAATGTGGTGGCCGCCGTTGAGGAATGGCAACCGGTTCTCGTGCAGTGCGTGCAGCACCAGCTTGACGCCGATGAACGCCAGGATGAACGCCAGCCCCTGGGACAGGTAAACCAGTCGCTTGAGCATGTCGCCGAGCAAAAAGTACAGCTGACGCAGGCCCATCAGCGCGAATACATTGGCGGCGAACACCAGATAGGGCTCTTCGGTCAGGCCGTAGATCGCCGGGATGGAGTCGAGCGCGAACAACAGATCGGTGCTGCCCAGTGCGACCACCACCAGGAAGATCGGGGTGAGCAGCCGGGCCCCGTTCTCCTTGATATAGGGGCGCATTCCGGACCAGCGGTCGGTGGTGGGCAGGTATTTTCGGGCCAGTCGCACCAGGGCGTTGTCGGCATCGTCGTCGTGCTCGGTGTCGATGGCGAGCTTGATCGCGGTGAAGATGAGGAATCCGCCGAAGATGTAGAAGATCCAGGAGAACTCCGAAACCGCAACGGCACCAAGGGCAATGAACACGGTGCGGAACACCAGCGCCAGGATGATGCCGATCAGCAGCACCCCCTGCTGGAACTTCCGGGGGACCGAGAAGCTGCTCATGATGATCAGGAAGATGAACAGGTTGTCCACCGAGAGGCTGTATTCGGTGAGCCAGCCCGCGAAGAACTCCAGGCCGAACTGGCCGCCGTGGTGCCACCACACCCAACCGCCGAACGCCACCGCGAGCAGGACGTACATCGCCAGATAGGCCGCGCATTCGCCGGTGCTCGGTTCATGCGGGCGGCGGCCGATCACCGCCACGTCGAAGATGAGCACGGCCAGCGTCACGCCGATGGTGATGATCCATTGCAGCGCAGAAACATTCATGAAGACACCCCGGTCGTCGACAAACGGCCGAGGTCTCTACCGCCGCGCTTCGCGCGACCCGTGGCACCGGTTACCCGTCATTGGGCAACGTGATGACGACACCACGGCGAAGGAATACTCCCCTCGCCATCCAGTATCGCAGACCGCTGCGCCTGCGCTCGACACCGCTAGGGCGCGATCAGAACCGTCAGTGCCGAACCGTCCCGTTCCACGTTCATCCCGGCGCGCCGGGCGACGGTCGCCACCGCGGCGGCATCATTGGGTTCGGCCTTGCCGGCGGCCAGTACGCGAGCCAATTTGCCCTTATGTGCCTTGTTGAAATGGCTGACGACGGTGCGTTTTCCGTCCGGATGCTCGGTGTAGACGTCGACGGTCACCGCGCCGGACAGCCGTCCGAGGCCGGCGTAGGAACCCGAGCGCAGGTCGACCACCAGTTCGTCGGCGGCGATCGCGGCCAGTACCGGTTCCAGCAGCGGCCGCCAGCGGCTGGCCAGCGTGGCGCCGCCCGGTAGTTTGGAGCCCGCCGACAGGCGGTAGCCCGGAATCTGGTCATCGGCGCGGACCAGTCCGAACAGTGCCGAGCCGACGGCCAGCCGGGCCCGGGCCCGGGCGGCTGCCGTGCCACGCAGCGAGCCGACATCCAGGGCGTCGTAGAGCACCCCGGTGTAGCGGTCGATGGCCGGCAGGGTCGGGGAGTGACGCAGCTGCGCGTTGCGGGTGATCTCGGCGTCCTGGGCGGCCGAGATGCCCAGGGCCTTGCGGCAGGCCGGCGGATCGGCAGCGAGTGTCACCAACTCATCGATCAGCGCGGCGCGCAACTCGGTCAGTGCCGGGGTGGACAGCGCCGCCAGTTGCAGCGGCGGTCCGTCACCGCCGGGTCGTTTGGTTTCCGAGGGTGGCAGCAGCACGATCACGGCGACGACGGTAACTGACCGCCCGGTCCGCGCTACCAAAGAGTTACCGGGCAAACCCGTGGTGATTTCTTTGCCGCGCTGCTGGCGGTGGCCTAGAGTTTGGTACCTGCCGAGGTCGGGGGACGCAAGGCAGATGCGACCAGAAGAGCTGGGGTGGACAAATGGATAACGACAAACTCGCCGTCGACATGCGCGTCAAGGTCAAGGCTGACGGACCCAAGGGCGACAGTGGCGTCATCGTCGAGGATTACGGAGACCACGCCGGATATTCGGTCGAGATCGGCAACCAGCACATCGTCGATGCGGCCCGGCGTTGGGCCGTACTGCTGGACAGCGGCTCCCTGGTATTCGCCGACGACGCCCACCTGAGCCCGGAGTAGTCGCCCCGGTCAGCCGCCCCAGCCGCGGTTACCGTCCCAACCGCCGCAGATGCCGTTGAAGCAGCCGTGGCCGAAGCCGCCGGTGGCCGGATTCCAGCCGCCGCAGCCCTGCCAGTTACCGCCGTTGCCGCAGCCACCACCGCCGCCGGAACCGTCCGGTCCGCCCGAGCCGGTTGGGGTACCGTCGGCGACCACCATGACGTCGGGGCCGGTGGCGCCGGCCAGGCTCATCACGGCCGCCGGAGCGGCGACCATGGCTGCTGTGGCGGCTACCGCGGCGACCGCCGTCTTTGTGAAATTCCGCGTTATTAGCATGTCTACATAATGCCCAGGGGGGTGTGGATATTCCACCTCTCGAGTTGCGAATTCATTGCTGTCACTACCTGACACCTGCGGAAACACTGCTAGACGGTGGATCGGTCGCGGCGGGACATTTCCTATTTGTATCCCGCTGCCGGGCGTGTCGGCGGGCTGCGGCCACGACCGCGACACCGCGTCGCCACCGGTGTTCGGGCAGGTCGCGCTGTTAGGCTTCCTGACGCTGCGTCGCTGAGATGTCACAGGTCGGTGACCGTCCGCGCAGCCGACGCAACTGATGCGAAAAGAGCGATGCAGAGTCCGGAAGTGAGTGTTGTGCGCAGCGGTGAGATCAGGGCCCTGTCCGGGTTGCGGATCGTCGCGGCGGTGTGGGTGGTGCTGTTCCATTTCCGGCCGTTGCTGCACCAGGCCTCGCCACCGCTGAGTGACGCACTGGCGCCGGTGCTGGACTGCGGCGCCCAGGGCGTGGACCTGTTCTTCATCCTCAGTGGATTCGTGCTGACCTGGAACTACCTGGACAAGATGGGACCCACCTGGACGCTGCGCGAGACGCTGCACTTCCTGTGGCTGCGGCTGGCCCGGGTGTGGCCGGTGTACCTGGTCACCATGCATCTGGCGGCGCTGTGGGTGATTTTCACGCTGAACTACGGCAACTTCCCGTCGCCGGAGGCCGCCAACCTGACCGGCCCGAACTATCTGCGTCAGCTGCTGATGGTGCAGCTGTGGTTCGTACCGTTCTTCGACGACACCAGCTGGGACGGTCCGGCCTGGTCGATCAGCGCCGAATGGCTGGCCTACCTGCTGTTCGGGTTGCTGATTATCGTGCTGTTCCGGGTCGCCCGGGCCAGTCGCGCGCGCACCCTGCTGGGGCTGGCCTTCGTTGCGACCCTGCCGCCGCTGGTGTTCCTGGCCGCCACCGGAGCGTTCTATACCCCGTGGAGTTGGTTGCCTCGTATCGTCATGCAGTTTGCCGCGGGAGCGCTGGCCTGCGCCGCGGTGCGCAAACTGCGGTTGACCCGGCGCGGCGAGCTGGCCGCTGGGTATCTGGCGTTGGCCCTGGTGGCTGCGATCGTCGGCCTGCTGTACTGGTTCGACGCGCATCCCATCGCCTCGATCCGGGACGATTTCGGGCTGGCGGACATCTTCTTCATGCCGTTGGTGGTGGCGCTGGCCGTGGGTGCCGGCAGCCTGCCTGCGGTGCTGTCGACCCGGGCGCTGGTCTACGGCGGCAAGGTGTCCTTCAGCCTGTACATGGTCCACGAACTGGTGCACCAGGGTTTCAACTGGGCCGCGGCCCAGTACCGGATCGACATGGCGCCCAGCTGGAGCACCAAATTCGTGGTGCTCGGACTGCTGGTCGGATCGTTCGCCGGTGCGGTACTGCTGTTCCACTATGTCGAGGAACCTGCGCGGCACTGGATGCGGCGCATGGTGTCCGCTCCCAGGCCGGTGGACGCCGACGCGAAAAGTGATGTGACACATCGCACCTTGAAGCCGATCACCGATGACGACGACACCCGCTCGTCGCGCGCCGGTTGACAGGAGAGACCTCTAAGCTGCATCCGATGTCGACGACTGGGGGTGTGGTGAAACGTCTGATCGGTGTGCG
>Ga0164242_10007868_pt1 | contig 11622 bp, 8 predicted proteins | sample OricomgcompostMG_FD_108783 | JGI IMG/M metagenome (GOLD analysis project Ga0164242, IMG submission 108783) | Miracle-Growth compost microbial communities from Emeryville, California, USA - Original compost - Miracle growth compost (MG) ... | reverse complement strand
GCGGTTGACCTCGCGGTGCGCAACGGCGCGCGGGTGCAGCGATGCGAGCTCGACGGCCCGGACGTGCGGGTCTGGGTCACCGTGGCGGTGTCCGGGGTGCCAGGCTTGTTGCCGATCCCGCCCGCGACAGGCCGAGCGCGTGCAGGTCCGGCGCTCCGGAGCGTCACGTCCCGTAACGTAGGTGCGATCATCGTCGTTGGAACTGGGGGATCGGGGGACAGCGTGGCACCACTCGGTGCGCGCGAAGGTCCAGCCGTGCACAGGAGAGCAGCCTCGTCGTGGAGCCATCTTTCGTTGCGCCTGCCCTGAGGGGGCGTGCGCGCAGCATCTGGTCTCTGCTCAACGACGGGCTGCACCGCCCAGGCGGCCGTCGCGCGCTGACGGTGTTGTCGATCGTCCTGGTGCTCGCTGGTGTCGGTGTCTTTGCCTATCCGTTCGGCACCGACATCTACCAGCGTTACCTCCAGCACGGACTGCGTAACGACTTCGGCGGTGCCGACACGGCTCGCGCCTACCGCACCCACACTTTCAAAGTCGGTCAGGGCCTGACCCGGATCAAGATCGACAAGATCGGTCTCGACGTCGTCGTGGTCGAGGGCACCACGCCCTCCGCGTTGCGGGCCGGTGCCGGGCACTACGTCGGGACGCCGCTGCCGGGAGAGGCGGGGAACGTCGCGATCGCCGGGCACCGCACCACGTACGGGCATCCGTTCAATCGGCTCGATGAGGTCACCCCAGGGTCCATCATCGAGCTGGACACGCCCGACACCGCCTTCTTCTACCAGTCCGTGACGAGTTTCGACGGGCAGCCGAATCCACACCCGGTGCTGCCCACGGACACCGCTGTCATCGCGCCGCCCAAGGACCCAACCGTGCACGAGCTGACCCTGACAACCTGCAACCCGAAGGGGAGTGCCCGCCAGCGGCTGATCCTGCGCGCCGTCCTGGTGAGCAGCAAGCCGCTGCCCGGCGCCAAGGTCGCGCCCGGTGCGACCGAGCCGACGGCCCCGGTCACCCGGCCGCCGGCCCCCACCACCACCGTGCTGCCGGGACCGCAGTGAGCGGCGTCCGGGGCGACCGCGGCCTGCGGCGGCGGCTGGCCGCCAGCCTTGCGCTCGCGCTGATCGGGGTGCCGGCGCTCGCCATCGCCACCGCCACCCCGGCGCTCGCGGACGCCTCGCGGTCGTCGATCGCGCCGCCGTGTGGCGGGGTGTGCACCGCCCGCGCGGCGGTGACCGTGATCGCGACGGTGGACAAGTCCCAGGGGTCGCTGTGCGGCCTCAACCTGGACACCCTGGACCTCAAAGCGGTGACGCTCACCGTCTCTCCGGGAGTCGGTGCCCTCAACTCGACCACCAGCAACAAGTGTTCGTCGACGCTGACCGGCAGCTTCGACCCGTACACGGTGGCCAACGGCAGTTACACGGCGACGCTGGGCGGTGACAACGCCACCGCCTCCGTCGCGTTCACGCTGGCGGTGCCGGCGCGCACCCCCGCCACCCCCCGGGCGAGCGTCGTCCCGCACGTGCAGGCCGTCCAGCTGTCCTGGAACCCGAACACCGAGGTCGGCATCACCGGCTACGCGATCACCGACGCGGACGGCAACTCGGTGAATTACACCCCGGACGGGGAGCCGAGCCTCGGCAGCGACGGCAACTGGACGGCTACTGTCGTCGCCGCCCCTGGCTCGCACAGCTACCGGGTGCAGGCCCAGCGCGGCAACGCGGCTGCGACGCCGTCGGATGCCAGCGACGCGGTCACCGTCGCGTCCCAGAGCAATCCGTCGCCGGTCGGCAGCCCGTCGACCGGTACCCCGGGCGGCGCCTCGACGCCGCCGCCGACCAGCGGCGGTACGAGCGGTGCGGGCGCCGGCACGACCGAAGGCAATGGCGGCACAACGGGCGGGGACGCCGGTGGCAGCAGCTCGGGCGGTAGTACCGCCTCCGGCGGCGGCGGGTCGGGCGGCGGTACGACTGTGCCGAAACTGCGTAGCTTCAAGCCGTTCACGCCGCTGAGCGGTGGCATCAACCTGGCGCCGCTGCCGGAGCTGGCGAACGGACAGCCGAACAACGGCACTGGCGAGCCCACCGCCGACGGCACCTACTCGCCGACCCTCACCTACCCGGACAAGACGGTTGTGGAGGCAACCGGCGTGCCGTCGCACACCAGCGACACCGTGTTCGGCAACCGGGACCTGCTGGTCAGCATCGCGGCCGCGCTGGTGGTGCTGATGATCGCGGGCCACGTGCGCATGCTCGCGCGCCGAAACCCGACCGATTACTGAGCCGCCTTACCGGGCCGCCTTACCGGGCCGCCTTACTGGCCCGCCATCGCGGCCGAGTCCTGCATCGCGCCAGCGGGCGCGTCACCGGAATCGAGCCGTTGCAGCGCGGCGTTCAGTAACTGGACTGCGCCGGCCTTGTCCAGCGGCTCGTTGCCGTTCCCGCACTTCGGCGACTGCACGCACGACGGGCAGCCGTGCTCGCACCCGCAGGCCGCGATCGCGTCCCGGGTCGCGCGCAACCACTGCGGCGCACGGGCGAAACCCTGCTCGGCGAATCCGGCGCCACCGGCGTGCCCGTCGTAGACGAAGATCGTCGCGACCCCGGTGTCCGCGTGGCGGGCGGTGGAAACACCGCCGATGTCCCAACGGTCGCAGGTGGCGAACAGCGGGAGCAAGCCGATCGCCGCGTGCTCGGCGGCGTGCGCGGCACCGGGCACCGCGGCGTCGCCGATCCCCGCGGCGGCGAGCACCTCGTCCGCGACGGTGACGAACACCGCAGTGGTCCGCAGCTCGTGGCGCGGCAGTGACAACGGCGTCTCGTCGATCACGGCACCGGTGCCGATCCGGTTCCGCAGGTACGAGACGACCTGGGTACTGACCTCCACCTCACCGAATCCCAGGGTGACGCCGTCGCCGGGCACGGACCGGATGGTGCGTAGCAGCGCGATGTCGGTGACCGAGCGGGCGGCGGTGGTCCAGTCCGGCTCGTCGGCGACCAGCAGGGCTACCTGCGCCGCCAAGTCCAGCTCTTGCACCACGTAGCTGACGCCCTGGTGCAGGTACACCGCACCGGTGTGGACACTGTGGTCGGCCGCAGCATGGTCGACGCTGCCCAGCAGCCGCCCCGTCTCCTGCTCCACCAGGGTGACGACCCCGCCGCCCGATCCGCGCAGGTCGACGTCCGGCCGCTCGCCGTGGCGGGTCCAGAACCAGCCGCTGGCCCGGCGGCGTAGCCGCCCACGGTCCACCAAGTCCGCCAGTACGGGTTCGGCGCCGTCGAACAGCACCAGGTCCGCCTCCGCCAGGGGCAGTTCCGCGGCAGCGCACTCGAGCTGGGGGCCGAGCACGTACGGGTTGGCCGGGTCCAGCACGGTGGCCTCGACCGGGCGACCGAAAAGCGCTTCCGGATGGGTGACCAGATACGTGTCCAGCGGGTCGTCGCGGGCGACGAACACAGCCAGCGCCGGCTCTCCGTCCCGGCCGGCGCGGCCCGCCTGCTGCCACAGTGATGCCACCGTGCCCGGCCAGCCGGTCAGCAGCACCGCGTCCAAGCCGGCGACGTCGATGCCCAGTTCGAGCGCAGAGGTTGTGGCGACGCCGAGCAATTCCGCCGACTGCACGGCGGCCTCCAGGGCCCGCCGTTCCTCGGCCAGGTAACCCGCGCGGTACGCGGCGACACTGTCGGCAAGCGTCGCCGACACCTCGGCGACCGAACGGCGCGCCATCGCCGCCACCGTCTCGGCGCTGCGCCGGGACCGCACGAACGCGAGGGTGCGGGCCCCGTCGATGACCAGGTCCGCCAGCAGGTCCGCGACCTCCGCGTTGGCCGACCGACGGACTCCTGTGCCGCCGTCGTCGCCGATCGCCGACAGCGGCGGCTCGTACAGCGCGAAGGTCAGCGGTCCCCGCGGCGCGCCATCGGAGGTGACCGCGCATACCGGCAGCCCGGTGAGTCGCTGCGCCGATCGCTGCGGTTCGCGAACGGTCGCGCTGGCCAGCACGAAGACCGGGGTCGCGCCGTAGTGGGCGCAGATCCGGCGTAACCGGCGCAGCACCTGCGCCACGTGACTGCCGAAGACGCCCCGGTAGCTGTGGCACTCGTCCACGACGACGAACCGCAGGCCTCGCAGGAACGATCGGAACCGGGCATGCTGCGGCAACACGCCGCGGTGCAGCATGTCCGGATTGGTCAACAACAGCGACGCGTACTGACGGGCCCAGTCCCGCTCCGGTGGTGGCGTGTCGCCGTCGTAACGGGCCGCTCGTATCCCCGGCAGGTCCAGCTGCTGCACGGTGCGCAGCTGGTCACCGGCCAGGGCCTTCGTCGGAGCGAGATAGAGCACCCGCGCGGACGGGTCGGTCAGCAGCGCAGCGAGCGCCGGGAGCTGGTACCCGAGTGACTTGCCGCTGGCCGTCCCGGTGCCGATCACCACGTGCGCGCCGGCCCAGGCCAGCTCGGCGGCCTCCGTCTGATGCCGCCACGGCGTCACGACGCCCTGTGCGCGGAAGCTGCGCACCAGTTCCGGCGGCGCCCACCCCGGCCAGTCGGCGTACTCGGCCGGTCGCCCGTCACGCCGCTCGACATGGGTGACGCAGTCTGCTCGTCGGGGTGAGCGCAGCAGCCGCTCCAGCAGGCCGTCGGGCTCGGCCCGCGCCGGGCGAGTGCTTCGTCTGGTCGTGCCCACCCGACTACGGTGGCACGCCCGACCGACCTCGACTGCCCGGCCCGCCTCGCCACGCCGAAAGGTGGCAAGGTAGTGGTCTTGCAGTAAGGCGCGGTCGACCGATCGCCGGACTCGAGGAGAAGCTGTGGATCTGACCCTCTCCACCCGGACCGAGGGTGCCGTCACCGTCGTCATCGTCGGCGGCGAGATCGACGTCTACACCGCCCCGAAACTCCGTGAGCAGATCATCGACCTGGTCACCGCGGGCGCGTTCCACCTGGTCATCGACATGGAGAGCGTGGAGTTCCTGGACTCCACCGGGCTGGGCGTGCTGGTGGGCGGGCTCAAGCGGGTGCGGGCCCACGACGGTTCACTGACGCTGGTGTGCACGCAGGAACGGATCCTCAAGATCTTCCGGATCACCGGGCTCACCAAGGTGTTCCCGATCTACGACACGGTGGCGGACGCGCTGTCTGCCGCGTCCTGATCCGGCTCCGGCCTCGGTCCGAGCCTCGCGATGGCTACTGTCCGGCTCTCCTTCTCGCCACACCCGGCGCGGGTGCGTACCGCGCGTCTGCTGGGGGTCGCGCTCGGCCGTCGGTGCGGGCTGCCCGAGGAGATCGTGGACGAGGTACGACTGGCCGTCGGCGAGGCATGCTCGCGGGCCGTCGCGGTGCACGCGAAGCTGGGTAGCAGCGGGCACGTGCAGGTCCAGTTCACCGACGACGAGCACCGGTTCGAGGCCCGGGTCGAGGACGAGGGCGACCCGGCCGCGGTGCACGAGCCGGATCACGGCCCCGCCGACGGGGCCGTGACCGGTGATCCGGCGGCGGTCGGTGCGGGCGATGGGGGCGAGCTGGCACTGCCGTCCGGTCTCGGGCTGTCCATTGCCGCCGGACTGGTCGACGACTTCGAGGTGCGTCCGGTTGCCACCGGTGGGACCGTCGTCGTGCTGGCCTGGAAGCGTTGAGCCGCAGGCGTTCCGCCTGCTGCGCGACCAGCGTCGGGAACACGTCGCGGGGTAGCTGACAGCGCCCCAGCCGCGGCGATGACCGTGCCGGTTTCATCCTGCTTCCCGACCGCTGGCTACGATGCGGCAGGCTTGTGCTCGACATCACAACAACCCGTGACTCGCGCGTTAGCCGCGGTCGGGCGCTCCGTCCGCTCCCGTTGTGGTGGCTGATCGCCACATGACGCTCTGGAGGATGCATGTCGTCGTCTGCCCACGCGACTCTTGCCGCCGTGGACGTCGGTTCCCTGACAGACAACCAGCGGGGTTTCGTGATCGGCGTGGCGGTGCTCGCACTGCTCGCGCTGGTCGCAGCCGGCGGCTTCGCCCGCGAAGTGCTGGTGGCGGGTCAGGGCACGCCGCGCATGCAGGACATCGCCAAGGCGGTACAGGAAGGGGCCGGGGCGTTCCTGGCCCGGCAGTTCCGGACCCTGGTGCTGTTCGCCGTGATCGTGTTCGGCCTGCTGTTCCTGCTGCCGGTCGATGGTGGCTTCAACGTCAAGCTGGGGCGGAGTCTGTTCTTCCTGGTCGGTGCCGTCTTCTCGGCCCTGGTCGGGTTCGTCGGGATGACGCTCGCGACCCGGGCGAACCTGCGGGTCGCGGCCGCCGCGCAGGAGACCGGCGCCAAGCCGGCGCTGCGGCTGGCGTTCCGCTCCGGCGGCGTGGTCGGCCTGTTCACCATCGGGCTCGGGCTGTTGGGTGCCGCACTGGTCACCCTGATCTTCAACAACCACGCGCCGACCGTGCTCGAGGGCTTCGGTTTCGGCGCTGCGTTGCTGGCGATGTTCATGCGGGTCGGCGGCGGCATCTTCACCAAGGCAGCGGACGTCGGTGCCGACCTGGTCGGCAAGGTGGAGCAGGGCATCCCGGAGGACGACCCGCGGAACGCAGCGACCATTGCGGACAACGTGGGTGACAACGTCGGTGACTGTGCCGGCATGGCCGCCGACCTGTTCGAGTCGTACGCGGTGACCCTGGTCGCCGCGCTCATCCTGGGGCAGCAGGCGTTCGGTGGGAAGGGCCTGGTGCTCCCACTGCTGATCCCGGCCGTCGGCGTGATCACCGCCCTGATCGGCATCCTGGCAGTGCGCTTCCGGCCCTCCGATCGCAACGCGATCGTCGCAATCAACCGTGGTTTCTTCCTCTCCGCGCTGGTCTCGGCCGGTCTTACCGCGGTGGTGACGTTCACCTTCCTGCCGGCGCACTACAGCTCGCTGGGGGAGTCGGTCGCCGGGGCGGACGGCAGTCCGCGCCTGTTCGCTTGGCTTGCGGTGCTGATCGGCATCGTGTTGGCCGCGGCGATCCAGTTGCTCACCGGCTACTTCACCGAGACCAACCGCCGGCCGGTTCGTGACATCGGCGAGGCCTCGCTCACCGGGGCTGCGACGGTCATTCTCGGCGGCATCTCGGTGGGCCTGGAGTCCGCCGTCTACTCCGCACTGCTGATCGGTGGGGCGCTCTACGGCGCGTTCCTGCTCGGTGGCGGGTCGGTGCTGCTCGCGCTGTTCTACGTGGCGCTTGCCGGGACCGGTTTGCTGACCACCGTGGGTGTCATCGTCTCGATGGACACCTTCGGCCCGATCAGTGACAACGCGCAGGGCATCGCCGAGATGTCCGGCGACATCGACGAGAACGGCGCTCGGGTGCTCACCGAGCTGGACGCGGTCGGCAACACCACCAAGGCGATCACCAAGGGCATCGCGATCGCGACCGCCGTGCTCGCGGCGACCGCGCTGTTCGGCTCGTACGGGCAGGATGTGCTCAGCGAGCAGGCGCGGCGTGGTTTCGACGTCGGCACCGGCGGCCTCGCCGCGTTCAGCTTGTCGGTGAACAAGCCGAACGTGCTGTTCGGCCTGATCATCGGGGCCTGCGTGGTGTTCCTGTTCTCCGGCCTCGCGGTGAGCGCAGTGGCGCGCGCCGCCGGGCGAGTGGTGAACGAGGTCCGCGACCAGTTCCGCACCAAGCCCGGGATCATGGACTACACCGAGCGGCCGGACTACGCCGCGGTGGTGGACATCTGCACGAAGGACTCGTTGCGCGAACTGGCCACGCCCGGTCTGCTTGCCGTGATGGCGCCGATCGCCACCGGCTTCTTCCTGGGATACGAGGCGCTCGGCGCCTACCTGGCCGGAGCCATCGCGACCGGTGTGCTGATGGCGGTATTCCTGTCCAACTCCGGCGGCGCCTGGGACAACGCGAAAAAGCTGGTCGAGGACGGCAATTACGGTGGTAAGGGTTCTGAGGCGCATGCGGCCACCGTCATCGGTGACACCGTCGGCGACCCGTTCAAGGACACGGCGGGTCCCTCTCTCAACCCGCTGATCAAGGTGATGAACCTGGTGGCGGTGCTGATCGCTCCCTCCGTGGTGCGCTTCGGAGTCGGCAGCAACGACGCGAACGTCGGTGTCCGGGTGCTGGTGGGCGTGATCGCGCTGGTGGTCATCGCCAGTGCCCTGATCATCAGCAAGCGGCGTCGGGTCGAACTCGGCACTACCCCGCCCGCCGGTGGTTCCCAGATCCCGGGGGCCGGCACCGAGCAGTCGGGTTCACGTTTCGACGAGGACTCGGACGTCGCGGTCGTGGTGGTCGAGGCCGGGGCTGAGGTCGAGGCAGAGATCGTCGAGTACGCCGAGACCCCGGCGGTAGCGGCACCCCGCGCGGCAGCCGCGAAGAAGGCACCGGCCAGGAAGGCGTCACCCCGTCGTGCTGCTGCCGAGGGGACTCCGGTCAAGAAGGCGGTCAAGAAGACCGCCAAGAAGGCCCCGGTCAAGCGCGCCCCGCGTAACAGCGAGGGCTGAGCTGGCTGCCTCCGGGTAGTTCGCGGCCGGCGGCACGCCGGGCCGCGAACTACCCGGAGTGGTGGCCGGTTGTCGGCGCCTGCGGGGCGACGGTGGGTTGGTCGGTCGGTCGTCCGGTGGGTTGGTCGGCCGGGGCCTCGTGCTGTCGATCCGCCCGATCGTGCCGGAGCGACAGCAGAATCGACCCGCCGAGCACGACCACCACCACCGTCAGCGTCAGCCAGGACGGCAGGTGCACCAGGTCTTCGGTGAGTAGTTCGAGTCCGATCAGGGTCAGCACTACGCCGAGACCGGTGTCGAGATGCCGGAACCGTGCCATGCCGCCCGCCAGCAGTACGTACGCGGCGTGCAGGCCGAGGATGGAGAAGCCGTTCGCGGCGACGATCGGGAACACGTCGCGGGTGACCCCGAACGCGGCCGGGATGGAGTCGACCGCGAAAACCACGTCGGCCAGGGCGAGTGCGAGAACGGGCGCGAGCAGCACCGACCGACCACCGCCGATGCGGCTCACCAGCCGGGCGAACACGCTGGTCTCCGGCTCGTCCTCGCCCGCGGCAGTGCCTTCGACCGGGGCGTGCTCGTGTGGCAGTCCGGTGCGGATCGTCTTGAGCCCGGTCAGCAGCAGCAGTGCGCCGAAGAAGTACAGCGTCGCGTGCAGCGCGTCGACCAGAGCCAGCCCGCCGCCGATCAGCACGATCCGCAGGACGAGCGCGACCCCGACGCCGACCACGACGAGGCCCTCGCGCCGCGCGGCCGGGACCCGCAGCGCCGCGAGCACGATGGCGAACACCGCGACGTTATCCAGCGACAGCGCGCGCTCGAGCAGGTAGACCGTGAGGTAGTCGGCGCCGGCGCCGCCGCTGTCGGCAAGCGCGACCGGGATGGTGGCGACCAGCCCGAGCGCGGTCCAGATCACGGTCGCCGTCGCGGCGGCGCGCAGGGACTCCGACCCCTTTCGCCGCAGCACGAGCAGGTCGAGGGTGAGGAAGGTGGCCAGGACCAGGCCGAGCACGACATAGGCCCAAGCGGAGACGGAATGCACGGTGTCGATACCTCCGGTGCGGTCTTCGGACCGACCGAAGGTCTCTCCCGCCGCGACCGTGCGGTCGCGGCCTCCGGGACCGGATACGCCCACCGCCCGCTGGTGCGGGCGGCGCGCGGACCGAGTTGACGAGCCCGGAGCTGACGGGATACTCCCCTTCAGATCTCGCTCAGCCTAACGCCTGCCGGATGGCGTGCGTTCCGCGGGCCGTCCGCTACCTTCACGCCATGGCGGACGGAGCGGCACAGCTCTCCTTCTTCTCGGCGGCCGGAAGCTCTCCGGTCGTCGAGGACCTGGCGGGCGTGCTCTGCGGTCCCGGCCAGGTGGTGCGCCGCGGCAATACCGCCCGGATCAGCGTGGTACTCGTCGACGGGTGGCGGATCGCTGCCCTGCGTGACGAGCTTGCGCTGCGCGGCGTGGACGGCGAGGTCCACACCGCCGGGCCCGCGGACGGATGGTCCGGGCCGGCCGGCGCGGCGCACAGCGTCCGGACCCCGTTCGCGTCCGCACTCGCTCCGCTCGGGGCGGGTTGGGCGGATACCGGTTCCGGGAAGCGGGTGCCGAGCCCGATGCAGCTGACCGGGGGAACGTTGCGGTTGTGGTGCATCGTGTCGGGGCGACCGTGGGCCTCGGGTTTCATGCTCGGCCTGGGCGAGCGGGACGAACCGTGCTGGGAGCCGCTGGGCGCGGCGCTCCGGGAGGCCGGGCTGCTCGCGACGTTGGTCGGTCCCCGCGGCGACGGCCCGGCGTACCGGATCTTGCGTGGGCGTCGGCTCGCCCGGCTCGCTGAGCTGGTCGGCGACCCGCCGGCAGGCGCCCCGGAGGACGCCTGGCCGGGTTGACGCAGCGCGCCGAAACGGCCTCGGTGCGTATCCGAGCGCCGCGGTGTCGTACCGTCGCGCAGTACAGCCAGCACGAAACCGGACAGGAGGACGGGTGGCAGGCAAGTTGGTGATCGTCGAGTCGCCCGCGAAGGCGAAGACCATCGCGCGCTATCTCGGCGACGGGTACGTCGTGGAGTCGTCGATCGGACACATCCGCGACCTGCCCCGTAACGCTGCCGACGTCCCGGCCAGCCACAAGGGCGAGAAGTGGGCGCGCCTCGGGGTCGACGTCGACCACGGCTTCGCGCCGCTGTACATCGTCAGCCCGGACAAGAAGCAGCAGGTGGCCAAGCTGAAGGCGCTGCTGAAGACTGCGGACGAGCTGTACCTGGCGACGGACGAGGACCGCGAGGGGGAGGCGATCGCCTGGCACCTGGTCCAGACGCTGAACCCGCGAATCCCGGTGCGCCGGATGGTGTTCCATGAGATCACCCCCACCGCGATCGCGCGGGCCGTCGACAGCCCCCGGGAGATCGACGCCGCACTGGTGGACGCGCAGGAGACGCGTCGCATTTTGGACCGCCTGTACGGCTACGAGGTCTCCCCGGTGCTGTGGAAGAAGGTCCTGCCGCGGCTCTCGGCCGGCCGGGTGCAGTCCGTGGCGACCCGCATCGTGGTGGAGCGCGAGCGGCAGCGGATGGCGTTTCGCAGCGCCGACTACTGGGACGTGCAGGGTCAGTTCAGCGTTGCCGGCGCGGCGGACGAGGCGTTCACCGCGACGCTGGTCGCGGTCGACGACGCTCGCGTTGCCACCGGGCGCGACTTCGACGCGGCCACCGGGCGCCCGGTCGGTGACGTGCTCCAGCTGGACGAAGCGGGCGCTCGCGGGCTGGCCGCCCGGCTGTCCGGGCAGCCGTTCACCGTCGGCCGGGTGCAGGAGCGGCCGTACCGGCGTCGCCCGTACGCGCCGTTCATGACCTCGACGCTGCAGCAGGAGGCCGGCCGCAAGTTCCGCTGGTCCAGCGCGCAGACCATGCGGGTCGCACAGCGGCTGTACGAGAACGGCTTCATCACCTACATGCGAACCGACTCGACGAACCTGTCGGAGACCGCGCTGACCGCGGCCCGCCAGCAGGCCCGGGCGCTGTACGGCGACGAGTTCGTCCCGGCCGAGCCGCGGGTCTACACCCGCAAGGTGAAGAACGCCCAGGAGGCACACGAGGCGATCCGCCCGGCAGGCGATCACTTCCGCACGCCCGGCGAGGTGGCCGGCCAGCTCTC
>Ga0164242_10007867_pt1 | contig 11623 bp, 9 predicted proteins | sample OricomgcompostMG_FD_108783 | JGI IMG/M metagenome (GOLD analysis project Ga0164242, IMG submission 108783) | Miracle-Growth compost microbial communities from Emeryville, California, USA - Original compost - Miracle growth compost (MG) ... | reverse complement strand
CGAGCAGGAGCCAGATTGCGCCCACCATCAGCAGAGGCGCCCAGAAGAGGTGACCCTTGGGCGTCCACGCGTCCACCTGCCCGGACGCATTCCAGTGCGTGGGCACCTGCGCCGGGAGCAACGGCTGCCGGTGGTGGATGAACACCAGCGCGAGGAGCAGCCCGCCCACCGCGGCCAGGTCGTGAACCGAGAACAGGGACACCCGGGATGTCTTCAACAAAGGCCTCGCAGGAGGAGATGGGCGATCAGCCTGCTCGCCCTTTCGTCCCTCCGCTACACTCCGCGCGCCCCGATGCGTGCCTTGAGCTACGTGGTCTTCTTCGTCGCCGTCGCGGCCGTGACGGGCCTGGGGCACCTGTACCTCTACCGGCGCGGCGTCCTCCCGCTCACCCGCAGCCGGCGCGGGCGCAGGGCAGGCCTCGCCGTCCTGGGCGTCCTCTGGCTGGGGCTGACCTTCGCCCGCATCCTCACCTTCAATGTCCCCGGGCGGCTCGCCACGGTGGCGGCGGTCTGCTTCTGGGTGTGGTTCGGCCTGGCGCTCTACCTGGGGCTGGCCCTCTTCGCGGCCCAGCTTGGCGGCGGCGCCGTTTGGCTGTGGCGCACGCTCCGACGCGCGACGGGTGCTCCCAGCCCGCGGGTGGACGAGGAGCGGCGGCTGTTCCTCGCGCGCTCGGTGGTGGGCGCGGCGGGGATGGTCTCGTTGGGCACCAGCGGCTTCGGCGTCTACCGCGCCCTGGGCCCGCCGCAGGTCACCGAGGTCGCGGTCAAGATCCCCCACCTCCCCAAGGCGCTGGATGGCTTCAGCATCGTGCAGATCTCCGATCTCCACATCGGCGACATCCTCGGGCAGGGCTTCCTGGCGGACACGGTGGCGCGCTGCAACGCGCTCAAGCCGGACCTGATGGCGATCACGGGCGATCTGGTGGACGCCTCGGTGGCGGAGCTTGGGGCCACCATCGCCACCTTGCAGGGGCTGCGCTCACGCCACGGCAGCTTCTTCTGCACCGGGAACCACGAGTACTACGCGGGCGCCGACGCCTGGTGCGAAGCGCTCTCCCGGATGGGGATCACCGTGCTCCGCAACCGCGCGGTGACGGTGGGCGAGCCGGGCGCGTCGTTCGATCTCCTCGGTGTGGACGACTGGGGCGCGCGCGGGCGCGGGTTCAAGGGCGGCTACGACCTGGAGGCCGCGAGGAGAGGGCTGGACCCGGCGCGGGCGTCGGTGCTGCTGGCGCACCAGCCGGCGAACTTCGACGTCGTCGCGCGCCAGGGCGTGGGCCTCCAACTCTCCGGCCACACCCACGGGGGGCAGATGTTCCCCTTCACGGAGCTGGTCAAGCTGCGCTGGCGCTGCGCTCGCGGCCAGCACGCCCTGGGCGATTCGACCCTCTACGTCAGCCGCGGCACCGGCTTCTGGGGCGTCCCGATGCGGGTGGACAGCCCCCCGGAGATCGTCAAGGTGGTCCTGGTCGCCTGACCCCGCGGCTCCAGTGGATCGCCGGGGCGTCCTCGATCCAGAGTGCGGGCGCGGCGGGCGGCAGGTCAGATCTGAGATCGCCTCATAAGCGATCGCAACCGGGTGCGACTCCCAGGGCACCGCCACTCCGGTCTCAGGCTTCGTGAACCCGGCCAACCTGACATACTGGGAAGGCTCGCCCCCGGAATGCCCACCCCACCCCAGAGAGGTCGCACCCCCACGCGCCGGCGCTTGGCGCTGCTCGCGCCGCTCTTGCTCGTGTGCACCGTGGCCCACGCTCAGGAGCCGCCCGGGGAGCTGTTGGCCACGCCCCCTCCGATGGAGCTGGAGGGCTGGGCCTACCGTTGGGATCCCCCGGAACCCTCCGCACCCGGGGCGCCGCTCCGCTGGCACGACACCCGCGAGAACTTCTGGCGGCCCACCCAGCCCGGGCTGAGGCTGGCGGATCAAGGGGACCGGACCACCGCCTGGTTCAAGGTCCCGCTCCCGCCGCAGCGCTGGGCCGGCGCCGCCGTCTTCTTCTCCGGCGTGGACAGCGACTTCACCGCCTACGTGGGAGGCAGGCCGGTCTACCGGTCCCAGCCGACCGAACCCTCGCGCCCGCCCGGCTGGCCCTGGTACCTCTTCCGGCTCCCCGAAGGGTACGAAGGCCAGCCGCTCTTCCTCCACGTCCACTCCAGCAGCCCGATGGCGCTGGGCCCCTACCGTCAGACGATGATCGGGACCCGCAGCGATCTGGTGCAGCGGACGCTGACCCACGATCTCCCCACCACCCTGATCGGGTTGGTCTCCTTGGCCTTTGGGGTGATCGCGCTCTTCGTCTTCCTCTACGACCGCAAGCTGCGCGTCTACCTCTGGTTCGGCCTGTTCGTGATCGCCGAGGGCGCGGTCTACGTGTCGATCAGCGAGTGCATGCAGCTGGTCTGGTACGCCCCGTTCTTCTCGGTGGCCGTCCTCTGGCTGGGGCGCGCGCTCTACCCGGCGATGTTCGTCGCCTTCTTCGCCGAGTCGCTCGGGGACCCCTCCCGGCCGCGGGTGATCCGGGCAGCGCTCGTGGCCGCCGGGGTGGGCGTGGGGACGGCGCTCCTGGCTCTCTTCTCCTACCCCCTCTTCCGGATGCCTGTGTTCTGGGTGCTGAGCCTGGAGTACCTGGGCGGGATCGTGGGGGCGGTGCTCCTCTCCGCCAAGTCGGTCCGGCGCACCGGGCGGGGCCGGGGGCTGTTGGTCGGAGGGCTCTTGAGCTTCGGCGCGCTCTTTGGGCTCACCCTGCTCAGCAGCTTCGGCTTCATCCTCCTCCCCGAGCTCACCCACCTGGGCTACCTGATCCTGATGCTCGGGATGGGCAGCATCCTCTTGCGCCAGTTCGCCAGCGCGCAGGGGGCGCTCGAGGAGCACGCCCGAGCGTTGGAAGAGAAAAACCAGAAGCTGGTCGAGGTGGAGTCCACGCTCCGGGACGCGGTCAAGGGGAGAGACGCGTTCCTCTCCATCGCCTCGCACGAGCTGCGCACGCCGCTGGCGGTGATCGTCAACCACGCGCACCTGCTCCTGCGCGATCCCCGCGTGCCGGCGGAACCCCGGGAGCAGGTGGAGACCTTGCGCCGCGAGGCCCGGCACCTGGCGCGGATGGTCGAGGACCTGCTGGACGTCTCGCGGATCTCGCACGGGAAGCTCTTGCTCAAGCCGGAGCCGCTCAACCTCACCGAAGCCATCTCTGACTCCCTGGCCACCACACGCGCCCTGGCCGACGACAAGGGGGTGGCGCTGGCCTGGACCCCCGGCGCCGAGCCGCTCTGGGCGATGGCGGACCCCACCCGGGTGGACCAGATCGTCGGCAATCTGGTCCGGAACGCGGTCAAGCACACGCAGGCGGAGGGGAGCATCCAGCTCACGCTCGCCCGGGACGGGGAGTTCGCCCTGCTCACGGTGGAGGACACCGGGGCCGGGATCGCGCCGGAGCTGCTCCCGCGGGTGTTCGAGCTCTTCGTCCAGGGAGAGCCCCTGCGGGAGCAGGTGGAGGACGGGCTGGGGGTGGGGTTGGCGCTGGTCCGGCAGCTGGCCCGGATGCACGGCGGGGACGTGCGCGCGCGCAGCGAAGGGGTGGGCCAGGGCTGCGCGCTCGAGGTCCGGCTCCCGCTCTGCGCCCGGCCCGCGCGGAAGGAGCCCGCGGAGCGCGCTCCGGGTGGAGGTGCGACCAAGGCACAGCCGTCCCTCCCCATCCGGGTGCTGCTGGTGGAGGACAACCGGAACCTCCGCTTCTCCTTGATGCTGGCGCTCAAGCTCCAGGGGTTCGAGGTCCTGGAGGCGGAGAACGGGGAGGAGGGGCTCCGCAAGCTCCGGACGGACGCGCCGCACGTGGCGCTGGTGGACATCGCCATGCCGGGGATGAACGGGTTCTCCCTGGCGGAGCAGGCCCGCGCGGCGCCGGGTGGAGAGCGGTTGCGGCTGGTCGCCCTCACGGGCTATGGGCAGCTCCGGGACCATGCCCAGGCGAAGGCGAGCGGCTTCGACCGGCTCCTGGTCAAGCCGGTGGACCCGGAGGAGCTGGGGGAGATCCTCCGCGAGCTGCTCGGACCGCCGGCGCGGGACCAGGTGGCTTAAGACGCCGAAGGGTTTTGGTTGCGAACGGCTGGGCGCTCGCTAGAAATCCTCCGCGATGCGGAATATCTCGCAGGCGGACATTTCACCGGACGGGGTCGATCGGCTGCGCGGGCTGTTGTGCGCGCTTGGCCGGCGACGGTCGCTGCGCGATCCGCTGCTCCAGGCGATGGACCGGCTGCGGATGACCCCGGCCCAGGTCCACACGCTGATCTGGCTGCGCGAAGACGGCCCTTTGACCATGGGGGAGCTGTCGCGGCGGCTGGGCGTGACCGACAAGACCGTCACCGGGATCGTGGACCGGCTGGTGCGGATGGGCCAGCTGGCGCGGGCGCGGCCGGCGGAGGATCGCCGGGTGGTGCAGGTCCGGCTGACCCGCGCCGGCGCGGGGACCTCCCGGCGGCTGGAGGCGCTCCTGCGCGGCAAGCTGGGCGCGTTCCTCGGCTGGCTGACCGAGCGGGACCGCCGCGATCTCTTCCGGATTCTGGAGCACCTCGAGACGCGGCTGGCGTCCGAATTCACCCCCGCGCCCGAAGGCGCGCACAGGAAGGCGAAGGCATGAACGGCTTGTGGTTGGTAGGTGCCCTGCTCGCGCAGGCGCCCCAGGCGTCTGGTGGCACCCCCGAAGGGGAGACCAAGGTGGAGACGCGCGCGGACCTCTCCACCTCCGCGGACGCCCAGGACGTGGGGCAGGGGTTGCCGGTCCTGACCTTCCAGGAGGCCTTGAAAGAGGCGGAGGCGAAGAACACGGACTGGAAGCAGGCGCAGGCGCGGCTCGATCAGGCGCACGAGGCGGGGAACAAGGCGTGGGCGGGGTATTTGCCCAACCTGAGCGTGGCGGGGACGTACACCCGCAACAGCAACCAGGTGGAGATCGAGCTTCCGGGGGTGGGGACCATCCCGATCCAGAAGTACAACCAGTTCGGCGCCCGGGCGCAGGTGACGCAGGCGTTGATCGCGCCCACGCTCTGGTCCGGGATCAAGGCGGCCTACCAGAGCGAGAAGGTGGCGGAGCTGAACACGGAGAACCTGAGGCGGGAGATCCTCTTCGGGGTGGCGCAGGCCTATTACGGCGCGGCGGCGCTGCGGGAGGCGGCCCGGGTGCAGCAGCAGCAGCTGGACCTGAACAAGGCGCGCGAGCACGACGCGGAGGTGCGCTTCAAGGCCGGGGCCTCTCCGAAGATCGCGATGCTGCGGGCGCAGATCGACCTGAGCAAGGCGGAGCAGGACGTGCAGCGCGCGACCAACGCCTATCTCGCGGCGAAGAGCGGGCTGGCCACGCTCCTGGCGCGCGAGCCGGACTTTGAAGTGGTCCAGCCGCAGACGCCCGCCGCGCCGGAGGGAGACGAAGAGTCGCTGGTGAAGACGGCGCAGACCGAGCGGGCGGACCTCCTGGCGGCGGAGGAGACGACGGCGCTGACCCGGACGCAGCACACCGGGGCGTGGCTCGCGTTCCTCCCCACGTTGGGGGCGACCGGGCAGTACCTCTGGAGCAACAGCGCGGGCTTCAGCGGGACGGCGACCAGCTGGAACATCGTGCTCGGGCTGAACTGGACGCTGTGGGACGGCGGGCTGCGGGAGTCCGGGTTGCGGGAGACCTCCGCGCGGATCGTGGAGTCAGACGCGGCGCTGGAGGGGTTGCGGCTGAAGACGCGGGACGAGGTCCGTCAGGCGCTCCTGGAGCTGGGGAGCGCGCGGGCGAACAAGGTGAAGGCGGCCCAGGCGGCGGGGCTGGCCAAGGAGAACCTGGCCTTGGTCCACGCAAGCGTGCAGGCCGGTGCGGGGACGTACCTGGATGAGGAGGACGCGACCACGCAGCTCATCAGCTCGGAGCTGGCGGTGGTGAGCGAGACGTTGAACGAGTCGCTGGCCGTGCTGAAGGTGGCGAAGGCGGCGGGGACGTTCAAGTAACCTCACCCCCCGGCCCCCTCTCCTGGCAGGGAGAGGGGGAGATCTCGGGGTCGAGGGGTGGGGGGATTCGTGGCTGGGACGGGACAAGAAGGGGCTGTCGTCCGGGGGGCTCGGGTCCTCGATCAGAAGCTCGGACAGGCTCGGGAGATGCGCCGGGTGCCCTCTGCCGCCGAGGCGCTCGCCTGGGAGCTGCTCCGGGGACGGAAGATCCTCGGGTTGAAGTTCCGCCGGCAGCAGGTGATCCGCGGCTTCATCGTCGACTTCTACTGCGCGGAGCGCCGCTTGGTCCTCGAGCTGGATGGCGAGATCCACGACAGCCCGGAGGCAAAGTCCGCGGATGCCGAGCGGACCCGGGTGCTCCAGACGCTTGGCCTTCGCGTGGTTCGCCTGCGCAACGCGGACGTCTCAGCCGGAGCGCTCGCCGCCCTCCTCTCCCCCTCTCCGTGACAGGAGAGGGGGTCGGGGGGTGAGGTTTCAGCGCGCCTTCTTCTTCCGCCTCCGCCCTTCGAACACCAAGGCCAGCAGCACCCCGAACAGCGGCGCGGCCCCGGTCGCCCCCGAGCTGCTGCACCCCCCAAACGCCAGCAGCGGCTTCTCCGGCCCGTTGGGCAGCGAAGGCGACGACGTCAGCGGCTCCTGCGGCGTCCCGCCATCCCCCGGCGGGGTCTGCGTCGTGGGCGGGTAGGTCGGCGGGTTCGTGGGCGGCACCACCACCGCCTGGGTCAGCTCCACGTAGCGCTGCTCCAGCTGACGCCGGGCGGTCTCGAACGCGCTCCCCTCGTCACTCACCGCCGACGCCTTGGGGATCAGCCCGCGCGCCACCGTCTGCGCGAAGTCCGGATCGCCCGCATCGCTCACCAGCTTCAGCCACTCGTAGTCCTGCATCCCCATCCGCAGGTACTTCAGCCGCATGCTCGGCACCGGTACGTCCGTCTTCCCGCCGATCTTCCCCGGCGTCCCCGGGTAGAAGAGCGTCCCATCCCCGTTCCCGTTGAACGAATACTGGTTGGTCCACGCCGTGGGCAGCATGTTCGCCGTCTCGTAGTAGAGTTCACCGGTCGCGCCCTCCAGATACGCCGTCCACTGCATCGCCCGGTTGCGCGCCGAAGACGCGTCCACCATGTACGAAGGCCACCCCGCGCCGTTCACGTTCCCCGCCGCGTTGCTCCCGTAGCCGCAGCCGTGGCTCATGCAGCTCTGGTACAGCCACAGCCTCTTGGTGGGGTTCTGGAGCCAGCCGTCGTAGAGGCTGCGCTGGTCACCCAGGAACGGCGCCGTCACCCCGTCGATGAAGTTCACCACCGGCACCAGGGTGTCGATGTCGTCGGTCACCCCGTTCTGATCCGCCGCGGCCAGGGTCGTCGTCACCAGCGTCCGCAGATCCGGTGCGCCTTCCCGCACCACCTTCGCCCGCGTCGCGATGTCCGCGTAGGAGATCCCGTACGGCGGCTCATCCCCGGTGTAGTCGAAGCCGCGGTCCAGCCAGCCCTTCTCCCGCAGGTGATCCGCCCACGCCTTGTAGTGGCTCACGTCTCGCGGCCACGTGTAGTACTGCACCGAGGTCGCCTTCGCCCCCTGCAGCCGCGTGTCCGCGTGCCCATCCAGGAACGGCCCGTACTTGGCGTCGAACGCGCTCCAGTCCGAACCGGGGTAGTCGATGTTGGTGATGGTGAAGCGGTGGTCCAGCGCCATCCGCTGGTACTTCGCCAACAGGTCGTCGCGCACGGTGGTGCTCAAACAATCGCTCCCGGTGTGCGCGCGGCAGACGTTGCCGGAGAAGATCAGGAACGCGCTCGCGAGCGAGGAGGTGCTCGGCAGGGTCGCCGGCAACACGTGGAGCGTCACCGGCACCGTGGCGGAGAAGCCTGAGTCCGCGGTGATCGCCACCTGGCCCTGGTAGTCGCCCACCGCCTCGCCCGCCGGGACGTGGACGTCGATCCACACCGTGCGCGATTCGTGCGCCGGAACATTGAAGGGGAACGCCGAGCGCTTCTCGTGCGCGATCTCATCCACGTCCGGGATCAGCCCGTCCGGCCACTGCCCCGTGGCCACATCCGGCGTCGAGGTCTGGGTGATGTTGAGGTACGCCTCGCGGTAGAGCGTCAGGTCTTCGCCGCCCAGCGTCCCGCCTGGACCGGTCACCCCGGGGAAGCTCGCCCGGACGTTGCTGGCCCCGGTGTCGTTCCCGTTCACCACCACCTGGAAGCTGACGAACTCGTTCCTGGCGCCGGACACGTCCACGGCCTGCGCGGCGTGCGGCGGCGTGTTCGGGTGCACCTTCACCATCGCGCTCTCCCCGTAGACCAGCGGAGCGGCCGAGGCAGCCGCCGCGCCCAGGAGGACGGAAGCGGCCAGGCCCACCGAGAGGCCCGGGAGGACGCGGGGAAGACGACTGGGAACACGACGGAGACAGGTTTTGAAGAGGGTTGGTTTTTTCATGCGGCGGCCCAAACGACGGCCGCCCGCACCTGTTCCGGAGGCCACCCCCGCCGCGCGCCCGCCCGGTCGTCCAGCAGCGAGGGGGGCTGCGTTCCCACGAACGAATGCTTATGGGTCCCTGGCCTGGGTCCTGTCATTCGGGGAACGGGTGGCGCGGCCCGCCTTGACTCAAGTGAGCAGGCCAGGAATGAAGCGCCCGTCAGGACGGCGCCTTCGCGAGAGGCCATGGGAAAGAGGCGAACCGAATGAAGTTGGCGACGCTGCGCGATGGAACCCGGGATGGCCGGCTGGTCGTCGTCCGCCGGGACGGGCAGGCCTACGCGGTCCCGGAGCAGCCCCGAACCCTCCAGGCCGCGCTCGACGACTGGCGCACCTTCGAGCCTGCGCTCCGCCAGCTCTCCGATGCCCTGGCGAACGGCAGCGCGCCCTCTGAGCCTCTGGACGTCCACAAGCTCCACGCCCCGCTCCCCCGCGCGTATGAATGGGTGGACGGCTCCGCCTACCTCAACCACGTGCGGCTGGTCCGCAAGGCCCGCAACGCCGAGCCCCCGCCCACGCTGGAGACGGACCCCCTGGTCTACCAGGGCGGCAGCGGCGTCCTGCTCGGGCCCACCGACGACATCGCGCTCGGGGACGTGGCCTGGGGCTGCGACTTCGAATCCGAGGTGGTGGCGGTGTTGGGCGACGTCCCGCAGGGCACCCAGGCGTCCGACGCCGCCGCGCACGTGCGCCTCTTGATGCTGGCGAACGACGTGTCCTTGCGAGGCCTCATCCCCGGAGAGCTGGCCAAGGGCTTCGGCTTCTTCCAGAGCAAGCCCGCCACCGCCTTCTCCCCCTTCGCCGTCACCCCGGACGAGCTGGGCGCGGCCTGGAAGGACGGGCGGATCCACCTGCGCCTGACCACCACCTACAACGGCAAGGTGGTCGGCGACACGAACGCCGGGCCGGAGATGCACTTCTCCTTCTTCGACCTGCTCCAGCACCTGGCCAAGACCCGCGCCTTCACCGCCGGGACGCTCCTGGGCAGCGGCACCGTCTCCAACCACGACCGCGCGCGCGGGATCAGCTGCCTGGCGGAGGTGCGGATGATCGAGACCATTGAGCAGGGGAAGCCCGTGACCCCGTTCATGAAGCCGGGCGACACGGTGGAGATCGAGATGCGCGACGAAGCCGGCAAGAGCGTGTTCGGGAAGATCTCCCAGAAGGTCGTCCCCTTCACCCCGGAGGCGAAGTGATCCTCTACAGCTACTGGCGCAGCTCGAGCAGCTGGCGCGTGCGGTTGGCGCTCGAGCTCAAGGGCCTGGCCTACGAGTACCGCCCGGTCCACCTGCTCCAGGACGGTGGCCAGCAGAACGCCCCGGAGTACCAGGCGAAGAACCCTTCGCGCACCATCCCCCTGCTCGAGCTCACCGAAGGCGGGCAGCTCCACCGGATCTCCCAGTCGCTCGCGATCATCGACTACCTCGACGCGGCGCACCCCACCCCGCCGCTCTTCCCCAAGGACCCCTTCGCCCGCGCCCGGGTCCTGGAGTTGGCGGAGCTGGTCAACTCAGGCATCCAGCCGCTGCAGAACCTCTCCATCCTTCAGTACGTGAAGGGTCCGCTCGGCGGGGACGAGAAGGCCTGGGCGCGCCACTGGGTGACCCGCGGGCTGGATGCGCTCGAAACGCTGGTCGCCCAGAGCGCGGGCCGTTATTGCGTGGGCGATGAGGTGACGCTGGCAGACGTCTGCTTGGTCCCTCAGCTGTATTCGGCGCGCCGGTTTGGGGTGGACCTGTCCAAGCATCCCACCGCGGTGCGCATCGACGAGGCGCTCGCTTTGCTGCCAGCCTTTCAGCGCGCGCACGCAGACCGGCAGCCGGACGCGCAGCCCACTTAACTTTCAAACAAAGAGGAGACGCAGAATGGCCAAGGTCGAGTCGCTGGGAATCAAGGGTCTGGAGTCGGTCCACTGGTACGTGCACGACCTCGCGCGGACCCGGAAGTTCTACACGGAGACGTTGGACTTCGCGGAGCTGGGCGGCTCGAGCCCTGAGCTGGAGAAGGAGGGCCACCAGAAGTCGCTCGTGTTCCAGGCGGGCGGCGTGACGCTCGTGTGCAGCACCCCGCTGGGCGAAGGCGGCCGGGCGGCGCGCTGGCTGCGCAAGCACCCGGACGGCGTGGGCACCCTCAACTTCCTGGTCGAAGACGTGGACAAGGCCTTCCGGCTCCTCGAGTCCCGCGAGGGCACGCCGATCCAGGAGATCCAGCGCCACACGGATGAGCGCGGCGGAAAGCTCTCGTTCTTCTCCATCACCACGCCGTTCGGTGACACCACCTTCCGCTTCCTCCAGCGCGACGGGTACCGGCCGCTCTTCCCGGGGATGGTCTTCCACGACGCGCCCAAGGGCGGCCACAACCGCTTCGGGTTCGACCACATCGATCACGTCACCTCCAACTTCCAGACGATGGCGCCGGCGCTCTTGTGGATGGAGCACGTGCTGGGGTTGGAGCGGTTCTGGGACATCCAGTTCCACACCGACGACGTGGCGCCCAAGGAGTCGCACGGCTCCGGGCTGCGCTCGAAGGTGATGTGGGATCCGAAGTCGCACGTGAAGTTCGCCAACAACGAGCCCCTGCGGCCGCACTTCACCCAGTCGCAGATCAACATCTTCAACGAGGATCACCGCGGGGACGGCGTGCAGCACCTGGCGCTCACCGTGAAGGACATGCTGGCCTCGGTGAAGGCGATGCGGGACAGCAAGGCGGTGGAGTTCATGCCCACCCCCGGCACCTACTACGACGCGCTGCCGGAGCGGATCAAACGCCTGGGCATCAACCAGATCGACGAGGACATCGAGACCCTGCGCAAGCTGGAGGTCCTGATCGACGGCGACAAGGACCGCAGCTACATGCTGCAGATCTTCATGAAGGAGGCGGCCGGGCTCTACAAGGACAAGGACGCCGGCCCGTTCTTCTACGAGATCATCCAGCGCAAGGGCGATCACCAGGGCTTCGGCGGCGGGAACTTCCGCGCGCTCTTCGAGAGCATCGAGCGGCAGCAGAAGGAAGCGAGGAGCTAGATGTTCGAGCGGCTCGTCTTCGGTGAGGTCCCGCGCAAGCACCACATCGTCCTGCGCGGCGAGGACGGGAAGCTGCGCTTCGAGGAGTGCATCACCCGGGAGGGCTTCGAAGGCCCCTACACCATCGCCTACCACCTGG
>Ga0164242_10007866_pt1 | contig 11623 bp, 5 predicted proteins | sample OricomgcompostMG_FD_108783 | JGI IMG/M metagenome (GOLD analysis project Ga0164242, IMG submission 108783) | Miracle-Growth compost microbial communities from Emeryville, California, USA - Original compost - Miracle growth compost (MG) ... | reverse complement strand
ATTAATTCGAAAAACGGTAAAAAGTAAGTTCTGAAAAACGTGTGCTGCGCAGCGATATTTTTTTCTTTTTTTACTGTAATTACCTTGTTCAAATCGGGCGCAAAGGTACGATAGATTTTAATTCCACCAAATAAATTTTAAAAGATTTCGAAAAACATTTCTCTTTTACATAGAAACTTATCAGCCATACTAGTTGTATATTATTGATTATAATTATTTTATGAGATAATACCGACAGCGAAAAAAAGATAAAAAAATTTTTGGAAAAAATTCCTGAAAGGGTTCGAACCACGTGATTTTTGCCCTGGACGGCCGGTTTTCGAAGTGAATCATATATGATATATTTTATATATTAACTCCTTTCTGAGGGACTTTTCAACAGTCATTTTCGCTGCCTCCGTAAAGAAGCCCTCTGCCGGGTGAATACACGCCGATAGGAGACTTTTCGGATAGTAATTATATAAATTGTATAATGGACGATTAAAATGCCTTTTCGGGGCTGCAAAGGCCCTTTTGTGTCGTTTTTCCCCCTAAATCCCCCTCTGGCTGAAAGCGGAAACCCTGCGGCGGGAGGTAAACCGAGAAAGGTTTGAGGAAGAGGGCGATCCATTCCCATTGAGCATTTCCATGGTGACATGCTATGTGATCGCCGCCATGCGAATTTGGAGTGAAACATTGCATAAGCCATGAAGAGGATGGGCGGTCCTTAGAGGGATGAGATTCTCATGCGGCAATTTTCTCAGTTCTCAGGGTTAGTAGAAATCTGAGGGCGTTGTAGCTAAAGAACTGAAAGTGAAAATGCCGGTCTTTAAAGGGTCGGCTATTAGCTGCTACTCCTCAGTACCGTCAAAGACTTATTATAATATAAGTTCAAGTGGCGAGCACCCCATTTGATGGACGAGTCGGTAATCCAATCCCTAGAGGTGACTGCACTACTTAAGACCGATCCGAAGTTTGCCGTCAAACACCTGTGGGAGAAGATGCGAAGTGTGCTGGATATGTGCCGCTTGTCGGACCTGTTGGCGGATAATGAGAGAAGGCGACAGATGCGGTTGGAATAGCCGCCATAGGCAGTGGAAATAGGCCCTACCCCGCATAAACCTTATTTGTTCACCATCTAAACCCATACGGGTCAACCAAACCACCTCGGCCCTGGGCTAGTCGGTGGCCACGGTGGCAAATACTGTTTTGAATCGCGGGACTGTCGTTTCTGTCAAAACTATTTCGAAGAATATACAGAAATTTGTAAATTAGACGCCAACACGGCATATTTATATATAACAATTTTTGATAATAATTTATGCTTAATTGTATAATAGAGATCAATAAAGCATCTAGTCGGAGGTCAACTATTTTCGGTTTTTTGCATAAAGGTTCTTTGACATCTTGATCGCCTTGTTGCTTTAGTAATTTTGTTAAAGACATTTTATTCGATAGGATTATTCCTTCGATTCCGGGGATCATATTTATTGTACTCACTTACTAATAGCCCCTGGTAATAATTCAGTATGATAGCAAGGATGTAAGTTGCCACGGCTATATATGCTTGTATTTTGATAGCGTTTCCAGAAGTGCCTCAAAATGAGATTTTATTTTGTTTCCTGTTTTAATCGTTTCGTTGGGCATCATCTCAAAGTTGTTAGTAAGCAAAAATATGCAGGTTGCTTGACTCGTAAGTTGTCGAAGTAAGTGTATCAATAAAAATAAAGGACGAAATTAATGCTATAGTAGTGTTTATGCGAGGATTTAATGGCACCTTTTGGTCAACGAAACGTTGCCTAACAAAAACATTTGGGATACAGATTGCCATAGATTAAAACCTAGTTGCCGATGGGAAATGTAGAAATCAGCGTTGGTATTTATATAATATAATTCCTCTAGCTATTGAAATAAGAAGGATAAGTAAAAGGATAAGGATATACGTCATTCCAGATTAGTATTAGTTTTAACTGGATTTCTTTGGAATTTCCTTCTCCAAATAGAAGATGATAGGCCATTGTTTTATTGCCAATAATCTTCATTGTGAGACACGTGGACTGTCTCCGTTGCTCAGCGGGCATACAATTTTTCAGCCCACTAGCTAAGCTGTTTAATCTGATGTCTTTTTTTTACCTCTAAACAATTCGATCAAAGAGATGCCGAGGAGAAAGAAAATCATTTTCGGAATTATATAATTTCTCCTATGTAGAATTACCTAAAACAGTAGCTTATCAAGACTCGAAAAAGCCTATGCTCTTTATTAATGAGAGATTTATGATTGAGAACAAAAAAAATGAGACACTCGGATGCCATAGTTTCCATTAAGAAAGTTGATTGATAGGAGAGGTTTTGAAATCACGGGAATGGAGTCGGTGAATGATGAGACGGAATTTTTTGATTTGAGCAGGAAAAAGTAAGTTTTGAACAGACTGCGACAAAGTTCTGGCCTGAGAAAGTTTCTGTTCGATTAAATTTTATAAAGGAACTTAAAAATTCCGGTTGAGTAACTATAGATCATTGTGTGGTTTAAGTAATACTGTTAAATAATTATCCAATCATTCTCTCTACACCCATGATTATTAAAAGTGTCCATGTTAAGAAGTTTCGTGGATTTGACGACCTTAGTTTTCAATTAGGTTCGGCAATGACTGTCATAGCAGGCCAAAATGGAACTCAAAAAACCACGCTGTTAGGGATGTTGACCCAGCCTTTTTCAATCTCCAATAGAAGTAATCCGATGTTTGCCGAAAAGCCTTTGACGGGGGGAAATTATAGATCCTCCTTTGCTGAGAAGTTCAAGCTATCTGATACTTTTGATAAGCCTAAAACTCACGAATGGACGCTTTTTTTTAGCCACACTAACGAGCAGGCCTTCACTGTTGAAAGTATAGCACGGTCTAAAAGGAAGGCGGGGGTGCGATTTTGGAAGAAGGGAACACGGGCGAAAGGTTCGGGATATATTGATTTGCCAGTAATTTATTTGAGTCTTTCGAGGTTATTTCCTATTGGTGAAGATAACGCCATCGCATCCAGTAATAACATTAAGCTTTCCATGCTTGAATTTGAGTTATATAAACGATGGCATAATAAGATTTTGATAATTCCCAATGGAGAAATGACGAGCGTCGACTATTTGGCAAGCAGGCAAAAAACTACACTAGGCGTTAATACATCTCATTATGATTGGAAGATGAATTCTGCCGGTCAAGATAATATAGGAAAGATACTTCTTGCTATTTTGTCATTTAAACGCTTAGGTGATAAATATGGTAATTTATATCAAGGTGGTATCCTGGCAATAGATGAATTGGATGCCACATTATATCCTGCATCGCAACTGAAACTTCTTGAGATATTTCGAAAATTTTCTTCTCAATACAAAATACAGATCGTTTTTACCACACACTCACTTACTATTTTGAAGAAAGTTTGTGAGTGGCAGGCTGATACAAATATACTGGGTCAGGTTAGAGTGTTATACTTACAGAGAACAGATTCTAAAGTTGAAATTGTCGAGAAGGCTAGCTATGATACAATAAGAGATAATCTTAATGTCGCGATGGGAATTAGTCAAGTTAAGGCGAAAATTCCCATATTTACTGAGGATGAAGAAGGGAAGACGTTTTTCAGGGCGTTAATTAAGAGGAGAGCGTCAACTTTTGAATTTTTTGATTGCCGTCTCGGCTGTGACGAACTTCTGGAATTGTCGATTGGAAAAGTTCCCGGATTCAGGTATCCAGAGTCACTGATCGTTTTGGACGGTGATGTAAAAAAGAAAACGAAGAAAAAAAATAAAATAGCATCAGCAAAGAATATTTTGTTGTTGCCAGGGGGCGATTCCCCTGAGCGATTGATTGCGAAGTTTCTCTTTGATCTTAGCGATACGTCGTGTATTTGGGGCATGATTTCTCCTGGATATAATAAGCAATTCGCGTTTAAAAATTATGCAATTGATGATATCGTTGTAAGCAGAGACGATGCCAAGAAATGGTTTAAGGAACAAAAACAATTCTGGGGAAAAATGTGTGTTAAAGTAATTAATCCTTGGATAAAGCAAAATCAATCAGAGGTGAATTGCTTTATTGAAAATCTCGATAAGCTTGTTGATGACCGCAGTAAACGACTACTTGTTTAAATTATAAGCCGCTGATTATCGATGAAACAAGATGTATATTATATATCGGTAAGGGACTTGGTGTTGTGGACAGAAAATCCAAGAGACCCGGTTGATCTAAAAGCAGACGATCAGGATATCGTCAATAGGGCTTTAGAAGATCGACAATTTAAATGGTCCCTTTCAAAGCTTGCTCGAGAAATGGGCGACTACTATGATTATAGTGAATTACCAACTGTGGTATACGAAGGGGGAAGGCCGGTGGTGTTCGACGGTAATAGGAGAATTATTTTGGCAAAAATAAAGCTGGGTATTGTGGCAGTTCCCAAAGGATTTAATTTAAAACTTCCATCAGTTGAGGATGAGCTTCCTTGTAACGTGTGTGATCGAAAGGTGGCCCTAGCTAATGTCTATAGAAAGCATAGTGAATCCGGTTCTTGGCAGCCTTTGGAACGAGATATTTTTCTTTACAAATTCATGGGAGAGGAAAAGAGTTCGTTTTTGATCTTAGAAGAAGACACGGGAATTATAACCGCCAATCCGCATTTAAATAAACGGTTTGTGAAAGAAGAGGTATTTAAAGGCGACTCTTTGAAGCAATTGGGATTCTCTATTAAAAGCGGAAAACTCCGCAGTATACATAGCGATGTGGATGCAAAGAAGATATTTTTAGATCTGTCTAGAAAGATAGCTTCGGGTGATTTGAATACGCGTAATAATAGAGGAAAAGTAGTAGAGATATTGGATCCAGAACTTCAACGATTGATAGACCATAATAGGAGCAATAAGTTGCATTCGTCTAAAATCCGGTTTGATACATCAAAGAAGGTTGACAAATCAAAAAATCTGTCCAGACGTTCTACGAGAATCGTAAGACAACTTTTTGGGGGCAAATTATATTTACAAAAGGGATATGTGAGTGACCTTTATCGCGATATCAGCGATTTATATGAATTTTATAATTCAAGAAAGGACAAATTGTCTCCATCGTTCCCCGGCATAATTAGAATGTCTTTGCGACTGCTTTGTGAGACGGCGGCGAAGGAATGTAAAAAACCAGTTGATTTTTACTTGAAGGATAATTTTGATGCGGCGAAGAAATTGCTCGATCAAGATATCAAGACGACCTTGTCGGGGCAGAATGTTGCTAAAGAGAGCATGATGCAGTTGTTGCATACTGGCGCTCATAGTTATCAGTCTACTTCCAACTTGGATCAAACGATTGCGTTATCTATTGCTGTTGGCGCTATATTAACCGTATCTCATGGAAGGAGCGAATAAGACAAACATATATTACTCGCCGTTAAGATATCCTGGAGGGAAGAATTGTATTTTCCCTTTTGTGGCCAATTTGTTTTATGAAAATTGTTTAATTGGGGTTAATTATGCCGAACCATATGCAGGTGGTTCGGGACTAGCCCTGCGGCTATTGGTTGAGGGTTACGTAGAGCGCATTTATATCAATGATCTAGATAGGGCTATTTATGCAATTTGGTTTAGTATTCTTAATAGAACCGAAGAGTTTTGTGAATGGATTCAAGGGATTGACGTTTCAATTAGCAATTGGAGGAAATATAAAAAAATGCAAGGCGACGTTGATAGTCTATCTCTGTTTGAGGTGGCTAAATCGTCTTTTTTTTTGAATAGAACTAATATCTCAGGAGTAATTAAAGGAGGAGTCATCGGCGGGAAAGATCAAACGGGAAAATATAGGATGGACGCGCGATTTAATAAAGTTGATTTGATCGGCAGAATTCAAAAAGTAGCGAAATTGAAAGATCGAATTATATTGTCGAATATCGATGGTTTGACCTTTATTAGCAACTTAAATAGAAAACGAGAAGATATATTTATTTATTTAGACCCTCCCTATTATCAAAAAGGTGCCGACTTATATATGAATTTTTATTCAGCAAAGGATCACAGGAAGCTTTCTAAAGTTGTGCACTCCTTGAATAAACGGTGGATGGTGTCTTATGATAACCATGACTTTATTTGGGACTTATATGCGGAATATAGAAGGGTTTTATATAAGCTTTCCCAATCAGCATCTAATCGTATCGGTGATGAAGTTCTAGTATTCTCGGATGAATTGAGATTTGACGAGTCTCTCGGTATTTTGAAATCGGCGACCTCATTTGAGCGTCATCAACGTCAATGTGATTTGTGAGCGATCAATCGTTGAGCTTTCTTTCTAGGTTATTATCTTGGATACTAAGTAATCTATCTCGGCAAGTTCTGAGGATAGATTTTTTTTGGTTTCCAAGCGTAGCCTCCCTAATGCTATTGCTGAAAGAGGATGTTTGGGAGGATTGTCAGCCAAGAACTGTTTTGTCTTATTGTGGGAAATTTCACCTAATTTGGCGAGTTTTCTATGCGTCCGACTACTTTCATCATATAGAGGATAGAAAATATCTAATATCTTTTTATGAACATCACGTGCACCGAATAAGCCCGTTGTCTGGAAAGTTTTCATTCGTTTGTTTGTGACAGTCGAGTTTAAAATAGTGGTCAGGTAGTAAGCCTCGTTGATGTTTTGTGTCCCTATCCAATAACATTTGCTTTCGACAATAAATTCCAAATCTAGGTTTGCTCTATCGACAATTGTTGCGTTTGCGTCTTTTGCTGAAGAATTATAAAGGACTAGGTATGGTTGATTTAAGTTTTGTTCTGTTATACCGCGCTGAAAATCTAGCCGATCATTGCTCGACATACTTCTCGATTTTTCAGTTTTAAATTTATCCCAGATGTCTTGTATGTTACTGAACCACTTAGAGCTATTTAAATACCCCAATCTTTGAACGTCCGCAGCCTTATACAATTTGATTCGTTTTATACCTTTTTCTTTCTCTATCATTATCGGTAGTACAATCAAAACGGGCCTATATAATGCAAAAGGCAAAATGTTGTTTGAAATGGCGGTTCGAAAAACGAAACGACTTTCGATTTGGCCAGTTAGGGCAATTTCTTTCCATGGTGCCTTTGCATCTGGCTTTATTGCTTCGGCGGTTTTTATATATATTATCCTATCCTCGAAATCTGGTACATTGTGAGTTAATTCAATAAAATAGAATGAACGGGGTACTATTGTTGCCCCTTGTTTGAATCTTTTCTTATATGGATTAGCTTTTCGCGTTGAGGCAATTCGATCTGTGCTAAAGGCAGTAGATGTTCCCTGTCTAATAAGAAACCATTTTACTAATAGAGTATCTATTTTGTCAGCAGTAGCCTTCAAGTTGCAATTGTTAGTCGGTAGGCGTCCAGACAGCGTAAGCCCTTGGATACCTTCTTTTGGTATATTTTTCTTCTCTTTAGATCGGACTGTGATAGCGAAAAGAACACAACTTGGGATTCGAAATAAGGGGCTTATATCCTTTAGGTCCCAGATATTGGTTAACCGGAAGCCTTCTGACATGCCATTTCGTGTGTTGCCATGATGATCCGCAGTAAAGAAACTGCGTGGCATTACGAAAGCAATACGACTACTAGGTTTTAAAAAGTAGTTCGCGCAATGTGCTAGAAATATAGCTGCTATTTCAAGATGAGGAAAGTTTGCGATTTTAAGTGGCTTAACTTTGTACCTTTCTGCTAAGTCATTTAAGATATTTTGATACCCTTCGTTTTTGATGGAGCTAAAGGTGAACCATGGAGGATTTCCGATAATATAATCAAATCTACCCTTTAAGAAATAGGGCTTATATAGATTTTGTATAATGAATCGCCATATGCTGTCTCGTTTGTTCTCTTTTACCGTTTTTAATCCTTTATAGATAGAGTAGAAGCTTTCCATAAGTTGGGTTGTGATGCCTCCTTGCTTATATCTGGTTTTCAAGCTATTTTCTAAAGTGCGAATGGAAGCGTCTACCTTATGGGCTGTTTGTGCAGCCAAATCTTCGCAGACGTCTATCCCTATGTCGAATAGGCCCATATCTTCCAAGACTTGCGAATTAATTATTAAATCTTCTTTGTCGATGTTTATTTTGAAAGTTCCGCCGAAAAGGTCTCGTACTCCTTCAGGAGACAAAAGGGTATTTGATAATATTATATTAATATGAATAGGCTTCCTCAGTTTTTTTACGTCAGAGCCCAACGCAATTAACATTGTGGTCTTTGCGATTTGAACGCTTAATGGATGAATGTCAATTCCATAAACGTTTTCGCTTATTGTTTCTATTTCTATATTTGGATGAAGAGTTCTTAGTCTATGTATAGCGGCCCGTAGAAATGATCCGCTTCCGCAAGAAGGATCTAGTATTCGATCGGTTCTCTTAAAGTTGAATTCGTTTACAATGCGTTCGCATAGCCAGTCTGGAGTATAATATTCGCCAAGCGCATGTCTCGTGTCTAAATCTATTAGTTCTTGATAAACGCCTTTCAAAACATCTTCATCGGCATTTTCAAAGTTAAATGTCGATATCTCCTGCGCTATTAGTCTAAATGATTTTCTTAAAGCTTTAAAATTTTCCTCACTTCTAACCCAATGAAAAAAATCATCGTCGACGAAATTGTTTATGTTGTATTTTTTGAATATTTCTCCGTCTAAAATGCCTTTAAGTTCTTCTTCATCTATATAGTTATCGTTGCTTACGACGCTATAGGCAAGCATTTTTGAAAAAACGCTTAAGTATGTGTGTATTAGGAAGTTATTCTGAGTGGCGTCAAATTTCCCGTAGGCGATACTCAGGAATTTTTGCCACTGCTCAAAGGAAACTTGAACAACATCATAAGTAATCGCGATTTTGAACCAACTACTCAATTCGCGAAAGCATTCTATAAATACATTGCTTTGATATCCAAATGCTTCTTCGATCCGTTTCAAAGTTGCTTTTTGTTTTTCTTCTTTGAAAAGGAATCGATCAATCCAGAAATAGAAGTCACTATAATTGGAAGTTGTCAAGTTGAATGCAGCCGACTCTACCTCGCTTAGAATCAGTTCGTCTTCTTTTAATTTATCGATGTGATCTAAAGATGAGATATCTAGTGAAAATACTTTCCAATGTATAAAGTCGGAGGCGATTAGGGTGTAGTTATACCCTTCGCCGCTATTGAATTGGCCTAAAAGATAGCCTGCTAGCTGCTCCTTTGCATGGTTCAATGACTTCTTAAGATCGTTCTCATATTCAATTATAATCTTATTATAAAGAGTATCGGCACTCCCTCGGTGTATACGGTCCTTTCTAGGAATATTTGCGATGTGAGCTTCGGCTCCCTGGGTAATTGCATCTACGATTCTCTCTGTTTCGGTATTGCCGGAATACAAGCGATTTAGTAGGTCCTTAAAGGCTTCCCTTTTTGTCAATTCTTTATTTGCGGACTTGATTTTTACAAAATATGCCTGTATAAGGTCCTCTTTTTTTCTTTGCACTTTAGAATATTTAGTATATTCAGAATATGGCCCGAAATTTACGAAAAGAATTCATAATCGAAATAAAATGATGCTTTTCAGTCAGAAATCTAGCCGATAGTTGATTTATCGGGTTTTTCCGATGTAGAATTTGAAATTATTTAGTCATATGGAGATTCAATGTGATGTGGAAAATGAGCGCCATAGTAATTTGCGGTTGATTTAGTTTGGAATTGATTGCCCGAGTTCGAGAATTGATCGATTAGCCAGCCAGTTTCTTTTTAAAGACTGTCGAGGGGCCTGATAATTCTCTTGCTATTGCTAACTATTATGATTCCATATTATTGTCTTGATAATAAGGGTGTAGTTGTATCTGGATGTTTAGTTAAACTGTATTCATTCTATCGCATGCGAATTTTTAATGCTGAACCGTTGAATACTATTTATCAAGATTTTTCCGCGTCTTAAAAGAAGAATGGCATCCAACTCTTTTTCTTCTTTTCACCCGCCTTGGCAAGGTTGTAGATCAGTTTCAGCATGAAATACCTATGCAGGATAATGGTTTGCGTGTCTTCTATATAGGTGTCCGTAATATTTCTGTGGACATCTACATTCTGATTTAGCAGGTCATACACGCTTAGCTGCAAGGTTGCCCGCTTCTGTTTCAGGAAATCCAGACCTACGGATCCGTTCCAGAGCCAATATCCCTTGCTGAAACCCGGTGACACGTCGCTGTTATGGGTATAATTCACGTCACTGGCCCATGTGATGCGTGACGGCCAGTATAAAGTGGCCGAGAAACCGGCCTTATAATTGTTATTCTGTCGGTCATTTAGGGACGCGATATCGTACTTGCTGTACTGGAAGTTGTAATGAAACGACGGAGTGACTTCAAATAGCTCCTTGTAACCGTATGTGATGGACGGGCGGAGCATGATATTATATCCTTTACTGGTATAAGGCACAGCGTTCACAAAGGAATGGGCGTAATTCATTCGAGCGTAGGTGCCAAGCCTGATTTGCCAGTGATAGTCTTTTTCTTTTTTCGTTTTTGACAGATCGATGTTCGCGCTGAAATTCCTGTTGCCATTTACATTTCTGTAGGTCGTTAGCTGGCGGAGCTGTTCGTCATAGGTAGTGACGGTAGCGATATCGTTTTTCTGGTTTCCCGCATTAGCAGAGATCCATACGCTATTTCCAGACTTGAAGTCGTAGTAGTTGTATCCCACAGATAAGTAGTTATACTGGGATGGTTTCAGATCAGGATTTCCTATGTATTCGTGGAGCGGGTTGGTGTTGTCTGTGACCGGGAGCAGCTGACTGATACTGGGCTGACGGACATAGCTTCCGTATGATAAGTACAGCGTTGCCTTGTTGGGAAGCTTGTGGTTGACATACACCTGGGGGGTAAGGAAGAACTGATGTCTTTTATAAGGGACATGGTGGGTAAAAGAGTAGTGGTTGAGGGAAATGAAATTGAACTGGGATTGTATGGTGATGGTCCATTTCCCGCTGTCTGCCTTATAAGAAAGGCCGAGCTCCGGGGTCTGCGTGATGACACTGCTTCGGAACTCGTTAGAATATGTAGTGTCGAGTTCATTATATTTCGCATTATCCTGGTCGAAGTTGAACGTCCTTTTATTTGTTAACCCGTATTGTGATTCCCACTGGTACTCCACCTGGAGGCTTAGCTTTTTTGTAATGGGTTCGGAGTATCGCAGGTAGGCGTTATAGCTATTGCTCGTTACCTGGTTATTGATATACTGGTTGGCCGAGTCGTCGGGGGCGCTGCCGTCATAGAACGAGTTCTTGTAAATATTGTAATCATTTCCGGAGGTCTGGTTGTTATCCGAGTAAAACCGGAAGTACAGGGAGCGATGCTTGTTTTTAAAGGTCCGGATGATATTCAGGTCGTTTTTAAACTCCTTTCTGTCATCGTCGTTCGTGTAAAGGCTTGTGCTCTGGTTGACCGGATCCTGTTTTGGCCCGAGGGAGGAGGCATTGCTGGAATTCGTTCCCCGCCGGTTCGTGATCGAGATGGAAGGCATGTAGATGATCCTCATGCTAGAGTCCTTATACTGGATGTTTCCAGTGGCCCGGTGACTCACGTTATGGCTGTGGGTGTTGCTTCCGGCGTTATAATAGAATACCGAGTCCGGCAGTATATTCTGCCGGGCGACGCGGGT
>Ga0164242_10007865_pt1 | contig 11623 bp, 16 predicted proteins | sample OricomgcompostMG_FD_108783 | JGI IMG/M metagenome (GOLD analysis project Ga0164242, IMG submission 108783) | Miracle-Growth compost microbial communities from Emeryville, California, USA - Original compost - Miracle growth compost (MG) ... | reverse complement strand
GTGAACAAAGGAAACACACGAAATGACAATGACAGATCCGGTCGCAGACATGCTGACCAGACTGCGGAACGCCAACTCGGCGCACCACGACACCGTTTCGATGCCACACTCCAAATTGAAGTCTCACATCGCTGAGATCCTCAAAGAGGAGGGCTACATCGCCGACTGGAAGGTCTCGGACGCACGCGTCGGGCAGACCCTCACACTGAGCCTGAAGTTCGGACCTGACCGCGAACGCTCGATCTCGGGCATCAAGCGCGTCTCGAAGCCTGGATTGCGCGTTTACGCAAAGTCGACCGAGATCCCAACGGTGATGGGCGGACTCGGCGTCGCCATCCTGTCCACATCCTCCGGTCTTCTCACAGACCGGCAGGCCGATCAGAAGGGCGTAGGTGGGGAAGTCCTCGCCTACGTGTGGTAATCAGTCATGTCGCGTATTGGAAGACTGCCCATCGACATCCCAGCAGGGGTCGATGTGAAAATCGACGGCCAGTCCGTCACCGTCAAGGGCCCGAAGGGCGAGCTGTCGCTTGTCGTCGCGGCCCCGATCGAGGTCGCCCTCGAAGAGAATCAGGTTCTCGTCACGCGTCCGGATGACGAGCGCGAGTCGCGTTCGTTGCACGGGCTGACGCGCTCGCTGATCAACAACCAGATCATCGGTGTCACGCAGGGGTACTCCAAGGGCCTCGAGATCGTCGGCACAGGCTACCGCGTCGCCCAAAAGGGTTCTGGGGTCGAGTTTGCACTCGGTTTCTCCCACCCGGTGAACGTCGAGCCGCCGGCAGGCATCAGCTTCAGCGTCGAGGGCAACAACAAGCTCACCGTGACCGGGATCGACAAGCAGGCGGTCGGCGAGGCCGCTGCAAACATCCGCAAGATTCGCAAGCCGGAGCCGTACAAGGGCAAGGGCATCCGCTATGCAGGCGAAGTTGTTCGTCGCAAGGCCGGAAAGAGTGGTAAGTAAGCATGGCTAACAAGACCAATACAGCTGCGCGCAACCGCAGGCATGCTCGTCTTCGCAAGAAGGTCGTTGGCACGCAGGCGCGTCCGCGTCTGGTGGTTACGCGCTCGGCACGGCACGTGTTCGTGCAGGTCGTCGACGACAGCAAGGGCTTCACGCTGGCATCAGCGTCAACTCTTGAAGCGGACCTGCGCAGCTTCGATGGCGACAAGACCGCCAAGGCACACAGGGTCGGCGAACTCGTCGCGGAGCGCGCGAAGAAGGCCGGAATCGAAGCCGTGGTATTTGACCGTGGTGGCAGCAAGTACGCGGGACGCGTTGCTGCTATCGCCGAAGGAGCTCGAGAGGGTGGATTGAACCTGTGAGCGCAGCAGTGAATAACGACGCAGCAAACAACGACAACGCAACCGAGAAGGGGCAGGACGTGGTTACTGACCAGGCTGCCGCTGATCTGGCTAGCACCGATCTGGCGAGTGCCGAGAAGCCCGTCGAGACCGCGGCAGGCAGCGACACGGCTAACCGCGACAACGGCAGGGACAACCGCCGTGGTGGCGGACGTGACCGCAACCAAGGCGGACGCGACCGTGGTGGCCGCGACGACAAGAGCCAGTTCCTGGAGCGCGTCGTCACGATCAACCGAGTGTCCAAGGTCGTCAAGGGCGGACGCCGCTTCAGCTTCACCGCACTGGTCGTCGTCGGCGACGGCAACGGCCTGGTCGGTGTCGGCTACGGCAAGGCTCGCGAGGTGCCGCTTGCGATCTCGAAGGGCGTCGAAGAGGCCAAGAAGAACTTCTTCCGCGTTCCCCGCGTCGCCAAGACGATCCCGCACCCCGTGCAGGGCGAGACGGCTGCAGGCGTTGTGCTGTTGCGTCCGGCTGCAGCAGGTACCGGAGTTATCGCAGGTGGTCCGGTGCGCGCCGTTCTCGAGTGCGCGGGCATCCACGACGTTCTGAGCAAGTCGCTCGGCTCGTCGAACACGATCAACATCGTTCACGCAACAGTCACAGCACTGCAGCAGCTCGAGGAACCTCGCGCTGTTGCCGCCCGTCGTGGTCTCGACTACGACCAGGTCGTTCCTGCTCACCTGTTGCGTGTCGAGGCACAGGCGGCCGAGGCCGCCGCAGCACTGAAGGCAGGTGTCTGATGGCCGCGCGCCTCAAAGTGACACAGATCAAGTCCAAAGTAAGTGAGAAGCAGAACCAGCGCGACACGCTTCGCAGTCTGGGACTCAAGCGCATCGGCGACGTCGTTGTTCGCGAGGACAACCCGCAGAACCGCGGATACGTAAACACCGTTGCTCACCTGGTGAAGGTCGAGGAGATTGACTAATGGCTGACGACAAGAAGGTCGACGCTTCGGCGGAGACCAAGCCTGCCGCCAAGAAGCCGGCCACCAAGGCCGCTGATAAGGCGCCGGCTACCAAGGCCGCTGACAAGAAAGCTCCTGCAAAGGCTGCCGCTTCGAAGTCATCGCCGGCCAAGGCAAAGGCTTCTGATGCGGCGGGTGACGCGAAGTCCGCGCCGAAGGCATCCGCAAAGAAGTCCGAACCGCAAGCCCCACGCGAGCAGGTCCTCAAGGTGCACCACCTGCGTCCTGCAGCCGGTGCCAAGAAGGACCGGATGCGCGTCGGTCGCGGTGAGGGTTCGAAGGGGAAGACGGCCGGTCGTGGAACCAAGGGCACCAAGGCGCGCTACTCGGTGCGCCCGGGCTTCCAGGGTGGCCAGTTGCCGTTCCACATGCGTGCTCCGAAGCTGCGTGGGTTCAAGAACCCGTTCCGCGTCGAGTACCAGGTTGTGAACCTTGAAAAGCTTGCTGAGCTGTACCCAAGCGGTGGCGATGTCACCATTACCGACCTGGTGTCGAAGGGCGCCGTTCGCAAGAACGAGAAGGTCAAGGTTCTCGGGTCGGGTGATATTGCGGTTAAGCTGAACGTTGCGGTAGATAAGGTCTCCGGCTCTGCAGAGCAGAAGATCGTTGCCGCTGGCGGTTCCGTCAAGTAGACACTCAGACGGTTCGGATACACCGAATCGAACTACCCCGTAAGGTAGTGCAGTCGGGTGGTCCACTTGCCGGACCACCCGACTGCCTCGTTACAGGAAAGCAGGACGCCTTTTGTTTAGCGCCGTAGTGCGGATCTTCCGCACGCCAGACCTCCGCAGAAAGATCGCGTTCACACTTGTCGTGATCGCGATCTTCCGGCTCGGGTCTTTCGTTCCGACACCGTTCGTGGACTTTGCCAATGTGCAGGCGTGTCTCGCGGCAAACCAGGGTTCAACCGGTTTGTACGAGCTGGTCAACCTGTTCAGCGGTGGCGCACTGTTGAAGCTTTCCATCTTCGCGCTCGGCATCATGCCGTACATCACCGCGTCGATCATCGTGCAGTTGCTTCGCGTTGTGATCCCGCACTTCGAGACGCTGTACAAAGAGGGTCAGGCCGGCCAGTCCAAGCTGACACAGTACACGCGGTACCTCACCATCGCGCTCGGCGTTCTGCAGTCGACCACCTTGATCACCGTCGCACGCAGCGGTGCACTGTTCGGCAGCAACAGCAACACCGCATGCACGCAGTTGATCACAGACGACTCCTGGTACGCGGTTCTGCTCATGGTGATCACCATGACGGCAGGCACCGGCCTGATCATGTGGATGGGCGAGCTCGTCACCGAGCGTGGCGTCGGCAATGGAATGTCACTGTTGATCTTCACGTCGATCGCGGCCCAGTTCCCGACATCGCTGTGGTCTGTCGCCCAGTCGCAGAGCTTCGAGATCTTCCTCGTCGTGCTCGCCGTCGGCATCCTGATCGTTGTCGCCATCGTGTTCGTCGAGCAGTCGCAGCGGCGCATCCCGGTTCAATATGCCAAACGCATGGTCGGCAGACGAACGTACGGCGGTAACAACACCTACATTCCGATCAAAGTCAACATGGCCGGTGTTATCCCGATCATCTTTGCTTCCAGCCTGTTGTATCTGCCTGCGCTGATTGCCCAGTTCAACCAGCCGGCTGCAGGCAAGCAGCCAGCCGCGTGGGTCAGCTGGGTCACCGACAATCTCACCAACGGCGACCATCCGCTTTACATGCTGCTCTACGCTGCGTTGATCATCGGTTTCACGTACTTCTACGTCGCGATCACCTTCAATCCAGAAGAGGTCGCCGACAACATGAAGAAGTACGGCGGATTCATCCCCGGCATCCGCGCTGGTCGGCCGACCGCCGAATATCTCGACTTCGTGCTGACGCGCATCACGCTGCCTGGTTCGATCTACCTTGCCATCGTGTCGCTGATCCCGCTTGTCGCGTTCGCTCTGTTGGGCACGAGCCAGAACTTCATGTTCGGCGGAACGTCCATCCTGATTATCGTGGGCGTCGGCCTTGAGACGGTGAAACAAATCGACTCGCAGCTGCAACAGCGGCACTACGAGGGGCTGCTGCGATGAGCGATTCTGCAGGTATTGGTTCGGGCAGTGCTAACCCGGTTCGTGACCGCAATGCCGCACGAGGCGCCCGTCTGCTGATCGTTGGTCCGCCAGGCAGCGGCAAAGGAACGCAGGCGGTGGCACTCAGCAAACGGTTCGGGGTGCCGGACATCTCGACCGGCGACATCTTCCGGCACCACATCACAGAAGAGACGCCGCTCGGGCTTCAGGTCAAGGCCATCGTCTCTGCTGGTGACTACGTGCCTGACGAGCTGACGAATGCGATCGTCACCGAGCGCCTCAGCGAAGCGGATGCTCGCAACGGCTTTCTGCTCGACGGGTACCCGCGCACACTTGAGCAAGTCGGATATCTGGACCGTCTGTTGGATGAGCGCTCGCAACCGCTCGAGGCTGTCGTGCGTTTGCTCGCGGATCAAGACGAGATCGTCGCACGGTTGACAAAGCGCGCCCACGAACAGGGCAGGGCAGACGACACCGAGGAAGCCATTCGTCACCGCCAAGAGGTTTACCTTCGCGAGACCGCCCCGCTGATCGATGTCTACCGGGAGCGCGGTCTGCTCGTGGAGATCGACGGCCTCGGCGACGTCGAAGAGATCGCGGACCGCATCCGCGAGGCGCTTGCCGCACGCGGCATCGGCGAGATCGACGAGCTCGCAGCATCCTGAATGCGTTGCAGCGAATGAGCACTGAATCGTGGGCGTGAGTCTTCGCAGGTCGATCTACAAGTCGCCTGCTCAGCTGCGGTTGATGGTCGAACCTGGTCTGGCCACGGCAGACAGCCTCGCAGCCGTGCGCGCGGCAGTCCGGCCCGGTATCTCGACTCTCGAATTGGATGCGCTGGCAGAGGCGGCGATCGTCGCGCGCGGCGGCATGCCGAATTTCAAGCTTGAGCCCGGTTACCACCACACGTTGTGCACGTCGATCAACGACGATGTCGTGCACGGCATTCCCGGGGAGCGCAGGCTGGAGCCTGGCGACATCGTGTCGGTCGACAGCGGAGCGATTCTCGGCGGATGGAACGGCGACGCCGCGATCAGCGTCGTCCTGGACGACCCTGCGCACCCTGCTGTGGTCGCGCAGCGTCGAACGCTGTCAGAAGTCACAGAGCAGTCGCTCTGGCACGGGATCGCCCGGTTGGCAACCGCGCGGCACCTGAACGAGGTTGGTGAGGTCATCGAGGACTACATCGAGTCGATGGGGGACTACGGCATCTTGACCGAGTATGTCGGCCACGGCATCGGTCGCAGCATGCACGAGGATCCGCCGGTGTTCAACTATCGTGTGCGTCAGAAGGGGCCAGAGGTTCGCCCTGGCCTGGTCGTCGCGATCGAGCCGATGGTCGTGCTCGGCAGCCCAGACACGTTCGTGCGCGAAGACGGCTGGACGGTCGCGACTCAAGACGGTCGCGCGGCGGCGCATTGGGAGCACAGCGTCGCGGTGCACAAGGATGGCATCTGGGTGCTGACCGCTGCAGACGGCGGGGCGGCCGGTCTGGCGCCGTTCGGCATCACGCCTGCGCCCATTGCGTAGCTCGCTTCTCGCCCTGGCCGCCCCTAACCTCTCGCGGCTTCTCGCGTTCCGCTGCGAATCGTCAAAACTGTGCTTTCTGCTTCGCCAGTGGTGCATTAACGCACTACCCGCGCGACGCGATAGTGTGCGATGATGACGACCCCCGCTGACATTTCGCGCTCCTGGCTGCTTGTTGCAGGCACGCGCGTCGACGAATTCACTAAGGCGGCGGCATCCAGGGCCGATCAAATCGTGCTCGACATCGAGGATGCCGTCGACCCCAAGCTGAAAGACGCGGCGCGCGCGGATGTTCTGAGCTGGCTCCGTGATGGCGGCTCGGCCTGGGTGCGCATAAACGACCACTCGACGCCGTTCTGGTCAGACGATGTTGATGCCCTTGGTGCGGCCCCGAATCTCGCCGGAGTGATGCTCGCAAAGACAGAGTCGCCTGAGCATGTGACAGAGACCTTCGATCGCCTCGGCGGGAACACGCCGGTGCTTGCGCTGATCGAATCGGCGCTCGGCATCGAAGAGGCGACATCGATTGCGCGCGCTCGCGGCACGTTCCGACTGGCGTTCGGCAGCGGAGACTACCGTCGAGACACCGGAACGAGCGCAGACAACCTGGCCATGGCGTACCCGCGTTCACGACTCGTGGTCGCGAGTCGGATCGGTGGACTGCCTGGGCCAATCGACGGGCCGACCGTCGGCAGCAACCACCCGGTGTTGCGCGAGCAAGCCGCGATCTCGGTCGCACTCGGATTGACCGGCAAGCTGTGCCTCGAAGTGGAGCAGATCCCGGTGATCAACGAGGTGATCAGCCCGACCAAGAGCGACGTCGCCTGGGCGCGCGATTTCTTGGCCGATTTCGAAGCGCGCGGCCGCGTCATCCGTGACGGAAGCGATCTTCCGCGTCTTGGGCGAGCCGAGAAGATTGACCGTCTTGCTCGTGCCTTTGGCGTCGAGCCGTCCTAGCCCGCCCGCCCTCGCCCCACCCTCGCCCCTCCCGCGCCCACCTCCTCCCGCACACCCACCCCCCACAAACGCGCGTGAGATTGGTCAAATGGTCCTTCCCGCGGCGCGGGAAGGACCATTTGACCAATCTCACGAAATTGGGACACGGCACGCGCGGCGTAGGCTCGAGGGATGACTGAACCCGTCGTATTCACCATTGACGTGCTTCCGGCAGGGGAGGGCAGCGCCGATCTGGCCGCGACGGTGCGCAGAGCCGAGCCCGGCGTGCCGACGCTGCGAGTCACCGATCTCGGTGCCGCCCGCGGTGACGGCATCTTTGAGACGCTCGGCGTCGTCGGCGGACATCCGCAGTCCGTCGAAGCGCACCTGGCCAGGCTTGCGAACTCCGCGAGCTTGCTTGATCTGCCGGCGCCCAATCTCGACCAGTGGCGGGCAGCGATCAGGATCGCGGCAGGTGCACTGCCATCCGACGTGCAGTGCGGACTGAAGCTCGTGCTCACTCGCGGCGTTGAAGGCTCCGGCACGCCAACGGCCTGGATCGTGGCCAGTATTGCTGCCAGCGACTTCACGGAGCGGCGCACCGGCATCCGCGTGGTGACGTTGGACCGCGGGTACCCGAGCGACGTTGCGGCACGAGCGCCATGGCTGCTCGCAGGGGCGAAAACCCTGTCATATGCGGTGAACATGGCAGCGCAGCGTGAAGCGGTGAGGCGCGGCGCGGATGACGCGATCTTCATCAGCTCGGACGGCTTTGTCATGGAGGCGCCAACCGCCACCGTCATCGCGCGCACCGGCGACGCGTTCATCACTCCGCGCACAGACATCGGCATCCTGCCTGGCACCGCCCAACTGGCGCTGTTCGAGTTCTACCGCGGCCAAGGATTCCAGGCAACCGAGCAACTCGTGACTGCCGCCGATCTGATGGGTGCGGATGGCGTCTGGCTGGTCTCCAGCGTGCGGTTGGCTGCCCCGGTCGTGCAGATCGACGGAACACCTGTCGCAGCCGACCTCGACATGACCGATCGGATGAATGCGGCGCTGCTGGCGCGGGACGCGTGAGCATTTGGCTCAACTGGCGGAATGGGCGCAAATACCATAAGATTGATCTTTGGTGTCCTGCACTCTCTGTAGAGGTGTGCCCGCCGTGCGGCGACACGACATCATAATCCCAACGCACGACCATCACACAATACTTGTGGCGACATTGATTGTCGCGGCAATACGAACGACGAATAGTGAGGCTATGGCCAAGAAAGACGGAGTCATTGAGATCGAGGGCTCTGTGGTCGAAGCTCTGCCCAACGCGATGTTTCGCGTTGAGTTGACCAACGGACACAAAGTGCTTGCCCACATTTCGGGCAAGATGCGTCAGCACTACATCCGCATCCTTCCTGAGGACCGCGTGATCGTGGAGTTGAGCCCATACGACCTGACCCGTGGCCGGATCGTCTACCGCTACAAGTAAAGCGTGCTGGATAAGTAACGGCCCGCCTGAGGACCTCGATACGCGGCTTGCTTCGCGAGCAGCTGATCGATCGCCGAATGTGGGTACGAGGACAGCGAAAAGGTAAGAAAAATGAAGGTAAACCCCTCAGTCAAGAGAATTTGCGACAAGTGCAAGGTGATCCGCCGTAATGGCCGGGTCATGGTCATTTGTGAGAACCCGCGCCACAAGCAGCGCCAGGGCTAGTACATCCCGGTGGTCGGGTAGCACACTGCTACGCGACCACCGGCACACAACTGAACAACGAAAACAGCAGCACCAGAAGTTCCCGATCTCGACACGTTCGACGGGCGGAACGGACACCCTCGGTTGGAGGCCGGGGCACCGGCGCTGCTGCAGACCTCCACTCATCCAACAGGAGAAGCCACAATGGCACGTCTAGCAGGCGTCGACATCCCGCGCGAAAAGCGCGTGGAGGTCGCACTGACGTACATCTACGGAGTCGGACGCACGAGGGCGCTCAAGACCCTCGCCGACACGGGTATCTCGGGGGAGATCCGCGTGAAGGATCTCACCGACGACCAACTGGTCGCACTGCGCGACTACATCGAAGGCAACTACAAGGTAGAAGGTGACCTTCGTCGTGAGGTTGCTTCCGACATCCGCCGCAAGGTCGAGATCGGCAGCTACCAGGGTATCCGCCACCGCAGAGGCCTCCCCGTGCGCGGGCAGCGCACCAAGACCAATGCGCGCACCCGCAAGGGCCCGAAGCGCACCGTCGCCGGCAAGAAGAAGGCCCGCTAGGCCACCGGCCAGCGCGCACGCCCGCAAGGATTCAGGAGAAATCAATGGCAGCACCTAAGACGGCAGCTCGTAAGCCGCGTAAGAAGGAAAAGAAGAACATCGCCGTGGGCCAGGCTCACATCAAGTCGACGTTCAACAACACGATCGTTTCGATCACGGACACCACAGGTGCCGTTATCAGTTGGGCGTCCTCTGGCGGCGTCGGCTTCAAGGGTTCGCGCAAGTCGACCCCGTTCGCTGCACAGCTTGCAGCAGAGTCTGCGGCGCGTCAGGCGCAGGAGCACGGCATGAAGAAGGTCGACGTTTTCGTCAAGGGACCTGGCTCAGGCCGCGAGACCGCGATCCGTTCGCTTCAGGCAGCGGGCCTCGAGGTTGGGTCCATCAACGATGTGACGCCGCAGGCGCACAACGGATGCCGGCCGCCGAAGCGCAGGCGCGTCTGACGCGCAGCGGCAAACACGCCTGCGGGTTGAGTAAGCGAGCGCCAGCGAGCGCATCGAAACCCTCGCCACATTCGACGGCTGGTTTCGAGACGCTCGTTCCTCGCTCCTCAACCAGCGAACTTTCACAACTTAATAACCTCACTCACGCAAGTGTCATATAGCGGACACTTAGCCGAAAGGAAACAACAGTGCTCATTGCACAGCGCCCCACGCTCGCCGAAGAGAACATTTCGGAGTTCCGTTCGCGGTTCGTCATCGAACCGCTCGAGCCGGGCTTCGGATACACCCTCGGAAACTCCCTGCGTCGCACCTTGCTCTCGTCGATCCCGGGGGCAGCAGTAACGAGCATCCGCATCGACGGTGTGCTTCACGAATTCAGCACGGTCCCAGGTGTGAAAGAAGATGTCACCGAGATCATCCTGAACATCAAGGGCCTCGTCGTCTCGAGCGAGCACGACGAGCCGATCACCGCATACCTGCGCAAGCAGGGTTCCGGAGAGGTCACGGCTGCCGACATCTCGGCGCCTGCCGGTGTTGAGATTCACAACCCGGAACTCGTGATCGCCACGTTGAACGACAAAGCGAAGTTCGAGGTCGAGCTGACCATCGAGCGCGGTCGCGGCTACGTTTCTGCCACGCAGAACCGCAACGAGTTCAGCGAAGCCGGTCAGATTCCGATCGACTCGATCTACTCGCCCGTCCTCAAGGTGACGTACCGTGTGGAGGCCACCCGTGCAGGTGAGCGCACCGACTTCGACCGCTTGGTCGTGGATGTCGAGACCAAGCCGGCGATCAGCCCGCGCGACGCGATCGCATCCGCCGGTCGTACCCTCACCGAGCTGTTCGGCCTCGCACGGGAGTTGAACAACCAGGCAGAGGGTATCGAGATCGGCCCGGCTCCGGTCGACGCCGTGCTCAGCCCGGAGCTGTCCATGCCGATCGAAGACCTCGATCTGTCTGTGCGGTCATACAACTGCCTCAAGCGTGAGGGCATCAACAACGTCAGCGAACTCGTTTCCCTCTCGGAGACGCAGCTCATGAACATTCGCAACTTCGGCCAGAAGTCGGTGGATGAGGTCAAGGACAAGCTGACGGAGATGGGCCTTTCCCTCAAGGACTCTGTCCCAGGGTTTGACGGCGCCCACTTCTACAGCGGCTACGACGACGAGACTGTCTAGTCTCGCCGACTGGCCCAACCACACCTTGAACACACTGGAGAATTACGACAATGCCTAAGCCGACAAAGGGACCCCGCCTCGGAGGCGGCCCAGCACACGAGCGGTTGCTGCTGGCGAACCTTGCTGCTGCCCTGTTCACGCACAAGTCGATCAAGACCACGGAGACGAAGGCGAAGCGTCTTCGTCCGCTCGCTGAGCGCTTGATCACGTTCGCAAAGCGCGGCGATCTGCACGCACGACGCCGCGTGCTGAGCGTCATCGGCGACAAGACCGTCGTGCACGAGCTGTTCACCGAGATCGCGCCGCTGCTGGCCGAGCGTCAGGGCGGGTACACCCGCATCACGAAGCTCGGGTACCGAAAGGGCGACAACGCCCCCATGGCGCAGATCGAGCTTGTTCTCGAGCCCGTAACGCCCAAGACGAAGTCGAGCAAGTCGGCCAAGGCTGAGAAGCCTGCAGCGGCTGCTCCGGCCGAAGCACCCGCAGAAGAGGCCGAGGCTGCCGAAGCTGAAACGCCGGATGCCGAAACGCCGGATGCTGAGGCGGCGGAGGCCGTCGAGGCGACCGAGACCGACGATGAGTCCACCGACGGCGGAAACCCGGACGAGGCGGAGGCTGAAGAAGAGTACGAAGAGGCAGTGGCTGCCAACAAGGCGGAGGACGCCAAAGAAGGCAAGTAGTCGCACACTACCCAGAAGGCCCCGGATCCGATGGATCCGGGGCCTTCTTTGTGCGCCGATTCCCGGCATCTCCGCGCCCGACCATCCGTGAGATTGGTCAAAGTGCCCTTCCCACGCCGTGGGAAGGGCACTTTGACCAATCTCACGGGATGTGCGGTGGGGGTGGGGGATGTGCGGTGGGGGTCTGGAGGGCG
>Ga0164242_10007864_pt1 | contig 11624 bp, 9 predicted proteins | sample OricomgcompostMG_FD_108783 | JGI IMG/M metagenome (GOLD analysis project Ga0164242, IMG submission 108783) | Miracle-Growth compost microbial communities from Emeryville, California, USA - Original compost - Miracle growth compost (MG) ... | reverse complement strand
GTCCGGCGAGACCGCCGACACGCTCCAGGCGATCCGGCACGCCCGCACCCAGCGCTCCAAGGTGCTCGCGATCTGCAACACCAACGGCTCGACCATCCCGCGCGAGTCCGACGCGGTGATCTATACCCACGCCGGCCCCGAGATCGCCGTCGCCTCGACCAAGGGCTTCCTGACGCAGCTGGTCGCCTGCTACCTGCTGGCCCTCTACCTCGCGCAGGTCAAGGGCACGATGTACGGCGACGAGATCAGCAATGTCGTCGGTCAGCTCGAGCAGACGCCCGACCAGATCGCCACGGTGCTGGAGAGCCTGGCCGAGCCGATGAAGCGGCTCGCCGCCCAGTACGCCGATGCCCAGACCTTCCTCTTCCTCGGCCGTCACGCCGGGTACCCGGTCGCGCTCGAGGGGGCGCTCAAGCTCAAGGAGCTCGCCTACCGCCACGCCGAGGGGTTCGCCGCCGGCGAGCTCAAGCACGGCCCGATCGCGCTGGTCGCCGACGGGCTGCCGGTCTTCTGCGTCGTTCCGCCGCAGGGCCGCGACTTCCTGCACGACAAGATGGTCAGCGGCATCCAGGAGGTCCGCGCCCGCGGCGCCCGCACGATCTGCCTGGTGGAGGAGGGCGACGACTCGATCGCCCCCTACGCCGACGAGATCCTGCGGATGCCCCGCGTCCCGGTTCTGCTCCAGCCGTTGGTCGCCACCGTGCCGCTGCAGCTCTTCGCCTGCGAGCTGGCGACCGCCCTCGGTCACGACGTCGACCAACCGCGCAACCTGGCCAAGTCGGTCACCGTCGAGTAGTCGTCCCGATGACCGTCATCGGCGTCGGCATCGACGTCTGCGAGATCGAGCGCTTCGCGGCGTCGCTGGAGCGCACGCCCGGCATGGCGGCGAAGCTCTTCATCGGCGACGAGCTCGGCCGCCCGGCGGCGTCGCTGGCGGCCCGGTTCGCGGCCAAGGAGGCGTTGGCCAAGGCCCTCGGCGTACCCGGCGGCCTGGGCTGGCACGACGCCGAGGTGGTCTCGGAGGAGTCCGGCCGCCCGAGCTTCGTGCTGCGGGGGACGGTGGCGGCCGCGGTCGCTGCCGCAGGGGCGAGCGACGTACACGTGTCCTTGTCGCACGACGGTGGGGTGGCCTCCGCGGTGGTGATCCTCGAGGGCTGAGTCGCCGGTCTAGACGGGTGGAGTTGCCGGGTCCGGCAGGATGGCTGCATGCGGCACGCACACACCGTCGAACAGGTCAGGGCCGCCGAGGCGGCGCTGATGGCGACACTGCCCGAGGGCACCCTGATGCAGCGGGCCGCGGCCGGACTCGCCCATGCGGTGATCGACTTCCTGGGCGGCGCCTACGGTCGCCGGGTGGTGCTGCTCGTCGGGAGTGGAGACAACGGTGGTGACGCTCTGTACGCCGGAGCCCTCCTCGCTCGGCGAGGCTCCCACGTCGAGGCGTGGCTGCTCAGCGACCAAGCGCATCCGGCGGGCGTGGCAGCGCTGCGGGCTGCCGGGGGTGGGGTAGCGCGTCCGGGACCGTCCCACCGAGCCGATGTGGTGATCGACGGCATCGTCGGGATCGGCGGTCACGGCCCATTGCGGCCGGACGCGGTCGCCGCCCTCGACGCGCTGGCCGGCATCCCGGTCGTGGCGGTCGATGTCCCGAGCGGTGTGGAGGTCGACCGCGGCGAGACCGCCGGCCCTCACGTCGAGGCGGCGCTGACAGTCACCTTCGGAACCCACAAGATCGCTCACCTGGCCGACCCTGCGGCCGGAGCGTGCGGCGTGGTGGAACTGATCGATATCGGTCTCGGTCCATGGCTCCCCGCGGCCGAGGTCGAGGCACTCCAGGCAGCCGACGTCGCACGACTCCTCCCACGGCCGACCCCGGACGCGCAGAAGTACAGCCGTGGCGTCGTCGGCATCCGGGCAGGCAGCGAGCGCTATCCCGGTGCGGCCCTGCTCAGCGTCGGTGGCGCCGCGTGCGGGCTCGCCGGCATGGTCCGGTACGTCGGAACGGCGTCGGGACCGGTCAAGCAGCAGCACCCCGAGGTCGTGGGAGCGGGCCGGGTGCAGGCCTGGGTGGTCGGCTCCGGGACCGATACCGACGCCGACGAGCACCTGCAGGCCGCCTTGTCGGATGGCGTGTCCGTGGTCGTCGACGCGGACGCCCTCGGCACGCCGGGACTCGCGAGCCGTCTCGACACGCTCGGCGACCGCGCCGTCCTCACGCCGCATGCCGGCGAGCTCGCCGCTCTCCTCGACGTCGACCGAGCCGAGGTCGAGGCCCGGCCGCTCGAGCACGCCCGTGCGGCGGCTACCGCCTATCGGGCCGTCGTACTGCTCAAGGGCCGGCGCACCATCGTCGCCCACCCCGACGGCAGGGTCCGGATCAACACGACCGGTACGCCGTGGCTCGCGACCGCAGGTGCCGGTGACGTCCTCGGCGGTCTGATCGGAGCCCTGCTGGCGGGTGGCCTGGAGGCGTACGACGCGGCGAGCGTGGGCGCGTGGCTGCACGGGGCGGCCGGATCTGCCGCCTCGGCGGCCACCGGCGGAGGCCCGATCGTCGCCGGTGACATCGCGCACCACCTGCGGCCGGTGCTCGGTAACCTGCTGGCGGGATGAAAGACTGACCACCATGAGCCGCGCCGAGATCGTCGTCGACCTCGCCGCGATCCGGCGCAACGTGCGCTCGCTGGGCGAGCGCGTCGGCGTACCGCTGATGATGGTGGTGAAGGCCGATGGCTACGGCCACGGCATGATCGCCTGCGCCGCCGCGGCGCGCGAGGCTGGTGCCACCTGGCTCGGCGTTGCCACCGTCGACGAGGCGCTGGCGCTGCGCGCGGCCGGCGACACCGGGCGGCTGCTGTGCTGGCTGACGGTCCCCGCCGACGACTTGGCCCCGGTCCTCGACCGCGACGTCGACGTCACCGCCTACACGGTCGCCGAGCTGGACCGGATCGCCGAGGCCGCCGCTCGCGCCGCGCTCGAGCGGCCGGCAAAGGTCCAGCTCAAGGTGGACACCGGTCTCTCCCGCGGCGGTGCGACCCCCGCCGAGTGGCCCGACGTCGTCGCCCGCGCCCGCGCCGGCGAGCAGGCCGGTACCTGGCGGATCACTGGCATCTGGTCGCACTTCTCCACCAGCGAGGTCCCCGAGGATCCGGTGAACGCCGAGCAGGAGAAGGTCTTCGCGGAGGCGCTCGACGTCGCCGCCGAGGCGGGTCTCCGGCCCGAGGTGCGGCACCTCGCCAACTCCGCCGCGGCGATCCTGCGCCCGAGCAGCCGTTACGACTTGGTGCGCTGCGGCCTGGCGTCGTACGGCCTCGACCCCGCGCCCGGGCTCCACGACCTGGCACTGGTCCCCGCGATGACGGTCCGCGCCGACCTCGCGCTGGTCAAGCACGTCGGGGCCGGCGCCTCGGTCTCCTACGGCCATACCTGGACCGCGAGTCGCCCCACGACGCTCGGCCTGGTCCCCGTCGGGTACGCCGAGGGCATCGCCCGTCGTGCCGCCGCGCGCGCCGACGAGCCCGACAAGCCGCAGGCAGAGGTGCTCGTGGCGGGCCGCCGCCGGCCGATCAGGGGAGCGATCTGCATGGATCAGTTCGTGGTCGACCTCGACGGGGACACTCCGCAGGCCGGCGACGACGTACTCCTCTGGGGGCCCGGCACGAGCGGTGAGCCGACCGCTGAGGAATGGGCACAGGCGTGCGGCACCATCAGCTACGAGGTCGTGACCAGGATCGGAGGCCGGATGACCAGGCGGTACGTCGACAGCGACGCCCACCAGGCACACGACCAGAGTGTGACAGTCCGGTGAGCATGACCAAGAGGATCGCCGCGGTAGCGGCCGGTGCCGCAGGTGCGGTGGCGGTCGGCGGGGCGATCGACATGGCCCGGCGCAGCCGACAGCTCACCAACCGCCGCGGCAAGCCAACGCCGTTCGGCTCGCTCAGCACGCCGCCGCGCCACCTGGTGACCGACGACGGCGTGGACCTGCATGTGGAGATCGACGAGGCCGACTCACCGGTCACGCTCGTCTTCGTGCACGGCTACACGCTCAACCTGGACTGCTGGCACTTCCAGCGGGCCGCCTTTCGCGGGCTGGTCCGCAGCGTCTACTACGACCAGCGCTCGCACGGCCGCAGCGGCCGGTCCGACCTCGAGCACGCCACCATCGACCAGCTCGGCAGAGACCTGCTGCAGGTGATGGACTCCTTCGTCCCCGACGGCCCGATCGTGCTGGTCGGGCACTCGATGGGCGGGATGACGATCTTCGCGCTGGCCGAGCAGCACCCCGAGCTCTTCCGACCGCTCAGCGAGGGTGGCCGGGTCGTGGGCGCGGCGCTGCTCGGCACCACCGCCGGCGGCCTCGATCCCGCCCGGATCCTGCTGCCCATGCTGCCGGTCAAGCTGAGCGCGGGCTTGACCGGTGGGGCGGTCAGGACGCTCGCCCGCGGCCATCGAGCGGTCGACGGTGTCCGACGGCTCGGCTCCAGCATCGCCGCGATCGCGACGGACGCCTTCGCATTCGGCGACAAGGTGCCGTCGAGCTATGTCGACTTCGTGGACGAGATGATCGCGAATACGCCGTTCCAGGTGGTCGCGGAGTTCTTCCCGAGCTTCCGCGACCTAGACAAGTTCGAGTGTGTCGAGGTGCTCGGCAACGTGCCCACCACGATCATCTGCGGCACCGCCGACAAGCTCACCTATGTCGGTCACAGCCGCAAGCTGCACAGCCGGGTTCGTGGCTCGACCCTGATCGAGTGCGAGGGTGCGGGACACATGGTGATGATGGAGCGGCACGGCCAGGTCAACGCCGCCCTCGATCAGCTCATCTCCGCAGCGGAGCAGGCATGACCGGGATCTCGACGGCGACGGTCGAGGTACGTCGCATCGGCCCCGAGGCCGCTGCCGACGTACTGCGGATCGTGCTGGCCGCGTTCAGCGCCCGGCCGGTGCTCGACCCGCCCGCGGACGCGCTGCACGAGACGGTGGAGTCGATCGCGATCCAGCTGCAGGAGGGCGGTGGCCTGATCGCCCGCGTCGCGGGTGAGCCGGTCGGCGCGCTGATCCTGGACCCCGTCGGCCGCTCGGTCTTCCTGCGCCGTTTCGCGGTGCTGCCCGACCGCCAGGGGCACGGCATCGCGCATGCCATGGTCGCGGCCGCCGCGGTGGCGGCAGCAGGGTACGAGGACCTCACCATCGTGGCGCGCGAGGAGCTGCCCCGCACGGTGCGGTTCTGGCACAAGCAGGGCTTCCGCGAAATCGCCCGCCGGTCGCCGTACGTCGAGATGCGCCGGCCGCTGCGCACCCACGTCATCGACGCGCCCGACGCCGAGACGATGCGACAGATCGGCCGGTCGCTGGCCAAGCAGCTGCGCCGCGGCGACCTGCTGGTTCTCACCGGCGAGCTCGGGGCGGGCAAGACGACCTTCACCCAAGGGCTGGGGGAGGGACTCGGCGTACGCGGTCAGGTCACCTCGCCCACCTTCGTCATCGCACGAGCGCACCCCTCCCAGGTCGGTGGCCCCGACCTGGTCCACGTGGACGCCTACCGCCTCGGTGGGATGGCCGAGCTCGACGATCTCGACCTCGACACCGATCTCGACGATGCGGTGACTGTCGTGGAGTGGGGCGAGGGCCTTGCCGAGGGGCTGTCCGACTCGCGCCTGGAGGTGCGGATCGTACGTGCCCTGACCGTCGACGAGCTCGAGGGCGACGCCGACCCGCGCCGGGTCGAGATCACCCCGGTCGGCCCGCGGTGGCACGACCTGTCCGTCGAGGACCTGTCCTTCGAGGAGCTGCCGTGACCCTGCTGCTTGCCTTCGACACCGCCACGCCGCAGGTCGGAGTCGCCCTCCACGACGGCGAGGAGGTCATCGCCGAGCTGCTCTCCACCCGGGCGATGAAGCACGGCGAGCAGCTCGCGCCGCTGATCGCCCGCGTCCTGGTGGAGGCCGGTGCGGTGCGCCAGGACCTCACCGCCATCGCCGTCGGCGCCGGCCCTGGTCCGTTCACCGGCCTGCGGGTGGGTCTGGTCACGGCCCGCACGCTCGGCTTCGCCCTGGACATCCCCGTGTACGCCGCATGCTCCCTCGACGTGATCGCCGCTGAGTGCCTGTCCCTCGGTGTGCCGGGGCCCTTCACGGTCGCCACCGACGCCCGGCGCAAGGAGGTCTATCTCGCCACGTACGACGAGGACGGCTCGCGGCTGACCGGTCCCGAAGTCGTCCGTCCGGCCGACGCCGCCACCGACCAGCCGGTCGCGGGCGAGGGCGCGCTGCTCTACCCCGACTCCTTCCCGAACCCGTTCGGCCCGACCCGGCCGAGTGCTGGCTGGCTCGCTCGCGGCGTGACCGAGGAGCTGATCGAGCTGCTGGATCCCGAGCCGCTCTATCTGCGTCGGCCCGACGCTGTGGCCAAGGCGGACCGATGAGCCGGCCTGATCGATGAGCATCAGGCTCGCCCGGCCCGGTGATGTCGAGGCGATCGCCGCCCTCGAGGCGGAGTCGTTCGCCCAGGACCCGTGGCCGGCGGGCTATCTCGCCGAGGCGGTCGCGGGACGGCTCTACGGCGTCGTGATGCACGTCGCCGAGGTCGATGGTGAGATCGTCGGCCACGCCATCACCGCGGTGGTCTTCGAGGTCGCCGAGCTGCAGCGCATCGCCGTGACGTCGCGGTTGCGTCGCCGCGGGCTGGCCGGGGCACTGCTCGACGCCGTACTGGCCGATGCCCGGGGCAAGGAGGCCGAGCGCCTCCTCCTGGAAGTCCGGGAGACCAACGCCGGCGCGCTCGCGTTCTACGAGCGCGCCGGCTTCGTCGAGGTGGACCGGCGGCCCCGTTACTACCGCGACGGGGGCACCGCGATCATCATGCAGCTGTCGCTGTGACCCGGTGCCCGGTCAGGGCAGGTAGTAGGTCGGGTTCGGCAGCTTGATCTTCTTCTTGGCGTGGCCGCCCTTGAGGTCGGAGAACTGGTCGCCGAGGTTGGCCACGATGTGGAAGTGCCGCTTCTTCTCCAGGTACTTCCGGGTGCCGGCCTTGAACTGGACGGTGCTGCAGGACTTGCACTTCAGGTACTTCGGGAACTTCTTGCCGGCCTTCGGCTTGAAGAAGAAGTCCTTCTTGGTAAAGCCCCGGTAGCCGACCTTCTCGAGGTTCTTCAGCGTCGCCCTGCCCTGGTCCTTGGTGCGGCCGGTGAGGCCGACGACGGTGCATCCGGCCTTCTTCACCTTCTTCTCCAGCTTCACCATCGCCGGGACGGCGGCGAACCTCTTGCCCTTCACCCATGCGTTCTGCAGCGCCGGGTCGAAGGCGAAGCCCATCGCGCCGTCCTCCATGTCATAGGTCCACAGCGTGGTGTCGTCGACGTCGAAGACGACTGCGGGGTGCTGGTGACGCCGGGCCGAGGTGCGGCAGGTCGGGGCCAGCCTCTTGGACCACTTCTTGCCCAGCTTCTTCATCTGCCTGATGTAGGGCGAGCTGGTCTTGCTGGCGATGCCGTCGGTCGCGTTGTAGTAGCCGCGGATCTCGTTCACCACGGCGCCCTCGTTGGGCAGCGTGTCACCGTCGGTAGCGGTGGCCCCGCTGGAGCCGTTGGCTGACATCTTGTACGTCGAGGGCAGCACCATCGAACTGTCGCTCGCCGGCGCACCAGGAATGTCCGCCGAGGGCAGGAAGTAGCTCGGGTTGGGGAGCTTGGTGAGGGCTCCGGCGTACCCGCCCTCGAGGTCGCTCCACTGGTCGCCGACGTTCATCGCGATGGTGACGCCGTCGGCGCTCTGGATGTGCTGGCGGGTGAGCGCCTTGTACTCGACCGTCGAGCAGGCGCTGTCGCCGTCGAGGCTGCAGTTGACCCACGGCTGGCTCGCGACGTCCTTGGTGTAGAGGTTGTCGGTGGTGAAGAGCGGCGTACCGGTGCCGTTGCTGGTGAAGCCCGCCTTGGTGAGGTTGGCGATCGTGTCGCTCTCCTGCGCGCCGGGACGGCCGGTGATGGCGTAGATCCGGTAGCCCTCGTCGTTGAGCTTCCGCAGCAGCGCCGGCATGCCGGGGACGGCGGGGAAGAGCCCGCCGCTGACCCAGCGCGCGTTGACCGCCGGGTCGTAGTCGAAGTTCATCTCCTCCTCGTTGGCGTAGTCGCTCAGCAGCGTGGAGTCGACGTCGAAGACGACGGCGTTGTTGGCCGGTGCGGTGGTGGGGAGCCTGCTGAGGATCTTCGCCTCGAGCCCCTCTACGTCCTTGGCGTACGGCGAGCTGGTCAGGTTGGGCAGGTAGATGGTCGGCGGTGCGCCCGCCGCTTTGTCCGGATCGGCGCCCTTGGTGGCGCCGTAGAACGCCCGCAGGGTGCTCTTCACGATGTCGATGTTGGGGATCTTGTCGCCCTTGGCCGGCACCACCACCGAGCCGTCCTGGTGGACGGTCATCGTGTACGACGACGCGGGTTTCAGTACCCGTGGAGACGGAGACGAGGCATGCGCGCCAGGGGTGGAGGCGAGCATTCCCAGAGCGAGCGCTCCGGAGGCGAGGAGGGCGAGGGGACGGATGGTCTGCATGCATGGCTCCCGAGGTGAGGACGATGCTGACGAAGGCAGCAACCTAAGCCCGGCCATCGGCACGGCACAATGGTCGTCATGTCGTCCTCCGAGCCCCTGGTCCTTGGCATCGAGACCTCTTGCGACGAGACCGGTGTCGGCATCGTGAGGGGCCACACGCTGCTCGCCGATGCCGTGGCGAGCAGCGTGGAGGAGCACGCTCGCTTCGGTGGCGTCGTCCCCGAGGTCGCCTCGCGGGCGCACCTCGAGGCGATGGTGCCAACCATCGAGCGGGCCTGTGAGACCGCCGGGGTCGCGCTGCGCGACGTGGACGCCATCTCGGTCACCGCGGGCCCCGGCCTGGCCGGCGCGCTGCTCGTCGGCGTCGCTGCGGCCAAGGCGCTCGCTATCGGGCTCGACAAGCCGCTGTACGGCGTCAACCACCTGGCCGCCCATGTGGCTGTCGACCAGCTGCAGCACGGCGCACTGCCGGAGCCGTGCCTGGCGATGCTGGTCTCTGGGGGCCATTCCTCACTGCTGCGGGTCGAGGATGTGACCGGCGAGATCGAGCCGATGGGTGCGACTATCGACGACGCGGCGGGGGAGGCCTTCGACAAGGTCGCCCGGCTGCTCGGCCTGGGCTTCCCGGGCGGTCCGGTGATCGATCGGACCGCGGTCTCGGGCTCGAGTATCGCGATCGACTTCCCGCGCGGCCTGACCGCGCGTCGCGACCTCGAGCGGCACCGCTTCGACTTCTCGTTCTCCGGGCTCAAGACCGCTGTCGCGCGGTGGGTCGAGGCGCGGGAGCGCTCAGGTGAGCCCGTCCCGGTCGCGGATGTGGCGGCGTCGTTCCAGGAGGCCGTCTGCGACGTACTCGTCCGCAAGGCGCTGGACGCCGCCTCCTCGGAGGGGATCGAGGACATCGTGATCGGCGGCGGCGTAGCCGCGAACAGTCGCCTGCGGGTGCTGGCCGAGGAGCGAGCCACCAAGCTCGGCATCCGGGTACGGGTGCCGCGGCCGGGGCTGTGCACCGACAACGGCGCGATGGTGGCTGCGCTTGGAGCCGAGATGGTCGCTCGCGGCCGGACCCCCTCCGCGCTCGACCTGCCGGCTGACTCCTCGCAGCCGATCACCCACGTCCTCGCCTGAGGTCGAGAGGTCACTTTTCGCGGGTTGAGAGGTCACCTTTCGCGGGTCGAGTGCCCACAACGCGTCGAGGCGCCACCCGAAGGTGACGCCTCGACGTAGTGCGGGTCGGCTCAGACGCCGGCCAGCTCCTTGCTCTCCTTCTTCTTATCCGCATGACCGGGCCACCAGGCCGCGTGGCCGATGAGCGCGGTGAGCGCGGGCGTGAAGAACATCGCCATCACGAAGGCGGCGATCACGATGCCGAAGGCGATCGAGAAGCCCAAGGTCAGCAGGAAGCTGTTGCCACCCAGCATGAGCGACGCGAACGTGCCGGCCAGGATGACACCGGCGACAGCGATCGTCGGACCGGCGTGCTTGACCGCCTCGGCTGCTGCCTCGCGCGGTTCTCGGCCCTCGCGGGCCTCTTCGCGCAGCCGGGTGAGCATCAAGATGTTGTAGTCGGTGCCGAGGGCGACGACGAACAGATAGATCAGGATCGGCAGCATGAAGATCAAGCCGCTGTCGCCCTTGATGTGCTGGAACACGATCACCGCGGAGCCCAAGGTGGCGCCGAAGCCGAGCGCGACCGAGAGCATGAGGTACCACGGCGCGACCAGCGAGCGCAGCACCAGCCCGAGGATGAGCATGATGATGATGGCCGCGACCGGGAAGACGACCGAGTAGTCCCGGTTCATCGCCGCCTGGAAGTCGACGAAGACAGACGTCAGGCCGCCGACGTACGCCGTCGTGCCGCGGGGTGCCGCGTCGTGCGCCGCCGGACGTAGGTCGTTCTTGATGGTGCTGATCGCGGCGTCGGAGGACGGGTCGTCCTTCAGCGTCACGATGAAGAGGGCCGTCTTGCCGTCCGGAGAGGGCACCGCCTTCGGCGCGACCGCACCGACGCCCGGCACCTTGGCCAGCGTGGCCTGGAACGCGGCGAAGTCCGATGCGTCGAGCTTGGTGCCGGTGTCTGAGGTCAGCACGATCGGGGTCGGCTGGGTGGCGCCAGCGGACAGCCCGCCGTTCTCCATCGTCTGGGTGGCCTGCGCCGACTCGACGTTGGAGGCCGAGTTCGACGAGCTCAGGTCGAAGGTCGGGTTGAAGCCGCCGCCGACGAAGACGAACAACGTGAGGATCACCAGCACGCCGCCGGAGATGAGCGCGAACCGGGCCGGACGCTTGCCCAGCGAGGTGCCGATCGCGCCGAACCCACGGCTGTCCTTCGGCTCCTGTGCCCACTTCTTCGAAGGCCAGAACAGCGCTCGCCCGAGCACGTTGACAACTGCGGGGACCAAGGTGAGGGCGGCGATCAGCATCACCGCGACCGCGATTGCCAACGCCGGGCCCATCGACCGGAACATGCCCAGCGAGGAGAGCGAGAGGGTCAGGAAGGCCACGATGACCGCGCCGCCGGCCGACGCGATCGCCTCGCCGGCCCGCTCGACGGCACCCAGCACGGCCGTCTTGTGGTCGGCTCCCTTGCGGCGCAGCTCGCGGAATCGGAAGAGGTAGAACAGGAAGTAGTCGGTGCCAATACCGAAGAGCACCACGCCCAGGATCACCGTCAGCGAGCTGTCGGCCTTGAGGTTGAACACGTGGGCGGCGATGCCGATCAGGCCATCGGCGACCGCGAAGACGACACCGACCATGACGATCGGTGCGAACGCGGCGAGCACGCTGCGGAAGATCACGCCCAGCAGGATCAGGATCAGCAGGATGGTGGCCAGCATGACTATCGCCTCGGCGTTCTTGCCGGACTGCGACTGGTCATAGGACTGCGGAAGCGTGCCGGTCGTCTGCGCCTTGAGGTCGGTGCCATGGGTCGCCGTCGTCAGCTGCTTGCGCATGTCGACGACCTGATCGAAGTCCTTCTGATCCTGACCGGTGACGTTCTTGCCCATGCCGACGTTGACGATCGCGACCCGCTTGGACGTCGACGCCGTGACGTCTCCGACCGAGGTGAAGTCGGAGCCG
>Ga0164242_10007863_pt1 | contig 11625 bp, 7 predicted proteins | sample OricomgcompostMG_FD_108783 | JGI IMG/M metagenome (GOLD analysis project Ga0164242, IMG submission 108783) | Miracle-Growth compost microbial communities from Emeryville, California, USA - Original compost - Miracle growth compost (MG) ... | reverse complement strand
GCGGGCGATGAACCGCGGGTCCTCCCCCGCGGTCAGCATCCGGGCCAGGTAGTGCAGGGCGGCGTCGACGTCGGAGCCGCGCACCGATTTGATGAACGCGCTGATCACGTCGTAGTGCTGGTCGCCGTCACGGTCGTAGCGCACCGCGGCCTTGTCCAGCGACTGTTCGATCACCTCGACGGTGACCCGCTCGCCGGCCTCGGCCGCCACCTCCAGCGCGGTCAGCGCCCGACGCGCGTCTCCCGCGGACAGCGTGACCAGCAGCTCGACGGCGTCGTCGTCCACCGGTACCGCGCCGCCCAGGCCGCGCGGGTCGGCGACCGCCCGCTGCACGAGGGTGCGCACCGCGTCGGCGGTCAACGGTTGCAGCTGCAGGATCAGCGAGCGCGACAGCAGCGGCGCCACCACCGAGAACGACGGGTTCTCGGTGGTCGCGGCGACCAGCAGCACCACCCGGTTCTCCACCGCGGCCAGCAGCGCGTCCTGCTGGGTCTTGGAGAACCGGTGCACCTCGTCGATGAACAGCACGGTCTGACGGCCGTGAATCGCGTGCCGGCGCGCCTCGTCGATCACCGCCCGCACGTCCTTGACCCCGGCCGACAGCGCCGAGAGCGCCTCGAACCGGCGGCCGGTGGCCCCCGAGATCAGCGAGGCCAGCGTGGTCTTGCCGGTGCCCGGCGGGCCGTAGAGGATGACCGACGCCGCGCCGGAGCCCTCGACCAGCCGGCGCAGCGGCGAGCCCGGCTTGAGCAGATGGTCCTGGCCGACCACCTCGTCCAGGCCGGCCGGGCGCATCCGGACCGCCAGGGGTGCGGGCAGCGAGGATCCCGGGCCGGTTTCCCCGGCGTCGAGATCGAACAACCCGTCGGACACGGTTCAGACTTAACCACGCCGCACCGACCGATGGCCGCAGCGACTACTCGGCCGGTGTGGTGACGAAGTCGATCAGTTCTTCGACCCGGCCGATCAGCGCGGGCTCCAGGTCGTTCCAGTCGCGCACCTGGCCGCGGATCTTCTGCCAGGCCCGGGCGATGTCGGCCTGGTCGGCGTGCGGCCAGCCCAGGGCCGCGCAGATGCCGTGCTTCCATTCGATGCCGCGCGGGATCACCGGCCAGGCGGCCTGCCCGATCCGGGCCGGCTTGACCGCCTGCCAGATGTCGATGAACGGGTGCCCGACCACCAGCGTGTGCTCGCCACCGGGACCGCGGCGCACCGCCTCGGCGATCCGGGCCTCTTTCGAACCGGCCACCAGATGGTCCACCAGCACGCCGAGGCGGCGCCCGGGGCCAGGCCGGAATTCGCGCACGATGGCGGCCAGGTCATCGACACCACCCAGGTACTCCACGACGACACCCTCGACGCGCAGATCGTGACCCCACACCTGCTCGACCAGTTCGGCGTCGTGGCGGCCCTCGACGTAGATCCGGCTGGCCAGCGCGGTGCGGGCCCGGTGGCCCTGCACGGCGACCGAACCGGACTTGGTCCGGGTGGGTGCGGCCGGGGCCGCCTTGCGCGGCGGGGTGAGGATCACCGGGGCGCCGTCGATCAGATAGCCGGGGCCCAGCGGGAACGGCCGGCGGTGACCGTCGAAGTCCTCCAGTTCCACCCGGCCGTACTCGACCCGGACCACCGCGCCGACGTAGCCGGTGGTGGCGTCCTCGACCACCAGGCCGATCTCGGCCGGTTGTTCGGTGGAACGCTTCTTGGCGTTCGGGTTGCGGGACAGCACATCGGAGCCGTATCGATCACTCACGGATGCGATCCTAGGAACCGGCGGCGCCGAATCATGCTCGCGGCACAGTGAATTCAGATCACGGAGCCGTCACGATGTCGGCACCGTCACTTGGCTTTGGCTTTGTCCCGCTCGACGTTGATGTCGAAGGTGGCGTTCTCCCCGCTGACCTTCGCGATCGTCATGTGCGCCAGGTAGGCCACCCCGCGCGGGCCGGTGAAATTGCAGTCGAACTTGTCGCCCACCTTGGCCGCGATACCCGACGGGCAGGTCACGTCGGTGGGTGTGTACTTGTTCTGTTTGGCCACCAGGTTGACGACCGCCTTGGCCGCCATATCGGGTTTGATGGTGCTCCCAGCGCTACATCCGGTCAGGGTAAGTGCCGTCATGGCGACAACAGTGACCATACCCACCTGGGCGGCGCGCGCGAGAGTCATGTGCGCGATGTTGCCCACCGTTGTCGTTTCCGTCAATCGGGCGCGCGGAAATGGTGCCGAACCGCTACGCCGATTCGCCGATCACGGTATGGATGAACCGCATCTTGTCCAGTACCGGTGGCGGCAACACGAACGGATACAGGTCCTTTTTGCCCATCGACCGGTTGACCATGTTCAGCGCCCAGGCCAGCGGCAGCCACAGCTCGATCAGGGTGTCAAAACCACTGGGCCCCAATGCCGGTCGATCGAAAGTGGCACCGGCGGGGGCAAAGCCGAACGCCGCGGAGGTGTCGAGGGTATCCCGGATGTGCAGGTAGTGCGCGAAAGTCTCGGCCCAGTCCTCGGCCGGATGCATCGTCGCGTACGACGAGACGAAGGATTGTTCCCAACCCTCGGGTGCTCCGCTGCTGTAGTGCCGGTCCAGCGCGGCCTGATAGTCGGCGTCCGGGTCACCGAACAGTTCGGTGAACCGTCCGATGCGCTCGGCGTCGGAGTCCACCAGCCGATAGTAGAAATAATGGCCGATCTCATGACGGAAGTGGCCCAACAGGGTTCGGTACGGTTCGTCCATCTCGATGCGCAACTGCTCGCGGTGTACGTCGTCGCCCTCGGCCAGGTCCAGGGTGATGACCCCGTTGTCGTGCCCGGTCATCACCTGCTCCGACTCACTGGAAAGCAGATCGAATGCCAGTCCACGTTCCGGATCCCGATCGCGACCGACGATCGGCAGTTTCAGCTCTCGGCATTCCACCAGCAGACGACGCTTGGCCTTCTCCGCCTCGGCAAAGGCTGCCAGTGCCTTGGTGTCGGCGTCACCGGGCCGGGTCCGGGTCAGCGCGCAGGAGGCACACAACGCCCGGCCCGGCTCCACCGGGACCAGCCAATTACATTCGGCCAGATGCAGGTTCGCGCATAGTTGATAGTCGTCGGCGGCCACCGTACCCGCATGATCGGCATCCGGCGCGATGATCAGCAATGCCATCTGCTCCGGTGAGAAGCCCAGCGCGCTACCGCAGCCCAGACACACCGAGTTGTCGAAGGCCAGTCGCTGACCGCAGTTCGGGCAGGTGAAGTCGCGCATGTCAGCTCACTTCGGTCAGTGGGGCGACATCGACTGATACATCGATGACGCTGTTGTCGGAGTCGGTGTAGATGATGCCGCGCAGCGGCGGAACGTCGGCGTAGTCGCGGCCGTAGCCCACCACAATGTAGCGCTCGTCGACCAGTTGGTCGTTGGTCGGGTCCAGGCCCAGCCAGCGGTCCTGCGGCGTCCACACCGACGCCCAGGCGTGCGTGGCGTCGGCGCCGATCATCCGTTGTTTGCCCGGTGGCGGATCGGTGGCCAGATATCCCGAAATGTAGCTGGCGGCAAGCCCATTGGTGCGCAGGCAGGCGATGGCGAGCCGGGCGAAGTCCTGGCACACTCCTTCGCGGGCGGCCAGCACCTCATCGACCCGGGTGGACACCGTGGTGGACCCGGACCGGTAGGTGAAGTCGGTGTAGATCCGGGTGGTCAGTTCGCGCAGCACCTCGATCAGCGGCCGCCCGGGGGCGAAAGTCGGTGCGGCGTAATCGCGTACCGCATCGGTGATCTCCGGCGGCTGAAGATCCAGCACGAATTCGGTGGCCGCCGCGCCAGCCGGTCCGGTCGGGCGGGCCAGCTCCCACGGCGCACTGGCCGAGCCGCTGGTGTACAGCTCGGGCGCCGGCGGATCGACCTGGACCACCGCGCTGGCGGTGACGTTCAGTCGCCGATGTGGTTGCGTGACATGGAAATACGAGCTGATATTGCCGTAGGCGTCGACGCTGGTCGAGGCATCCGAGGGTTCGGGGTCGACCTGCAGGTCATGGGACAGGCAGCGTTGCGCACCGTCGTTGCGCGGGGTCAGGAATCCGCGGCCGTACGAGCTGGTGACATCGTCGGAGTAGCGGTAGGTGGTGCGGTGGGTGATCCGGTAGTTGCGGGTCATGGCATGGCCCTTCGCTGGTCCGGGCCCCACAGCGGTTGCATGCCGGTGGGCAGCGCCAGGTGCGTCGATCTGATCAGCTCGGACAGCTCACGCAGGTCGGCGTGGATACCGTCGAGCAGCTCGGCCAGTTCTTGGCGCGATCCGTCGGGGCCGACGTGGTCCAGGTCGGCCGGATCCAGCCGACGCAACCGGGCGGCGATCTCGTCGACCTGGCGTTCCGGGCGGGTGGATCCGGTCGAGGACGGCAACCCGCGCAGCCCGGCACGCAACCGGTCGAGCTGGAAGGCCAGCGACCGCGGATTCTCCGCGTCGAAGAGGATCAGGTCGGCGACCGCGGTCATACTCACCTGCCCGAGCATGCGCCGCCGGTAGATCACGGCCGATTCGCACACCACCAGCACCGATTCGGTCACCGTGCGTTCGGCCTCGGCCGGGCGGGCGGTCACCAGCGTCGCTCGCAGCAGCGCGGTCAGGCCCTGGGCGCGCTCGATGCGTTTACCGATGTCCATGATGGTCCAGCCGATATCGCGCACCATCGATTCGGCCGCCACCCCGGACAGCGCCAGCATGCCGGCCAGGGTCTGGCTGTGCGCGGCCGCCAGATAGGTTTCACCCTCGGCCTTGGACTCCGGCGGTTGCAGCACCCGTCGGCGCCGGCGGGCGGCATCCGAGGGCGCCAGCACCGCGCGTTCGACGGCGGCAAGCACCATCCAGGTGTCGTGCGACATCTGGTCGCGCACCGCGCGGGCGGCCAAGCCGAGCCGTTCCACCGACTGGGCCAGTGATCCGGGCCGGTGCCGGTCGGCGGTCAGCGCCCACAGTGTGGTCAGTGTGGTGGCAACCTGTTCGTCGTGATCGGCGTCGGCCCCGGTGTCGGTGCCGGTGATCTGTCCGAGGGCACTCAGCAGCACCGGGACGCAGGCGCTGTCGGTCTGCTCACGGCGGTATCGGTATTCGTGGTGGCGTTCGCGGATGACGGTCAGCAGCCGGGCGGTGGATTCGGCGCGCTCGGCGTAGCGGCCCAGCCAGAACAGGTCCGAGAGCACGCGCGGCGAGCTGACCGCGCGGGTGGGGCTCGGCGTCATCGTCGGCAGGTCCACCGGCTGCGCCGGAACCGCGGTGGCCCGATCTGCCGTGCGGACCCAAACATCCTTGGCGGCAAGGGTATTCATGTTGTACGCACTGGTGCCGCGGGCCAGTATGTAGCCGAGGCCGCCGATCATCGGCGCATACCCGCCGCGCTGTGCGACGGTGAACAGCCGCATCCCGATACGGCCGGACGACAGCCCGCCGGGCAGCACATCGATGGGGGCACTGGAGAATTCGGGCAGTTCCTGACCGATCCAGCCGCGCGGTTCGGCACCGATCCGGGCGGTCAGTTCACTGCGTTGCGCCGACGACAGCGCGGGGCCGACCAGTGCCGGTCCCCCGGTCACCGGGCGGATCAGCAGGTGTTCCAGGTTGCGCAGCAGGTGCGAACGCTCCCGATCGATACCGCCCCAGTAGCAGGTTCCGCTGCGCAGCGCCGGTGTTTCGCCGGTGAGCAGCTCAGCCAGCTCCGGCAGAAACCGCAATATCGCCGGGCTTTCCAGGATTCCGCTGCCCAGGGTGTTGACCACGGTGACCGCCCCGCGCCGTAGCACCTCCACCAGGCCCACCACACCGAGGCGCGAGTCCGGCCGCAGGTCCAGCGGATCGACGTAGTCCGCGTCGATCCGGCGCAGCACCACGTCCACCCGTTTGAGGGTGCCCAGCGAGCGCATCCACAGCGTGCCGTCGCGGACCACCAGATCGGCGCTCTCGACCAGCGGAAAGCCCAGTGCACCGGCCAGATATGCCTGGTCGAAGGCGGTCTCCGAATGAATGCCCGGGCTGAGCACCACCACCACGGGTTCCTGGGCGGCCTCGGGTGCGGCGTCGATCAGCGCCAGTCGCAACGCTTGCGCCCACGGCGAGGCCGGCCGCGGGGCGACGTGCTCGTACAGGTCGGGCACCGCGTGCGCGATGACCCGGCGGTCGGCCAGGGCGTAGCCGGCGCCCGACGGCGCCTGGGTCCAGTCCGCGTTGACGACGAACTGCCCATCGGCGTGTCGACTCACATCGCAGCCATGCAGGAACAGCTGATGGCGGCCGGGTACCGCGATGCCGCACGCGGCGCGCAGATAGCCGGGGTGGGCGAACAACAGGTCGGCGGGCAGCACCCCGGAGGTGATTGCGATGCGCTCGCCGTACAGGTCGGTCAGGATCGCGTCCAGCAGCCGGGACCGCTGCACCAGACCGGCCTCCAGGGCGCTCCAGTCGTCGGCGGCAACCAGCGCCGGCAGCGCGTCGAGCTGCCAGGTGCCCGCGACCGGCACGCCGTCGGGGTCGGTGATCGTCTCGCCGTGGCGGTCCACCTGCACGTAGGTGATGCCGTCGTTGTCGACGGCTTCGCGGACGGCACCGCGCAGCTGGTCCAGGCCGGCCCGGCCGCGGTCGGTCAGACAGTCGGCCAGTTCCCGCCAGGCCGGCCGGATATCGCCGGCGTCGTCGACGAATTCGTCGTATCCCCCGTCACGCAGATCGAACAACGCCTTCTGCGCGCGGTCACCGCGGTGGGCGGCCAGCGCGTCCAAGGCGTCGATCGGCTCGTTGGAGCTCGGTGTGCGTAGAACCATCACCGCAGAACGGTACGCACCCGGCGCAGATCCAGGATGCCGGGCGCACCGACGTCGGTGGATTGGCGTGCCTGCTTCTCGCGCAGGCCGGCCAGATCGACCCGACCCGGGGTGAAGCCATGCGGCTCGAACCGTCGGCCCCTGCGCGATTCGGCCTCGGCCGCGTTGACCGGTGCGGTGTCATAGGCCCGGCCGCCGGGGTGTGAAACGTGATACGTACAGCCACCTTTCGAGGTGCCGGTGCCGGTGTCGATCAATTCGATGCGCAGCGGCGCGTCCACCCCGATGCTCGGGTGCAGGGCGCTGGGCGGTTGCCAGGCCCGGAACCGCACGCCCCCGACCTGAACGTCGGCGGTGTCGGTGGCCAGCAGCGGCAGCGGGTGGCCGTTGACGGTGACCAGGTAGCGGTGCCGGTCGGCGCCGACCAGGCGGATCTGGATGCGTTCGACGGCCGAGTCGACGTAGCGCGCCGTGCCGGTTCCGGTGGATTCCTCACCGAGGGTGTTCCAGGGCTCGATGGCGCCGCGCAGTTCGACCTCGACACCGTCGATCACCGTATGTCCGATGCGCGGGAAGCGGAATTCGGTGAAGGGATCGAGCCAACTGGTCTCGAAGGCCACTCCGACCGCCCGCAGATCCGCAGCGACCTGGGCGATATCGGCAATAATGAAGTGCGGCAACAGATATCGACCGTGCAGGTTCTCGCCGTGCCGGATCAGTGGGGCCCGCAGCGGCCGCTCCCAGAACCAGGCCACCAGTGCCCGCACCAGCAGCGACTGCACCATGGCCATCTGGAAATGCGGCGGCATCTCGAACCCGCGCAGTTCCAGCAACCCGAGGCGTCCGCGGGCGCTGTCGGGGCTGTAGAGCTTGTCGATGCAGAATTCGGCGCGGTGGGTGTTGCCGGTGATATCGGTCAGCAGGTGCCGCAGCGCCCGGTCGGTGATCCACGGAGCGACGCTTGCGGAGCGACCATCGAGCCCGGCGACGCTTGCGGAGCGACCATCGAGTCCGGGGGTGGCTCCTTCTCCGGTCAGCCGGTCGATCTCGGCGAAGGCGATCTCCAGCTCGTAGAGCGCCTCGGGCCGGCCCTCGTCGACCCGCGGGGCCTGCGAGGTGGTGCCGACGAACCGGCCGGAGAACAGATATGACAACGATGGGTGGCGCTGCCAGTAGGTCAGCATCGAAACCAACAGATCGGGCCGGCGCAGCAGCGGCGAGTCCGCCGGACTGAGGCCGCCGAGGGTGATGTGGTTGCCGCCGCCGGTGCCACCGTGGGCACCGTCGACGTCGAAGGTCTCGGTGCCGAGGCGGACTTGGCGGGCCTGCTCGTACAGCGTCTGCAATTGGGTACCCTGCTCGGCGAAGCCGGCCGTCGGTGCCACGTTGACCTCGATTACACCCGGGTCGGGGGTAACGCTCATCTGCTGCAGGCGCGGATCCGTGGGCGGTCCGTAGCCCTCGATCACCACGGCGGTGCCGGTGGCCGCGGCGGCCGCTTCGATCCGCGACACCAGGTCGATGAAGTCCTCGGATGACGTTGTCGGGGGCAGGAATACGTACGGCAGGCCGTCGCGCACCTCGGCGACCAGTGCAGTGGTGGGCGCGCCGTCGGCGCTTTCGACGACGGCCCGCCCGGCCTCGGTTGTCGCCGGTTGCGGAGCCAGCGGGTCCGGGTCGTGGCTGCGGCGAGGCGGGTGCCAGCTGATCGAGTCCAGTGGAAGGCGCAGTCCCGCAGGCGAATCACCGGCCAGTAGGACCAGCCGACCCCGGCGCAGCCGCCAATCCGCCGAGGCCCAGCCGGCCTCGTCGGCGCGGCGATGCAGGGGCAGCACGTGCGCCGCCGGTTCGGTGATCGCCTGATCGAGCCGGTGCAGCAATGCCTTTCGCTGCCGCGCACCGTCATCATCGAGGTCATCGGCAGCGGCGACCGGCTCGCCATCGGGGCGGCGGACGGCCTCGGCCAGCCGCGCCAATGGGTCCTCGTACGCCGGCCGCACCTGACTGTCCGGCAGGCCCAGCCCGGTCGCGATGGCAGTGAGCAGCCGCCGGGCCACTGCTGGGTCGACGGGTTCGGGGATCTGCTCGGACCACGGGTCGGCCAGCAGCCGCGGGTCGTGCCACAGCGCCTGTCCGTCGGTGCGCCAGATCAGCCCGATCTGCCAGCGCGGCAACGGCTCTCCCGGATACCACTTGCCCTGGCTGCGCTGCACCAGGGCGCCCGGTGCCCAGCTGTCCTTGAGGCGGGCCGCCAGCGCCGAGGCCCGCAGCCGTTTGTCCGGGCCGTCGGCAGCGGTGGTCCACTCGTCGGCACTCTGGTTGTCGATCGCGACGAAGGTGGGTTCACCGCCCACGGTGAGCCGCACATCAGTATCGGCCAGCCGGCGGTCCAGCTGTGCGCCGGCCTCGCAAATCGCCGACCAGGCGGCGTCGGTGTAGGGCAGGGTGACCCGCGGATCCTCGTGCACCCGGGTCACCAGGTTGACGTAATCCATTGTGGTTTCACATACTCCGGTGGCGCCGGTGATCGGCGCCGCCGATTCGGGGTGTGGGGTGGCCGACAGCGGGATGTGCCCCTCACCGGCGAACAGCCCCGAGGTGGGGTCCAGTCCGATCCACCCGGCGCCCGGGATGTAGACCTCGGTCCAGGCGTGCAGGTCGGTGAAATCCGTTGTGGGGCCCGAGGGTCCGTCCAGTGCTTCGACATCGGCGCGCAGCTGCACCAGGTAGCCGGAGACGAACCGGGCCGCCAGCCCCAGTTGGCGCAGGATGGCCACCAGCAGCCAGGCCGAGTCACGGCACGAGCCGATGCCGGTCCGCAGCGTGAAATCCGGTGCCTGCACACCGGGTTCGAGCCGAACACTGTAACTCACGTCGGCGTTGACCGCATGGTTGAGCGATACCAAAAAGTCGATGGTCCGGGTGTTCGGACCGATCCGGACACCACGCACCCAGTCGCGGGTCAGGGTATCGGCATCGGCCACCGGCCGCAGATACGGTTCCAGGTCGGCTCGAAGGCCTTCCGGGTAGTCGAAGGGGACCGTCTCGGCCCACTCCTCGATGAAGAAGTCGAACGGGTTGACCACCTTGAGGTCGGCGATCAGGCCCACGGTGATGCTCAGTTCGCGGGCCCGGTTCGGAAACACCAGACGGGCCAGGTAATTACCGAAGGCGTCCTGTTGCCAGTTCACAAAGTGCTCGGCCGGTTCCACCGTCAGCGAGTAGGCCTCGATGGGAGTGCGCGAATGCGGTGCCGGGCGCAGCCGCACCACATGGGGATGCAGTTCGACCAGCCGGTCGAACGTGTAGCTGGTGCGGTGTTCCAGCGCCACCTTGATCCCCATGACGACCGATCCCACCACAAGCCCGCGGTGTTCGCCCGTCGAGCAAGCGGCCGCCGACGGTCAGGGCGTTACTCGACCCGCGCGCGGATCCCGAAGTCGGCCAGCGCCTTCTCCACCGTGTCCTGGAGGGCCGCTTTGGTATTGGTGCCGCCGACCACCCAGGAGCTGACCGTGATCGATTCGGTGCCGGCCAGGTTTCCCGCTGCCAGCAGCAGGTGGCCGCCCATCCGGGCGAAGTCCGCGGCGGTGATACCGGGTTCCACCAGACGGGCCGCGAAGTAGTCGGCGTCGGTTCCGTCGATGCGGTTGACCGCGGCGGGTAGCGGTCCGGTGTTGGAACACCCGACCGGCCGGCCGACCTTGAGCACCAGCTTCTCCAACCGGCGCAGCACGATCTTGGGAATGTACGGGGTCAGCGGCAGCGGGGCGAACAGCGCCTCGCGGGTGCCGGCCAACTCGGTCAGCGCCTTCTTCAAGCTCGCGCGTACTTCGGCCAGGCCGGTGAGCACCGTGTCGGGATCGGCCATCACGGTGATGGTGGACAGTGCATTGGCGCGGGTGTCGTCGACGGTGCGCTCGCTGACCGGCAGTGACAGCATCACCTGGCCGTGGTCGTCGACGCGGCCCAGCGCCTTGCCGATCCGGGCCGCGATACCGGCCACCATGGCATTGCTGGTCCCACCCAATAGTGTTGTGGCCCTTTCCCATTCATCATCATCGACGAAGATGTTGACGGTGGGCACCAGCACCGGGCGATTCGAACCCCGCACCACGGACGGCGCGGACGATTTCGCCGATTCGGACAGGTCACCGGACTGGGCCCGCACTGCGCGAACGGTACCGATCACCGCGGCGGGAACCTGACGCACCGACCGCATCGTCGTGCCGATGTCCTGGCGCAGTGCCCGCGACGTGGTTCGGGAGTTCACCGGTGGGTACTGCAGCTGGTGCAGGGTGCCCTCGACGGCCGCCGTGATCGACACGATCAACGCGCCGGCGTCGGCAATCGAATGCGACACCACCAAGGACACCGCGGCACCACCGTCGAGTAGCGGCTGCACTCCCAGATGCCAAGGGGGACCGGACTCCGGGTCCACGGGCACCTGAGCGCGCCGGTCCACCCAGTCCCAGACCCGATCGCGCGAACATTCGTCCGGCGAGATATCGATCGCGTCGGCGTGCTGCAGAGCGACCCAGCGGTGTCGGCCGAACGGCAGCGGCGAACGTTCGATCAACCGGCCCAGCAGGGTGTGGGCCAGGTTGCGCTGAAAGCCGCGCAATGCCTCCAGGTCCGGCTCGTGTTCGTAGATCCAGGTGTATTGGATCACCGGCCCGCGCCCCAGCGCGCGCAGACCCAGTAACGAGCCCTGGTCGATGTAGTCGACGGTGTTATCGAATGCCGTGGTCACGGGCCCGGTGTCCTTACGTTTGCCCCCAGCCGAAGATGTCAGGGCGCGACGTTAACAGGAAATCCACAGAAATTGG
>Ga0164242_10007862_pt1 | contig 11625 bp, 14 predicted proteins | sample OricomgcompostMG_FD_108783 | JGI IMG/M metagenome (GOLD analysis project Ga0164242, IMG submission 108783) | Miracle-Growth compost microbial communities from Emeryville, California, USA - Original compost - Miracle growth compost (MG) ... | reverse complement strand
GGGTCTGCCGTCATCAGCGCGGCTTCGCCGCCCAGTGCGCTTTGCAGGCGCTGGGTCAGCTTGGCGTCGCCGGATATGAGAAGCAGGTTGTACGGCATTTACGGCAACAGCCCATGTTCGACGACGAATTTGTCCAGCGGCGCCTGTCCCAGGATCGAGCTTGTGAGGGAGGGGTCGTAGGAGATCGTGTCTTCGCCGGGCAGTTTGGGCACTTCGCCCGGCTTCAAGGGCGAGACCAGGTGCGGCGTGGCAATGATGATGAGTTCCTGCTGCTCGCGTGTCGCCTGGGTCTGTTTGAAGAAGCTGCCGATGATCGGCAGGTCGCCAATGCCGGGCACCTTGCTCTCGACATCGGAGTTGGAGCTATACATCAGCCCGGCCAGGACAAAGCTCTGGCCGTCACCCAGCTCGATGGTGGTCTGTGTCGAGCGGGTCTTGAAAGCCGGGATGGTGTAGCCCTGGATCTGCACCGCATTGGTGGGATCGAGGTCGCTCACTTCCGGGTTGACATTGACGACGATGCGCTTGTCGTCCAGCACTGTCGCCTTGAGATTCAACTGCACGCCATATTTGTGATAATCAATGGTGATGGCGTTGCTGCCGACGCCGACCTGCGGCACCGGCACCGGAATCTCGCCGCCGGCGAGGAAGGTGGCGGACTCTCCGCTGCGCACCAGAAGCGTGGGCTTGGCGAGGACTTGCGCAAGATCGGCCTCATTGAGCGCGCTCACCACGCCCATGAAATTCGAGCCCGGCCAGGCCATCAGAAGATTGAACGCCTGGCTCAGGGGCAGGCTCTGGGTGACGGACAGACCGCTGCCGGCCAGGTAGGAGAAATTCGAGACGCTGTTGGGCGTGCTGGTGGCGAATTGAAAGCCGCTGTCGCCCAGGCGCTGCAGATTGATGCCGAGCGCCTTCATCGCCGTCACGGAAACGGCGGCAAAGCGCACTTCCACCGCCACCATCTGGGTTTGGCCGATCGTGGTCACATCCGTCACGTTCTTGCCCAGCTCGGCATGGGCGAGCTTCATAGCGCGGTCATGCGCCGCCGCGGTCGGCACGGCGCCGCTCACGATCACGGTCTTGCCCGTATCCTTGACCGTGAGAGCGGCAAGATCGGGATCGGCGGCATAAGCCGCTTTGAGGCTGGTGGCATCGGAGCCGATCACCACATGATAGGTGATGGGGTCATCGTTCCCCTTGAGCCAGACCATCAGATCGGTGGTGCCGCTCTTGGAGCCCAGGACGCGCAATTGGTGGGACGACATAAGCCGGACATCGGCGATCGCCGGATCGCCCACCGCGACGCGCACCACCCGCCCCTTGATGTTGACGAGATGCTGTCCGCCGGTCGGCACGACAATATCGTCGGCCAGGGCAGGCAAGGCGAAGGAGAGGCCGCAGGCGAGGATGAGCGCCCCCAGGGCCGTCTTATGTGTCTTTGTCTGCATCACAATGACTCGGCTTGAAAAGGTTGAGATCAAGGAACGCGAACGACGCTGCGGTCGCGTCCGGCATAGACGGTGATACCCCCGCCCTGGGCGGCCGCAGAGCGGCGCGCGGGTGGCGGCGGGGCTGTGGTGGTGCCCACCAGGGAAGAGAGCGTGGCGGTCTGCGATTCCACCTGGCCCGCATCAATCGGATTGCGGATGGCAAAGGTGATGGTGCCGAGCCGTTCTGCCAGCGCGATCTTGGCCAGAGTGTCCGACGCCAGCGCCACCGTGACGGTCCGCACCGATGTATCGGCGGTGCCATTGGTTTGCAGCTTCTGACCGACCGCAAGCACATTTACGCCGGGCAGAAGCAGCGTGCTCTTGCTTTGGTCATCGGGCTTACGGCCCATGCCGATTTGGCTCTGGTCCCCGAACAGGGCGCCCGGCAGCGTTACATAGAGATCAACATGATCGCCGACCTGCAGAAACCCGCCCGCAATGTCGGCTTCGTTCACGGGGATGGCATAGGCGCGATAGCCCACCGGCACACGCGGAGCGATACCCAGCACCGCATTGTCACTCACGGACGCGCGCAGGACGGGTTCGCCCGCGTGAATGGCGATCAGCGCCATGTGACCTTGCGCATCGCCCACTTGTCGCAGCGCAGTGGGCGGCGTGTGTGCGGAATCTTCGCTGTGCAGGGAGATGTCGCCGGGCGAGAGCACTTGACCTGCCACAATGTCAGTGTTGGCGACGACAACTCCCAGACCCGCGTTGGAAGACGCTGACAAAGCCGCATCGGACGGCTTGGTCCCTTGAGAATGAAAGCCGTTCCACAACAAGACAGCCGCGACCAGAAACAGAACAATCGCGGCTGGGATCACAATAATTGGTCGAAGCAAGCCCACCCCCTCGAAATACACCTATTCCGGAAAACACGTTGTCGTAATCGCTCTTGCACGCGATCATACGCAACTGTCGTCCCCGTTTTGGTGTTGGTATGTGCGAAGTGGCGCGTATATCTGGGCGACTGTTACCATTCGACTAAACATAAAATTACAAAACTTCACAAAGCACACAAAACCGCAAGAAACTCTCGTCGTCTTGCGAACGAAATCCGTGCCAGCTTCGCCGCGATGATCGGGGGCGAGCCAATCTTTTCCTCCATTCGCTTGCTTCACCGGCCCCAGCATCGCGGTACGCGCGCGTAGGCATTATCGCGTTTTGTGATGACGGCTGGATTGGCGCGTTCCCAAGCGGGTCATCGCGTGTTTTCGCGCGGGGATGGTCCGCCGCCGCCGCACGCCGGTTGGTCAAACGAAGGTAGGCATAGATGAAATTGTATCCACGATTGATGATGGGCGCCGCCCTGCTGTTTCTGGCAACGCCGGCGCTTGCGCAGTCCGATTTTTCCGATCCAACCGGCTGGTATGTCGGCGCGGGCGTGGGCTGGACCTCCATGGACGGCACCGCCAATTTCGCATCCGGCGCCAAGGCCCTCAGCTATGACAGCAACGCCCGCTTCTCTGGTGCCCTCGGCTACAAATGGGCCGAAGGCTGGCGCCTCGAAGCCGAGCCGACCTGGGCGACCAACGACGCCGACATCAAGGACTTTCATGGTGGCACCACCATGGGCGGCGGCCTGGTCAACGGTCTGTATGACTATGACTTGGGCGATCATTGGCGGCTGACCGGAGGTCTCGGCATCGGCGCCATTCGCGTTTCCCACAATATCTCCGACGCCAACGGCCATCTCTTTGTCGGCGGCAGCGGCACCAATTTTGCCTGGCAGGGCATCCTCGGCCTTGCCTATTCGCCGACCTACAATCTCGATGTCGGCGTTGACTATCGCTATCTCAGCACCGGCGATACCGGCTCGGTCTCGGAATACGGCCCGCTCAACTACGAGGCCGGCAAGGCGCAGACCGTCATGCTCAGTCTGCGCTGGTATCCCTTCGCCGAGGAGGCCCAGGCTGCACCGCCTCCTCCTCCTCCTCCACCGCCTCCTCCTCCCCCACCGCCGCCGCCACCACCGCCTCCGCCACCCCCGCCACCGCCTCCGCCGGTGAAGACCTTTATCGTCTTCTTCGACTTCAACCAGTCGGTATTGACGGACCAAGCCCAGAGCACGGTCCAGGAAGCGGTCAAGGCGGTGAAGGATCAGAATGTGGTCCGCATCGTCATCACCGGCCACACCGACACCGTCGGCACCAACAAATACAATCAGGCGCTCTCCGAGCGCCGCGCTGGCACCGTCAAGTCCGCGATGGTGAGCCTCGGCGTACCGGCCGACGAAATCTCCACCGTGGGCAAGAGCTTCAACGATCCGTTGGTTCCAACGGGGCCGGGCGTGCGTGAACCGAAGAATCGGCGCGCCGTCATTGATCTTGGTCAGTAGAGGGGAAGCGTCGTGACCAGGCATCGCCGCAAACGCGGTGCCTGGTCGGGCATTTCGGGCTGGATTGCATGAGAGAGAATCCGTCCTTGCACACGACGCGCGTGATCGGCCCGCTTGGCCACGCGCTGACGCTGGACAATTTGCCTCCGCCGCACACCAAACGCTGGGTGAGCCGGCGCAAGGCCGAGATCGTGATCGCGGTCAATAGCGGCTTGCTCTCGCTCAACGAGGCTTGCGACCGCTATGCCCTCAGCCAGGAAGAGTTCATGGCTTGGGCGGGTTCCTTCCGCGACTTCGGCCTGGAAGGCCTGCATGTTACCCGCGCCCTCACAGAGGGCGAGCGGCGACCACTGGCGTCGCGCCGTCGCGTCAAGCGACACGCGTAGCGGGAAGGATTGTTCAGACTCTCACTTCGGGGCGTGAGGACGATATGGCGATAGATCCGGTTGTGATGCTCATTTATGAATTGCGCGGTGCGCAACAGTCGCTGGCGGCTGCCCGCGCCGCCCCCATCACCGATGGCGCACTTGACGGGTGCATCGCCGATCTGGAGACGCGCATCCAGGATTTACGCGATCAGCTCCTCTACACCGCTCCGACAGGCCCGGTCGGCGCCGCCGAACTGATCCAGGTTGCCGCCAACATGCTGGAGACCGGTTACGGACCTTATGCCGACCAGCTTCGGCGCATCGCCAGCCGCTTGAGCGTGGGGCGAAGGATTCCATCCGACATTCTCTGGCTGCGCCAGATGGCCGACGCGGTAACGGATGGCCTCTGCGGTCCCCAGGGGGAAGCCGAGAAGCTCCTGCAGCTCGCCCTCAAGGACGCGACCGCGCCACTCGTCGTCTTTCGCGCCGTGGACCCGCCGCCCAGAGCCGTCAACGACCTGGATTGGGACAACGGCAGGCCGCTGCTATGAGCGTGCGGCCGGAGCCCTGGGCCGTAGCCGCCGACCCGGATGAAGAGGGGCGCTGGCCCAAATGGCTCGCCTATCCGCTGATCGGCCTGGCCTGTGTGACCCTGTGGGGCCTCTGTGCCGGCGCGTGGGTGTTCATCAGCCTCTATTATTCGCACTGACATGGCGATCGTGCCGATGCCTTCTAGGGTGGCCAAGTGAATATGCGCCGTCTGTCCGAACCGCCTCCGTCCGATGATGTCCAAGCGCGCAGTATGCACATAGATGGCGCGATCAAGGGCAGCCTGAGCGGCAGCAAGATCGTCCTGGGCGCAAATGCGGACGTGGATGGCGACATCACCGCCACCGCTGTCACCATCCATGGTCATTTCCGCGGCCAGATCGAGGCGCAAGCGATTCACCTGCGGTCCGCCTGTCACGTCGAAGGCACGATCCGGCACCGTAGCCTCACCGTTGAATTGGGCGCGCGCTTCGACGGCGAATCCCATCCCTTGCCGGACGGCCATGCGCCAGAGTCCGCATCGCCGACAATAGCCGCGCCGGCCCCGGCCGCCTTGGTGCGGGCGTGATGTCGCCGTCAACCGCCGGGCAGAGGCACGTTCTTATCCGCCTGCCGCGGCGGCGTGTGGAAATCCACACCTTCACGCCGAAACAATACCCCATTTCCGCCATACTGTGTCCCCAGGCTGGCCGGTGATGGGCAACAGGAGAACATGCCGATGTTGAAACGACCCCCTGCCATCTTCGCCACCACCGCGATTCTCGCCGGTGCTCTCAGCCTCGGCGGCTGCGCCACCAAAGACTATGTCAACCAGCAAGTGGCGACGGTGGACGCAAAGGTGAACACCACCCAGGGCCAGGTGAACCAACAACAGGCCCATCTGACCCAGCTCGATCAGACCACCAAAGACGCGCTCGACCGTGCCACCGCCGCCGGCAAGCTGGCCCAGGGCAAATTCCTCTACTCCATGGTTCTGTCGGATGACTCGGTGAAATTCCCGTCGGACAGCTCCAAACTGTCGCCGGAAGCCCAACAGCGCCTCTCCGATTTTGCCGACAAGCTCAAATCTGATAATCGCAACGTCTATGTAGAAATCCAGGGACACACGGATTCGCGCGGCTCGGATGCGCTCAACCAGCGGCTAGGCGAGGCCCGCGCCGAAGCAGTGCGCCTGTTTATGAATCAGCACGGTGTTCCCTTGAACCGCATGTCCACCATCTCCTACGGCAAAGCCGATCCGGTCGCCGACAACAAAACCCGCGCAGGCCGGGCGCAGAACCGCCGCGTCGTATTGATTGTGATGTCCTGACGCCCAAAGGGCCGCGCTCGCCTCTCCCGGAGGCGGCCCGTCAGCGCACCCCCAAAAGGTCCGCCCAGCGCCACTCATTCGTGCCGACTGCGAAGCGGGTGACGCCATCGGTGAGCGCGAGCAGCACCAGCCCGTGCATCCGCATCATGCGGCAGGACGTCGGCGCAAAGGCCACTTCCCAGGTGATCGCCTCGCGCACCGCCGAGAGGCCCTTGCCGTCCTGACCGCCCGCCTGAACCCAATCGCCGTTCCACAACAAGATTGCCTTGCCCAAGCGGTGCGCCTCCGCCACAGCCGTCCGCACCAGCGGATCGCGCTGCAGGGCCCTCTGTACGGCCCGCGCCATGTCGCATCCACCGCCCCCACCGCCGTCGCCCGTGCGCGCTGCGCCCGCGAGTTGGGCGTCGCTCAACAGGTCGGACATATCCGATGCGGCCGCGCTGGCGATCGTGAAGACGGGAGCGGTAACATGGGGCGGTGACGGTGGGGCGATGACCGGTGCGGCGGGCTCGTCCAGGCCGGGCGGACCGGCTGGTTTGGGCACGCTGACGAAGCTGATTTCCAGGGGCGGCGGCGAAGGCTTGTCCGGCCTGGGCCCCTGCTTGGTCTCAGGCCAAAAGAGGGCGGCGACCACGCCCAGATGCACCGCCGCGCTGACCACTCCCGCCAGAAGGCGCCTTGGCCAGGGCCTCGGCCCGCGGCCGGTGCTGCGCAAGGATCGCAAACTCTGCCGCTCTCGGTTCATTCCGCCGGACCCGTCTTGTCATGGTCACGATCCGCATCCAAAGTCTGGGCGGCGATTGCGGCGCTTCAAGGGCGCGTTCCAAACCCCCGCAAGGGGATCATTGTCCCACCATCGGGAGACGTTCATGTCTGACCAGGCTCCGCCGGTTTTCAACCAACTGAACATTGTCAGTGGCGACACCGAAGCGTCGCTGCAATTCTATCGCCGCTTGGGCCTGGCAATACCCGACAAGGCCATTTGGCGCACAAGGACAGGAGTCCACCACATCACCGCGCAAAGGCTCCCTGGCGAGGCCGAAGCCGATCTCGACATTGACAGCGCCGCTTTCGCAGAACGTTGGAACGAGGCATGGAAGGAACGCGGCGACCTGGCCGGGCGCGTGGTGGTCGGCTTTCATGTTCCTACCCGCGATCGCGTAGATGCGCTCTATGGGGACATGACGTCCGCCGGCTATCGTGCTCTGCAGCCGCCCCATGATGCGCTTTGGCGCGCGCGCTACGCCATTCTGGAAGACCCGGATGGCCTCGCGGTCGGGCTTATGAGCCCCGCGTCGCCCGAACACAGATCGCCGCCGCCAGCCCTTTAGCCGCTACGACTTAGCAGGACATACACTTTCGGTTGCTGCGCGCTATCCCGCCGAAAGCCGCTTGCCGCCGCCCTCGTCCGCTTGTAGCGTTTCTGCGTCCAGAAGCGGAAGGCTCAGGGCGCGCGGGCGCGTCGGCAGCGCCGTGCGATGAATGACGCTCGGCTGGGCGATGGCGTCCACCGCCGACTGAAGCAGCATGGCGGCAACACTCCTATTGGCGCCACACTCCACGCGCCGCACGGACCGGGCCAGCGTGCGCAACCAGGCCAGGTCGGCGCTGGTGCAATGGCCGCGTGCAAAGCGGTTGGCGATGTTGTGCAATCCAATCGCATGGCGAGCATGGGCGTAAGGAAGGCGGTCGGCGGCGAAGTGCACCTTCTCACCCGCGCCGGACAGGCTTGTCGGCGCTGTGGTGAACAGCACTTCGTACAGATTGCGAATATCCCGCAACAGCTTGACGATCGCTTCGGCGCGCAGAGGCGTGTACGCCACCTGGTTGAGCTTTACATCGGCGCATAATTGCGCCTCGGCGTCTCGAATCTGACAGGCCAACGCAACAACCGGGTCCATGTCTCAGCGCCCCAACACTTAACAACGACTTAAGAAAGCCGCGTCATTTCGATGTGAGGCTATAATGGCGTGTTTTGCTTAATAGGCTTTGCAGCACTCGTGGTTAAAGATGTGCAAATCGTCCGTGTCGTGGCGATCACGCCGCGCAGATCAGGATGATTCGAGGGGGTTAGCGTGTCTGGCGTCGGCCTGTGCCATCTTGGGGCACGCCGATAAAGATTACCAAAGCGCGATCATGCCAGGTTCACGTTACGTCCGGTGTCCCAAGCGGACACGATTTTCCGCCCCGGCAATACCCTCATCTTTGGCGGGTGGGTCCAGAGGGACCAGCCGCGCGACAGCAACGCGCCCGCGCGTGAGGATCACATCCTCACCGGCTTGCGCCCGCCGGATGAGGTCGCCCAGGCGCATCCGCGCATCGGTTATGCAGATCTTCATTATGCTCCTATCGAAATGAGTCTCCATGGCGTCTTTGCTGCGTCTGCCGTCCGAGGCGGCAGAGACGATACTTGTCTTCAATGTTGCACAAGCAATTGCATGGGCCGCGTCGCATCGAGCGCGCGGGCGCGAAATGTCTTGCCGGCGAATTTGGACACCAGCGGATAGCTGCGCCATTGCGGCGGCAAAGATGTGCGCGGCATGTCGCTGTAGAAGATGAAGGGCACATGTTGGCGCAGCAAGGCCTCGGCCAGGGGATAGATCAGGGCGATGCCGATACGGACATCGAGCACGGCGCGTTCGGGCTTGACCGAGCCCAAAAGCGTGAAGCCGGTGGCGAGATCGTGGGCAACCAAAACATCCCTATAGCCCAGCTCCCCCAGCACATCTTGCAGATACAAGGCAATCAAATGATTGTCCTCGATCACGAGGCCGCGCGCCGTACCGCCCACTCCCAGCCTCGCAGGATGGTTTTTCGCCTGTGTCAACAATCTGACATGGGGATAGTTCCGAGGTTCAATTGTAGAGTTTTGTGCGCGTCCCTCCGGGCCCGCGCTCTATTGTGCGCGCCGCCAGGGCGGCGCGGCACAACCGAACCGGCTCCGCCGTTTCGGCCCTTCGGGTCACGATCGCTCGCGCGCGACTGAGGTTTGATCTTCGGGCCATCGGCCCTTGGGGGCCGATGGACTTTCTTTGAAGGCCAACCCCGGAAGTCGGGGTGTCGGCGTGCCGGCTTACTCCAGGGCGCGCTCTCATGCGCGCAACCCGCCGCGCGGGGTACGGCTCGCCCCCGGGTTTGGAAGATGCGCCGTTCGGCGCGGATATGCGGTGCCACCCGCCGCGCGTCTTGCGGCCTTGCGTCGCCGGCGCAGCCTTGGTGGTTATGGCGGCAGAACGCCGTCGCAAGGTTCTGGACTTTGGTAAAGCCGCATGGGGCACCTTGCAGGATGCTCGCCATGCGGGCCTCATCCAGCCGCATCCCGTCGGCGTCATCGTCGGCAAGTGGGGCCGCCGCATCCTGTCCTTCTCCGGCCCGGAACACCATCTGGTGGCGGGCGCCTCGCGTGCAGGCAAAGGTATCGGCCATGTCATCCCCACCCTATTAAGCTGGCCGCACTCCGTCCTGGTCTATGATCCCAAAGAAGAGTGCTACGACATCACCGCCGCGTTTCGGCGGCGGTTCTCATACACGTTCTTTCTCAACTTCACGCGCAAGGATTCCGCACATTTCAATCCGCTGTTCGAGGTGCGACGCGGCTCCCAGGAGATCGCCGATGTGCAGAACATCGCCTCGATCCTGGTGGACCCTGGCGGCGTCCATGACACGCTGGACTTCTTTCAGACATCCGCGAAAGAACTCATCACAGCGGTCATCCTGCACAATCTTTATGCTGCGCCGCTGGAACGAAAAAACTTGGCGGCGGTGCGCAGCGCCATTCTGCAGTTTGACCAAACCGCCAAGGAAATGCTCGCCGCACGCCATCGGCCCAAGGCGGACCCCGCCCAGCCCGATGGTCAGGCACGAGATGCCAAAGGCGAGATCATTTGGGAATCCCATCCCGAAGCGGTCTTGATCGCCCACCGTTATCTGGAGATGGACGGCCGCGTGCGCGATAGCGTCCTGGCCACGGCCTCCACCTGCCTGGAGCTTTATGCCGACCCGGTCGTCGCGGAGCTTACGTCCCGGTCCGACTTTACCATCGGAGATCTGGTCTGTTCGGATGCGCCGGTGAGTTGCTATCTGCAAACCCCGCCCTCGGACGCCACCCGGCTCAAACCGCTGACGCGGCTTATTCTCTCGCAGGTCGCCCTGTCCTTGATGCGCAACCTCGACGCCGACGCTGCCGGCCGGCCGAAGAAATTTCCGTTGCTCCATTTGGTGGACGAGTTTCCGACGCTAGGACGGCTTGGGTTCTTCACCTCGAATCTGCGAGTGATGGCCGGCTACGGCCTTAAGGCCATGCTGATTGTGCAGAGCTTTAAAGACATTGTGGAGGCCTATGGCGAGCATAATACTATCGTGGACAATTGCCACGTCATCGTCGCCTTTGCGACTTCCGACAGCGACACGGCTCGCAAGATTTCCGAGATGACGGGGAGGGCGGTTGAATACCGGCAGAGCCACAACATCCATCTCGGTTCCTGGATGCGCGGCTCGCGGTCTTATCAAGAAGTGCAGCGCAATGTGCTGGAGCCCGGCGATGTTCGCAAAGTGCCCTATGACCAGCAGCTCGTCTTCGTCACGGGCACCAAGCCCTTCAAGACGCGGAAGTTGCGATATTTCGACGAGCCCCTCTATCGCCAACGCGCCACCGACATCCGCTCCGGTGGGAAGGGGCCGGACCAATCAAAGGGCCCGTATGTCCCGCGCAAAGATGTTACCCATGATTGGCTAAAGTTCGGCGGGCAACTACCGGCATCCGCGCCGACACAGCCGCGCAGCAAAGCACCGGCCGATCCCACAGTGCCGCCGCCTTCGGCATTTCCTGAGACAGACCAGTTCTGAAACAGGGATCAGTTGCTACGAAACCACGATGCTATGGACGCCGGTTACACGAACCGCACCGTTTATCCACGGTATCTAAGGAACTTGACACTGGAACGCAGCGTTCAGCCAGCGTTCAGGAACGCCCCGCCATCCTTCCTGACATACGGAGGATGCCATGAAGAAGACACTTGCGATCACCCTGTTAGCGGGCGTCGCGCTGGCGGTGACAAATACCGCCCAGGCGCGCATCTTCGTTCGCGGTCCGCATATAGGCTTTGGCATTGCCATCCCTGGATGCTGGGGCTGCGGATACTATCCGCCGCCCTATTACGGCTCCCCTTGGTATTCGCCTTATTACTACGGCCCTCCTTTTCCACCATCCGGCTATGAGCGTCCCCATTGGGGGCCTTGGCATGTCACACACCGCGCGAATGAAACAGATTATGACTTGCCCGATAGTGTGTTGTTCGCGCTCGATTCTGCGAAAATTTCGAGCAACGCTGCCTCCGTCCTCACGGAAATCGCCAATGCTGCGCGCCGTGAGCCGGCCGCAACCTTGATTGTCGAAGGCCACACCGACACCAGCGGCGATCGCGCTCACAATCAACAATTGTCCGACGCTCGCGCCCGCGCTGTGGCCGATGAACTGGCCCAGCAGGGGGTGGCACGGGATCGCATCCGCACTGAAGGGTTAGGAGAGCGCGATTTGGCGGTCCAGACCGGCAATGGCGTGCGCGAGGT
>Ga0164242_10007861_pt1 | contig 11625 bp, 10 predicted proteins | sample OricomgcompostMG_FD_108783 | JGI IMG/M metagenome (GOLD analysis project Ga0164242, IMG submission 108783) | Miracle-Growth compost microbial communities from Emeryville, California, USA - Original compost - Miracle growth compost (MG) ... | reverse complement strand
TGGAAAGAGGTGTTTAGTTGGGTTGCCGGTTCCAGGCTCGGGGCACGGCGCACTTGCGGGTTGAAAGGCTGGTCGCTGTCACCTCATATTTCCTGCTAGGCCGAATTAAGAGCCCTTTCAAGGGCTCTTAATTCGGCCTAGCAGGAAATATGAGGAGCGTGTCAGAAACGAGGCGCTCACCTCTCTGTTGGTGGATACCTAGGCTTGCTAGGCAAGGTAAGGTAAGGTAAGGTAGGTAGTTGACATGTAACGGATAGGTCTGTCGAACCTGTGTTCATCCATTGATCAAATCGTGGGACATGGCATTTATTCGAGGTGATATCGTTCCGTGGGTTTTATTGCGTAAACAATCGGGAACTGCAGTGACAAGCTTGATCGGTAAGATACATTACAAGAGGTCTTGCGGGAGAGATGAAACCTAGAATTTAAGAAGGCTATAGTTTGGGAAACCCAGAATCCGGAAACCTAGAAAGTTGGGAAATCTGATCCTAGAAATCAGAACTTTTGTGATGGGCGATGAGGGGGTAAGGTTGGTCACGTGAAACTGCTCCACGAGGTGTTCCATTGGGCGTGAGCCGTAATTAATCCGCTGTGCCTTCATCCAACCGCTTACTTGGAAATCAACAACCCCATCTATTCTGTATATTGCTTGCATGCTCAAACTCCCTCACCTGCAGATGTTGGCAGACTCGATACCAGGGTCGTGAAACTCGAACTACCACGGATACCTGCCTCAAATAATGAACCCGTAATACGGATTACACAAGATCGAACGGCGACGCCAATGTCCGTCCCAAGTAGCTATGCGCTCGAGTCGCACCGCGCGTCGCACGAGGCCCATGTGTTGTTGCATTACTAGGAGATACCGGAAGCCAAGGCCGCGCGCCCGGTTCCCGGGTCGCTGTGCCTCCAAGCAGCGCTGCCTGGTCCTTCCGTTGCCCCAATTCCGTCACGGCCGCGGGGCGGTGCGGTACCATCGCCGTTACCCCAACGGCGCTTTCCAAGGGGCGTGACTCGATGCCGAGCCCAGTGGCTCGGCCCTTGTTCGCTGTGTTTTTTTCCCCTGTGCGTCGCTTGTGCATTGTTTATTGACTTGTACATACCGTTAAGTGGCGGTTTCGGCGGGTCTCCCCGGATTTTGGGGGGCCGGTGATCCCTCCAAGACCCGGTTTCCCTCTCCCAAGTTCGGACGACGTCCCTCCGTGGTAACAATATGGTGGCACTAGTGTTCAACCCAACCATGCGGTCTAGGATCCCGTTTCCGGGTTGGTTCCCTCACACAGCGCAATTCCAAGACATTCCTTATTAGAGATCAATTAAGTAGTGCCGTGGTATTGCTAGAGAGGACCACGCACTGGGTTGTTGGCCTTGACCTTCCAGAAACCATATATATTACTTTGCATGCTCCCCGTCCCTAGAGACCATACCGCCTCGAGATTACTTACACCACTGACGCCGAGATTTGCCGCCCTACGCCTCTAAACCCCAAACCTCCCAACATGAAGGTCTTCTCAATGCTAGCAGCTGCCTCGGCGGCATCAGCCCACACGATATTCCTCCAGCTTGAGGCCGACGGCACCAGGAATCCAATTTCGTACGGTATCCGCACGCCAACCTACGACGGCCCCATCCAAGACGTGTCCTCTAACGACCTTGCCTGCAACGGCGGGCCGAACCCCACCACCCCATCAGACAAGATCATCCCGGTCACGGCCGGATCTACTGTTGAAGCCATCTGGAGACATACTCTCACGTCTGGGCCCGACGATGTTATGGATGCTAGCCACTTGGGACCCACTATCGCGTACATGAAGAAGGTCGACAATGCTCTGACTGACACCGGCATTGGTAACGGGTGGTTCAAGATCCAGCAGGACGGTTACAGTAATGGTAACTGGGGCACTACCAAGGTCATCACCAACGGCGGTGTCCATAGCATCACCATTCCAAAGTGTATCCCGAACGGCCAATACCTCCTCCGTGCTGAGATGATCGCCTTGCACGGGGCTGGGTCATCCGGGGGTGCTCAGTTTTACGTAAGTATTCTCTCTTGATGCTCAAGAAATTCAGGACTAACACAGACGATATAGATGGAATGCGCGCAAATTGAGGTTTCTGGTGGCACAGGGAGCGCATCACCTGCTACCTACAGCATCCCGGGCATTTACAAGGTGAGCCACATGACCCGCGCCGAAGTGACCCCTAGACTAACAACACATCTTAACTCCAAGGCCACCGATCCCGGCATCTTGATCAACATCTACTCCATGACCCCGGCTAGCACCTACACGATCCCAGGTAATTTGGGTGTATCCGAAACGTATCACACCAGCCACCGCTAACCCCATCATCTAACTAGGCCCCGCCCTGTTCTCCTGCGACGGGAGCTCCGACCCAGGCTCCCCGGGGACTCCCGCAGAGCCCACTACTCTGACCACCTCAACTAAGCCGACCCAGCCGACGGTAACGTCGTCCCCGGGCGGCTGCCAGGCGGCGCAGTGGGCTCAATGCGGCGGCATCGGCTTCACGGGCTGCACCGAGTGCGCTTCGCCCAGCAAATGCACCGTGTCGAATGAGTATTATTCTCAGTGCCTGTAAATCAGGGACCACGCTATAGAGGATTCGGATGTCGCCGATGATGTACATACATTTTCATTCTTGCGCATAGTTAACCATCAGTGATACCTTTCCCCTGAAGGCCCAGATAGTTTGGCGCTAGGCAATGCCCGCGGCCCCAATACATACATACCGCCCTCTTGAAGACACTTGCATCATGAGCGCACCAACTCCGTTATTGGGTAGACGCCACCGTGCCTGGGCGTTGACGTCTGACGTGATGTGACCTCACAAACATTGAGTTGTTACTGCCTGTATCTAAGACACGTTTTTCACCATCGGCAAGCATATCTGCTCTAATAGAAGAATCTAGCAATGCGTCATCCCGATCTTCACCCATGTAAATGAACTATTTTCCCGACACTATTCCTCGACATTTTCAAAGATGAAAGACGGCTTGCCCGGGGTAAGATCCCCCGTTATACCCGCGGCCTCAACCTTCTCTCCTTCCTTCCGAGTAGCGCCACTCTCCTGTTCGCTCGAGACGACAACCTCGCCCGCGCCATCCTCGCCCACGCAGACGACCTCGACGGCCTTGAGCTTCTTGACGACCGACTTGAGCCCGAGGACCATCTCCCGGAGGACCTGCGTCTCGTTGAAGGGCAGTTCCCGCTCGAACACCCGCTCGGGGCTCTCGCCGGCGTCGAGGCGGGTTTTCAGGGCCTGCATGAAGGGCATCGCCTTCTTCATCTCGGCTTTGTCGATCCCCGCTGCGGCAACCTTCATGTCCAGCTGACCGGTCGAGTCGAACTGCTTTTGCAGCGCCTCGCGGTATTTCTGTTGCCAGGCGGGGAAAGTGCTGGCGATGAAGATGTTGAGCTTCTTGCTCTTCTTGGGGTCAAAACTGGTTTGGTTTCCCTTCTGCCTCTTCTTTAACTGGCGCGCCTCCGACCGGAGGATTGTGCTTGTCGTCGACTCGATGTATTCACGCACCGCCAGGAGCGTGGCATCCGCTGCGGGAACCGTGGGGTAGAGAGCGTTCTGGACGCTGGACTTTTCGTGCAGAAGCTCCCGCCAAACAGACTCGGCCCAGTGGGGGGCGAGGGGCGTGATTACTAGGGCCTGTAGCCGGATGAAGCGACGAACAAGGTCGGCATGCATACCGACGCTTGCAGCCTTGCACTGTTCTCTATACCAATCTCTTGCTAGCTGAAGGTCGTAAAAGCCTGTATGGGTTAGTTTTTGGGGTTCTGAGTGTCGTAGCTAGGGCCAGCCAGGAAGCTTGAGCGACTTACCAGTCTTCATTGCCAGCTTGTACATCGTGCTTCGGGAAAGTTAGCGACAGGTAGTGGAGGACTATGAGCGACAGATACTCACCCTTCATATGACCGCCGAGTCTCGAGAACGAGGGCGTTTAGATCATTATCGAATAGCTTGTCAAAGAAAGTGAACTCTCCCTTGCGGAGGGAGTCATCCTCAAGCACGTCCTTGGACCATTTCCTGAGTTCGTAGAGGCGAAGAATGGAGGCGTTTGCGACAGTCTCCTCAAAGTTGGCATCCTCAATACCGTCACCGGCTTCGGCCAGGGCTAGCCGAGCTGTTCAAGTGAGAAGGCGATTAGCAGGTGCAAGCATCTCGAGGCAGCCCAAGGGAAGAGTGGTACTTACTTGCGTCGGCGCCAAACTTCTCAGTCGCCTGGCGCAGAGTTAGGAAATTCCCCACACTCTTGCTCATCTTCTTGCTGTTGAGCATCAAATGGCCATTGACTCGGAAGCTCCGAGGCCAGAATCTCTTAGGGAATAGGGCTAAATGGTGATACAGCGCAAACGTGAGGTGGTTGTTAATAAGGTCCTAATACTATCAGTTAGAACGAACATTTTACCGTAGGCGAGAGATAGACTTGAGAACTGGATGGGAGAAGGTGTATATACCTTGCCAGACACGCGAATGTCCATGGGGTACCAGTATGAAAACTCTCTTCTCATGGCCTCAAGATCTGCTGCAGCAATATCGGACTTGACCGTCTCCGTTCGGAAGAAGATGTAGTCCCAAACTTCTTCCGTCATCTGTTCTGGGGAGATGGGCTTCGTCGAAGCACCCGGCGTCTTGCCGAAGATGTCTCCGTGGAGCAAATGGCACACTGTGTAGTAAGCCATGTACACCGTGCTATCCGACAGACTCTCAACAAGCTGGGAAGGATCCCAGGGCAGTTTCGTTCCCAGTCCGAACGAGCGGCTACATGCCCACTGGGCGAGCCAGCCGATGGCCTGCTCGAAGGCATGACGGGCTTCCGGGTAGTAGCAGTTCATCTCGTTCTTGAGGTAGTCCAAAACCAGGGCGCACCACTCGCCGTCGCCGCCATTTGCTTCAGTGCCGTAGTTGAAGTACCACTGGTCGAGATATGCAGCTACGCAGGTATCCCCGGAGCGGCTAATGACCAAGCCGTCGGGCTCGGCGTACTTAAAGGCAAGATCCTCGTCGAAAAGCTGTTTCTCGACTAGGCCCCTCGCTTCCTGTACCGACTTCCCCGAGAAAGGACCGTATACCATGGTACCCTGGTAGAAACCATTCTTGTATGCGATCTCCTTTGCCTCCGCAAGCTGTTTCGTGTCATTCGGGGAATTAATCCGCAGCTGTTCGTAGAGGGTCTTGGCAATCAGGTTGCCCTGCGGGGTTTGTATGATAGGGAGGATCTCCTTCTCCGCCCATTCTTTCTGAATACCGTAGAATTCGGGTTTCTTGGCAAGGTCGAGCGTAGTGGCGTAGTCGTCTGGGCTGTCGGATGGAACACAAGTGACGACTCCAGTTCCCTTGGTAGGTTTTAGACTATCCATTGGCAAAACTCGAACCCCGTCGCTGTGAACTGAGAGGGGCGCATCGACAAGGGTACCAATGAGATCAGAACCCAAGATGTCGACTATCTTTGGTAGCACTCCCCATTTAGGTCCGATGTTCTGATAAGACATGTTCTATACAGGGGGTGTTAGCAAGATATATGTGGGCATATGGCTGACGTAGATGGGCCGCCATAAAAATGGCTCGAAGCCTGAGGGACTTGACTTACACGAGCAGCATGGTTTGTGGCAACGTAATACTCGTTCTTGGCTTCTGATGCCTCAAAAATGCCGTACGTGACCCTGATGTCGCATTCCAGGTCAGAGATCGCCATATATGGAAAGCCAAGCCATGGTTGAGCAAACTTACTTTGGCCCCACAAAACAGCACGTTTGACCGTACATAGTCTCCGGGCGTAGCGTCGCAGGAACGAAATAGACACGAGCATTGGCGGGAAGCTTGTCCCCAATGGCCTCCTTTGCGCGTGGGGACCACTCGAGCGTCTTCAACTTGATGCAGGCATACTGTTGGACTGTTACGCCTTCACCAGCGCTGCGGTCATGGTCTAGGCAGGCTTGGCCATCCTTGGGACTATATCGGTCAGCCATGTTACCTTTGAACCAAGAGTCGATCCATGTACTAAGCTCACCTATACACAGTGTAGCGCTTGCCGAACTTGATCTTTCCGAGTTCCTTTAGGCGGGTCATCTGCCAGCGCACGAACGAGTCGTAAAAAGGATTCCTATCGGTCGTGACCATAGACCTGCGCCAGTCGATGCGGCAACCAAAGGAGGTGAGGTCTTCGAAGCGCAGAAGGTTAGTTTTATGTTTCCTTGAGCCAATAGATATACGTACCGGCTTTGCACAGGGCAGGGAAGTAAGTGATCCAATAGGTCGGATCAGCAAACTTCTTAATCTCCGTGATTGGTATACCTAGAGATAGCAAAATCTACCCATTACTGGTAAGTATCACTTCATCAACGCCGAAATAGAAGGTGGGGCCCCCAAGAAACTGTACCTGGAACTGATATTTCACTTCGCCCGTCTTGGCTGCAGCCTTGCTCTTGGTGCCGGCAAACTTGCTAAGATCGGTCTTTGCGTCTGCGGTTTTTTCGGGGGCCTCGGGGGCTTCTTCCTCATCCGAGTAGCGCTCGAAGTTCTCGCCGAACAATTCAATCTCTCGGACCAGTTTGTCGGCGGCAGCTTTTATAGGCATTCCACTACAATGGAAACCCTGAGGGAACAGTGCCCGCTTGCCCTCCATTCTTGCGAAGCCCGTCGCAAATTCTACACGTCGTGGTTAGCCCGGTCGTAGCCCAATCGCGCCAATGGCGAAGACAGAGACTGACCAATCTTGGAGGCTGTGAAGGCATGGCCGGCATGGAGGGTTCCATTCATATATGGGTAGGCCATTGTTCCGTAAAACTTTGGCTGATCGGCCTGCTCGTCTGCCGGCGGGGCGTCGAGGCTGAAGATGCCGGATTCGATCCATTCTCGCTGGTATTGTTTCTCGAACTAGAGGGAGTTAGTCGCTGTGACATGCCGTCACTCTGGGGTTCGGCGTACCGCAACGAGGAAATCGCGCTTCTCTGTCTGGTAGGTCTGTTAGCACACGAAGCAATGTGTGTGGAGGGGCCGAAGAGGGGCATCGCGGCCACATACATTTTGGAGTTTCATGGTCGCCTCGCTCTGCTCGGGCTTCCCCGGGAGCACCACGAGGGTTTCGGCGCCGCCGACAGCAGCCATTTTCGCGCTGTACTCGTGTAATGCGTATTACTAGGCGGAATAGGGTCGTTATGTCACGGTGGTTCCTGCAGTTATATTCCTCCGTCGATCGAGAAAAAGATGTCAAAGGCTTGCGGGGCAACATTTCGATTCTTGGTGGGGCAACCCTGGCCCTGCTGAGTCACATCAAACGCAGGGGTTGGGCATGAGTCATGTGATTCACTTGGTAGATAAGTACGTACCTAATATCCAGGCCCCTTTTCTTCACCCTCGGCTTTCTCACGGGGGACAGATTGGTATTGCTCACGGCTAGATCTACTACGAACAGCACCCGAAGTCGATCTGTAGCCGCGACGGGCAAACGGCATAAGCGATGGAGAAAGGCAAGAGAAACCAACCAGAAGGCAGTTAAAACATATTCCTTCTGACCTCGGCGATTTGGGCCGGCCGCCTGCTAATCTACTGTACACCAATTGTTGTCGAAGAATCGCTGGGGACCGTTGCGAACGGACCCTCATCCAATCGACGGCTTTCTCCCCCATATGAGACGAAAGATCTCTAGCTGCTTGGGTCCGTAGCCCGCTCGCCCGCCCGCCCGGGCCGAATGATTCTAACTCAGCAGCCTAGCCTAGTGCTCGGTTATGTTGGTGGTACCAATTACTTCTAGAGTCAACCTCGACAAATCTTTGCACCAAAATCCGTGTTGGGTGTGGTGCCTGAGTTGTGGCCGCTTAACCTAAGCTGAGGGTCCGCACAGGTCGAGCCTTGGGTGATCACCCCTGAGCCCGGGCAAGCACCACTTGGCTTTGTTCCAACTGTTAGGTCGACTCCTTGCCGTAGACCGCCTGATGTACCTCCCGTCCACCATTGCCGCACGTTCGGCTGCCCACCTACCGAGCGCGCGAAGTACCGGCCGCACATTCACTCCCCGACGGGTGTCACAACGTCGATAGACCCCAAGGCCGAGAAAAGTCTAGAAGCAGTAGCAGTCATGGACCCCCTCGGCGGGATCGAGAAGGAGCGTAACGACGAGAAACTCAAGCCCGACGCGCAGTGAGGTCTTCCTGTGTATCGCGCGTGCTACGATGATAAGAGTAAGTGGCAGAAGAGAGGCAGCCTTGTCGAGATAAACTTACTGGAGTCCGTTTTAAACCGTATCGGGAGCCTAAACCCAACCATCATCGTTTTGACTTTAGGAATGACAAGATGCAGTTTGACGGTGCCACCCCCCAAGGTCAAAGACCATTTGAGCTTTGGCTTTCAAGACAACCGGTTAAGAGCGCTGGTGTTGTGGCAAAGTTGCCTGATGATCACTCCCTGTCTGCCGTCCCCCATGATTTCTCGGCCGCGGGAATAGCCCGTTTCCGCATCCACTCTGTCTCCAAGATCTGCTGAACACTCATGCGACCGGAAGAACTAAACTTCAGCATACCCTTGACCATCCCAAAGAGGGCCTTCTTCTCCTCGTCATTAATCACATCCATACCGTCCTCTCTCCGTGGCTGTTGTATGCTATCTTCAAATCGCTGTTCGAAAGTCCGCACCACTCTACCCGGCTTCGGCGTTCCATTCCCATCAAACGACTCTGTCTTCGTTTTCGCCTCCCACTTCTCCCGCTTGTGAAAACGGTCTCCTATTTGGATAGGGTGGTATCCGCCCTTCTTGTAGTAGTCGAGCCTTTCGATGTTGTCGATGTGTTTGTAACGAGGGCAATCTGTCGACATTGTTGCGAGATGCAATCTGCGACGCGGGGAAACCTTTGGACTGAGGCAGGACAACAGCTGTGGAAGCAACCGCTCTGCCAGAAAACAAGAGCGTGACTTACGCATGTCTACGAATGAAACAGAGGTGATGAAAGGTCGAGAGGAGAAACGCGGAGCCGTGAAGTGTTTCTCGCGTTTTGTGGTGTGCAACTAAAGCTGACCTCTTGCTAATTTTGGGTGACTCCACCACGAACCATGCACCTGGAAGTTGGAACTTCTCCCATTCCCTGCTCCATCATTACTTACAACTAATTACTGAGGAAAATAAAGCTCGTAGCCGCCGAAAATAGTTTTAAGTTTAACTACTAATGGTCATTAGGTGTAGCGTCACAAATGCGGATTCCTGTGGGCTATGTCGAACCCAGCTCACAGAGCTACCATTGATCGGGCCTAGGAAGGAAGTAACGGCGGTAGATGCAGGAAGACTATTGAAATCTGCGGTCTAAGACATTTATTTCATAAATAGAGACTGCATCTCGAACATAGTGTGATTAAGTCCCATTCCACAAACATATCACTTCTTTTTCACGGCCCAATTGTCAAAGATGTCCAGTTCCAACATCAACATCGTCAAATACTACTTCCGCAAAAGGAGTACCCCACAAACTGAGGAATATATGCAAAACTCCGTTATCTGCGTCAGGAGAGTTTTGACACTTTCCGTTAACCTCCACGAAGAGTAGCACTCGACTGAATCTGGCATTGAGAACAATGGCTACACCGATGAATGGTAGCACGAAGAAGAAGCTAGAATGCCGTGAACAAGTTCCCTGCCATAGCTTTTCTGCATGCATGCTAACTCCCAAAGGTGGCGTCGTGCAAGGACGTGTGGGCTACGGGATTTTGCTCTGATCTGTCTGGTGACGAGGATTGATCTCCATAGGGCATCCATCACGCATTCCTACATCCTTCATAGAGAGCTCGTTCCTAACGTAGATAGCAGGCAGCTGCATACTAAGAACCCAAATAGAGTGCATCAGGAGCCTGGTTCCTCGTCTAACCTGGCCCCAACATTGCTGTTGCCGGCGGTAGCCGTATTCTCGTCTATGGCCAGAGTTGCGTAAAGTTGACAAGTTCGAAGAGGGAGAGGTCTGTAGTAGTTGTGAATGGATGGATATTTAGGAAGAATTGGTCAAAGGGGGCAGGCAACCGAGGTCGTTTAAATTCTGGGCATCGCTGAGATGTAGGCTACCAGGGTTATGGTCGGTGTCGAAAACCTTGGATACGGAAGTGGAAGAAAGACGTGCTCAAGGTGCATTACCCGAAAGTGGCCATGCAAATTCACCACTCCAGGCAGAGAAGTGTTAAAATTAGGGCGGCGGTATTTCGGATTGCGATTAGACTCCCGTGTGCCGCTTGTCATCTGGGGATCACCGGGCGATGCCGTTGGGCCTTTTCCAAAAGGAAGCGGAAAGGCGGCTGAGAATGATTATTCGGCACTTGCAAGTATCAATTATATGGGGAAACTGCCGTGGAGATATTCTAGGATGCCCCAGTACAGGTCTAGAGGTTAGGACCACCAGGTGGCTCGGCGCCCAACAAATTACATATTGGTACACACGACATCTAGGAAGGTAGGTACTTTTTGTAACTCCGAGGATGTGGCAGTACCTAATCAAGGTAATTCTCTGGACAAGTTGGGATCGTTTGGGCGGATATCGAGGTAAAGAAAGTATTATCCTGGACATGCTCAGGTTCAGACAGATTAGAAAATCTAGCAAACGACAATGAGAGAATTGTCACTGGAGCAGGAGGGGTTCAACCATTTCGGACTGTCCGGGGAGAAGATCGGGACTTGCAGGTACTAGGGGGTACTACACCCAAGGTCCCTACCGTGTGCTGCCTAGGTACCTCAAGATACCTAACCTACCTACATCATTGGTCGAGTTCGTGCACGAAGAATTTGGAATATGCAAAGTGCGGCTGTTGTTGGGAGTGTGAGATAGGTTACCCGTGAACCTACCTATAAAACCGTTGGATAATTGGATAATACCTGAGGTACCTAGGTAGAAAGGTAGGCACATATGTAAGGGTACATTCACGTTAGCAAAACACTAAGGTTATTAGGTATAAAGAATCTGGGTGTGCGTCGTTGGCAACACCTGGGGCAATTAAAATTTAATCAACCACAGTGCAGATCCTGGTAATTATAGTGCAGGGGCGTTAGCCGAGTGCCGGGCCGGGGCCGCGACCACGCTAGTGCTGGTCCGGGACTTAGTGTTACGCCCAGGAGAACCTTAATTAGGAAATCCCCACCAAGCCGGGGATCAAGCGAGGGATGATCGGTTTTTAGTTCCCGGTGGCTGTACGTCATCCGGTAGACCCCGTGCGAGCCTTGCGTCGAGAGGTAGGCCAAGTAGTGTATACATAATCCGAACAAGCTGTTGACAGGAACGCCAGTTTCGGTTGCGGTAACTCCCCGCACATAGAACGAGCCTCGCAGTTCTATAACACGACGGTGCTGGGTCGGTGGGCATCTCTGATTTCGTGCCTCATTACCTGTGCCTAGTACCTAGGTACCTAGGTATCTACCTAAGTTTATGCAGTAATTACCCCTTCCCTCGTCGACCACTGAAGCTAGAACCCTCGAATCTGGATTGCAAGATCTGTATTGCGATATCTAGATTACACACTCTGGATTGCACAACTCTTATTCTAACAGTGTGTCGCAACCATCCCTTAACACACCTTGCGTATACTCCTCCTTTCCGTCCGTCGCCTTTCCATAACCCCCTCGAACCGCATT
>Ga0164242_10007860_pt1 | contig 11625 bp, 12 predicted proteins | sample OricomgcompostMG_FD_108783 | JGI IMG/M metagenome (GOLD analysis project Ga0164242, IMG submission 108783) | Miracle-Growth compost microbial communities from Emeryville, California, USA - Original compost - Miracle growth compost (MG) ... | reverse complement strand
CAAGAGGGCTATTTTTTTATCCAGATGGCAGAAAGTATTCCTCTCCAGGTTCCTCCCCAGGATTGCCTGTATCCGCTTCCTCACTGCAATGCAAAGATAATCCGCAATTATTATAAACAAGGAATTACAGAATATTTATAGGTAATTTTTTTTTGAATTTTAAAAGAAAAAGTACCAAAAAGAAAAACAGCGGTATGGGCTATCGCCCATACTTTTTAGTGCAGGGCTACGCCGCTGCACAGAGAAGTGGAATCGGCTACGCCGATGTATTTCTGTGGTGGGTTTTGGAGGCATCAGCATCCAGATAAGAAAATCCGGGAAAAAATCCGGGAAAAAATCCGGGAAAAAAAGTATGCGACACATAAATACAATAGCATATATTTGACCTGATAGAATTATGTCTACACAAAGAGCTCTATGACGGTGCACTCTTAATTACCGAAAACGGTGCATTGTTATTTACCGATCACATCGGTCTGGGAATTTCTCTTCATTATTTAAAATAACCTTATTTAAGGCTGCTAATTTCTTTAGATCATCTATAAAATGGTTCGAGATTTCGAAAATAGGGCTCACAAGGGTTCCATCAAATGGAACCCTTTTCTTCTATTTCAGATCTGCATACATTTTTGCATACAAAACGGCTTTATTTGGGATATTTTCAGCAATCTAAATCCTTATACAATCTCCTAAGTTCATCCCATAGCTCATTAATAAATGCCTACATCTGATCTTTAGTAAAAGTTATAAATTCGCCTTCTTTCAACCACGTAAAATATTTGAACCTAAGAATCCGATTATCACCTTTTCCATTTTCATACAATATCATATTTCTAAGATCAACAACTTCTTTAAAAAAAGGTTCTTTCTTAAGCTCACCATCTTCTAAGCCAAGCTCTAGTTCGATATGCTTCCGAATATCGCTCCAGTATCCCGCAGTTTGACAGACGGACATGTGGGCCAGAATGCTGTAATTGACCCCATTAGGTTCATTGTGGGAAATTATGTCCCTCTCTGACCATTCCGACAATATTATCTGATATTTACTAAAAACTGTAATAAGTAAACAATGTACCAAACAAGTACGGTTCTGTTGAATGAGGTGTCCACTTTATTTTTAATATGGTTTGACAAAATACTAGCAGCTGCAAGGTCAAACAAAAGCTTCTAGAATATTTTGTGCATAAGACATCTCCCAAATAATAGTTAGATATGGTAAAACATACCTTTAGATCTTCATAAACAGTTAGTTTTGGTTGCGGCCTGATTTTACATACGCCTACTTCATGCTTGAATGTCACTAAAATCGAAAATTATTATACATCTTTGTACCATTATGGAAGAAGTCTTTCGGCCAAAACTCCGATTGAATTAACTTTCTAAAAAAAGAGGTTATGGAAAAAGAAATAAAAATAGAAATAGGCGAAAAAATGTCCGTAGATCCACGACTTACAGATCTTGATAAATGGGTAGAAGGTGAGGTAATAGATATTTACACAAACCCTTTCAAAGGCCTTATCATAGCCATTAAAGACTCATCAGGTCGTATTTTCTTTGGAGAAAGGGAATACTTTAAACTTGCATAGGCATGTAAGCTATTAGCTTTAACATGGCCATAGGGACCCTAAAACAGAATTATGGTACCCCATAAACAGTTATTACGCCACACAACCTTAACTGCTTTAGTATGGATATAAAATTCAAAACGATCTTCACCATTGTTATTTGTTGTATTGTGTTGACAAATTGCAGTAAAGACGGGACGATATTAAGTACAGGATATGCGCATCCTTACATAACAATCTCAGGCAAGCAAATAGGTTCTTTTAACAGCCCTACTCATGGCCATATAATCATCTTGAACCCAGATACGACGTTTAAAGTGGCATTTGGCGCAAAGTCACTTAAAAAGAAGCAGTCTTTCAAATATTTGATTTTGAACGCGAAAATTATGGAAAGAAACAATTCAAACGGAAGTACTGCATTCACGCCGATTGACGCGGATAAAATTGAATATACCTTATTTTTCAGCGGCGGATCAACAGGTCTAACAAAAGGTGATTCTTTTGAATATTTATTGAACCATCACACGTTTGGACCGGGTGTTTATGATTTAAAGCTGACCTTTGAATACGGCAGCCAAAAAACAATTCATCATTACTATTTTGGCGTTTCAACTAATCCATAAGCTACGCCTTATCTGAATTACAGCGCATGCCACCGATCGACGGCAAAGTTTGAATCCTAAATAAATTAAATGCCGGCCTATCCATTATTCAGCCTGCAACAAATCTCTAAAATCAAAATCCGGATCCCGCATTTCCAGTTCATTTTCCCTGGACTGAGTGGTCGCAGCACTTGCGTAATCCAGCATCTGTTTTTCATAATCAGCAATAGCCTCGTCAATCGCGTTAAAGCGGCTCGTTGTCAGATTATCCGCCAGGATCATCGCATCCTGTAGTCCGATATTAACGCCCATCCCCGCAAAAGGCGGCATTAAATGCGCAGCATCCCCAATCAGTGTAATGGGCAAAGGTCGGTCAGATTTCCAAGGTTTACATAATGGCAGCACCCTGGTAGGTAGGCCAACAAATTGTGTGGTTTTTTCAATTAAGCGGTGATATAATTCACTCCAGCCATGAAGCCTTTGCTTAAGAAGAACCGACACCGCTCCCAGATCGTTAAAATCAATTGGTTTGCCCTGCAGGGCATTATCCTCCCACTGCGTGGTTTTTTTAAAGATCAGTCCATAAGTCAGCTTATCGCCATTCAGCGGGTTTGCCACCAAAAGGTTACCTCCGCTGGCAGCCATAAGGCGGTGTCCATCACATAATTTGAAAAATGCGGGCAAATTGACCGCCGGATCTGGAACATCCCCCTGCACAATAAAACTACCTGTTTGCTCTGGAATATCATCCGTGACGAAACTTCTAAACTTTGCCATTCCACCACTGGCCAAAATAACGATATCTGCTGTCGCATCTGTATTGTCCGTAAAACCCAGATTCCACTGACCGTTCTGTACTTCCAGCGACGCCAGGTGACAGTCCCACTGGACGGTGTCCGGATCCAAACTATCCAGCAGCATGGTGCGGAGCACATTTCTATTGATTTCAGGATTATCATGCAGGTGTTCAACTGTCATTTTCTTTGTTGCCAGGATCCCGCCATGCATATCAGCGAATTTAACCCCCATGGGGATCGACAGGTCATAATACTTTTGTAACAGTCCCGCCTTTTGCAAAGCCAGTTGTCCCGAGGATTTATGTAGGTCCAGCGTGCCGCCCCAGATCCTTGCCTCCCGATTCCGGTCTCTTTCATAAACCGATACCTGGGCACCCTTTAATTGCAGGAGCCTTGCCATCAAAAGCCCTACCGGCCCCGCTCCTATGATGGCTATATTTTTATTGGCGCATACCATAATTCAAATATTTTAATCATCAGGCAAAGCTATGACGACATTTACAGCTAAAATAGCTATATTAGACATATAAATAGTCCAAAAAGACATTTTTATGACCATCCATCCCTCTCCAAATACACCGGAAGTATTACATCAGTTTGCGGCAGCGCTGGGCACCAAGGTTATGCATAATACCGTTCATATTCCTGCAGCCTTTGGCAACGGCTTTTGCGCGGGCTATCTTTTCAGCGACCAGATCCGTCTATTGATTTTAAACTATACCTTGGTTCAGGAAATGATCTTAGCAAATCCCGACAGCGACATCCACCATAATATGATCCTGTTTAAATTACAGAACGCTTTTCCTGCAAATTCAAATAACCAAACGCATCCATTGCCCACGGTTCTGATCGCCACAAGAAAAATCGGCCCCGATATACTGATGCCGGTCCATACGCATACGGCAACCATTAATCTGGAGATCAACACCCATTATTTAGCTGGCCTAATGGCTTCTACCGGCAATTCTACGGTTATTGCCAGCCTGCTGGCCAATGATCAGCCCTTGCTTTTTGAAGAAGGCATGCCACCCACGCTAACAAATGTTGTTCAGGACATCTTAAAAACCGCTCATAGCGATCCTTTCCAACCTTATTTTCTCCGCATTAAAGCAGAAGAAATCATCTGCCGCCTGTTGATGAACCTGGAAAAAAGGAAGGAAAGACAATTGCAGCCTTTAAATCCGGCAGATATCCAACTGGTCTATCAGATCAGAGACAATATCCTTGCAAACCTGGATAAGCCACCCGTGCTATCCAAACTAGCCAGGGTTGCCGGCGTGAGCCCTTCCAGGCTTAAAATCCTGTTTAAGCAAGTATTCGGCAGACCCATTTACAATTATTACCAGCAATTCCGGATGCAGGAAGCAGCCAGGCTTTTAAAAGAAAAGAGATTAAGCGTTGCAGAAGTAGGCTACCAATTAGGTTTCAGTAATATCAGCCATTTCGGGCGCTTATTTGAACAACATACCGGTTTAAAACCCAAAAAATATGCGTCGCAAAGCTAAAAATAAATTATCTCAGGCAACCTTTCGTCCCCAGGGAGATTTTCTGCCAAAAAATTCTTTCGGGCTAAACGCCTTTGGGGTCAAATACGGCAATGCCACGTTAAAGCCCTTTATCTATTTTGATCATTTTTTCAAAGGTGTAACCCCCAGCATACAACTCAGTATTGGCATTGGTAAATAAAAAAAGAAAATAAACATAAATAAAATAGCTAGTTTTAATTACCACCAAACTGACTGCTTAGTTTTGCTTAATGTCCTTGATTTAATGGGCAGGAGCTATTGGAATTCAGCCAAGGTATTGTTTCAGATATTCAAACCAGATTTTGTTTCTGATCAAAAGGCCCAGACGGCCATATATGATCAGATAGATCCTCGATCCGTTTTTCATCGTTATTCTAAGAGGCGACCAGAAGTACCCAAAATTTTTGGAAAGCCTGGGAGGATACAAGTCATCATATCCCAGATAAATCGTGTCGATCTGGTCAAACGCAATTTCCTCCTCAGTGTTATTTTGAGGATCCAGCAAGTCAATACCCGTTTCCGTTAGCAGGAGATTTCCTTTATGCAACAAAAACTGGAATACGCCTGTAGTCAGCATCAACAGGTCATTGCGTTGATTGCGCTCAGCCAGTTCAAAATCATAACACCACCTGACAGCACGCTTACGATTTAGCCATGGGTTTGTTTGATCAGTTTGCATTGGACAGCCACTTTAAAACCAGTTCAGTGAAAGGTCGCTGGCCAAAAAGGATTAAACCTTACTTAGCCAGCTTAAAACAAAGATAAGTTATAGCGCCAAAAAAAACAGAAAGCCTCCACATGGACCTTGCAGCCCCTTAAGCATTCCAAGGCCAACCAAGTCCCACGCCTTTATAGTCTCTCAATATGAACAATAGGCGAACCGAACTTACACACCCAAATTCCTATTTATTGCGGTCTCTGATCAGCGGAATGCTGGCGCCGATAGAAAGGATCATTTCATCTGTCGCAATAAACTGCTTGGCACGACCTTCATATAGCCGCAGGTTATAGTATTGTGCTGCCAGGATCTTATCGGTAAATTCCAGATAAGCGTATTTGAAAAAAGTTGCCCGGATACCTGCCTCAAAGCCCATATCAAAGCCGCCAAACTGGAAACCTTTTTTATTGGCGTGACCGTCAATTTCATTTTGTACATGTGGAATAACAATACCGGCACCGCCTTTAACCAATAAGGCCGCGTCAAACCAGTCCTTATTAAAACTGGTTAAATGTTTTCTATGCACCAGATTGATCAATAGAAAATTAGCGCCGTTATTGAGCTGATATTTCATAAAACCGGACCGGTTGTTGATAAAAGTATCTACCGGTACGCCGTTCATCATGCCTTTTGCATGCAGCAGTTGATTTTCTGCCACTACAAACTTTGTATGGTCAAAATTGGCTTCAATCGCCCAGTTATCCTTAAAGAAATAACCTAACCGGTAATTGTATTGCGGGATGGTCAGCGCCCTGTTAAAAAGCCCTTCATTCCAACCCGGATGATCAGAAGCAAGGGTATTATAGAGCGTATAATCATTGCCCAGTTTGGGTTGATAAATATGAATATTGCTGGGCAGGTACCATTCTTTATTATACCCCCAGGAAAGATACAGCTCTCCTTTTTTGCCGACAGAATTACCTTCATCAGACAGATGAAAACTGTGTTTATGTTTTTTCTCTTTGTGGAACTCCTGTGCCTGGGACGCGCTAAAAATTACCAGAGCCGTTGCGGTCAGTAAAGTGGCTTTTAAGAAGATGGAACGCATAGTATATGCTTGAGTTTTCAAATTATTTAAGAATAAACTAATAGGGCCCGACTGCCCTTTCGGGCGCGAAGTTAGGATATTCCATTAAAAAAGCGCCATCTGTTTCAATCGAGAACGATGGCGCTGGTATTTTCAAAGAATAAAATAATTACAGCGGCTAATCCAGTCCGAATACGCCCTTATTGATGGCCTGCAGCATTTCATTTTTCCGGTTCCCGGGAACCAGAAAAGAGATATTATGCCTGCTGCCACCATAACTGATCATGCGTACCGGTATGTGGCTGATGGTTTCAAAAATATTCAGCAAAACAGCCTTCTCCTCCACAATGGCATTACCCACAATGGAAACAATTGCCTGATCCTTATCTACGGTGACACTGCCAAAGGGTTCCAGTTCCTTAATGATTGCTTTTAAATGCTGATCATTATCAATGGTCAGTGAAACAGCCACCTCAGAAGTCGTGATCATATCAATCGGGGTCCGGTATTTTTCAAACACCTCAAATACCTTTCTTAAAAATCCATAAGCCAGCAGCATGCGGCTGCTCTTGATCTTAATAGCGATGATACCGTCTTTGGCAGCCACCGCCTTAGCGCCCTGCCCCTGCTCATGGTCCTGGATCGTCGTGCCCTTCGCTTTAGGGGCCATGGTATTGAGCAATTTTACGGGAACATGTGCTTTTTGCGCCGGCCAGATACAGGTCGGATGAAGGATCTTCGCTCCAAAATAGGCCAGCTCGGCTGCTTCCTCAAAACTAAGTACCTCGATGGGCCTGGTTTTACCGACAATGCGGGGATCATTATTATGCATGCCATCAATATCCGTCCAAATTTCACAGACACTGGCATTGATAGCCGAAGCGATCAAAGAAGCCGTATAATCGCTGCCCCCTCTTTTTAAATTATCCACTTCGCCTCTGATATTCTTACAGATATATCCCTGGGTCACAAAAAGCTCCACCTTTGCGTGCTTTTTGAGGATCTGGGTCAATTCGGTCTTAATCGCCTTTAAGTCAGGTTCCTCATTGGCATCTATACGCATAAACTCCAGGGCAGGCAGCCATAAATGGTCTACACCGATCTCCTCCAGGTAAATAGAAAAGAGTTTGGTGCTCATCAGCTCACCCTGGGCCAGGATATCCTTATTGAGCGCATCGCTGAAGGAAATCTTTAAAATGATATTTAAAAATTCAAAATGTTCTTCAATGGCCGCGCGGGCTTTCTCCTGTTTCTGCTCAGATTTTAAAAGGCCCTTTATGAAAGAATGGTAATGCTTTTCAAGATCTTCAATGATCTTTTTTGCAGCCTCCTTATCGCCGGCGGACAGTGCATCACTGATCCCGACCAGTGCATTGGTCGTACCGCTCAGCGCGCTGAGCACCACAATTTTGGCTTCCTTTTGTTCGGTTACAGTGGCTGCCACCTGGTGCATACGCTCCGGCTGTCCGACACTGGTCCCCCCGAATTTCATTACTTTCATCTGCTTTATCTTTAAACTTTTTTCTATTCCGACAAATGCCCGCAAGGACTTGGATTACTTAATTTTTTTTCATCCTGCTGTTAGCTACCCTTCTCATTTGTCCTTTTTAATTTAATTTGAATATACATATAAATTTACCGCCAACGGTGGCCCCCAATCATCCAGGCTATTTCAGGCGCAACCATTATAAAAACACCTGCACAACGCCCTGTTTTATTTTGGCACGTAAAGATAGCGTCCATTTTGATTCAACGGGTATAAAAAAGAAGCTTTTTAATTAACGGACAGTCGTTTGTACCACTTAATTTATAAAAAATCAAGGCTTGCCTCATTTTTTTCTTGGATAGAATAAAAAATTATATGTAATTTGTTGTGTAATCTAATTAAGCTAAACCGCTCCAATCACTTCAAAATGCATAAGCTATCCACATTGCTGGCCGCCGTATTTTTATTTACGGCCGCTGCCTGGTCCCAAAATAATATTCCTAAAGACACCGCTGTTCTGACCCATCACGAAGCCACCATCAATGGCCAGCATTTCACCTATAGCGTGTACAAGGGTACACAACCCGTCTGGAACAAAGACGGGAAAATCGTTGCCACACTCAGCTATACCTATTATGAAAGAGAAGGGATCAAGGACAAAAGCAACCGGCCTTTAAGTATTTCATTTAACGGCGGTCCTGGGTCAGCTTCTTTGTGGATGGAACTGGGGTATACAGGCCCTGTGCGCGTAAACCTGGATGATGAAGGCAGGGCGATTCAACCCTACGGTCTGAAACAAAACCCTTACAGCATCCTTGATGCCACGGATATTGTATATGTTGATCCAGTCAACACAGGCTACTCCAGGATCCTTGATAAAGACACAAAAGGAAGCGAGTTCTTTGGCGTTAACCAGGACATTGATTACCTGGCAGACTGGATCACCACCTTTATCACTCGCAACAGCCGCTGGCTGTCCCCTAAATTTTTGATCGGCGAAAGCTACGGCACGACCAGGGTCTCCGGTCTTTCAAAGGCCTTGCAGGAACCTTCCAGGGGCGTATTTTTAAATGGGGTTGTACTGGTGTCGCCAACCGAACTGGGCATAGATCGCCAGGGTGCTGTCAGCGCCGCTTTGAATATACCTTATTATGCAGCGACAGCCTGGTACTTTAAAAAACTACCGGCAGACCTGCAGCAAAAAAAACTGACCGACATGCTGGGCGAAGTAGAATCTTTTACTTTAAATAAATTACTGCCAGCCATTGCCAAAGGCAGTTCCATCGATCCTAAGGAAAAACAGGATATCGAAGACCAGCTGGCACGCTATACCGGCATACAGAAAAGCGTCTGGGACCAGAATAACCTGAAGGTCGGGACCAGTCTTTTCTGGAAAGAACTGCTTCGGGATAAAGGGTATACCATTGGCCGGCTGGACTCCCGCTATTTAGGCATTGATGAGAAAAACGCCGGTGATCGTCCTGATTTTAATGCAGAGATTCCTGCATGGTCCAGGTCCTTCTCACCTGCCGCCAATGATTATATGCGTAATGAGCTGAACTTTAAAACAGATGTCCCTTATTGGATACTATCCGATCATGTTTACCCCTGGGATTCCCAGCGCAACCATACCGGCGACCAGTTAAGAGAGGCCATGGAGGAGAACCCTTCCTTGCACCTGCTGGTACAAAACGGCTATTATGACGGGTCCATCTGTAATTTTTTCAACACCAAATATACCATCTGGCAGATAACGACTTCACCCAGCTTAAAATCACGTACTACCTGGAAAGGCTATCCCTGCGGGCACATGATTTATATGGACAAGCAAAGCATGATTGACGGCAATCAAGATATCCGGCAGTTTATCCTGTCCTCCATACCGGCTAAAAACCAGTCCTCTGATTATAAGATCGGCGGCTGATACAAAATAAAACAGCAGTACCCTCTAAACGCAGCACGGTCGTTATGCGTATAGAGGGACCGCTACAATTTTTCTGGTCAAATAGCCTATTTTTGTCCGGTTATGACGCATAAAAGCAAAGCCGTTGTGCTGAGAACGGTCAAATACGGCGAATCCAGCCTGATCGTGACCATGTTCACCGAGCTTTTTGGTTTGCAAAGTTATATGGTCAAAGGCGTGCGTAGCGGCGGCAAATCCGCCGCCGGTAAAATCAGCTTTTTCCAGCCCGCAGCGATACTGGATGCAGAAATTTACCACAATCCCGTTAAGCACCTCCAATATATCCGGGAATATCAATGGGCCTATATCTATAAAGAACTCTATTTTGACGTATTGAAAAATGCCGTGGCTACTTATATTGTAGAAATGGTGCTGCATACGATCCGTGAAGAGGAACCTTCTCAGGAACTTTTCGATAGCATAGAAAATGCGCTCCAGTATATCGACCAGCATACAGATCCGCAGATACTGAATATTCCTTTAGTCTTCAGCCTGCAGTTAGCCTCTTTTTTAGGCTTCCGGTTCCAGGGGCACTATTCAGCGCAGACACCCATACTGGATTTACAGGAAGGCCGGTATATTCAACAGCAGCCACAACATGGCTTTATTCTGGAAGGCGAAACAGCCCGTATCAATAGCCAGCTGATGTATATTAATGATATACATCAGGCCAAAGACGTACAAATCAGCAATATAAACCGGAGGACCCTTTTGAAATGTTATCAGCAGTTCTTTTCTTTGCATCTCGAAAATTATCGGGAAGCGAAAAGCTACCAGATATTAAGAACCGTTTTGCAATAGTTAATGGTCATAGACTATATCCTTTATTGCTATTATATTTTGAAACTAGAAAAACAAAATCCATTCTTATGAAAAAAATTCTTCTGGGAACTTTTCTGCTAGCTGCAGCCATCAGCTATGCACAGGATAACGGCAGAACAGACATCAAAAACGATCTGGCGACCACCGTAGATAAAAGCGGCAGGACCTATGATTCTACCAAGAACTGGAATAAAGGCGGCTCACTGTCCCTGAATGTTGCGCAGACTTCCCTGGGCAACTGGTCCGGCGGCGGCACCGACGCCCTTTCAGCCAATGCCTTTGTCAATCTGTATGCAGATTACCTGAAAGGCAAAGACAGCTGGACCAATAACCTGAATATGCAGTATGGCTATTTAAAAACTTCCGGACTGGATGGCCGTAAAAGTGCGGACCTGATCGATTTCGTTTCTCTATATGGACACTCTGTCAGCTCTAAAATGGATGTATCCGGATTATTCAGGCTGAGGACACAGGGTTTCAAAGGGTATACTTATGGCACTGATGCGGATGGCAATGAAACCAAGACCCTGAATTCAAATTTCTTTGCACCTGCTTATATTACCTTAGCCCCTGGTATTACCTATAAACCTTTTAAGAATTTCAAACTGTTTTTATCACCTGTGGCCGCAAGGGCACTCGTTGTTGCAGATGATTTTCTATCCAATCAGGGCGCTTATGGCGTTGACACAGGCAAAACCATGAAGTTTCAGCTGGGCTTCCTGCTCAATGCAGGATATACCGCTGATATCACAAAAACCATTTCCTATACCGGTAACCTGGAACTCTATAGCAATTACCTGCAGGACCCACAGAATGTCTATATTTTTATGACCAATACCTTTGCGGCCAAACTAACCAAGGCCATCGCCGTTACCTGGAATTTCAACCTGGCCTACGATGATCTCTACCGGCCTGTAGAAGGAAAAGGGCCTAAACTGCAGACGCAGTCTATTTTAGGCGTTGGTCTGCTCTATAAATTATAGCGGTTATTTTAAGTTATCACTTAGGTCATCCTAAGCGGTTAACCTAAGCATCTGCCCCTTGAAAAAATAGGGACGGATTTTAGAAGAGCGTTGCTGGTTTTATCAACAAAAATGTATAAAACGCAGTGACGCTTTT
>Ga0164242_10007858_pt1 | contig 11628 bp, 8 predicted proteins | sample OricomgcompostMG_FD_108783 | JGI IMG/M metagenome (GOLD analysis project Ga0164242, IMG submission 108783) | Miracle-Growth compost microbial communities from Emeryville, California, USA - Original compost - Miracle growth compost (MG) ... | reverse complement strand
CCCTTTTCTGATTAAATCCACACCGGAAGGTGCCAGGGACTTTATCGTTCCTTCCAGGATGAACCAGGGAGAGTTTTATGCGCTGCCTCAATCCCCGCAGACTTTCAAGCAGCTTTTAATGATCAGCGGTTACGACCGTTATTATCAGATCGTCAAGTGTTTCAGGGATGAGGACCTTCGGGCCGACCGGCAACCGGAGTTTACCCAGATTGACTGTGAAATGGCTTTTGTGGAGCAGGAGGATGTGCTCAGGATGTTTGAAGGGCTGATCCTAAGGATCTTTAAAGATGTCCTGCATAAGGAATATACGGATGAGATTATCCGCCTGAGCTGGGAGGAAGCCATGTGGCGATTCGGCAATGACAAGCCGGATATCCGCTTTGGTATGGAGCTTTGTAATTTAAAATTCCCGGCGCATACATTCCCCGAAAAAAAGCCGCTCAGCGGATTTTTTGAAGGGGTTGATTTTAAGGTTTTTAATGAAGCTGAAACCGTGGTGGCCATTGCGGTGCCGGGGGCAGCGGAATATTCACGCAAGGACCTTGATGAACTGACGGCCTGGGTAAAAAGGCCGCAGATCGGCATGATGGGACTGGCCTATGTAAAATGCCTGGAGGACGGCACTTTTAAAAGCAGTATAGATAAATTCTATAACGCAGACCGTTTAGCCGTTCTGGCAAAACAGGCAGGTGCCGGCAAGGGTGATCTTATTTTAATACTCGCCGGCAAGGAAGAACGTACCCGTAAGGCCATCAGTGAACTGCGCCTGGAAATGGGCAAACGCCTGGGCCTTAGAAAAGCAGATGAATATAAACTGCTATGGGTACTGGATTTCCCTTTATTTGAATATGCGCCTGAAGACAACAGGTGGGTGGCTAAGCATCATCCTTTCACTGCTCCCAAACCGGACGATATTGAGCGCATGATCACTAATGATCCAAGGATCAGCGATCCGGAAAAATACCTGGAACATCCTTATGCCAATATTAAGGCCAATGCCTATGATATGGTCCTAAACGGCAATGAAATCGGTGGCGGGTCGATCCGAATCTTCCAAAGGGAATTACAGGAGAAAATGTTTGCCGCCCTGGGAATGGATGAAAAGGAACAGCAGGAGAAATTCGGATTTTTGTTAGGCGCTTTCCAATATGGGGCACCCCCGCATGGTGGCCTTGCTTTTGGCTTTGACAGGCTTTGCGCCCTCCTAGGCGGCAGCGAGAGTATCCGGGATTTTATCGCCTTTCCTAAAAACAACAGCGGCCGTGATGTAATGATTGATGCGCCTGCTGCGGTGGATCTGAAACAACTCGATGAATTAGGCCTTAAGCTGGACCACGTAGCTGATTAACCTGACAAATTCAGCCTGCGGATTGGGCAGGTCCGGTTGATGCACACTTCAAAGCATCAGTAAAGCAACCAAGGATATACGGGAATATAAACAAAAAGCGTTCTTTGATCATTTATCTTCCATGATGATCGAAGAACGCTTCTCTTTTAATCCTTTTATATACCGGTCTTAAGTTCAGATCGGTTTACATTTAAAACCTAAACAGTTTTTTTACAGTTCTTTGATGTCGTAAATGGGAATGGGCGGGTCAAAAGACTGGCCATTCTCAGGCTTATTGTAAAGCAGCATGACAATATCCATACCTCTGACGACCCTGCCAAAGGCTGCATACCCTAAATGATCCGGATTGTTGGCGCCGCCTGAGTCATAGCCCGGCTGGTCGCCGATCACAATAAAGAATTCAGAATTGGCCGTGCCGGGCGCCTCTCGTGCCAGTGATATCGTACCGGTTTTATGCAAAATGCCCGTACGTTTTGTTGACTCATGGGGGATACCCTTGAGCGTGCGGAGTTTATCCGGGTTTGTCTGCCAGATGCCTCCTTGGATGAGTTCCGCTTTGGGTGCATCGGAGGCCTGGTTGTCCGCATTTAATACCCGGTAAAAGCTGGCGTTTTTATATAATCCTTCCTGTATGTAAGAGAGAAAGGCCTTGCAGGTTGCCGGTGCCTTGTCGGGATAAATCTCGACTTCAATATCACCGTACTTGGTTTCAATCAATACATGCGGATGAGCATATTTATGGCCGCAACTGAAAAAAATGACGGACAATAAAAAAAGGGTAACGATTTTCTGTGCGGTAAAAGGGAATGATTTTTTATGCATGTTCAAAAGATTGGCGGCTATTTTTAAATAAATTCTTTTTTAGATTCTGCCGGACTTTATTTTAATACAATGGCTGCCAGTGGGGGCAGGTGGACTTTCAACAGGTAATGCTTTGCTTTTTTGTCCAGGGGCTGCATAGGGATTTCTGTATTATACACATCGCCCGTGCCCCAATAGCATTTTTTGTCAGAATTAAATATTTCGGTCCATTTGTTTTTGCCCTGAAGTTCCAGCTCCCAGTTCCAGTGGACCTCAGGACGCATATTTAAAATTATGATCAGGTCATCTTTATTCTTCTGGCCTTTTCTTTTAAAGACGATTACGGCCTGGTCTTCATGGTGCAGGTTTACCCATTCAAAGCCTGCGTGGTCAAACTGTTTTTCATATAGTGCCGCTTCTGAACGGTATAAATGGTTCAGGTCGCTGACGCATTTTTTCATGCCCTGATGGCTGGGCCATATGAGCAGGGACCAGGGCAGCTCCCTTTTATAATTCCATTCCTCAGTGGCCGCGATTTCATTGCCCATAAACAATAATTTGGCGCCCGGATGACAAAACATATAGCTGTAAAGCAGCCGCAGGTTGGCAAACTTTTGCCAGTCATCGCCCGGCATCTTATAGATCATGGGACTCTTGCCATGAACGACCTCGTCGTGGCTTAACGGCAACATAAAGTTTTCGTTATAAAAATAGGCCATACTGAAGGTAAATTCATTCTGATGGTAAGGCCGGTGCTGCGTTTCCCGCTGAAAATATTTTAGGGTATCATGCATCCAGCCCATCATCCATTTCATGCCAAAGCCCATGCCTCCCTGGTAAGTGGGCCGGCTGATGCCTGGCCAGTCGGTCGACTCTTCGGCAATGACCTGTATGTCCGGAAAATCACGGTAAAGGGTTTCATTAAGAAGTTTGACAAAGGCAATGGCTTCTGTATTGCCGTTGCCACCAAATTCATTGGGCTCCCACTGTCCCTCCTCCCTGCTGTAATCCAGGCGTAATATAGAACTGACTGCATCTACGCGCAGACCGTCTGCATGGAATTTTTCGCACCAGTAATGGGCGCTGGATAGTAAAAAGCTTCTGACTTCGCCACGGGAGTAATTGAAAATATAGGAATTCCAATCCGGGTGGTATCCTTTTTTACTATCCGCATATTCGTACACGTTTGAGCCGTCAAAGCGGTATAGCCCGTGGGCGTCTCTGGGGAAATGAGAGGGGACCCAATCCAAAATAACGCCGATACCCTCATTATGAAAGGCATCAATGAGTTTCATAAAATCATCCGGCGTGCCAAAACGACTGGTGGGCGCAAAATAACCGACCCCCTGATATCCCCAGCTGCCATCATAAGGGAATTCCATGACCGGCATAAACTCAACATGTGTAAAATTCATTTCTTTCACATAGGGTACCAACAGGTCAATCATATTCAGATAACTATTATAGCTATCTTCATTGTCGGGGTCCGGGCGCATCCAACTGCCCAAATGAACTTCATATACCGAGAAAGGGGCGTTCAGGCTATTGATTTTTTTTCTGTTGCGTAACCATTGTTTATCGTTCCACGGATACCGGGGCTCATAGGTTATGGTAGCGGTCAGCGGCCTTTTTTCCCAGTAGCAGGCGTAAGGATCGCCTTTGTCCAGGACCGCAGATTCTGGCGTGATGATGCGGTATTTATAAAGTTCACCCATGCCCAATCCCGCAATAAACCCTTCCCAGATACCGGAGCTGTCCTGGCGAACGATCAGGGTATGCGCATCACTGTCCCACTGGTTGAAATCTCCCACCACCCGCACGCTCGTGGCATTGGGGGCCCAGACGGCAAAATAAGTGCCGCGCGTGCCCATAACCTCGATTTGATGATTGCCCAAAAGATGGTGCATGCCACAGTGTATACCCTGCTGGAAAAGCGTAATATCCTGGTCGCTGAATAAAGAATAATTCCAGACAGGTTTACTGCTGTCTACAAAATAGCGTTGTTCATATTTTGTTTTAGGAGGATTGGGCATGAATAATGTCAATTTTTAAGCAATATACAACATTCCAGAGGAATAAAATTGTTGTCACTAAGGCGATAAAGTATTATTTTCACTGACAGAAAACGAAGCACAGGCGTGTCCATCTTATTTAAGTAAAGTATTTGGTGGCCTGGTTTCTTTTTGGGAGAAAATAACCATGTTTCATATACAAACAATTAGGATCCTATTTAAATTAAGTCGCCTGGTGTTAATTATCCTGGCGTTGCTCGGTGCGGTTAATGTTACTTTAGCGCAAAAGACTGTTGGCGACCTGACCTTGCATTATGAGTTGACAGCAGGCAACAATCAGCAACTGGATTCCAACATGATCAAATCCGCCGCCAAGACACTATTGATCAGGGGAGGTATGTGTAAATCCACCATGGTGTTTAATAACTTTTCTCAATCTATTATTTATAACCAGAACGGCGATAAGGCGTATGTGCTCTATCAGCTCAATGCTCAGGATTATATGTCGGTGCTGAGCCGGTCCCAGTGGGAGGGTCAATACCGTAAATACCAGGGCATGAAGGTGCAGTTTGATAAAAAAGACACTAAAAAGATCCTGGGCTACCCATGCATCAAGGCCGTTGCCACGCTGAAGGATGGGACCACCGTCAATATGTATTATACGCCGCAGCTGAAAACAACAGTAGGGGATAACCCCTATGAATTTGAACTGATCCCCGGATTGATCCTGGAATATGATGCGCTGGTGATGCATAAATATAAAATTACCTTTACGGCCACCAAAATAGATTTTAATCCGGTACCGGCCTCTGCATTCATTATTCCCAAAGAGGGGTACAGGCTCCTGGATCCCAATATGTTAAGGCAGCCTGATTAAACAGGCTGACTGCCGAGGGGCCTTTTTCTCCTTTTATTTTATCGGGACGCCATGAGAAACAGGTGCGCTTTATTGGGCGCAAAACGATCCTTTTTAGACTTTTCTAATTTAATTGTTAGCCAATATTATCTCAATTGTTATTGGCCCGGATTAATGGCAGGGCAAAGATAAAAATCCTTACATTCACTGCCTGTTTGCCTTAATTTCAGTGGTGTGCCGTGCTTTAGCCGCCGGCCCGTAAAAAAATTAAGGCACCGGCTTATGTTTACTGATCAAAATCCATTTAATGAAAAAAGTATTATTAAATTTTCTGGCCCTAGGCCTGAGCGCAGGCGTTATAACGCTACAGGCGAATGCACAGTTCGTGACACATGTACAGGATCCGGTGGATTATGTGAACCCCCTGATGGGAACGGACTCAAAATTTGAACTTTCCAATGGGAATACCTATCCGGCGATTGGTATGCCCTGGGGTATGAATATGTGGACTCCTCAGACCGGTGAAATGGGCAGTGGGTGGCAATATACGTATGGTGCAGACAAAATCCGCGGTTTTAAACAAACCCATCAGCCCTCTCCATGGATGAATGACTATGGCCAGTTTGCTATCATGCCCACAACCGGTGGCCTGAAAGTAGACCAAAATGACAGGGCCAGCTGGTTTTCCCATAAGGCCGAAACGGTGAAACCCTATTATTATAAAGTCTTTCTGGCTGATGCCAATGTCACAACTGAGCTCACACCAACGGAGCGTACGGCGCAGTTCCAGATGACCTATCCAAAGGATGACAGCTCGGCTTTGGTAATTGATGCATTTGACAAAGGGTCCTATATTAAATTGATCCCCGAGCAGCGTAAGATTGTGGGTTATAGCTCCAGGTATTCCAGAGGAAAGCTAAAGAACTTTAAAAACTATTTTGTTATTTATCTGGATAAGCCATTTGATTTCAGTCAGATTTATAACGATAAAACCCTTACAGATAAAAAGTCGCTTCAGGCAGATCATGTCCTGGCTGTTATTGGCTTTAAAACAAAGCAGGGAGAACAGGTGCATGCCCGGATCGCTTCTTCTTTTATCAGCGAGGAGCAGGCGGAACTTAACCTGAAAAGAGAACAGGCCAACAAAGGCTTTGATCAGATGGTAACAGAAGGTCGCAGGATTTGGAATGAAAAGCTGGGCCGCATAAAAGCGGAAGGAGGTACTCTGGACCAGACCCGCACTTTCTATTCCTGCCTCTATCGCATGATGTTTTTTCCCAATAAACTCTATGAAATTAATGCCGCTGGCAAGCCGGAACATTGGAGTCCTTATACCGGAGAAATCAAACTGGGCTATATGTTCGGCGGCACCGGCTTTTGGGATACGTTCAGGGCTTTATATCCGTTTTTAAGCCTGGCCTTCCCGGATGTCAATAATTTAATGCAGCAGGGATTGATTAATGATTATAAGGAAGGCGGTTGGCTGCCCGAATGGTCCAGTCCGGGTTATTCCAACATCATGCTGGGACAGAACTCCGCATCTGTGGTCGCCGGTGCCTACCTGAAAGGAACCCGTGGCTATGATATTAATACTTTATACGAAGCCGTGGTGCATGGCGCTCATAGCAAGGGGCCGGAAGCTTCGGGCAGGGTCGGTTTTGAGGATTATGACAAATACGGATATGTGCCCAGTGACACCAAGGCCGGACACAGTGTTGCCCGTACCCTGGAATATGCCTATGATGATTACGCGATCTACCGGCTGGGTCGTGCGTTAGGTAAGCCTAAATCAGAAACGGACTTTTATAAGAAAAGAGCCCTTAATTACCGCCATGTATTTGATCCTTCCACGAATTTTATGCGGGGCAAAAATACAGACGGCTCATTTGTCGAAGATTTTGATCCTTATAGCTGGAGCCGCGATTTTATTGAAGGCAACAGCTGGCATTATACCTGGTCTGTCTTTCAGGATGTGCAGGGTTTGATCGACCTGATGGGTGGCAAAAAATTCTTTATACAGAAACTGGATTCTGTGTTTTCCGCACCGCCCATATTTGCGGCGCCAGGCCGTAAGGCCCGTGGCATGATCCATGAGATGCGGGAAATGCAGGTGATGAATATGGGCCAGTATGCCCACGGCAATCAACCTATCCAACACATGATTTACCTGTATAGTTATGCAGGTGTACCCTGGAAGGCACAGTATTGGGTAAGAGAGGCCATGGACAGGTTATATAAAGCCACGCCTGACGGTTACTGCGGTGATGAGGATAACGGCCAGACCTCCGCCTGGTATGTGTTTTCAGCGATGGGCTTTTATCCTGTTTGTCCGGCGTCTACACAGTATACCCTTGGGGCGCCGCTGTTTAAGAAAATGACGGTGCAATTGGAAAACGGTAAAACTTTTGTGATTAATGCACCGGATAACAGCAGCGAGAACCGCTACATTGAAAGTATGAAAGTGAATGGGAAAGCGTATAGTAAAAATTATATTAACCATAAAGACCTGCTAAACGGTGCCGTCATTGATATAAAAATGGGCGCAGTACCGAATAAAAACAGGGGTGTGCAAGCAAGCGACAGACCTTATTCTCTTTCTTTAGAGCAGTAAAGGTAGCATTGCAATAGAGTGGGTCTTTAATAAAAATCGGGCAATCGGCAGTCATTCAAAAGACTACTGCGGTTGCCCGTTTTTATATTTACAAGCCATAGAAGTTATGCGTATGGAGACGGGGGGATATTGGATAAAAGTGCGCCTCTGAATGTGATTGTACGATGGGTTAAAGGGTATCAGCCCTGTGTATCGGGAAATTAAAGGTAAATTTGGGAGACTAAATGATAAAGTAATGCAAAAAGGTAAAACTAATATTCAGATTATTGCCCCCACTGAAGGCCCGAGGCTGGGCGTTGCCGGCAACAATTACCGCATGATCGTAACGGGCGAGCAAACAGATGGAACTTACAGTTGTTTTGACATGCTGGTGCCGCCCGGTGGCGGTCCGGCCCCACATGCGCACGCTAAGATGCAGGAATTCTTTTATGTTGTGGAAGGTGAGGTAGTCTTTAAAACAGAAGCAGGAAAAAGCATTGTCGGCAAAGGCGGTTTTGTTCATATTCCTTATAATGGCGGTGTACATGCATTTAAAAATGAATCCACAGAAAATGCGAGGTTACTTTGTACAGTTATGCCGGCAGGGCTGGAAGCGGTATTTTTTGTTACAGGGTCACCGGTTGACGCGGGTCAGTTCTTGCCTGTTGCCCCTATGACAACCAGGCAACAACAGCAATTGAAACGGCTTGGTGAGCAAATGGGGCAAACGATATATCCTTCAGATTATTTAGACTGATTGATTTAATTGATTATCGAAAATGAAAAATTTGAAATCTATATCCTTTTCTGCGGCCCCATAAAAGCCATCGCGTTAATTAGCAGTTTTAGTGATCTGAGCAACTAAATAAAGCGACCAAGTATATCCAAAAGAATTTTTTGGGACGCAGATTAATCATATTGATCTAGCGAATATGCACGATGGCGTATTTATAAATATTAGACGAGCGTCCGGAAAATTTAAAGTCACTGAAGCTTTTAAATGGAAGATTTATAAAAAGTCCAGTAAGGGTGCCTATTTCTATTTTGACAATTTATTTTTTTGTCCTAAAAAACAGTCAGAATGGCTTCTTATTGGTAAATTTTTAATAAGAACGAATCGTCCATGGATGCAAATGGTTTTAGTTGTACAAAATCCCATTGCTTGAACACTGTTATTTTCAATTGGGACGGCTGTGCCATTGAAGGAGTAAGTAAAATTTACAGTGTCCAAAACTTCTGGGAGGCGCTATTGATTTGTCGGTCTGTCAGGTGTCTTTGGCTGCTGATCAGCACTTTGTATGTAAACTGCACACTGGCGTGTGGCCTTAGTGAAAAGTTTAGCGGTTCTTTATCAGGACTGAATGCTTTTCGGCCCAGCGGATTGGCGGCAAATAACCCATAGCCTCTTGCATGCCAGTAGGTGGGAAACGAAATATTACTAGGGTGGTCTATGATAACTACTGATAGATTCTCGCCGTGCAGCCTGCCATCCAATGCGACCCATTTTGCCCGGCTTCCCCATACTTCATCACCTTTTAAACCTGCACTGCTTCTGTAAAGGCCGGTTGCAACCGCCTGATTGGTTTGCTTATTGCCGGATATCTGGCCCATGCTGTCTATATACTTTTCCCATATCCCAGAAGGTTGCTCTAGTTCTGTCCGCATTCTGATCCCGATTAACCCGTCTTTGGTATCCTTAAAATCAACTTGTTTATCTAGCGCCGAAAGTTGTACAATCATTTCTATTGTCCGCATGTTTTTTTCCTGGGCAAAAATATATTTTGTCTGCTGTCTGAGTAACCTTTTTCCTGCTGCGTTTTCCCAAAAGGCGGTCACCTGAAGCGAAGCTCCATTTTTACTGGTGGTTATTTTATTAATGCTGTAATGACGGATCCTGCCATAATGATTTTTTTTATCCTGTGCTATCGCAGTTGAATTATTCCAGAAATCCAGCCCGTTTACACTTTCATAATTGAACCACAGACCAATATGATGAGGATGGTCTATATGGTCCAGCGGACGGGGTGCCAGTGGCCAGCCTCTTGTGATGGTATCACTCTTTGCTGTCATGATGGGATACAGCACAGGTTTCATCAGCGTATCTGAATAGAGATAAGATGTAAACAATTGGCCATCAATTTTGATGTCAATCTCTTTTTTGGTTTTATTGTCTGTGATTGTATAGCTGTGACGCTGCGCTTGCCCCTGAAAAGCGAAGATGATTAAACTGAAAAGACCCCCTACTTTCAATATTATTTTTACAACGCTTTGCATTTCTTAAGTTTAGCTGAAAGGAAATGGATTTAAAAATAGCAATAAATACTTGAATATTGAGATTTGACCCACCAGGATTTTAAACGGTAAATTTTAGTTTGTCGTCGGTTTTATTTAGGTAAAAATTACTTTAATTTTGGCTCATGAAAGCCCAAGAGTGGTTATCCCGTCGTTGTGCATTTGTTTGGTGAAAGAAAACTTTAGGAATACGCCGGGTGGGATCAATAAATATTTGCGGCTCTAGATTAAAATATTTAATTTTTAAAAACTACCAATCATGCACGTCGAATTCGCTCATTATTTCCCTGAAATCGCTAAAGCGCAGACGCGAAGCCTCAGCTTTTCACAAAATAATCCTTATGGCTTTCCGGGTGGGATTTACTTGTTGAAGGATTTATATTGTGTGGACAGGGGTTGTGACTGTAAATCAGTCTATATCTCGGTAGTGAATGAACAAGGGGAGTCTTTGGCAATGATTAATTACGGCTGGGCGCCTTTGAAGTTCTACATCAGATGGCTTCGTGGCGACGAACAAATGGCTAAGTTGTTTAAAGGTCCGTCGCTGGAAGGTGCCATGACAAGGCAAAGCGCTTATGCGCCTAAATTCCTTAAAATATTCAAGGATATTATTAAAAAAGATAAAGCTTATGAAAACAGGTTAAAAAGCCATTACGCGCTTGTTAAAGACATCATTGGTTAGTTAATGCTTTAGTCTATAATAACCGGGGTGTTTTTTTGTGTGGTTTTGTCAGGTTGTAATGACAATAGGATTAAATTTTAGCGAATTTCGTTTATAGGTAATGCAAAATGAATACGAAATTAATGACAAAATGTAACAAAAAACCATACAGAAATCCATATGTAAGCCTGACATGGCCCAGTATAAACCCGGTGATGAGTTGAGGCAATACAAAAATAGGATACACCAAAAGCAGTTTTGGGTAAAACGGTGAAAAATTATGCAGATGCACGAGCCCGAATAGCAAAGCTGCTGCGTAAAACAGCCGCTTTTGGTAATGAAGCGGCACAGTTAGCATGGAAGACAGTGGTTTTCTTTTTAAAAGCAAGACAGTGATTAAAATCACGGCTGCAGCACCCGGGAAAATATAAAAAAGTTGATGGCGGTGGATATAGCCGCCAAACATAAACAAGGCAAGCAGGCCAGCGGATATTATGAGGTTTCTTATTTTGTAGTCCTGCCAAAGTCTGAAAATCGTTTCTTCGATTAAAGGTCCTAAAAAAGGTACATATAGAAATTTGGTCAGCGGAGCCTTTGTTAAGGTGTTGATCCGGTTAGTAAGGGAGATATCCACATGCATTGTCCGGCTGATCCAATAATTTGTCAAAAGAACAACGGGCGCCGTTGCCAGTATCAGTAAAAGGCACCAGCCATAGGCTTTCAGTACCGCTAACAGTTTTTGTTTTACCGGAATATTCAGTCTGGTGGATGTGGGAAAGATTTCCATATCATTGTCGGGTAAGGCGCCTTATGGCCTTTTTGAGGTATGGGTTTGCATTTTATTTTTCCTGCCCCGCCTGGATGAGAAATATTGCAGGCCTTTTGTGTAAATTAAGTTGGTCAAATGTAGATTTCCACTGAGATAGTTTCCGGGTCCGGATGGACTCTTTGGCAGAGGTAATATCCACCGCGATACAAAGCCGGGTATCAGGATGGCAGCTGGAGAGAATATCTTCTACCAATTGCCTGTTGCGGTAAGGCGTCTCGATAAAAATCTGTGTGCAATTT
>Ga0164242_10007857_pt1 | contig 11628 bp, 14 predicted proteins | sample OricomgcompostMG_FD_108783 | JGI IMG/M metagenome (GOLD analysis project Ga0164242, IMG submission 108783) | Miracle-Growth compost microbial communities from Emeryville, California, USA - Original compost - Miracle growth compost (MG) ... | reverse complement strand
TGCGCTGACGGATCAGCGGTTCGTCTTCGACGATCAGAATGCGTCCTGCCACCGCACCTCCTTCCTAAGGATGATCCCCGTTCTCTTCGCGCGAAGAAAGGTGGGCCCGTCTGACACGTCAGAAAAGGCAGAGAGGGAAAGGGGTTTTCCCGGGAGGCAGAGGACAGCGACCCTCGCTGGAGGCGGGCGGGGGGCCCTCGCCAAGCCCGTCCAACACGCCAACCCGTCAGGTTGACGAAAGTCCGCCCCGAAGGCCCGAAAAATCAAAGCAATATCAATATGTTACGTCACGTTGGGCCCAAAGTATCGTCACCCACGACTGGTTGGCGTGTGGGAGCCCTCTGGGAGGGAGACCCGCTGCCCGTCCCCCACCGGGCGGTTCCCGGGGTGGAGTCAAAGGGCCTGTCCGGGACGACCGGGGCCCAGGGGTTGGGAGCAGCCGGCTTCCCTCGCGAGCCCGTCGGACGCGACGCGATCAGGGGGCGAAGTGCCGCGCGATCTCCTCTTCCAGGTGCTGATGGCCAAAGTCCCGCGGCAGCAGATGCGCGGCCTCTCGCTGCTCCACAAGTCGAACCGAGACCCGTGCCGAGAGCCGCTTCACCGCGCGATCGATGGCGCGCCGGTCAACCACGGCATCCCGCGTCCCCACCGCGACGAGCGTCGGCGCGCGGACCCTCTCGAGCGAACCCAGGGCGAGATCCTGCAAGGCCCAGAAGTCCCGCAGCCGCACCGAGGGAAACGCCGGGACCACGGGCGCCGCGCGCCGGGCCTCCGGATCGGCGAGGTCCACCGAGCTCTTCCCGATCCACGGCCTGACCTCCAGCAGCGGCAACCCCCGCAGCGCCCGCGACTTCAACACCGTGGCCAGCGGGTCCCTCAGCGCGAACGCCGGCGCGAGCAATGCCAACCGCCGCACCCGCTCCGGGAAGCGCGCGGCGAGGTCCATGGCCAGCAGCGCCCCCATCGAGAGCCCGGCGATGCAGACCTCCCCCTCCAGCCGCCCGAGCGCCTCCTCCGCCGCGCTCCGCCAATAATGAACGCCGCCTTCTGCGAGCATCGCCTCCGGGGTCCGCCCGTGTCCCGGAAGCCGGATCCCCTCGGCATGAAACCCACGCCCCGCCAAGGCCTCCCCCAAGGGCAAAAGCTCCCAGGGGGATCCGGTGAACCCGTGCAGGAGCAGGCACGCGGGGCCGTGGCCGAGCGAGAAGGGCGCCGTGAGCGCGGGATCGAACCCCGGAGCGGGAGGTCGCACCCGGATGAGGCTAGCAACCTACGCGCGCTCGGGGATATCAACTTCCCATGGCCGACCTCCCCAAGACCCCCGACGCGCCGCTTCAGATCGAGCTCGATGAAGAAGTGGCCAACGGCCAGTACGTCAACATGGCGCTCGTGAACCACACCGAGACCGAGTTCACCATCGACTTCATCTACGTCCAGCCGCAGATGCCCAAGGCCCGGGTCCGCTCGCGGATCATCACCAACCCCAAGCACATGAAGCGGCTCTGGCTGGCGATGCAGGACAACCTGGCCAAGTACGAGAAGAAGCACGGCCCGATCGAGATCATCGAGACCGAGAGCCCAATCCACTGATGCGGTAGGCTTGCCCTGTCATTGAATGCCTGCCTCCGACCGCACGTCGGGATCCCACCGTGAGACGCACAGCCCTCCCACTCGTCTTCCTCGTTCTCTTCCTCGGCCTGGGACGGTCGGCGTTCGCGGACTGCGCCTCGGAAGGGTTCGTCCTCTTCCCGGCGGCGGGCTCGGTGCTGCCGGTCAACGCCCGCCTGGTGCTCGAAGGCCTGGGCCCGGACGCGGCCAAGGTGGACCGCCTGGTCGGGCGATCGCTCGTGCTCCGCAGCGAAGACGACGCGGTGAGCGTGCGGGTGACGCGCGGGTGGCACAGCCTGCTCAACCGGACGGCGGTGGTGCTCAAGCCTTCGCGCGCGCTGCGGCCCAACCACGTCTACTTCCTGGACCCCCGCGCGCTGGGGGACAACCCCACCTGGGTGGGTGGGCCCCGCCACGGGAACCCCTCCTGGCGCACCGGCGATCAGGCGGACGACACCGCCCCGCGCTGGCAGCTCCGGCCGGAGATCTCCGAAGGGGAGGTGGCGGTCAAGGACGGCAAGGTGGTCCGGACGGTCACCGTGCACGCGACGGTGAAGGATCAGTCTCCGGTGTATCTGGTGCTCACCCTCAAGCCCAAGCGCGGCGGGACCGGCGCCCAGGTCTACTTCGCGCCCCTGGATGGGGAGCTTTCGGTGATCGGCCACGACGGCTGCACCGGCAGCTTCGCGCTGGAGGACAACGGCGTGTACCGCGCCACCGCGCAGGCCTTTGACGTCACCGGCGCCTCCACCCCGCCCTCCGACTTCGAGTTCCAGTCCCCGGGGCAAGGCGGCGGCGAGGGCGGATGAGCGAGGTCGAGGACATCCAGGCGCAGATGGTGGCGCTGGTGGAGCGCTGCCAGGACGACATCTGTCAGGCGCTGGAAACGGAAGACGGCCAGGTCCGCTTCCGGGAGGACCGCTGGGAGCGCCCGGGCGGCGGCGGCGGGAAGACCCGGGTCCTGGAGGACGGCGCGGTGTTCGAGAAGGCCGGGGTGAACACCTCGGCCGTGTTCGGAGAGCTGGACGAACAGTTCGCCCAGAAGCTCCAGGGGAACGGGCGGCGCTTCTTCGCGGCCGGGCTCTCGTTGGTGCTCCACCCCAAGAGCCCTTGGGTCCCCACCGTCCACGCGAACTTCCGCTTCATCGTCCAGGGGACCAAGGCCTGGTTCGGCGGCGGCGCGGACCTCACCCCCTATTACCTCTTCGAGGACGACGCGCGGCACTTCCACGGCGTGCTCAAGGCCGCCTGCGACCGGCACTCGCCGGACTTCTACCCACGCTTCAAGAAGACCTGCGACGCCTACTTCCGGCTCAAGCACCGCGACGAGGCCCGCGGGATTGGCGGCCTCTTCTTCGAGGACCTGGGGCTGGGGCTCCCGCGCGAGCTGGCCTTCGTGACCGACTGCGCGCAGCAGTTCCTCCCCGCCTATCTGCCCATCGTCCAGCGCCGCAAGGACCTGCCCTACGGCGAGGCCCAGCGCGCGTGGCAGGAGATCCGCCGGGGCCGCTACGTGGAGTTCAACCTGGTCTACGACCGGGGGACGCTCTTCGGCCTGGAGACGCAGGGCCGCACCGAGTCCATCCTGATGTCGCTCCCGCCCCGCGTCCGCTGGGTCTACGACCACCACCCGGCCCCGGGCACCCCGGAGGCCGAGCTTCTGGACGTGCTGGTCCACCCACGCGAGTGGGCCTAGCTCCGCGCTTCGAGCTCAGGGCGCGGGGAGCTCGCCGGGCTCGATGCGGGCAGAGGACGTGGCCGCGACGCGCGACGCTTCGCTCCCTCCGGTCGGCGCCGAGGCAGGCTCGACCGCGCGGCTGAGCTCCCGGATCGCCTCGGGCGTCGCCGGCCGCACCGGCGGGCGGTCCCCGCTGGGCACCGGCCGTCCCAGGTCCCGCTCGTACTCGGCGGCGGGGTCCGACATCACCCGGACCACCCGCGCCGGCACCCCGAACACCACCGTCCCCGCCGGAACGTCCCGGGTCACCACCGCGTTGGCCCCCACCACCGCGAAGTCCCCAATCGTCACCGGCCCCAAAATCCGCGCCCCCACGGCGATCCGCACGTAGTCCCCCACCGTGGCCGCGCCCTCCTTCCCGGCGCAGCCGCCCACGGAGACGTGCTGGGAGATGAGGCAGTGACGGCCCACCTTCGCCTCCGGGTGGAGGAACACCCCCATCCCGCCGTAGCCCAGCCAGGTCCCTTCCCCCAGCTGGACGCCGGAGGGGAGGTAGGCGCCGTGCAGCATCCGGGTGAGTTGGTGCAGGAGCGCGCTCGCCCAGGGGACGTGCCGCGCATCCAGGGCCCGGCTCCAGCGGTGCAACGTCAACGCGCTCAGTCCCATCGCTTGGCGCCTCCCCGCGCTCCTTTGGGCCCCACGCTTCTGGGCCCGTGATGGCGAAGCTTAAGGAGGCCCGGCGTTCCCAGGCAGCTGGCCCGCGGCCCAGGGCGAGTGCCGGTTCGTCTTCATCCGCGCTTTCGATCTACACTTCTCATCGGAGCCACCCCTGAAGGGGCCGTATGGGACACGGGAACGAGATCGGTCGCATCGGCCGCCGGGAGGCGCCGGTCGATCCGCGCGCCGACCACCCCGAGGGCCCCCGGGGTCCTTTGCCCACCGAGAACACCGGCGTCGTCCCGCCCAGCCAAGGTCCAGGCGCACCGGAGCACCCCGCCGGTCTCCCCGAGCTTCAGGATGGCTACATCCCGCAGCCGATGACCGACGTCTCCGCCCCGCTCAAAGGAGAAGGCGCGGCCCTGCCGAAGGGCGTGGCGGACATCCTCCCGGACCTCACCCGCATGTCGGAGCTGGGGCAGCTCCCACAGCGGTTCGCCTCGGACATGATGCTCCTGCGCGCGCAGCTGAGCGTGCCGGGCATCCCACGCCCGGAGCAGGCGGACCGGCTGTTTCAGTTCTTCGTCGCCTACGCCCAGCGCTTCGTGGAGATGGCCACCGCGGTGGAGGCGGACGCCGGCGCGATGAACCAGGGCGATCCGGACGCGCACCCGCAGGACGGCGGCGCCAAGGCCAAGGGTCAGGCCCCCCGGCTCAGCGGCGAGGTGGAGCTCTCCTCGCTCTGGGGCGAGACCGTCTCCGAGGTGGAGCTGCCGGCCCAGGCGCCCCGCGCCTACACCCCGGAAGAGAAGGCCACCGAGGTCCAGCGCTTCACCCAGGCCCTGCGCGAGGCCGGCTTCTCCGAGCTGCGCGACGCCAACACCGGCCGCGATGGCACCCGCGCCGCCGCCTCGCTGCTCCTGGCGAAGAGCCCGGAGGCGGTGGAGCGCCAGGCCCAGCAGATCCTGCTCCGCCCGGCGCCGGACGCGCCCCAGCAGGCCCCCGCCCGGATGCCCGACGCCGCCCGCCTCCCTGCCGAGCAGGCCCGCAGCGTGGCTCGGCCGATGGATTCGGCCCGTCCGCCAGACGCCGCGCGTCCGCTCTCCGTCGAAGGCCGGCCGGAGCTGCGGCTGGCGGACGGCGGGGGGATGCGGGTCCAGCCCTTCGCCCTCCCGGTGGCGCAGGTGGCCTCCCCGGTGGACCCCCGCGCCGACGCGTTGGACGAGCCGCTCCTGGATCGGCGGGCGACCACCAACGGCCGCCTGGGCCCAAAGATGTTCTGGAACGTGCTCCACACCTTCCGCGGCCACGGCGATGAATCGGCGGTGTTCCAGGACAAGTGGGACAAGCTGACCTTCGGCGCGATCCTCCTCCTGGTCCTGGTCACGCTGATCGTGGTCGTGCTCGTCCTTCTTTAGGGCGCGGCGCCGCTTTACGTTCCCGGGCCGGCTGGTAAGGTCTCGCCGACCGATGGCCACCGAAGACCTCACCCTCGTCGAGAGGGTCAAGAGCGGCGATCAGCGTGCCTTCCGCGTCCTCGTCGAGCGCTACCAGAAGAAGATCTACGCGGTCGCGCTCGGGATGGTGAAGGACAAGGAAGAGGCGATGGACATCGCCCAGGAAGCCTTCGTCAAGGTCTACAAGTACATCGACCACTTCAAGGGCGACTCCAGCTTCTACACCTGGGTCTACCGGATCACCTCCAACCTCTGCATCGACGCCATCCGCAAGCGCGGGGCCATGCGCGGGGATCCGGTCGAGTTCGACGAGTCCATCGCCCAGGACATCTCGGAGGCGAACCTGGGCGCGCTCGGCTCCCGCCTGGGCACCAACCCCCAGAAGAGCGCGCTCCGCCGCGAGCTGGCCGAAAAGATCCAGGAGGCCCTCCAACAGGTCCCTGAGAAACACCGCGAAATCCTGCTCTTGCGCGAGGTGGAGGGAATGTCCTACGAGGACCTCAGCCGGACGCTGAACATCCCCAAGGGAACGGTGATGTCCCGCCTCTTCCACGCCCGGACCAAGGTGCAGAAAATCCTCAGTGAGTATCTGGAGTTGGACGAAGCCAAGAGCGGAATTGGGAACGAGTAAAGGGTGGCGAATATCCCCGGGGCCCCTTCGTCGGACCTGGGTGAAGCCGCACAAAAGGTTAAAGCCATGTCGCCCTCGACCGACTGCCAGAAGCACCTGTTCCAGCTCTCGCCCTTCATTGACGGGGAGCTGAGCGCCTCGGAGCGCCAGACGGTCGAACGCCACCTCGCCAGCTGCCCAGGGTGCGCGGGCCGGGTGGCGGACCTGCGGGCGACCTCCGGGCTGACCCGGGTGGGGCTGGAGATGCTGGCGGAGGAGGCGGACTTCTCTGACTTCGCCGCCAAGGTGATGGCCCGGGTGACCCCGGAGAAGGCGCCCCTGTGGGAGCGGCTGGGGATCGCCGTGTCGGAGCTGTTCACCTACCAGCGCTGGCAGCTGGCCACCGGGCTGGCGGTGGCGCTTTTGGCGGTGCTGGCGGCGGCGGGCTGGATGCTCAAGCCGGCCACCCCCGCGGGCTACGGGTCCGCGCAGATGGCCGAGCTGACGGTGGACACCGACCAGGGCGCGCAAGTGGCCCCGGTGGTGATGAAGACCCAGCAGGGCGATGCGATCATCTGGCTGGTCCAGCACCCCACCCCCCTGGCGCACCCGGACTCCGGGGCGCCGGTCCCGGGCGCCACGCCGGTGACGCCGCCCACCACCACGCCCACCGGAGGAGAGCTGTGATGCGTGAAGCCGTCGTTCGCACGGGCCTGTTGACGGCCTTCTTGCTGGCCACCGTCGCCTTCGCGGCGCCCCCCGCCGCGGCCACCCAGGTGACGGTGAAGGTGGACGTGGTGGACGCCTCGAACCAGGGCACCGACGTCCAGCCGCCCTCGCTGGCGGCGATGAAGGCCACCTTCACCCAGAGCGGGTTCGACTATCACTCGTTCCGCCAGCTCTCCTCGGAGAAGGTGACGCTCGCGCCCAACGCGCCGCGCACCCTGCGGCTCCCCAACGGGCGCACCGCCACCCTCAAGCTCCTGTCGCTGAAGGACAACGTGGCCAAGATCCAGGTCAGCGTGCCGCCCTTGGAGACCACCTATTCGCTCGGGCGTCAGGGCTCGGTATTCATGCAGGCCGGGCCGCACAACGGCGGGATGCTGGTGTTGGTCCTCTCGCCGGCGGGGCGCTAGCGCTCCCGGGGCGCTGGCGGTTGGCTTAAGTCATGGGGACCACGCTCGCGCTGACCCTCGCGCTGTTGGCCACGGTGCCCTCGCGCTTCGGACCGGAGCCGGACGGGAAGGGCCACGTGGTCGCCGCGCTGGAGCTGTCCGCGCTCAGCTTCCCCTCCGGCACCACCGGCGGCGGCCAGGACTTCTTCGCCGAGCTCTCCCCGCTGTTGACCTTCACCGGCGGGGACGACTTCTCCTTCTCGCTGGGCGCGCCGCTCCGCCTGCGGCTGTTCGACGCCGCGCCGGACCAGAAGGCGACCGACTACGGACAGCTGTTGCGCCGCGAGGACTGGGACACCCGCTCCGACTACGGACAGCTGCTCCAGTCGCTGCGGATCAACCACCCGGACAGCACGCTCTACCTCCAGGCGGGCGCGTTGGAGGACGTCTCCCTGGGGCGCGGTCACCTGGTGTCCCACTACGACAACCGGCTCAACCCCAACTACCACCCGCTGGGCACCTTGCTCGTCGCCAACGGGAAGACGGTCCGGCTGGAGGCCCTGGCCAGCGACGTCCTGGCGGCGCGGCTCTTCGCGGCGGACGTGCGGCTGGATCTGGGCCGGCTGATTGGCGGGGCGGAGACGACCGCCGGAGACCGCTACTTCCTCTCGGTGAGCGCGGTGCAGGACTTCGCCCAGATGGAGCTGAAGACGGACACCCTCACCGCGATGGAGCTGGAGGCGGAAGCCCGGGTCTACGACCAGGACCAGCAGCAGGTGGCGCTGTATCTGGGCGCGGGCACCCGCTTCCAGGGCGAGAACCCGCCTCTGGGGGGCGTGTTCGGGGTGGTCGCCGAGGGCCGGCTGCCGCAGGTCAAGTTCAGCGGCAAGGTGGAGGCGCGCCACCAGGGGGAGGGCTTCCGCCAGGGGATCGTGGGGCCCAGCTATGAGGTCGCGCGCTTCTCGGACACCGGCCTGCACAACCTGGGGATCGCCGAGGCGCAGCTGCCCCAGGGGTTCTCCTTCTATCTGGAGGGCGCACTGGACGTGCTCCGGGACGACAACGGGGTGGCCTGGCTCACCGCGCGGGCGGACGGCGAGCACTTCGACTTCGGGCGGACGGATCTGGACGGGGCGCTCACCTTCCGGAGCGCGGACCAGCAGGCGGCGGGGACGTTCCGGGTGTCGATGATTGGCCTGGGCGAGGACACCCGCTACCACCTGGAGGGAGAGCTCCGGTACCGGCTGGTGACCTCGCTCTACGCCGTGGCCACCGGTGGGACGCTCTTCTTCCCGCAGGCAGACGCAAGCCTGGCCCGCGGCGCGTTCGCGTCTCTGGGCATCGGCGCGGACTTCATGAACTAGCGCCCGACATCCAAGCTAATCGCGCCCAGCGCGGTGAACAACAGCGCGCCCCGGAAGCGCCGTACGTCGGCGAGGGTTCCTGAACTAGGCTCCCTGAGCATCCGGGGGTGGTTCATGGAGGCGGTGTCGAAGGTGAGCAACATCACGGCAGGCAGCGACACGGTGCGCGGCGGTGCGACGGCTCAGCTGGACGCGGTGGCGGGCCGGGTTCGCGACGCCGCGCGGCCCTTCGCCCGGCTGTCGGTGGACGAGCGGCTGACCCTGCTCCGCCAGCTCCGGGTGGACTTCCACCGCATCTCGGAGGCGAGCGTCCTGGCGGCCTGCCGCGCGAAGGGGATCGATCCCAACTCCCCACTGGTGGGCGAGGAGTGGCTCCAGGGCCCGCTCATCACCCTTCGCTACCTGCGCCTGTTGCAGCAGAGCCTGGAGGAGATCCGCAGCCGGGGGACGCCGCGGATCGAGCGCACCTGGATTGACTCGCTGACGGATGGGCGCCTGTCGATCAAGGGCTACCCGCTCTCCCTGATGGACGGGATGCTCCTGCCGCGCACGGTGGGGCACGTGCACCTGCGCGAAGGCATCACCCGCGACAACCTCAAGGCGCACCAGGCGTCGTTCTACCGCGCGCCGCACGAAGGCCGGGTCTGCCTGGTGCTGGGCGGCGGCAACGTGAACGCCATCCCGACCACGGACGTCCTCCACAAGCTCTTCATCGAAGGGACGGTCTGCGTCCTCAAGATGAACCCGGTGAACGCGTATCTGGGCCCGCTGATCGAGCAGGGCTTCGCGGCGCTGGTGGAGAAGGGCTTCCTCCAGGTCACCTACGGCGGCGCGGAGGAGGGCGCGCATCTGGTCAACCATCCGGCGGTGGACGAGATCCACATCACCGGCTCGGACAAGACCTACGACGCGATGGTGTGGGGGCCGTCTGGCCCGGAGCGGGAGGCGCGCAAGGCCAAGGGCGAAAGGTTGCTTCACAAACCAGTCAGCTCGGAGCTGGGGAACATCAGCCCGGTCCTGTGGGTGCCGGGGCCGTACTCGGCGCGGCAGCTGGCGGCGCAGGCGCGGAGCCTGGCCGGGATGGTGATCAACAACGCGTCCTTCAACTGCAACTCGGCCAAGCTGTTGGTGACGGCGAAGGGCTGGGGGCTGCGCGACCGGGTGCTGGATTCGGTGGGCGCGCTGCTCGCGCGATCGCCTGTGCGCAAGGCCTACTACCCGGGCGCGGAGGAGCGCTGGAAGGCCTTCACCGAAGGCCGGGCGGGCGTGCGGACGTTCGGCACCGCCCAGCCAGGCGAGCTGCCCTGGGCGCTGCTCCCCGGCGTGGACGCCAGCCGCGAGGACGACCGCGTCTTCCATCAAGAGCCCTGGTGCGCGCTGCTCTCCGAGACCTCGGTGTGGAGCGACGATCCGGTGCGCTTTTTGGACGAGGCGGTCCGCTTCGTGAACGAGAAGGTGTGGGGCACCCTGTGCGCCACCATCGTCGTCCACCCGGCGACGCTGAAGGATCCAGCGGCAGCGGCGGCCTTGGATCGAGCGGTCCGCGCGCTGCGCTACGGGACGGTGGCGATCAACCTCTGGCCGGCGACGGTGTTCGCGCTGGGCACCTTGCCGTGGGGCGGGCACCCGTCGAGCACCCCGGCCAACATCCAGAGCGGGACCGGCTTCGTCCACAACAGCCTGATGCTGGAGGGGATCGAGAAGGCGGTCATCCGCGGGCCGCTCGCACCCTGGCCGGCGATGCCGTGGGAGGCCGGGCACAAGGCGCCGCAGGTCCTCGCCCGGCGGCTGGCGGAGTTCGAATACGACCCCAGCCTGGCCAAGGTGGCCGGCGTGGGGCTGGCGGCGATGCAGGGATAGAGGCTCCCGGCGTGAGCCCGCTCAGCGCGGCCGGTTGCGCCGCGCTTCGGCGATCGCGCGGAGCTCGGCTACCGCGATCCGGTCCTTCGGACGACCGAGCGCGGCCTTGACCTCGATCAGCGCCTCGAGCGAGAGGACGCGCTCCGCCGTGGAGGACCGCGGCCGTGCCGCCGACCACCGTGAACTCGACGCCCGCGCCCGTGAGGCGCTCGAGCAGCCGGAGGAAGTCATTCGCCGGCATCACGACCCTCCCGCAGGAGCGCGTGGAAGTCCGCCGCCTGCTGGAGCCGCAGGAGGCGCTCCAGCGGCGTCAAGGCCAGGTTCTCCAGCAGCAGCGTGACGTCGATCCCGAATGCGATCGCCCGGTCCCACTCCGGGCCGTAGGACGCCAGGTACTCACGGGCCCAGTCGCCGGAGAAGGCATCCATCCCCACGGTCGTGCGGTCGGACATCGCCTCCGGAGTATCGGATGCGCAGCTTGCTCCAACAACCTCAGGAGGAGACGAGATGATCCAGGACAAGAAGGTGGCCTGCCTGCTGGCCAGCGGCTACGAGGACTCCGAATTCCGCATCCCCTACGACCGCCTGCTCCAGGCCGGGTACTCGGTGGACGTGATCGGCGCGGAGGCCGGGAAGAAGCTCGAAGGCTACAAGGGCAAGGACTCCATCCGGGTCACCCATGTGATCGACGAGGTGCGGCCGGAGGACTACGCGGCCCTGCTCATCCCGGGGGGCCACTCGCCGGATCAGCTTCGGGCGGACGAGCGCTTCGTGAAGTTCGTGAAGGACTTCGATGCCCTGGGGCGCCCGCTGGCCGCGGTGTGCCACGGGCCGCAGCTCTTGATGGCGGCGCACCTGGTGAAGGGGCGCACGCTCACCGCCTGGGAGACGGTGCGCGGAGACCTGGAGCAGATCCCCGGCGTCCACGTGAAGGACGAAGCGGTGGTCCGCGACGGCAACTGGATCACCTCGCGCAAGCCCGCGGACCTCGCGCCGTTCAGTGAAGCGTTGGTCCAGGCGCTCGAGGCCCAGCACGCCGAGACCCGCATCTAGCGCGTCGTCCGAGCCCCTACGGCCGGTTGAACACGGCCGTGCGGGAGAAGCCGGGCGGCTGGGTCCAGAAGAGCGCGTCGGAGACGCCGACCACCGGCTCCTGCGTCCCGGGAGAGAGCTGCTGGAGGTAGAGGTTCTGGCTCCCGAAGGCGGGCACCAGGGTGAGGCCGTAAAGCCCGCTCTCCACCCAGGCTGCGCCGCCCTGGTGGGTGGCGGCGAGCCCGTC
>Ga0164242_10007856_pt1 | contig 11629 bp, 11 predicted proteins | sample OricomgcompostMG_FD_108783 | JGI IMG/M metagenome (GOLD analysis project Ga0164242, IMG submission 108783) | Miracle-Growth compost microbial communities from Emeryville, California, USA - Original compost - Miracle growth compost (MG) ... | reverse complement strand
TGATGCGGCAATGCCCGCAGCTGGGCGAGGCTCAGTTCGACGGGGTTGGCGACGAGGCCGTTGACACGCAGCCGGTAATCAGCGAACCCGCCGTCCTTCAGCGCCGTGTAGGCGACTGAGTCCGGATAGCGGCCGTTGTGCCAGAAGTAGGGCGAGATGTCGTTCTCGGTGTACTGGCCGGGCTTGGCGTCGAGGTGCTCGAACAGGCGCTGCGCCGGGCCGATCAGGGCGAACCCGGCGCGCTGCACGACCCGGGGGTGCCGCAGGGTGAGCGGCGTCGCGGCGACCCAGCCGACGACGACGATCACCATCGACGCCGCGAACACGCCGAAGCCGGCCCAGCTGGCGTCTGCCCGGTCGGCGTAGATGTGATTGAGGTTGTGCAGCAGGCCTGTGGTGAACACCAGCGCGACGTGCAGCACGATGAAGACCAGGAACCAGACCAGCACCAGGAAGTGCAGCGAGCGGGCCGTCTGGATGCTCAGCACGGAGCTGATGCGCCGGAACCGGGTCGACAGCGCCGGGGACATGCCCAGCCCGGTGATGAACGCCAACGGTGCGGCGATGAACACGGTGAAGAAGTACGCCAGCAACTGCAGACTGTTGTAGGCGCCGTTTGTCGACTCGGTCGGCCAGGTCAACGACAGGTACTGGATCAGCGTCGAGACGGCGTTGGGGAACACCGACCAGCTGGTCGGCACGATCCGTCGCCACTGCCCGGTGGTGAACACGAGGACGTAGAACACGATCCCGTTGAGCAGCCACAACGTGTCGACGCCCAGATGCCACCATCGAGCGAGCCCGATCGAGTGCCGAAGACCGGGTAGCCCGACCTGGCCGGGGAGGCTGATCGAGTCCTGCTTGGCGGTCCACAGCGGATCGGACGGTACCGGTTTCTGGATGCGGAACCAGTCCCGGCCGGGTGTGCTGTGCCGCGTCCAGTAGAGCCGCGGGTGGTCGGTGAGGATCTGCAGGCCCGATCGGATGATGAAGATCAGCAGGAACAGGTTGAAGAAGTGCTGCACCCCTACCCAGATCGGCAACGCGGCGGTGTGCGCGGGCGCTGAGGACGCGACTGTTCCCGGGTGCTCGGCGATGAACCGCTGGACCGAGCCGAGTCCGCGCAGCCCTTTCGCGGTTGCGACCGCGACGATCAGCAGTACGAACCCGATGGGCAGCAGCCACATCAGGTTGAACCACCGTGATCGGCCGACCCGGAGCCGCGGGGCGATGCCGTGAGAAGCCCTGTGTCAAGCTGCCGCCTGTTGATCTTGGAGAAGGCGTTGCAGGGCGTGGTGGTGGTCGGGGTTGTAGGAGACGCCGTCGTGCCAGCAGTGCCAGATGACGTAGAGCCAGGCTCGGGCGAGGATTCGTGCGGCGTGGGGGTGGTCGTGGCCGCGGGCTCGGGCGCGGTTGTAGAGGTTGGCGGCCCAGGGGTGTGCGTGGCGGGAGTCGGCGGCGAAGTCGATGACGGCGTCGCGCAGTTGTTTGTCGCAGGACCAGCGGAAGGTGACGGTGCGCAGTTTGCCGGATTGGCGGGTCGAGGGTGCGGTGCCGGCGAGGCAGATCAGGGCGTCGGGGGTGGGGAAGCGGGCGCGGCAGTCGCCGATCTCGGCGAGCAGTCGAGCGGCGCGCACGCGGCCGGCGCGGGGCAGGCTGGTGAAGATGTGGGCGTCGGCGTGCGCGTCGAGCTGGGTGTCGATCTGGGCCTCGAGAGCGGTGATCTGTTCGAGCAGGCCGCGCAGCACCGCGACGAGGGCGTGGGTGATGTGGGCGTGGGCGGTGGCCTGGGTGCCGGTGGCTCCGCGGGGTGCGCCGGCCAGGCGGGCGTGCAGGACGGCGGGGTCGGTCCGGCCGCTGTAGCCCACCGAGTCCAGCCAGCTGGCCAGGCGTTTGGGCGAGAGCCAGTCGACGCGGTCTTGGGTGTCGAAGCGGGTCAGGAAGGCCAGGCTGATCGCGCTGTCGATTGCGGCGAACAACCCCACCGCGGCGGGCAGGGCGTTGCGCAGATGCGCGCGCAGCTGGTTGGCGAGCGCGACGCGGTGGGCGACGAGGTCCTTGCGGGCCCGCACGGTGCGCCGCAGGGTGATCGTGGCTGGGCTGTCCGGTGTCAGCGGCCGCAGCCGGGCCCGGTCGGTGCGCAGCGTGTCGGCCAGGACGTAGGCGTCGAAACGGTCGTCCTTGTTCCCGGCCGAGCCGTAGCGGCCACGCAGGTTCTTCACCTGGTTCGGGCTGATCACCACCACGGTGATGCCGGCCGCGAGCAGCGCGTCGACGACCGGTCCGTCCGGGCGTTCGATCGCGACCTCACGGCACCCCGCGTCGAGGAACACGCGTACGAGTTCGGCCAGGCCGGCCGCGCTGTGCTCGACACTGTGCCGGGCTTGTTCACGGCCGCGCGCGTCGACGACCGACGCGGCGTGATCATCACGCGCCCAGTCCAGACCGCCGGTCACGCTGTTGGGCGGCTCGTCGGGCAGTGCGGTGATCGGGGTGGTGCTGGCAGACTTCACGTCAGCCTCCTCGCTGCTAGTCCCAGTGGGGAGGCGCCCTCTTGTGCTGATGGTTCCGGGACGCGGCTGCCGCTTCGCTCACTGATCGGCGCTCGGGGGCGCTCAGCCCTGTCGACGGTCTGCGCGTCCCGGGTGACCGTCGGATCTCGCAGATCTCACGGTGGACATCGACCGTGTCAAGCGAGCCGGGCGATGACCCGACAGCACCTCGGGCGCATCAGCGATCACACGATCACTGACACAGGGATGGTGCACCAGTGAGCCACCGGCACCGATCCCGCCCACACGCTCGGGTCGACGACGTCCTCACCCACCGAGAGCTGACTGCGGTAGCTGGTCCGCACGGTCGGCTGCTCGGTCACGTCGTCGGATGAGGGATCACGCGTCGCGCTCATGCCACGTTTCCTTTGAGCCGGGCCGCACATCAGGCGGGCAGACGGGTCTACATGCGCGACGACGTTCCTGTGAGCGGTGAGCCTCGTGCCCACGAGATGGCTGCCTCGGGGCAGCGATCGCGATCCCACACCGGCTGGGTCCCAGCACGACCAACAACACTCCGTCGGCACATCCCTTGTCAAGCCGTGCCGAAACGCTCAGCACAGCAGCAGGAGGGCGTATCGTCGATGATGGTTGATTCAGCAGCCAGCCTGGAATCACGCCGGAGCGAGTCTTCGGGTGAAGAGCATTCCGCTCGGAACCAGACGCCGTAGCAACACCCTTCCGTGGCCCGCGTCGCCGATCGGCACCGCGAGCGTCCTGCCGCCATTCGCGCGCCCGGACCGGGTATCGCCTGGTCCGCCTCACGATCCAGGTTATGGAGCACCAGCCGTGAAAGTTCTCGTCGTCGTCCTCGTCGTCGTTCTTGTCGTATTGCTGCTGGGGTTTGCGCTGTCCGCGCGGATCGTCAAGCAGTACGAGGACGGCGTGCTGTTCCGGCTCGGCCGCGTCATCGGCGAGCGCAAGCCCGGTTTCCGGCTCATCGTCCCGATCGTCGACGTGATGCACCGGGTGTCGCTTCGCATCGTCACGATGCCGATCCAGTCCCAGGGCATCATCACCCGCGACAACGTCAGCGTCGATGTCTCGGCGGTGGCGTACTTCAAGGTCGTCGACGCGGTGAAGTCCGTCGTCGCCATCGAGAACGTCTACTCCGCCATCGACCAGATCGCCCAGACGACGCTGCGGAAAGTCGTCGGTCAGCACACGCTGGATCAAACCCTGTCCGAGACCGACAAGATCAATCTCGACATCCGCGCGATCCTCGATGTCACGACCGTCGACTGGGGTATCGAGGTCACCCTGGTCGAGCTGAAGGACATCCAGCTTCCGGACAGCATGAAGCGGGCGATGGCACGGCAGGCCGAGGCCGAGCGGGAGAAGCGCGCCAAGATCATCAATGCTGAGGGTGAGTCCCTGGCAGCGGCTGCGCTGGGCGATGCGTCGGACACGATGATGGCCCACCCGTTGGCATTACAGCTGCGCAACCTGCAGAGCCTCGTCGAGATCGGCGTGGACAAGAACACCACCGTCGTCTTCCCCGCACCGCTGATGACCACCATCGCCGAACTCGGCTCGTTCCTCGCTCGCGAACAGGCTGCCGCCGGAGGAGCCACGCCGCCGACGACCCCACTGGCAGCGGTGCCGGCGACCAACGGTGCGGTCTCCCGATGACTACCGCTGCGCGGCCCACGAGGCCGCTCCGCCCAGCGCTCAACCTGGAGTACCCGATGTCGCTGGGCGTCTACGACGACTACGCCCTGGCCCAACAGGCCGTCGACTACTTGGCCGATCAGGGGTTTCCGGTCCAGAACGTGGCCATCGTCGGCACCGAGTTGAAGTCGGTCGAACGAGTCACCGGCAGGCTCACCCACGGCAAGGTGGCGCTGGCCGGCGCTATCTCCGGGCTCTGGATGGGGTTGTTCGTCGGTATCGCGTTCGCCCTGTTCAGCAAGCAGAACCAAGTCGGCTTCCTGATCACCACGCCGATCCTGGGTGCGGTGTTCGGCCTCGTCTGGAGCCAGATCGGCTTCCGGGCCGCTACCCGCGGCGGCACCCGCGACTTCGCCTCCGTGAGCCAGGTTGTCGCGACGAAGTACGAGGTGCTCGTCGAGCATCACTTCGTCGAGGATGCGCGCCAGCTGGTCGCTGCGATGCCTCGGAGGTAGCGACCGACCAGCCTTCGGCCCCGTGCGGCGCTACGCCACGGCACGCCGCAGCTCAGCTCGATTCGCACGTTCGCCGCACGAATGAAGGAACCCATGACTCGCAAAACTCTCGATCGTCTGATCAGCTGGGTCGGGCTCACCCTGACGGCCGTGCTCATCGTCGCCGGCTCGCTGCTGACCTGGGGACACAACTTCATCACCCACGAAGTGAAGACCCAGCTCGCCGCCCAACAGATCTTCTTCCCGGCCAAGGGCAGCCCGGCCATCGCCGGCGCCGACTTCGCGCCGATGCGCAAGTACGCCGGCCAGCAGCTCACCACCGGCGCCCAGGCCGAAACCTACGCCGACCACTTCATCGCCGTACATCTCCGGGAGATCGGTGGCGGCAAGACCTATGCGCAGCTCAGCACCGAAGCTCAGGCCGACCCCACCAACGCCAAACTCGCGGCAACGGTGGAGACGGTCTTCAAGGGCGAGACGCTGCGCGGACTGCTCCTCAACGCCTACGCCTTCGGCACCATGGGCACCATCGCCGGCATTGCGGCGATCGGGGCCTTCCTCGGCGCAGCGCTCATGCTCGTGCTGTCCGGGTTCGGGCTGTGGCACAGCCGGCGTGACCCCGATGCCCGTGCCCGCTCGAGCGAGTCTCCCGCGGTCGGGCCGATCCCTGCCGGCGCACACTGATGCCGCTCATCGCCGGCATGGCGGTGGATCGCGCCACCGCCGAGGGCGTCGTGGCACTGGCGAGCCGCGCGCCCTCACTGCACAACACCCAGCCGTGGCACTGGAACGTGCGCGACGGTGCGCTCACCCTGCGTGCCGATCGTTCTCGCCAACTACGGGTCGCAGACCCTGACGGGCACTCCCTTCATGTCAGCTGCGGCGCAGCCGCCGAGTTGACCGAGCTGGCCCTCGCCGCCCAGGGATGGATCGTCGACGCGTCGCTGCTGCCTGACTCCTCGGATCCGGATCTGCTGGCCCGCTTTCACCTGACGTCTCACGGGACGCCGAATCAGGAGGCGGCACAGCGCATGGCGGCCGCGGGCCGGCGGCGCAGCGAACGCCGAGTGTTCGGCCCCCGACCGGTGTCGCCGGCGGGGATCGAGCGGCTGCGCGACGCGGCACAGGCGCCGGCGGTATTCGCGCACTTCCCGTCGCGGGCCGACGAGAACCTCGAGCTGGCGGTCGCGATCTCCCGGGCTGACCGCTCCGAACGAGACGACCCGGCCTACGTGACGGAAATGGCGCAGTGGGTCCGGCGCGATCCCGACCGTCCCGACGGTGTGCCGACATCGGTCATCCCCGCGGTGCCTGATGACCGACCCCGCCACACCGACATCCCGCTGCGGGACTTCGAGGTCGGCATCCCCGGGACCCAACTCATCAGCACCGGCACCGACGAGCGCCCACTCATCGGCGTGATCTTCACCGAAGGCGACAGCCCGCTGGAGCGACTGCGTGCCGGAGGATCGATGATGCGGCTGATGATCCAGGCCGAGCTCGACGGCATCGCGACCTGTGCGCTGAGCCAAGCGGTCGATCTGCTGTTCTTCCGGAGCTAGTTGCGAACCGTGATGTCATGGACCGGATACCCCCAGATGATGGTGCGGCTCGGTCAGAAACCGGACTCGGCCGCGGCACCGCTCACCGCTCGCCGCCCGGTGGGTGACGTTCTGACGGTCGACCCCGATACTCGAGGTGGTCATCGACCGTGACAGTCGGCACGACTGTCCGCGGCGACGGTCCGCCGCGGAGGCCTCCGGGATCCGTCTCGTTTCGCTTCGGGCCGACTAGCGGGACGCTTCGGATCGGACCAGCGGGCCCAGCATCTCGCTGAACGCCGTCTTGACCTCGCTGGGGGGCAGGCCGTGGTCCTGGCGGAGGATGCGCCACGTCGTTGCGTCGAGAGCGGCGATCACCTGGGCCATGCGTCGTTCGTGTGCGTGCTTGCCGCCGGTCAGGCGGCCGTCGAACGCCGCGCGGAGCCACTCGACGTGCTGCTGACGAGCGTGGGCGGCGCGCCCCGGCAGACCCTCGACGAGGGGTGCTTCGGAGTAGAGCTTGAGGATGAGCAGGCCGTAGCTCTCGTAGTAGGCGACGAGGTAGTCCACGATCTCGCCACTGGGAGCGTCGGTGAGGGCGGGTCGGGTGCGGACGAGGTCGTCGAGTTCGCGGTCGACGAGGGCGCAGACGGCGCCGGCCTTGCTCCGGAATCGCCGCACGACGGTCGGCACGGTGACGCCGGCCTGCTCTGCGATCGCGTCGAGCCGGACCTGGTCGTACGGCAGGCGCGACCAGAGGCCGAGCGTGGCATCGAGGATGCGCTCGGCGGTGCGCGCTGCGGAGTCCGCGCGCGCGGTCATTCGGTATGGTCTACTATTCATGATAGTTTGACTTACATGAAATGGATCTCCTCATGAATCCTGCCTCACCCGTCTCCGTACACCCCCGGCGGATCGCCACACGGCTCGGCGAACTGCATGTCCGCATCGCCGGCGAGGGCCCGGCGACCGTGCTCTGGCCGTCGATGTTCGTCGACGGCGCTACCTGGGATCGGATGCTTCCCCTCCTTCCCGGGCGCTGCCTGATCGTCGTCGACGGCCCGGGCCTGGGGCGCAGCGACCCGCTGACGCGCACCTCGACGATCGCCGAGGCCGCGGATGCGGCCACCGATCTCCTGGCCGGGTTGGTCGCGCACGGCGTGATCCCCGACGGGCCGGTGGACTGGGTCGGCAACGCCTTCGGCGGCCATGTTGGTTACGAGCTCGCTGTCCGACCCGGCGTGCTGCGCAGTTTTGTCGCCGTGAGCGCACCGGTCGAGCCGATCCCGGCCGAGCTGCGCAGGAAGATCCGCGTCCTGCACCCCCTGCTGCGCACGTTCGGCCCGGTAGGCCCCGTGCGCGACGCGATCTTGTCGGCGCTGCTCACCGACGCCTCCGCCGCGACGCCTCTGATCCGGACGGTCGTCGAACAGAGCCTGCGCCGGCCCGCGAAGGCCAGCCTGAGCGCGGCCCTGAGATCGTTCGTCCTGAACCGGCTCGACGTCAGCAGTCACCTTGCGCGTATCGGTATACCCGCCCTGTTCGTCGCGGGAAGCGACCGCGGCGACTGGACCCCGGAACAGGCTGACTATGCGGCCCGGCGCGCGCCGAACGCGACCGCGGTCACCATCTCCGGTGCGCGCACGCTCGTGCCGCTGGAACAGCCGGAGGCGCTCACGAGTGCTCTGGACGCGTTCTGGACCCGGGCCGGAGCCGCTCAGCTGATCGGGACGCAGGCCTCGACAGCGGCCACCAGGCCGTCGGCGTAGCGCTGCTTGTCGTGCTGGCTCAGGCCCACCATGCCCGCGCTGTTGCCGCCGGCCTCGTTGTAGATCCACGGCACCCTCGACAGCAGCTGGACGATCCAGATGTTGCCCGCCGGCAGACCGCGCCCGCCGAGGTTGTACCCCGTGTCGCCCTGCACGGTGATCGCCGCGCCCTGCGCCTGGCCGCGCTTGCTCGCGAAGACCTGCGCGTACCGCTTGCTGGCTGCGGCGACGGCCGAGTCGGTGAACGTGACCTTCCTGCCCGCGGGTGTCGTGCGGTAGTCGCCGACCGACTGGTAGTAGACGATGTTGTTGCCCGCGGTGAACCCGATGCCGCCGTTGGCGCCGGCCTGGTCGTGGATGCTGACGGCGAGCGCCGCGTGCGCCGCGTTGGCGACCGCGGCGCGCTTGCCGAGTGAGGTCGGGGTGTCCAGCGTCGGTTTGGTGAGCACCACCCGGTAGCCGGCGGCCGTCAGCTTGCCGCGCACGAGCTGCGCCACGGCGAACACGTCGCGCATCTCCGGCTCGTTCTCGTAGTCGGAGACGTCCAGGCCCGTGGCCGGGTCGGTGGCGTGCACGGTGACGCTGTGCCCCGGGTCGATGACGATGACCGGCCCGGTGCCCGCCGCGCCGGTGGCGTGCGCCGTCGACGGCGGCACTGTCTCGCGGGCGCTCGGTGGCGTGCGCGCCGACGAGCTGGGCGCGGGCGTGCTGCGCGCCGCCGATGAGGTGGCAGCCGGGCTCGACGCCGCAGCTGTGGCCGCGGGCGCCGATGACGCCGTCGACAACGGTGCCGGCGGCGAGGTCGAGGCGGCGTGCGTGCCGGAGTCGCTGCACGCGGCACTGACCAGTAGTGCCGCGGCGACGACGGCGAGGGCGGCGCGGTTCACCCGTGCCACGCTACGGCGCGCACCGCCGCCGTCCGTGCCGCACGCGCCGGGTCAGCGAAGTTGCTTGGCGAGCGTCGCGAACTCCAGATCGTCGACCTTGGGAAGGCCGAAGCGGTCGTCGCCGTACGGGAACGGCCGCAGCTCGCCGGTGCGTTCGTAGCCGCGCCGCTCGTACCAGGCGATCAGCGGGCCGCGCTGCTTGATGACCGTCATCTCCAGCGTGCCCGCGCCGAACTCCTCGTGCGCGATGCGTTCGGCCTCGGCCAGCACGAGCCGCCCGTAACCGCCCTGCTGGGACGCGGGCCGCACGGCGAACATCCCGAAGTAGGCGACGCCGCCGGGCGCGGACGGTTCGCGCAGCTCGCAGCACGCGTGCAGCACGTTCGTCTCGTGGGCCAGCAGCACGTGCGCACCGGGCTCGGCCAGCAGCGCGGAGACCATCGCCTCGTCGGTGCGCTGGCCACCGATCAGGTGGGCCTCGGACGTCCAGCCGGTCAGGCTCTCCTCGCCGCGGTAGGCGGACTCGACGAGGCCGACGACGGCCGGGACATCGGACGGGGCGGCGAAGCGGTAGACGAGTTCAGGCACGCAGCGACAGTAACCTCCGGTGATCACCCGAAGACGGGAGGGAGCGGGTCGTGCCGGCCAGCCTGCGGGGCAACCGCGACTTCCTGCTGCTCTGGACCGGCGAGGCCGTCTCCGAGCTCGGTTCGTCGATGACGGCGCTGGTGCTGCCGATCATCGCGTTCGCGGTCACCGGGTCGACCACGCGGGCCGGCCTCGTCGGCACGGTCGCGCTGGTCGCCACGCTCGTCGTCCGGCTGCCCGCCGGCGCGCTCGTCGACCGGTGGCGGCGCGACCGCGTGCTGCTGCTCAGCAACCTCGCCGGCGCCGCGCTGTTCGCGAGCGTGGTGGCCGCCGCCGCCACCGACTCGCTCACCCTGGCCCAGCTGCTGGTGGTCGCCGGGCTCGGTGGCGTGCGCGACGCGTTCTTCAGCCCGGCGATGTCGGCGGCCGTTCGCACCGTCGTGCCCGAGCCCGCACGCCCGCTCGCGTACAGCAGGATCGAGGCGCGTGGGCACGGCGCGGCGATCGTCGGGCCACCGCTGGGCGGTGCGCTCTACTCCGTGGCGCGCTGGGTCCCGTTCCTCGTCGACGCCGTGTCCTTCGCCGCGTCGGCGTTCGCGGTCACCCGGCTGCGGACGGCGCTGCCCGCGCCCGCGGCGTCCGGTCACTCGGTCCGGGCGGACGCTGTCGACGGCGTGCGCTACCTGTGGCGGCACCGGGTGGTCCGCGCGCTGATGCTGTGGGGTGCGGTGCTCAACTTGGCCGGCATGGTGGTCTTCGTCGGCGTCACGCTGCGGCTGGTGCGCGCGGGCGTGCACCCGGCGACGATCGGCTTGATCGACACCATCGCCTCCGCGGCGGGCCTGCTCGGTGCGCTGCTGGCGCCGCGGGTGATCGCACGGGTACCGACGTCGCTACTCACGATCACCACCGCCCTCGTCGTCGCCGCGGTGTTCGCCGGGATGGCGCCCACCTCGTCGGTGTGGGTGATCGGGGCGCTGTTCGCGATCGGCACGTTCCTGCTGCCCGCGAACAACGCGGGCATCTCCTCCTACCTCGCCTTTGCTGTGCCGGATGAGATGCAGGGCCGGTTCAACGCGGCGGCCGGCTTCGTGGCGGGTGGGCTGGCGCCCGCGGGGCCGGTGCTGGCCGGCGCGCTGCTGGCGACCGTCGGGGGAGCGGCCACCACGGTGGTCGGCGCCGGCCTCGTCGCGGCGAGCATCGTGCCGCTGCTGCTCTCGCGCGAGGCGCTGTCGCTCGGCCGCCCCGACACCTGGGCCGCCGCGGCCCCGGCCCCGGCCCCAGAGAGTTGAGGCCCCGGCCCCAGAGAGTTGAGTGGTGCGAAATCGCGTGAGTGGCGTGAAATTCCGCGCCACTCACCGGATTTCGCACCACTCAACGCGCGGAAAGGCGGGGAGCGGAGAGGCGGGGAGGACGGCCGGTTGCTCAGCCCGTCTCGCGCAGCACGCGGTCGGACAGGTGATCCGGCGTGCCGAAGCGGTGCGCCGTCACGCTGACCGCCTGCTCGCGCAGGAACGGCAGGAGCTCCACGCGGCCGCTCTCGGTGACCGGCTGGGCGTACACCGCCACGTCCGGACGGCCACCGACGGCCTCGGTGACGGCAGCCGCAGTGCCGCCCACCAGCCGCACCCGCCCGCCGTCGAGCGCGGCCAGCCGCGCGCGCCAGGCCGCGTCGTCCTCCACCGCGAGGTGCACGCCGTCGGTGGTGAACGCATCGGCCACCGCGGCCGGCAGCGGCACCGGCGTCGACAGCGTCACCCGCGCCCGGGCCAGCACTCCCGCGGCCGCCACCCGCACCGCGTCGATCACCGGCCCGCCGGCGTGCCGCACCAGCACCGGGTGCGAGCGGTAGCGCAGCACGTTGCGTTCGGCGCCCACCTGCGACACGTCGCGCACCACGCCGAACTCCGCACGCCAGGCCAGCGCGTCGGAGGCCAGCGCGCGGGCCAGCCGATCGGTGCCGTCGAGGCCCGCGGCCCGTGCCGCGTCGAGCAGCCGCCGCGCCCGCGCGTCCAGCTCTGCACCGCGGGTGGCCGGCGCGGGCGTCCAGTCGCTGAGGCCGACGAGGTAGTTCGGCCCGCCCGCCTTCGTGCCCGGGCCGACGGCCGAGCGCTTCCACCCGCCGAACGGCTGGCGGCGCACGATCGCGCCGGTGATGCCGCGGTT
>Ga0164242_10007855_pt1 | contig 11630 bp, 7 predicted proteins | sample OricomgcompostMG_FD_108783 | JGI IMG/M metagenome (GOLD analysis project Ga0164242, IMG submission 108783) | Miracle-Growth compost microbial communities from Emeryville, California, USA - Original compost - Miracle growth compost (MG) ... | reverse complement strand
GTAGTCCATCTCGTAGAGGTGCTCGCGCCACTTGCGGTCGAGCACCGACAGCAGCACGCGCCGCTCGAGCTCGCGCAGCACCTCGGCACCGAGGTCCTCCTCGCGGGCGTCGTACGCGGCCTGCGCGTCGGCGACGAGTTCCTCGATCAGGTACTCGCGGGTCAGGTCGGCCTTGGTGCCGCCGGCCTGCTCGATGGCCTCCTCGATCGTCAGCGAGACCGGGTACAGCGTCTTGAGCGCCGTCCACAGCTGCTCGAGATCCCACTCCTCCGCGTAACCGGCGGCGGTGGCGCCCTCGACGTAGCCCCGCACCACGTCGTCGATCATCGGGCGGATCTGGTCGCTGAGGTCGGCGCCGTCGAGGACCTGCTTGCGCTCGTCGTAGATGACGGTGCGCTGCTTGTTCATGACCTCGTCGTACTTGAGGACGTTCTTGCGGATCTCGTAGTTCTGCTGCTCGACCTGGGTCTGCGCGGACTGGATCGCCTTCGCGACGGTCTTCGCCTCGATCGGGACGTCCTCGGGCAGGCGCAGGAAGTTCATCATCTGCGCGACGCGCTCGCCGTTGAACCGCACCATCAGGTCGTCACCGAGCGAGAGGTAGAACCGCGACTCGCCAGGGTCGCCCTGACGTCCGGCGCGGCCACGCAGCTGGTTGTCGATGCGCCGCGACTCGTGCCGCTCGGTGCCCAGCACGTACAGCCCGCCGAGTTCGACGACCTCGTCGTGCTCCTTGGCGACGTCGGCCTTGGCCTTCTCGAGCGCCTCGGACCAGGCGGCCTCGTACTCCTCCGGCGTCTCGTCCGGGCTCAGGCCCCGCTCGCGCAGAGCGGCGTCGGCGGCGAACTCGGGGTTGCCGCCGAGCATGATGTCGGTACCGCGACCGGCCATGTTGGTCGCGATCGTGACCGCGCCCTTGCGCCCGGCGTTGGCGATGATCGCCGCCTCACGCGCGTGCTGCTTGGCGTTGAGCACCTCGTGCGGGATGCCCTTGCGCAGCAGCAGGGACGACAGCCGCTCGGACTTCGCGACGCTCGCGGTACCGACGAGCACCGGCTGGCCGGACTCGTGGCGCTCGGCGATGTCGTCGATGACGGCCGCGAACTTGGCGTCCTCGGTCTTGTAGATCAGGTCGGTCTGGTCGGCGCGGATCATCGGCCGGTTCGTCGGGATCGGCACCACACCGAGCTTGTAGGTCTGGAACAGCTCGTTGGCCTCGGTCTGCGCCGTGCCGGTCATGCCGGCGAGCTTGTCGTAGAGGCGGAAGTAGTTCTGCAGCGTGATCGTCGCGAGGGTCTGGTTCTCCTGCTGGATCTGCACGCCCTCCTTGGCCTCGATGGCCTGGTGCATGCCCTCGTTGTAGCGGCGGCCCTGCAGGACGCGGCCGGTGAACTCGTCGACGATGAGGACCTCACCGTTGTTCACGATGTAGTCGCGGTCGCGCTTGAACAGCTCCTTGGCCTTCAGCGCGTTGTTCAGGTAGCCGACGAGCGGGGTGTTGGCGGCCTCGTAGAGGTTCTCGATGCCGAGCTGGTCCTCGACGAAGGCGACGCCCTCCTCGGTGACCGCGACGGTGCGCTTGCCCTCTTCGACCTCGTAGTGCTCGTCCTTCTTCATCCGCGGCGCGAGGCGCGCGAACTCCTGGTACCAGCGCTGGTTCTCTTCGGCCGGGCCACTGATGATCAGCGGCGTGCGGGCCTCGTCGATGAGGATCGAGTCGACCTCGTCGACCACGGCGAAGTTGTGGCCGCGCTGCACGATGTCGTCCTTCGACCAGGCCATGTTGTCGCGCAGGTAGTCGAAGCCGAACTCGTTGTTCGTGCCGTAGGTGATGTCGCACTCGTAGGCGGCGCGGCGCCGCTCGGGCGGCAGGTCGTTGAGGATCTTGCCGACCGACAGGCCGAGGAAGCGGTGGACGCGGCCCATCCAGTCGGCGTCGCGGCCGGCCAGGTAGTCGTTGGTGGTGACGACGTGGACGCCGTCGCCCGACAGGGCGTTCAAGTAGACCGGCAGCGTCGAGACCAGCGTCTTGCCCTCACCGGTCTTCATCTCGGCGACGTTGCCGAGGTGCAGCGCGGCACCGCCCATCAGCTGCACCTTGTAGTGGAACTGGCCCAGCGTGCGCCGGGCGGCCTCGCGGACGACCGCGAACGCCTCCGGCAGCAGGTCGTCGAGGGACTCCCCGTCGCCGTAGCGCTGCTTGAACGTGTCCGTCAGGGCGCGCAGCTCGGCGTCGGTCAGGTCGACGTAGTCCTCCTCCATCGCTTCGATGTGATCGGCGATGGAGGACAGCCGGCGGACCATCTTGCCTTCGCCGGCGCGCAGGATCTTGGCTAGCACCACACGCGCAATGGTACGGGGCGCCCGGCGGAAGGGTCGCGGGCCACGGGATTCGGCGCCCGTGCCGCGATGGACGGCTCTGGCAGGCTGCGGTCCATGGGCGGCTTCGGGAACATCGACCTGGACGAACTGGTGCTGACCGGGGACGGGCTCAGCCTGCGGGCGTGGCGTCTGGACGGTGCGGGCACCGGGCTCGAGTGCGCGATCGCGGCCGACGCGACGGCCGTGGGCCGCGCGTCCCTGCAGCTGTCCGCGGACGACCCGGCCGAGGGCGGCATCGAGATCACCGTCGACCCGGCGGCACGCCGCCGCGGCTACGCGACCCAGGCCGTGCGGCTGCTCGCCGGCTTCGCGTTCGGGCACGGCGTGCGGCGCGTTCGCATCGGCTGCGGCGTGGGCGAGGTGGCCTGGGCTCGGACGGCGCTGGCCGCCGGGTTCGGCTTCGAGGGCGTCCGGCGCGGCACGACCGGGCCGGCTGGAGGTCCGGACGGACGGCAGGACCGCGCCGAGTTCGCGCGCCTGGACACCGACCCGGACGTCCGCCAGCGCCCGGCCTTCGCGCCGCTGCCCGGCGGCGGGCTCGAGGACGGCGTGATCCGGCTGCGCCCGACGACGCCGGAGGACACCGACGCGTTCGTCGAGCAGGAGCAGGACGCGCTGACCGTCCGCAACGGCTTCGCCGGCACCGCACCGCCGCCGGCGCGGGTCGCGGCGATGACGCGCGGCGCCGCGCTGGAGTGGGTGGTCGGCCCCGCGGCGCCGATGACGATCGTGGACGTGGCGTCCGGGCGGTTCGCCGGTGCCGTACGGCTGCGCAAACCCGGACCGCCCGGCGTGGGCAGCATCGGCTACGTGGTGCACCCGGCGTTCCGCGGCCGCGGGTACGCGACACGGGCGCTGCGGCTGATCGTCGCGTGGGCGTTCGACGCCGGCTTCGCCCGGCTCGAACTGGGCGTCAAGATCGACAACCCCGCGTCGCTGCGCGTCGCCGAGCGCGCGGGATTCGTCCGGGAAGGCGTACGTGCCGCCCGGCTGCTGTCGCCGGACGGCACCTACGTGGACGAGGTGAGCTTCGCGCTGACCGCCTCGGCTACTCGTTCTCCGTGAGCCGGATCAGCCCGTAGTCGTAGGCGTGGCGCCGGTACACGACGCTCGGGCAGCCGGTGGCCACGTCGCTGAACAGATAGAAGTCGTGCCCGACCAGCTCCATCTGCAGCAGGGCGTCCTCGACGGTCATCGGCACCGCCGGATGCTTCTTCTCGCGCACGACGCGACCGGGGCCCTCGGGCACCTCGTCGACCGCCTCGTCGTCGGCCGCGTCGCTGACGGCGAGCGGGTCGGCGGCGACGGCGTGCACGGACGGCGGGGTACGTCGGCCGTGGTGCACTCGCCGACGGTCGGCGGCCTGGCTCATCCGCCGCTCGAGGCGGTCGAAGGCGAGGTCCAGCGCCTTGTAGAAGTCCTCGGCGCAGGCCTCGCCACGCACCACCGGGCCACGGGTACGGCAGGTGATCTCGACGTGCTGGCAATTGCCGTTCTGCCGTGGGTTGCGTTCGTGCTGCAACTCCACGTCCGTACGAATGATCTTCTGGTCGTAGCGTTCGAGTCGGACGAGCTTCTCGGCGACGTGCTGTCGGTAATGATCCGGAACCACCACGTTGCGGCCGTGGACGACGATCTCCATACGGGCGACGGCAGTTTCCATGCGACCTCCACCTTGCATAGTCGGCATACGTCGCCGTGCATCGGGTGGGTACTGATCGGCCCGGTGCGCGGTCGGTCGATGTACGCCCTCTCGGTCAGGTCATCACCACGTTAGACGCGGATGCCGATCGCTGAAAGGGGTCTGGGCGGATCCATCGACGGCTCTCGGCGAACGCTGAGGAAGCAGCCGCGGAGTCGCGGCGACGACCGCCGCACCGAGCACCGGCCAGCCCGCCGACGCCAGCGCGCGGGCCGCCTCGCGCAGGGTCGCGCCGGTCGTGACGATGTCGTCGACGACCACGACCGGGCGGACGGGACGGTCCGGTCGGCCCGGATCGGCCACCGGGCGCGCTACCAGCGCTCCGGCGAGGTTGGCCGCGCGCTCGTCGATCGTCAGCCCGGCCGAGTCCTGGACGGCCCGCGCGTGGCGCAGCAGCCGCGCGACCCCGACCGGGCGCCCGCGCCGGGCAGCCCGCGCGAGCGCCAGCACGTGATCACCGCCGCGCGCACGCCGGGCGCGGGCACTGGACGGCACCGGGACCAGCCACGCGCCGCCACCCGGCACGAGGATGTCGGCCGCGCCGCCGAGGGCTGCGCCGAGCGGGCCGGCCAGGTCGCGCCTGCCCCGCTCCTTGTAGTGCAGCAGCGCGGTGCGGGCGCCGCCGGTGTAGTCGGCGGACGCCACCACGCGCAGCCCGTCCACCTCGACCACGCGTGGGGCGTCCGCGCCGAGACAGGTCCGGCAGACCGACGCGCCGTGCGTGCCGCAGCCGACACAGCGGCGCGGCAGGACGAGGTCGACGAGGTCGGCGAGCACGCGACGAGCCTGCCGCCCGCGCCGACCGCCACGCGGCGCGAAGCACCGGGCTGTGGACGTACCCGTCGGTTGTGGACGGCTCAGCTGATGTAGGTCGGGCTGGTGCCGCGGGTGTTGTCACCGTTGAGCGGGATCCACGTGGTGTTGTACTCCCACAGCGTGGTGCCGGCCGTGACGACGACGTACTCGCCCTCCCCGACCGCGAGGCTGTCCGGTGCCTCGGGAAGGAGGCCTACCGTTTGGTAGGCGATCTTCCACTCCGCGCCGTCGGGGTCGACGGAGTAGACGTACGGCTCGTCCGCCACGAGGTCGGTGCCGATGACGTAGAGACGGTTGGTGAGTTCCCAGCCGACGTCCTGCACCGAGATCTGGTCCGGGCTGATCTGCTGCAGGTTCTCGACCTGGACCGCGCCGGACGCCTGGCGGTCGACCTCGCCGACGTAGACGCTCTGCGAGCTGGGGCCGCTCTTGAGCACGATGGCGACTCGGGTGCCGTCGGGGCTGAAGCGCACCGCGATGATCTGCCCGGTCACCTTGCTGGCGTTCTCGATGGGGACGATTGTGACGGCGCCGTCGTCGGTGATCGACAGCAGCTGGGTGCCGTCGCCGATCCAGGCCTCCTTGAGCCCGGGCGCCCAATCGGGCCGGGAGAACGGGCCGTCCGGCAGCTGCTTGCCGAGCGGCAGCCGCACGGTCGACAGCTTGCTCGCGGTGCCGATGTCGACGTACTGGTGCGGGGCCTCACCGTGGACGCCCGCCGCGAGCAGTCCGCGCTGCCCCTGGCCGCGGTCGGCCAGCGCGATCGACTGCAGCCCGTACTGGCCGAGCCGACCCTGCAGCGGCTGGCCCTGCACGTCGACGACCTGGCCCTTCGAGTCGATGTAATACGGCGCGCCCACCGGGGTCGGCTCGGCGGCCGGGTTGTGCAGCGTGACCGCGCTGAACGTGGTCGAGTGCACCGCGGGAATCGTCACCGGCTGGCCGCCGTCGGTGATCTGCATGTCGCCGACACCGGGGACGGCCGGCGCGCTGAGCGTCGCGGCGAGCTCGGTGGCCAGCCGCGACTTCGTGCCGGGCGCGAGCTGTGAGGAGCCGGGGATGTCGATGCGCGTGGGCGGCAGGCCCTGGTCGGTCTGCCGGCCGATCGTGACGGTGACGTGCGCGGTCTGCGCCGGGAACTCGTTGCTCTCGTCGGGCACTGCCGTGTTGCCGACCTCCAGCTGGGCGGCCAGCCAGTTCGCGAGCACGTTGGGCGAGTAGTCCGGAGTCCAGCGGTAGTCCGGGACGAGCCGGGTCTCGGTCGTGTCGTAGAAATACAGCACGCGCTGCTTGTACTGGTTGGCGAACTCCTGGCTGGTCAGCAGCAGGCCGCCGGCGGGGTTCATCGAGTTGATGCGCCACTGGCCCGCGACCTTGCGCAGCTGGAAGGTCCGCGACGTCGGCTGGGTGTCGCCGCCGAGCCCGGTGCCGTCGCCGGACAGTTCCGGGGTGAACGCGCCGTTGGCCGCCAGCGTGCCCACCGGGTTGCCGGTGACGACGACGCTCTCCTTCGAGCTGACGTTGCCCACGCGGGCGGTGTCGATGATCGTCGCGCCGTTCTGGTCCTGCCAGCGGTTGCGTGCCTGCGGGGTCAGGAACGCGCGGGCGCCGTTGTGGTTCGCGTCGGCCGCGCCGTTGGCGTCGAGGAAGCCCTGGACGATCGAGCGCTGGTCCGCGCCGCGCGGCGGTGGCGCGACGGAGTTGGCGATCTCGGCGTCGTTGATCGTCTGGATCGGTTCGGGCGAGGACGACCGCGGCACGCCGGTGCAGCCGGCCAGGGCGAGCACACCCGACAGCGCACCCGACACCAGCAGCACCGGTAGCACGCGTCGGCGGTTCACAGCTCGTCCTCGTCGTGTTCGTCCGGGCTCAGCGGCAGCGGCGAGGACAGCAGCGTGTGCCCGGCCCGCCGGGGCAGGGTGAGCCGGAACTGCGCGCCGCGGCCGCGCTCGCCCCACGCCTGCAGCCATCCGTCGTGCAGCCGGGCGTCCTCGAGACTGATCGACAGGCCCAGCCCGGTGCCGCCGGTCAACCGGCTGCGGGACGGGTCGCCGCGCCAGAACCGGTTGAACACCAGGCCCGCCTCGCCGGGACGCAGGCCCACGCCGTGGTCGCGCACGGTCACCGCGACCGCGTCGTCGTCGCAACCCACCGTGATCACCACCGGCTTGCCCTCGCCGTGGTCGAGCGCGTTGGCGAGCAGGTTGCGCAGGATCCGCTCGACGCGGCGCGCGTCCATGTCGACGGTCAGCGGGGTGTCGGGCTGGTGCAGGACGATCCGGCTGCCGTGCCGTTCGGCCAGGGCGCGGTTCGCGTCGATCGTCGTCGCGACCACCTGGCGCAGGTCGACCGGTTCGGAGTCCAGCCGCGCGACACCGGCGTCGTAGCGGGAGATCTCCAGCAGGTCGGCGAGCAGCGCCTCGAACCGGTCGAGCTCGGCATGCAGCAGCTCGGCCGAGCGCGACAGCTCCGGCGGGAACTCGTCGCGGCGCGAGTGCAGCAGCTCGGAGGCCATCCGGATCGTGGTGAGTGGTGTGCGCAGCTCGTGCGACACGTCGCTGGTGAAGCGTCGCTGCAGGCGGGACAGATCCTCGAGCCGGCGGATCTGTCGCTGCAGGCTGCCGGCCATCTCGTTGAACGACTGCCCGAGCCGCGCGATGTCGTCGGTGCCGTGCACGGCGATGCGCTGGGTGAGGTCGCCCGCGGCCAGCTTGCCGGCGGTGTGCGCGGCGACGCGCACCGGCCGGACGACCTGTCTGGTGACGAGCAGCGCGATGCCGACGACGAGCAGGACGAGCAGTGCTCCGGAGATGAGCACCGTGCGCTGCAGCAGTGCGATCGTCTGCTGCTCGGCGGTCATCGGGAACAGGTAGTACAGCTCGAACAGGCCGGTGCGGGCGGGCACCGGCTCACCGACGATCAGACCGGGGACGTGCGAACGCGACGTCGCGCCGTTCGGCACCATCGCGTACTGCACCGCGAGGTTGTCGTGCTGCACGAGCGTGCGCAGCGACGGCGGGATCTGGTAGCTCGACAGGCCGCTCACCGAGTCCGGGAAGTCGCTCGACGCGGACTCGATCGCGATCGAGAACAGCCCGGTGCTGCGGCCGCTGGACGTGAGGTCCGCCTGGATCTGCGCCTCGGCGTTCTGCACGTCGCCACGGGAGCCGGCATCGACGTCGGCCAGGTGACCGCGTGCGGAGATCAGGCCGAGCCGCGCGGTGGCGATCGCCGACTCGCGCTTGGCGTGCAGGATGCCGCCCGCCACCTCGTCGACGAGGAACAGCCCGATGACCAGGACGACCGCACCGGTGACGATTAACGTCGTCGCGGCGACACGCAGCTGCAGCGAGTGCTGCCAGACGTAGCTGACGCGCCGCGCGCCGGTCTCGATGTGGCGGCGCAGCTGCTGCCGCAGCCGGTGCGCGGTCGCCGCGACGGACGTGCCCGCGGAGCCGCCGGCCGCGTCGGCCGGTGGGTCGCCTGCTGCGTCGGCCGGTGGGTCGCCTGCTGCGTCGGCCGGTGGGTCGCCTGCTGTGTCACCGGTCGGGGCGTCCGCCGGCGGCACTGCGTCCTCGCCTCCGGAAGCGGCCGGCCCTCGGCGGGTCGCGTCGGAGTCGGTGCCGTCGGACAGACGGGTCACGGAGGACCGGCTTTGTACCCGACGCCGCGGACGGTCAGCACCACCTCGGGACGCTCGGGGTCGCGCTCGACCTTCGACCGCAGCCGCTGGACGTGCACGTTCACCAGCCGGGTGTCGGCGGCGTGGCGGTAGCCCCAGACCTGCTCGAGCAGCACCTCGCGGGTGAAGACCTGGCGCGGCTTGCGGGCGAGCGCGACGAGCAGATCGAACTCCAGCGGCGTCAGCGCGACGGCGACCCCGTCACGGACGACCTGGTGCGCGGGCACGTCGATGATCACCGGCGCGTCCGGCGGCCCGATCGTCAGCGTCTCGCTGGCGACGTCCTCGTGGTGGCGCAGCCGCGCCCGCATACGGGCGACGAGTTCCTTCGGCTTGAACGGCTTGACGACGTAGTCGTCGGCGCCGGACTCGAGTCCCAGGACGACGTCGACGGTGTCGCTCTTCGCGGTCAGCATGATGATCGGCGTGCCGCTCTCGGCACGGATCGCGCGGCACACGTCGATGCCGGACAGGCCGGGCAACATCAGGTCGAGCAGCACGACGTCGGGCTTGGTCTCGCGGAACGCCGCGAGCGCCCGGCTGCCGTCGGCGACGAACGCCGGCTCGAACCCGTCCGTCCGGAGCACGATGCCGAGCATCTCGGCCAGAGCTGAGTCGTCGTCGACCACGAGCACGCGGGGCTTCACGGCACCATGGTGACATCTCGGCGCGAGGCACCGCCGACGCGACGCAAGATCGCGCTACATCTAGCCCGGAACACGGTGTACCTGGTACATATCCGACGTCTGCACCATCCGCCCTCGTCGTGGAGGTTCCGTTGCGCAGTCGTCCCCGTTCGTCCCGTCGCCTGGCCGCCGCGTGCGCGCTCGGCGTGTCGGCCCTGCTCGCCACGGTCGGCGTTGCGGTCGCGAGTCCCGCGTCCGCCGCGTCGACCGTCCATTACGTCGCCCTGGGCGACTCGTACTCCTCCGGCGTCGGCGCCGGGAGCTACACCAGTTCCAGCGGCAGTTGTGACCGCAGCACGAACGCGTACTCGCAGCTGTGGGCCAACGCCCACGCCCCGGCCTCGTACACGTCGGTCGCCTGCTCGGGCGCGAAGACCACCGACGTCACGGCCAACCAGCTTTCGGCGCTGAGTTCGGCGACGACGCTGGTCAGCATCACGATCGGCGGAAACGACGTGAACTTCTCCGGCGTCATGGAGGACTGCGTGCTGTACAGCACGTCCACCTGCGTCAGCGAGGTCAACACGGCCGAGAACAACGCGCGCAACCAGCTGCCCGGCCTGCTCAACACCGTCTACAACAACATCCGCAGCCACGCCCCGAACGCGAAGGTCGTCGTGCTCGACTACCCCGAGTTCTACGACCTGTCCCAGTCGTCGGGCTGCATCGGGCTGAGCACGCAGGACCGCACCGCCATCGACCAGGGCGCGGACGTCCTGGACGGTGTCATCCAGACCGCGGTCGCGAGCCATAGCAACTTCGTCTTCGCGGACGTGCGCAGCGCGTTCTCGGGCCACGAGATCTGCGACAGCAACTCGTGGCTGCACTCGACGAACTGGCTGGACCTGTCCGAGAGCTACCACCCGACCGCGTCCGGCCAGTCCGGCGCGTACCTCCCGGTCTTCAGCGCCAAGGCCTGACGCAGCCCAACGAAACAGGTGCGGGCCCGCTGTTACCGAACGGCAACAGCGGGCCCGCAGCCGTCGCTGGGTCGCGACGACAAGAGTTAAGGGCGGAGAGGCGGTTCAGCCTGCGCTCGCTCCTAGTAGCGGTAGTGCTCCGGCTTGTAGGGGCCGGCCACGTCGACGCCGATGTACTCGGCCTGCTCCTTGGTCAGCGTCGTCAGCTTGGCGCCGACGGCGTCGAGGTGCAGGCGCGCGACCTTCTCGTCCAGGTGCTTCGGCAGCGTGGTGACCGTCGGCTTGCCGTCCACGATGTACGCGTCCGGGTTCTTGTGGATCTCGATCTGGGCGATCGTCTGGTTCGAGAACGACGCGCTCATCACGAAGCTCGGGTGGCCGGTCGCGTTGCCGAGGTTCAGCAGGCGGCCCTCGGAGAGCACGATGATCGAGTGGCCGTCCGGGAACGTCCACTCGTGGACCTGCGGCTTGACCTCGGTCTTCCGGATGCCGGGGACCTTGGCCAGGCCAGCCATGTCGATCTCGTTGTCGAAGTGGCCGATGTTGCCCACGATCGCCTGGTGCTTCATCTGGCTCATGTGGTCGGCCATGATGATGTCCTTGTTGCCGGTCGTGGTGACGAAGATGTCGGCCTTGCCGACGACGTCCTCGAGCGTGACGACCTCGAGCCCGTCCATCGCCGCCTGCAGCGCGCAGATCGGGTCGATCTCGGTGACGACGACGCGGGCGCCCTGGCCGCGCAGCGACTCGACGCAGCCCTTGCCCACGTCGCCGTAGCCGCAGACGACCGCGAGCTTGCCGGCGATCATGACGTCGGTGCCGCGGTTGATGCCGTCGATGAGCGAGTGGCGGCAGCCGTACTTGTTGTCGAACTTGCTCTTGGTGACCGAGTCGTTGACGTTGATCGCCGGGAACAGCAGCGTGCCCGCACGCTCGAACTCGTACAGGCGGTGGACGCCGGTCGTGGTCTCCTCGGTGACGCCGATGATGTTCGCGCCCATACGGGTGTAGCGGCCCGGGTGCTCGGCGATCGAGCGGCGGAGCAGGTCGAGGATGACCTTGTACTCCTCGGAGTCGGTGTCCTCGGCCTGCGGAACGGCGCCGCCGGCCTCGTACTCGGTGCCCATGTGAATCAGCAGTGTGGCGTCACCACCGTCGTCGACGATCGAGTCGGGGCCCGAGCCGTCCGGCCAGGTCAGCATCTGCTCGGTGCACCACCAGTACTCCTCGAGCGTCTCGCCCTTCCAGGCGAAGACCGGGATGCCCTGCGGGTTCTCGGGGGTGCCGTTCGGGCCGACGACGATCGCGGCGGCCGCGTGGTCCTGGGTGGAGAAGATGTTGCAGCTGACCCAGCGGACGTCGGCGCCGAGCGCGGCGAGCGTCTCGATCAGCACGGCGGTCTGCACGGTCATGTGCAGCGAGCCGGCGACCTTCTTGCCCTT
>Ga0164242_10007854_pt1 | contig 11630 bp, 7 predicted proteins | sample OricomgcompostMG_FD_108783 | JGI IMG/M metagenome (GOLD analysis project Ga0164242, IMG submission 108783) | Miracle-Growth compost microbial communities from Emeryville, California, USA - Original compost - Miracle growth compost (MG) ... | reverse complement strand
GGCAGCAGGTTGAACAGAGTCGGCACGTCGGAGGCACCCTGGATGCTGGCGTGGCCGCGGAGCGCCATGATGCCGCCGCCGGGGCGACCGATGTTGCCGAGGAGCAGCTGCAGGATCGCCGCCGTGCGGATCATCTGGGCGCCGGTCGAGTGCTGGGTCCAGCCGACCGCGTAGCAGAAGGCCGCCGTACGCTCCCGGCCGGAGTTGGCGACGAGCGCGTCTGCCACCTTCCGGAACTGCTCCGGGCTGATGCCGCAGACCTCCTCGACCATCTCGGGGGTGTAGCGGGCGTAGTGGCGCTTGAGGATCTGGAAGACGCAGTTGGGATGCTGCAGCGTCTCGTCGCGGTCGGGCTTGTGGTCGACCGACGGCCCGCCGGAGCCATGGGTGTGGGACACGGCCGACTCGTGAGACTCGCGGTGGTGGTCACCGCTGCTGACGGTCTCGTCCTCCGCGAGCTGGCCGGCGGGCTTGTCATCGGCGTCCGGGCGCGGGGCGTACTGCCAGGTCGCGGGGTCGTAGTGGCCGGTCTCCGGGTCGAAGCCGGAGAAGAGCCCGTCGAGGTCCTCGGTGTCCTGGTAGCGCTCGTCGATGATCGCGGCCGCGTTGGTGTAGGCCACGACGTAGTCACGGAAGTCGAGGTCGTTGCTGACGATGTGGTTGACCAGCGCACCCAGGAAGACGATGTCCGAGCCGGCCCGGATCGGCACGTGGAGGTCCGCCAGCGCCGACGTACGCGTGAACCGCGGGTCGACGTGGATCACCTGCGCGCCGCGCTTCTTCGCCTCCACGACCCACTGGAAGCCCACCGGGTGGGCCTCCGCCATGTTGGAGCCCTGGATCAGGATCAGGTCGGAGTTCTGCAGGTCCTGCAGGTAGGTGGTCGCCCCACCCCGGCCGAACGAGGTCCCCAGACCGGGAACCGTGGAGGAGTGTCAAATACGCGCCTGGTTCTCGATCTGGATCGCGCCCATGGCGGTGTAGAGCTTCTTCATGAGGTAGTTCTCTTCGTTGTCGAGAGCTGCCCCACCGAGGCTCGCGATGCCGAGGGTACGCCGCAGGCGACGACCCTCGTCGTCCTCCCACTCCCAGAACTCCTTGCGCGTCTTGATGACGCGGTCCGCGATCATGTCGATCGCCGTGTCGCTGTCGAGGTCCTCCCACTCGGTGCCGTAGGGCCGGCGGTAGCGGACCTTGGTGACCCGGGTCGGGCTGGTCACCAACTGCTTGCTGGCGCTTCCCTTCGGGCAGAGCCGGCCGCGCGAGACCGGGCTGCCGGGGGCGCCCTCGATCTGGATGACCTGCTCGTCCTTGACGTAGACCTTCTGGGCGCAGCCCACGGCGCAGAACGGGCAGACCGAGTCGACGACCCGGTCGGCCTCCGCGATGCGGGGCTGCAGCGTCTCGCTGCGCCGGGACTGAGCGGCCCGGCCCCGACCCAGGCGGTCCTCGCCGGTGACCTGCCGGAGCAGCGGCCACTGGCCGATGAACTGCTTGACGCCCATCCCGGCCCTCCGTCTCGAGTGTGCGAACGAGTGTCCGACGCTGGCTTTGACTATGGCAAACAACCCGTCGCCGGGCCAGAGCGCTCGGCGCGTGTCGGGTACCCGCTTCCACCAGCCGGCAAGCCGTCGGCCTGGCCGTCACTCCGAGCCCGCCCCGGGCGTCTCCCCCATGACCTCACCGCTAGGGTGAGCGCGGAGGCGTTTCTCGTCTGGTGACGGGCACGGTCTTCAAAGCCGTTGTGGCCGGGCATCCCGGTCAGGCGGGTTCGATTCCCGTCCGCCTCCGCCAGACGTCTCGGCTTGGACCGTGTCGAGGAGGGCAGCCGGTGAGTGACGACCCCCGCCGGCGTACGCCGCGCACCGACGCCGTGCTCGCCGAGCCCGCGGTCGCCGACGCGGTCGCCCGGCTCGGCCGGGACCGGGTCAAGGAGGTGCTCCGCACGGTCCTCGACGCGTGCCGTCGCGGCGAGGTGCCGCCGGAGGACGTCGTACGCCGGCTGCTGGACGCCCTGCCCGGATCGACCGCGTCGTTGCGACCGGTCGTCAACGCCACCGGGGTGGTGGTCCACACCAACCTCGGCCGGGCGCCGCTCTCCGGGGCCGCGACGGAGGCCGTGGTCCGGGCGGCCGGCCCCACCGACGTCGAGCTGGACCTGGCCACCGGGCGCCGGGGCCGGCGCGGCGCGGCCGCGATGGCCGCGCTCGCCGCGGCGGTCCCCGACGCCGGCGACGTCCACGTGGTCAACAACGGGGCGGCCGCGCTCGGGCTCGCGGCGCTCGCGCTCGCCGCCGGCCGCCGGATCGTGATCGCGCGCGGCGAGCTGGTGGAGATCGGCGACGGGTTCCGGATCCCCGAGCTCCTGGAGTCGGTCGGCGCGGAGCTGCGCGAGGTCGGGACCACCAACCGGGTGCGGCTGGCGGACTACGAGGAGGCGATCGACGACCCCGACGGACGCGTGGCCCTCCTCCTCAAGGTGCACCCCTCCAACTTCCGGGTGGAGGGCTTCACCTCCGCGGTGTCGGTCGCCGAGCTCGCCGGGCTGGGCGCGCGCACGGGCCTCCCCCTCGTCGTCGACATCGGCTCCGGCCTGCTGGCGCCCCACCCCAGGCTGCCCGACGAGCCGGACGCGACCACCGTGCTGCGCCAGGGCGCCTCGCTCGTGACGGCGTCCGGCGACAAGCTCCTCGGCGGCCCGCAGGCGGGGCTGCTGCTCGGCGACGCGGCGCTCGTGCACCGGCTGCGCCGGCACCCGTTCGCCCGCGCCCTCCGCGTGGACAAGCTCACCCTGGCGGCCCTCGAGGCGACCCTCACCGGACCGCCGTCGCCGGTGGCGCTGGCGCTCGCCAGCCGGCCCGAGGAACTGAGGGACCGGGCGCGGGCGCTCGCCGACGCCATCGGCCCGGGGCTCGCGACGGCGGTCGCGTCCGAGGGCCGCGTCGGCGGTGGCGGCGCCCCCGGCGTACCTCTTCCGAGCGCCGCGGTCGCGGTCGCCCCCGACCTGGCGACGCCCCTGCGCCTCGGCGACCCCGCGGTCGTCGGCCACGTCCACGACGGCCGGCTGCTGCTCGACCTGCTGACGGTCCCGCCGGACCAGGACGCCGTGATCGTGAAGGCCGTCCTGGCGGCGCTCGAGCGCGGAGCCACCGGCTGATGCACGTCGTCGCGACCGCCGGCCACGTCGACCACGGCAAGTCGACGCTCGTCCGCGCCCTGACCGGCACCGACCCCGACCGGCTCGAGGAGGAGCGCCGGCGCGGGCTCACCATCGAGCTCGGCTACGCATGGACCACCCTCGGCGGGGAGGAGGTCGCGTTCGTCGACGTCCCCGGCCACCAGCGCTTCCTCGCGACGGCGCTGTCCGGCGTGGGCCCGGTCCCGATCGCGATGCTCGTCGTCGCCGCGGACGATCCGTGGATGCCACAGGCGGCCGAGCACCTCGCCGCGCTCGACGCGCTCGGCGTCGCCCACGGTCTCCTTGTCGTCACCCGCGCCGACCTCGCCGACCCGGCACCGGCTCTGGCGCGCGCCCGCGCCGAGATCGACCGCACCTCGCTCGCGGGCGCCCCCGCGGTCGTCGTCAGCGGGCGGACCGGCGCGGGCCTGGACGAGCTGCGGGCCACGCTCGCCCGGGTGGTCGCCGGCGTCCCGACGCCGCCGGCCGACGCCGACGTACGCCTGTGGGTGGACCGGCGCTTCCACATCCGCGGGGCCGGGACCGTCGTCACCGGCACGCTGCCGGCCGGCACGGTCGCCGTCGGCGACACGCTCGAGGCCCCCGACGGCAGCCAGGTCCGGGTCCGCGGGATCGAGTCGCTCGGCACGTCGCGGACCCGGATGGCCGGTGTTGCCCGGGTCGCCCTCGACCTCGGCGGACACGCACCCGACGTCGTGGCCAGGGGTACGCCGCTCCTCACTCCCGGCGCCTTCTCGGCGGTCGCGGTGGTCGACGTCGTCCTGAGCGGCGACGGCCGCGTCCCCGAACAGCCGGTCCTCCACGTCGGCTCCGCGCTTGCCGGGGTGCGGGTGCGTCCGCTCGGCAAGGACTTCTACCGCCTCACCCTCGACCACCCGCTGCCGCTGCGGATCGGCGACCGCGCCGTCCTGCGCGACCCCGGCAGCCGGGCGCTGTGGGGCGCCCGGGTGCTGGATCCCGCACCACCCGCGCTCGGTCGCCGCGGGGCGGCCGCACGCCGGGCCGAGGCGCTGACCGGTCACGACGGGACAGTGGCCGCCGAGCTGCGCACGCGGGGCGTCGTACGCCGCTCGCTGCTGCGCCGGATCGGGGCGCCGCTCTCCCCGCTGCCGCCCGGCACTCTCACCGCGGGCGACTGGCTCCTCGACCCCGACCGGGCCGCCGAGCTGCGTGCTGCGCTCCTCGCCGCGGTGCGCGCCGCCGGCCACGCCGGGCTCCCCGTCGCCGCGGCCGCGCACGAGCTCGGGCTGCCCGACGCCGCGCTGGCAGCGGCGCTCGTGGAGCCGCCGGTCGTCGCCGAGGGCGGCCGGCTCACGCTCGCCGGTGCGTCCCTGCCCGCGGCCGCGACCGCCGCTCTGGAGCGGCTCCGCGACCACCTGGCCGGAGCGCCGTTCGCCGCGCCCACGGCCGAGGAGCTTGACGCGCTCGGCCTCGACGCCGCGACCGTCGCCGTGCTCCACCGCGCCGGACTGGTCCTCCGGCTCGCCCCCGGTGTCGTCCTGCTGCCCGAGGCCGTCGACCGGGCCGTCGCCGCCCTCGCCGTGCTCCCCCAGCCGTTCACCACCAGCCAGGCACGGCAGGCCCTCGGCACCTCCCGCCGGGTCGCGCTCCCGCTGCTCGGTCACCTCGACGCCACCGGCCGCACCCTGCGGCTCCCCGACGACACCCGTCGGCTGCGCGGCTGACCCACGGACGTCGTACGCCTGACTCCGGCGCGGGCGCCGGGGCGCAGGACGTCGCGGTCAGCCCGTCACCACCGTCGCGATCTGGTGGGCGACCGTCGCGGCGTCGAGCTCGAGCGCACCCTCGCCGATCGCCAGCTCGGTGACGATCCGGCCCGGCTCCTCGGCCGCCGACCACGGCCGGCCGATCGCGACGCCGTGCTCCTCCATGAAGGCGGCGAGGCGCTCGTTGACCTCGTCGGGGTCACCGGCGGCGTGGAGCAGGAAGGTGTTGGTGTGCGGCACCGGCGGCTGCGTGACGACCGCCGGCGGCAGCCCCGCGGCGAGCTCGCGCGCCCAGGCCACGAGATCCGGCATGAGCGGCAGCCGGTCGCGCAGACCGACGAGCGCCGTGACCGCCTCGGGCGTGGTCCGGTAGATCGTGCCGCCCATCCGGCGGCGCCAGGTCCGGGCCTCGTCGACCACGTCGGCCTCGCCGAGCAGCATCGCGCCGGCCAGGCCGCCGAGCCCCTTGTAGAACGACACGTAGACCGTGTCGGCGAGAGCAGCGATGTCCGCCAGCTCCTTGCCGAACCACGGCTGCGACTCCCAGATCCGGGCGCCGTCGACGTGGACCGCGATGCCGCGCTCGCGGCAGGCGGCGGAGAGGTCGGCCAGCTCGTCGTACGTCGGGAGCAGGCAGCCCGCATCGCGCAGCGGAAGCTCCACGAGTACGGCGGCCAGCCGCCCCGGCAGCGCGTCGACGTGCTCCTTGGTCGGGGTGACCCGGCCTCGGGTGAGGTGCTCGATCCGCAGGTCCTGCAGGATGCGCGGCCCGTCCTCCTCGTGGACAAGCAGGTGGCTGAGGTCCGGCATGGCCACGCGGCGGCTGCCGGCGCGGTCGGCGTGGATGCGCAGCGCGACCTGCTGCGCCATGACGCCACTCGGGAAGAAGGCGGCCGCCTCCTTCCCCAGCAGGCCGGCGACCTCGGTCTCGAGCCGCGCCACCGGCCCGCGCTCGCCGTACGCGTCCCACTCCTCGATCCCCAACTCCCGGCAGGCCGCGGCGAGGGAGTCGAACGCCTCAGCCGGCGAGACCGGTCGGTTCCAGAGTGTCTGCTCGCACGCCAGTGAGGCGGCGCGGAGCCGGTCGGCGAGGTCGTCGTCGGTCATGGTCGCCACCCTAGTGGCGACTGTGGACAGGCAGGTTTGACGCCGGTGGTTCCGTGGGAGACAGGCCAGCATGGGTGATGTGCAGATCGATCTCGACCTCTTCGGCCGAGTCGCGGGTGAGATCGACGACGACCGGGCGGACCTCGCCCGAGCCAACCACGTGTCCGAGCCGGACACAGGGGTGCCGCTCGATGGCCTCGACGACGGCTCGTTCAGTCTCTCCGGGCAGGTCACCGGCGACGTCCAGGATCTCCTCACCTGGCTGAGGCACCGGCACGCCGCCGCGGAGACCGTCATCCGCACCTTCCGCAAGACCGACCACGCCAGCGGACGGGACTTCAGGTCCGCCTCGAAGACCCTCGCGGAGCACTTCGACGACGGCATCGACGACAGGTACCAGCAGTGACCGCCGCGATCTGGGGACTGCAGTTCACCGCCAGCGTGGCCCTCACGGTCGGCACTCCTGCCTACCAGGGTGGCTCCTACTCCCTCGTCCACGGCGGCAGCGCCTCGTCATGCCGGTCCACGGCCGACGACCTCCGCGTCCTGCACAAGCGGCTCCGTGCCGTCTACGACACCCAGGACTCCCACGAGAACCTTCCCGACGACATCCTCGGCGGCACGCCCGGGGACGACTTCCGCCAGGGCGCCAGCCTCGCGAAGCACGACATCTGGGTGTTGGTCAACAAGGTCCACCGGACCGAGCACGCCCTCCGTCAGCTCGCGAAGGACATGGACCACCTCGACGACGTCCTCCTGCCCAGGGTCCGTCGGCTCGGCAAGAGCCTGGTCCAGGGGGACCAGCTCGTCGTGCCCGACCCGCCAGCCACGACGCTCACGCCGCCGCCTTCCCTCCTCGCCCCGAACGCGCCCCACGCCGTCGACCCGACCCCCGCGATCGCCGCGTGGGTGAGGGCACACAACTACTGGTACTCCGCGCAGGTCGCGTTCTACGAAGCCGTCGGGTCGGCCATCGCCACGTCGATGGTCGTGCTGGACGACCCGGCCGGCACGCTTTTCACGATCCCGCCGAAGAGGATCGAGTTGCCTCATCACGAGCCCCTCGACCCACTGCCGCCCTTCCCGAAGGACCGCGACTTCACGACACCGACCGGTGAGCCGCCGACGACGACACCGACCCCGCCGACGAGCGCGCCAGGTCAGGACACGCCGCCGGCCGACATCGGCGGTGGCGGCGGCGGTCTGCCGACCGGTGACGAGGGAGCCCCCGGCGGCGGCCACGTGCAGCACCAGCACCAGCACCAGCCTCCGCACCACGACCCTGGGCTGACGCCGGAGCAGCGCCACCTGCTGAGGCAGCAGCTGCAGATGCACCGCCACGAGGTCCACGAGCTGCAGCACCAGCTCGCCCAGCTCCAGAAGGACGCTCCCGAGCCGGGCGACCCGACTGCGGCTGCCTACCACGCCCAGGTGCATGCGCTCCAGACGCAGATCCGGCTCCACCAGGAGCAGATCGCGACGTTCCAGCACGAGCTGCACCCGCACGCCGGCGACCACGGCCATGAGAGCCATGGGGCCCACCCTGGCCACCTCGCCGCCGAGCAGCAGAGCCTCCAGGTCCGCGACGGCGCCGGGCTCGGCGACGAGGACGCGACGGCCGACGTGCTCCAGCCTGCGAGCGGTGACGGCGCTGACCCCGGTGGCCCCGCGACCGACCCCGCGACCGACCCCGCGACGAGCACCGGCTCGGGCACGGTCCCGACTGACGGCAGCGCTGGTACGCCGGACCCGCTCACGCCGGGGCCGGGGCCCGCTGACCCGGCACCGACCGTCGCTGACGCCGGGCCGGCCCGAGCCCGGCTCGCCGCGCGCCTCGGCGGCACCGAGCAGAGCTGAGCCGACCGCGAGCCACAGCGGAGCCCACCCGGGCTCGGTCCACGACCAGCGCCCTACGACCACTGCCGCCGGATGACGGCGGTGACGTCGAACGGGTCGCTGCCGAGCTGGGCGGCGAGGACACCGGCACCCTCGGGCGAGCCGGTGAAGAGGGGGTCCTCGCCGCCCACCCAGCGGTCCCACGCGCGGCCATAGGCACGGGCGCGGGTGGCGTTGGTCCCGAGGACGGTCGGGACGGCGTGCCACACCTCGCCGTCGGCGACGGTGCGACCATGCCCGGCGGCGAGCTCGCGCCGCACCGCAGCGAGGCCGCCGGTCGGCGGGGTGAGGACGCGCCGGCGCAGGACGTACCGCGGCGAGACGAGGGGCGACACCGCTTCCTCCAGGGCCGCGGCGAAGAGGGCGGACTCGGCCTCCGGCACGCCGGTCAGCCAGGTGCGGTACTCCCCGTCCGCCCCGGGCTCCACCACGAGCCCGTCGGCCCCGGCCGTCACCAGGCCGGCCTCGCAGAGCCCGTCGGCGACCGCGGCCGCGACCTGCCCGAGCGAGGGCGGAGCGGCGGCCTCGGCGAGCAGCGCCCGCCCACGGGCACGCGCGCGGACCGCCCCGACCGCACCGAGCCCGAGTCCCGCGACGAGCCCGCCCACGAGCCAGGCCGACGGGGCGGCGACCAGCCCGACGACGGCGAGCACGACCAGGAGACCGGCGGCCAGCGGGAGCGCCGGTGAGAGCCGTCCGGCGCCGTGGCGTACGTCGAGCCGCGACTCGCCCACCACGACCCGGACCGGCTCCGCCACGGACCCCGGGCGCGCCGACGCGGACCCAGCGCCGGCGAGCGCGAGGCGCCCGGTCGCCCGTGGACGGATCCGGACGGTGCGGGAGGCGACGTCGTCGTACGGCTCGCCGACGCGCCAGCGCCGCCGGATCTCCTCGCGCCGCTCGGCGCGGACCACCATGGCGGCGTTGACGGCGGCGAAGTCGGCGGCGTCGGGCGGGGCGTACGGCGAGAAGCCGGGGTGGAGGTGGCCGACGCCGTCCACCACGGTGCCGTCCTCGTCGACGCCGAAGAAGCCGGTGTGCTTGCGTGCCAGCCGCTGCCAGTCGTTGTCGCCGCGCGGGTGGCCCGGCGCGACGCACACGACCGACCAGTTGACCGCCACCTTGTCGGGCCGCTCGGGGTCGGTCCTCAGCGCCCGACCACGGGTCTGGACGACCGCGGTCGTGGTGGTCACGGCGGTGAGGTCGACGATGCCGCTGACCGAGCGGGCGTCCCAGCCCTCCCCGAGGAGCCCCCGGGTGCCGACGAGGATCCGGCAGCCGCCGCCCTCGAAGAAGCGGGTGACGTGGCGCACCCAGGTGCGGCTCCCCCACCGGCCGACCAGCTCGGCGTGGCCGGCCACGTCCCGGATCTCCAGCGTGGCGGCCACGTCGGCCTCCTCGGCGGCCACATGGTCGACGAGCGCGGCGAGCGTCGCCCGCGTCCCGGCCACGGTCGCCCCGGTCACGAGCACGGTGTCGGGATGCTCGGTCAGCAGCGCGTCGAGCAGCGCCAGCGCCGAGCCTGCCTGCGGCGCCAGGACGCCGGTCAGGTCGGCGGGAAGGGTCGCGGACGCGCGCTCGTGGTCGCAGAGCACGAGGAGCCGCATCAGGTCCCCCAGCGCGGCGCGCTCGTGACGGGCGATCTCCACCGTCGCGGTCGTCTTGGCGGCAGAGCGGGCGAGGACCCGGTCGACCGGCGTACGCCCGCGGCGGATGCCGGCCCGGGTGAGCGAGTAGCCCACGGCCGGCAGGGCCCGGCGTACGGCGGCGAGCGCCTCGTCGTCGGTCCCGCTGCGGCGGAGTACGCCGTCGACCCAGTCGTCCAGGAGCACGACCCAGTCCTCGGCACTGGGGTCACGGCGGTGGGCCTCGGTCGGCCGTGCCCCGGGCGGCAGCGCGAGCAGCCCCGCGTGGTGGAGCCGCAGCGCCGCGTCCGTGAGCGCCGGCTCGGCCTTGGCCAGCACCGCCCACGTCGGCGCCTCCCCGGGTCGCTCGACGAAGCGCTGGTCGAGCCAGGAGAGGAACGGCACGGAGCCGAACGTCGGGTCCGTCAGCTGGGTGACGAGCTCCTGGAACCGCTCAGCCCCGGCCGCGAGCCACTCCGCCTCGGCCGCCGTCGGGGTGGTGAGCCAGACCAGCTCGGCGAAGGGCGCGAGGTCGCCCTCACGCACCACGGCCGGGATCGAGGTCTCGTAGACGATCCCGGCGAAGAGCTCGTCCACCAGCCGGGCCTGGTCGCCGGTGAGCGCCGCCGGGGGCGTCGCGGTGAGCCCGAGGACCCGGGCCTCGGGCAGCGTGTCGAGGAGCTCGGCGAGGAGCTTGCCCCACACCTCCAGCAGGTGGTGGCACTCATCGAGGACGAGCAGCAGCGGCCCGGCCGCCTGGAGCTCGGCGAGCAGCGCCCGGCCGTTGTCGTGGAGGCGCCCGAGCAGCGAGTCCTCGCGGCCCTCCTCGTCGACCTCGGCGTCGGGGTCGAAGACCGCGACGGCCTGGTAGGTCAGCGAGGTGAGGGCGGTGGAGACGGACCGGTCGGTCCCCGCCTCGAGACCGAGCCGACGCGCCTGCGCGACCCACTGCGCCTGGATGGCGGTGTTGGGGCTGAGGACGACCGTACGACGCACCCCGCCGCCCAGCCGACGGGCCGTCTCCAGGCCGACGAGCGTCTTGCCGGCGCCGGGCGGCAGCGCGACCCAGGCGCGGTCGCGGCCCTGCGCCCAGGCGGCGTCGAGCGCGTCGAGGGCGAGCCGCTGGTGGCGCCGCAGTCGCAGCGCGGGCTGCGCGCCGGTGGGGGTCCCGCTCATTCCCAGAAGACCCGCTCGACGACGCCGTGGGCGAGGCGGGTCGCGCGCAGGTAGTCGTTGACCATCTCGTCGGTCGATCCCGCGGGGTAGCCGAGGATCGCCGCGACGGCCCGCAGCTCGACGGCGTTGGTGGGCAGCGAGTCGGAGGGGCGACCGCGCGCGAGGGTCACCGCGTTGCGGACCCGGCTGACCAGCCGCCAGCCCCCGCAGAGGCTCTCGAAGTCGTCGGCATCGACCAGCCCCGCGTCGCGGGCGGCCGTGAGCGCCTCGATCGTGCGCGGTGTGCGGAGCCCGGGGACCTCGTGGGCGTGGCGCAGCTGGAGCAGCTGGACCGTCCACTCGATGTCGGCGAGGCCGCCGCGGCCGAGCTTGAGGTGGGTGTGCGGGTCGGCGCCGCGGGGCAGCCGCTCGGCGTCGACGCGCCCCTTGATCCGGCGTACCTCGATGATCTCGTCCTCGCTGAGGCCGCCGTCGGGGTAGCGCAACGGGTCGACCATGGCGGTGAAGGCCTTGCGCAGCTCCGGGTCGCCGACGACGGCGTCCGCGCGGAGCAGCGCCTGTGCCTCCCAGACGTGGGACCACTTCGCGTAGTAGGACGCGTACGCCGACAGGGTGCGGACCAGCGGGCCGGACTTCCCCTCCGGCCGGAGGCCGGCGTCCAGCTCGAGCGGCAGGTCGGCGCCCGGGAGCGCGAGCAGCCGGCGCAGCTCGCCGACCACCGCCTGGGCGAAGGAGGCGGCCTGCTGCGGGTCGGCGCCGTCCTCGGGCTCGTGGACGAAGAGGACGTCGGCGTCGCTCGCGTAGGACAGCTCGAAGCCGCCGTAGCGTCCCATCGCGATGATCGCGAGGCGGGTCGGCGGGGCATCGAGACCGCGCGCCATGGTGGTGTCGGCGACGACG
>Ga0164242_10007853_pt1 | contig 11631 bp, 14 predicted proteins | sample OricomgcompostMG_FD_108783 | JGI IMG/M metagenome (GOLD analysis project Ga0164242, IMG submission 108783) | Miracle-Growth compost microbial communities from Emeryville, California, USA - Original compost - Miracle growth compost (MG) ... | reverse complement strand
GAGACTATCTTGAGGAGAACGTCCTACCGTTTTCTGAACAATGGGAGAAGCAGGGTTTTGCTCCCGCTGAGGTACAATTTTAGGAAGTCTATTTTGTCCCTTCCTCCCTGACCTGCCCTATAACCAAACCTGAAATTGGAAGTCGTTGTACTCTAACAGTTCCTGGCTATACACAGGAGGCTGTAAAATACGCGAGAGCCGGTCTCGCCTTCCAGGGAATACCCAAAGAATACCGCCAGGGGATTAGCCTACCTTCAGGTATCCCAGACGAGAGTAAGTCCTTTACTTGGCTGATTTACCTTGGGTTTAAGCGGTACATCTATTAAGAAGAATCCAACGTATTGTGCTAATCGCCGAATGTAGAGTGGGATGTCTTCCACACCATAATCATGCACGATGAGGTCTCAAGGGTGCAGGTTGGGGCAATATCTGCCCTCTCTGGGGGCTCAGTGATTGGTGCGCCACCAGTTGTGAACTTCGGCACCCTAGCGCAGAAGCAGCAGTGGCTTCCTAAGATCTTCACCGGCGAGGTCAGGTTCTGCCTTGGGGCCACCGAACCGACTGGCGGATCGGATCTAGCTAACCTCAAGACGACGGCTCGAAAGTCGGCCGACGGGCGGTTCTATATTGTCAATGGTCACAAGGTGCGTGTTTGGTGTTGAGGCATTCGCCTGGTGCGGCTCCCTGTCTAAGAGTTGCTAACATGATTTGTGACAAAATAGAAATGGATCACGGGCGCCATGACCGCCACGCACATGACAGCTCCTGTCCGAACAGGTGGACCTGGCCGGGGAGGGATATCCGCATTGGTCATCCCAACTGATCTGCCAGGCTTCAGTCGGAGGAAAATCGAGAATAGCGGTGTAAATGCTGGCGGTAACCACCCTCATATGTGTCCTACATCACTTTTCTCTAAATCATGGGTACTGATTATTTGAGTAGCAAGTGCTTGGGTTGACTTGGAAGACGTTCATGTCCCAGTCGAAAACCTACTAGGCGTAGAGAATGAAGGTTTTAAGATTTTCATGGGTAGTAGGTGTCTTTCCAATCAATTGGCCCTCCGTAATATCTTAGGCATACCTTTGATCCTAATATTCACCACCTTCCGCAGATTTTAACAAGGAGCGTCTCATCATGGCTGTTGGGATGAACCGCAAGGCGAGAGATGACCTCTCGGTGGCTCTAAACTATGCACAGGTGCGGTACACCTTTAACAAGCCTCTGATGTCGCACCAGATTATCCGGCACAAGTTCGTAACCCTAGCCCGGTACATAGAGTCGCACTGGGCCTGGATAGAGCAGATTGCTTACCACATTAAACGGAACGGCTGGGAGGGCAACGTTATAGCCAGTCGAATTGCTATGGCCAAGATCCACGGCGGCAGGCTGCTGGAGCTGGCGAACCGGGAGGCACAGCAGGTCCTTGGCGGGGCTGGGTACCAACGGGGGGGGATTGGTGCCTCGATAGAGCAGACAAGTCGAGATTTGCGGATGATGGTCGTGGGTGGCGGGAGTGAGGAGATCTTGGCGGATCTAGCCATGAGACAGGAGATGAGAGAGATGAAGAACAGGGAGTCAAATCTTTAGTTCTAGTGGGTGGATCTACCCTGGAATTTGTTAATCTAGAGATGTACCAATGGCTCGAGACTGGCTAGCTGAAAACTTGTAACCTAGAAATAGACATTCCTCTATGCCAAACGCTTAACTAACTGGAATGTGCGTGTCGGAGAATCTTTATCTCTAGCCATTATATTGATGAAATTAACTTGCAACTCCTACTACTTGACTAGCGCGTTCTAGCAATCTAACTCGAACAGAGCTCAGAATCAGTGGAGCACTTCCGGGAGGTGGACGGGTTCGTTGTGCTGGGCGGCTAAGCAAGGGATGAAGTGCCCGGTGCGAATATAAGCTTTTTCATGTACGACCAAAGTATAACGAGATTTCCTGCGGGCATTCTTGCCGTAAAGACGGTCGACATGAGCTGCGTAGGTGCTTGGTAGCTAAATCGACAGGTTTCCAATGTCAAAAGACATTCGCATAACGTGGTTCTTGGTGAAGCTGGCTATGAAACTGGGTCAGCCAAATCTGGACATTAAAACAGAGAAACCGACCAAGTACATAAAGGCGAAACATTGTACCCGTACCATGGAAACCATAGGAAACGGCAAGGTTATAAGGCCGTAGCTGACTTATTAAGAATGGAGTGAGGAAGGGATTTAAGGTGGCCAATATCTTCACAGGACTCAACTTCGTCTACATACTAACGCAAGCTAAATGGATCGAGAGGTTGAGCTCCTGTCTACGTTGTAAACATGGAGTAATTTGTCACCTATAAAGTAAACATAGCTGTATTGGCATTAAAACTACCGAACTTCTGAGCCCCGTAGTCCTAGGAATCGACATTAATAACAACCAACTCCCCCACTGACGAAGTATTATATCCTGCCGCTTGTAATTCGCAAAATAGACTACACCCATCACTAGCGGCGCCTCTGGCATTAGATTGACAACGGCCCACGGGCGCGCCAGGCTCAGCACCGGGGCATTCTTGGCCGACTAGTCGGAGACCCGGTTAGCGAATGGGACGGCCTAGATCGAGATGCGTGTCCCTGTAGTAAACATTCTTACCACGGTGCTTGACGTTCGAAAATAGGACCAGGCAGAGGGTTTGACTAAGACGACAACGTCTGGTTTCGGAGCTCGACAGTGAGGGCGACCTAACAAACGTGATACCCAAGGATATCGGGAGCTTCCCGTGTCAGAGCAGGACCTGGGAGACTAGGACTTTGTTCTTGGAGGCACGGTCACGGGCTTCTGAGCTGCATGCATATCCCATTAGCTGCCATCGCCCAGACGGTGAGTTTTGTTAACACAAGTAGTGTTATAGGCCCGAAGGGTCAACTCCTCCCTCTTGAACAACTATACTACTATCAAGCACGGCACCCCAGGCTCAGCTAGGAGCACGGCAGAGAAGTCAAGTGTAAGGGGAAACATAAGTAATGCATGTGCTGTGAGTTCTTTTCTCCCCCTCCCAACCCCTCACGCATATAGGTGCTAAGATAGAGCTGGGACAGAGTAGACGCTCCCACGTCTCGCACAGCGGCGCCTGTCTCTAAGAACTTGAGCGAAGAATTCGAGATCAGAGAAGAGACAAAATGACCACTGCGGAGCGGTCCTAGGGTGCTGCAAGGAGCCCCGAAGAGGTTGCCAGCCCAATCCCCTTCCTTCTCAGCCACCAGTTTCCCTACATCTCCGAGGCTGCAATTAATGTCGATACAAGGTGGGTTTTATTTCTTGTATTGCTCATGTCTCATATTATTATATATGACAAAAGAGTTAGGTCATCCACAGGGGAATACAGAATCAGAAGCGACGATGCTAACCAGATATGCAGCCGTATCGCCAACCACCCCCGAAGCGGAACCTTAAGTCTAGCGACCTATTGGAACGTGTTGAGCAGGGATTTCACATTGAAAATATCCTTCGTGAAGCGTATTTTAGCACAACCGCGCAGGCTTCGCACCTATCACAACTTGGCAGCGTTCGCAACCTTCCTCTTCCCGGCGACTATCTCAGGTAATGTCCTTCTCATGACTTTACCAGTCGATGTCTTGGGAAGGACTTCCACGTGGAAGAGCCCGCCTCGCAGCCGCTTGTAGGGGGACACCTTGGCATCGACAAATTTCTTGATCTGTTCCAGGACATTTTCAATGTCCCGTGCCTCGACCGAGCTGGCCAAACTGACACAGCCTAGCGGGACTTCAGAATCCTTCTCCTTCGTGGGTATGCCAACTACTGCTGCATCAGTCACCAGGGGATGCGAGAGAAGAATGGCATCCAGCTCCGCCGGCGCAATCTGGTTGCCCTTGTACTTAATGAGTTCCTTTTTCCTCCCTGTGATCCAGAAGTACCCATCCTCATCGACCCGCACAATGTCACCCGTCAGCAGCCAGCCGTCGTGGAACGAGGCAGCTGTCTCCTCTGGGTTATCCTTATAGCACATGAATACGGTTGGTGACTTGACAATGCATTGCCCATCTTTCCCGGGGACCACATCCTCCATATGGTCATCCACGACCCGGATAGTCACCCCAGAACTGGGCCTGCCGACCGACCCGGCCCGGTGGGACTGCGACTCTCTCAGAATTGTGATTGAAGCCTCAGTCATACCGTAGCCGTTGACGATCTTTGCCTCAGGGTTGAGTATCTTCTGCAGCTCCTGTACTGTTTCCGTTGCTAGCGAGGCGCTCGAGCACATGACTGTCTGTACAGATTTGAGGTTCAGGTTTCTTGTAGCCGGGTCCTTAGTCATCCTGATCGCAGTCGAAGGGACTAGCCGGATCACAGTGGCATGGATCTCAGAGCAGCGCCTTAGGTAGGGCAAGAAGTCGAACTCGCTCATAACGACTAAGTAACTACCCACGTACGCCGGCTGAAGCACGGCAGCAACAAGGCCGTATATATGAGCAAATGAGGGGAAGAATACCTCTCTGCTCCGCGAGCTATTGAGAAAGGGGGTGGAGGCCCGGCCGGCTAAGAGATATGCGATGAGATTGTAATGGGAGAGGATGACGCCTTTCGGTTTGCCCGATGTACCAGAACTGAAGCATATCGCAGCCGGGACTTTTGAATTGTCTTTGCCTGTCAAGTCGTACGGAGCAGCTGGTTTGCGAGTATCGCACACAAAGTCTCGAGGAAACTTTGGTCGAGTTAGTAATCTTGTATCACTGAAGAAATATGGCTTTTCTGTCCCTCTTCCTTACCTGGGGTAGCCTGATATTGGTTCTCCGCGTGGAATGACCTTGAATAACTAGGACCTTAGGAGGAAAAGGCAACTTAATGACCTTCAAGGCTTCCTCAACATTGCTGAGCATGGTCTCATCAACAGCTATCAGCTTCGGTTTGGCAGTTTCAAAATAATGAACTAATTCGTAGCTGGTTGCTAGGGGATTGATGCCGCTAAACGCGCGTGGCAAGGTCAGTACTGCGTTGTTTCCATCACGTACCATATATTGCAGACATTCGTGGCTCACTTACCAGGAACAGGCTCCAGCCCATAGGATGGAATGAGCCAGCAACGCCCAGCTCACCGAGTTATGAGCGTACACACAGGCAACATCACCCTCCCGGAGGCCCACAATCTCCCGCAAGCCAGCCGCTCCCTGAGCGGCAAGCTTGCGGATGCCGTCGAAACTGAGAGTAATGCTTGGGTTGGAAAAATCACTGAAGATAGTAGTGTCGGGAGAGACATCGTCTGGATTGAGTTTGAGAAGCCACTGCGAAATGGAGACGTCTCGGGGAACCGCGTATGGGGCGAAGGGCGAACTATACACGCCTTGAGACGACATGGTCAATTGACACCCGTAGGAGTTATCCTTTGCTTTGTTAGCGACTTCCGGATTCCTGCTTTGCTCCAGTCAAATTCCTTTTAAGTTCTTGTCAACATTACTGTCATAAACAACAGCATTCCCCCCTTCTCTCTTCCCCCGCTCTCTCTTATACAGCCATCTCCAAACATGCTTACCGAAGACAGGCTAAGACTAGGGTAAGCAGCGATGATTCAACAAAACTGGGCCCTGGCGTCCTTAATCGTAAGTTTTTGAACTTCGAGCCTAGGGCCCATCAAATTTGCTACCCCACATCACTCCTGTGACCCGTAAGCTGGAGCAGGTACATTTTGAGATAGAATCCCGTTTTCGGAGTACTTCCGGCTGGCTGGCCCTCCACTCCATGAAGAGTGTAATTTATTGACCCCAGAACTGCCCCACACCGGCAAGAACACTTGCCGAGCCGAGTCAAGCTCATTGCATAACTGCAGGAAATCGATATCCAGACTAAAATACTGCTAATAATATGTCCTGTACAGCTGAGCCGATAGGTTTACGGAGGCCTAGTGTCGAACGGGTAGCTGGGTAAATTCTAGGGGACCCTGCTAGAGTCCACCGCGAACTTGCACTAATGGTTGTTGCTGCATAGTTTACTCAAAGTTTAAGGACTTGTGACCGAGTCGGATGGGTCTCGTTTGTAGGATTGCGGAGGGACTGGGTTCTCTTTCTCCTTCTCTTCTAGTATAGTGTCTGCGTAGAGTGTTCTAGGACTCCAAGCTACCTGTGACATAACATCTTGAAAAATTTCTACATTAACAAGCAGTTGTATCATGAAATAGTGTTTATCAGTTGCTACAGCTTAATACTCGTACCCGCATAGGATTTCTATCGCGACGATGCAGCAAAGGATTGCCTAGCTATCTCCTCCCCTCCTGCTAAACTACATCTCTGAGATGCCTGCTAAGAAACACAAATCCCAACAGCTCAATAAGAGCATTGTAGGATTAAACTAGTGCTTAAGCCGAACACGGGAACCTCATGTTATCGAGAGCTGGATTCCCTAGGGCAGCAGCACATAGCACATATGGTTGCAAGGCACTTCAATGGAAGAAGATGTAAAATACGACGCGAGCCGAAAGCGACGGTCGTATTTCTTTTACAGGTGTGTAAAAGGAATAAAACCATTTAGAGGTTCTAGCACCTCTCAGTACATGAAATGCGTAGCGCGAATCGAGGTAAAGGTGTCCTACCCTCTCGAGGATGGGTATAGGGCTGCCGCAATTCTAGATAGTTAAGAATAGTAGGGATTATGCCTCGCAATATTGTCCTTCAGACAGCCTGAAATCCTGTCCTCCAGACGGGATGAAGATTAATATTACGAGACAATGACTTGAGGCGTGAACACAACCTTCCAACTCATGTCCCTGGGGAAAAAATGGTGCAGCTGTATTCTCCGAAGCGCCCTCTGGATATATTGTTCCTGGGAGGCTAGTGGATTTTTGCCTCTTTCGTATCGATGGATGACAGCTCCCAGCTAGCTTCTTATTAAAGGATCCTGAATAGGTTCTCGGTCAAAAGGGGGCCAGTAGCAGCTTTGTCTCATTTTGTTAATTCGTGTTCAAGAGAACCTAGAACACTCTCATGCAAATAGTTCCGCATTTAGTGAGCCACACCTATTGGTGAGGGAGATGCTTTTCCAGGTATGGTACAGCACATGTAGCTAGTCTCTCCCCTCATCCGGGGTCCCTGTAAGTCACACTAGTGCTTCTGGGGAGAGGTGCGGGGAGGAGACGCGGGGGAGAAGGTGGTGGTAACAGGGCTGCATTAGATTGCCCATGTTTTCACTCTTGCCCAAAGATACCAATTAGATAAGCGTGGCTGACAATGTTTATAATGTTTGCAAAAGCTCTTCAGTCACCTATATACAAGACACAGTCTTTGATCATGTCAACATATAATATGATCTTCCGGCACCCCTAGTCTCAGCGCAATACGAAACATCAATTTTATTCGCCAGCGCTCACATCCACCCCTCACTTCAATGGCTGACGAAAAAGACCTTGCTGGTCACAATGGCCAGGCTGAGCACACAGAGATGCCAGGTGCCACCAGCACAGGGAATGAACCATTGCCCGAAAACACCGGATACTGGTTTTCCCCTCGGTTTATAGGAACCTTACTTGGTATTATGCTACTTGCAAATAGTCTCTTCATCGGATATGCCATGCCTGTAAGACGGTGTCTCTGCTGATATTAGCTACTATATAGCTAATTGTATCAATACCACGTAGGTAAATATCCTAGGAGTCATTGACGCGGACATTGGTAGGTACAACATGCAAATTTCCCACCACTGTACATCTAGTACTAATGTATTGCATCATTGCAGGTCCTTCGCCAAACATATACTTAGTCTCGTTCACAGCGACTCTGGGTGGCGGAGTGATGCTCCTCATTGTCGGCCGACTAAGTGACATCCTTGGCCGGCGATACTTTATGATCGGATGCCAACTTCTAGCGTTGATCGGGTCCGTCGTCTCTGCGACCGCGTCATCAGTCAACACTGTTATTGCTGGCTCGGTATTGATCGGAATCGCTGCCGGCGGCCAGCAGCTCTTTCCACTACTCATTCAAGAGATGGTCCCCAACAAGCATCGGTTTTACGGACAGTCCGCCATTACACTGAGCGTCATGCCAACCCTGGGCTTTTCTCCCGCTATCGCGAGGTCGCTAGTGGAGCACACAGCTCTATCTTGGAGGTAGAGCACTCTCCCAGATTGAAACACCCGCCCGTAAAGAAACAGATTTACGGAGGAAAAGGAAGACCTGTGTGTTTTTTTCTAACCTGTCTCTCAGGTGGTGCTATTGGCTGAACGTCATCATCTGCGGATTATCAATTGTCTTGTTGGCAATATTCTACTTCCCTCCGAGTTTCCACATGATCAACAAGGAGCTCACGAAGATGCAGGAGCTGCGTAGTCTCGACTACGGCGGGCTATTTATGTACTGTCTGGGACTTGTGCTGCTCTTACTTGGCTTCAGTAGGCTGCCGTCTCGATATCTGCTTCCCCTTTCTTTAGGCTCATTCTAATCCCTTCTTTCAAAGCTTGGTCCCAGGGAAAATACGCGTGGAAGGACGCTCACGTTCTTGCCCCAATAATCATTGGAGCTGCGGTGGTGGCTGGTTTCTTCGTATACCGTAGGTGTTCCTCAAATTGATCTAAAACACTTGCCAAAGCAAGCAACTAATTGATTTAATCCAGAGATATACGCCCCCTTGTCGCAACCTCTGATGCCGATGAGGCTGCTGAAAATTAGGAATTTTGCAGCGGCCGTTGTGGTTGGCTGTGTGGGACAGATGGTGTACTATGTGATGAATTTGCTCTGGCCAAAGATTATCACTATATTCTTTACCACTGACAACATCAAAATCGGCCTAATGTCGGTAAGTCCTTCAGCGCATGTTATCCTATCACTTCCAGCTCTCTATACGGTTTTGATCTGACTGGTCTTCCGTACAAGAGCACGCCAGGTACAAGCCTGGCATTTGGTGAAATAATAATCGCGCCTTTCTTCAAGATAATCGGCAAGCCGAAGTGGCAGCTGGGAGTGGCCAGCGCTTTGGTCACAATTTTCGTGGCACTGATGTCACTTGTTGACCAAGATCAGCAAAGTCTTGGGATTGCAGTAAGATATGCCAAACTAAAACAAAACATCAGCTTCCCTAACATATCTAGTTGACCGTCTTGTCCGGCGTTTGTGTCGGTTGGATTGAGGGTGGCGCGATTGTGATTGCCGGCTTGGTTGTACCCCCTCACGACATTGGAGTTGCGGGCGGGTTCTTTGCCTCTATGCGTGCAGTCTTAGGGACAATCGCTTGTAAGGCCAAGTTCCTTGCCTCATAAATATCAATTTGTCTCTAGCTAACGGTTGGGCGCTGCACAGTGAGCATATACGTATCGATTTACCAAGCCCGTCTAAAGGTCGTTCTACCACGAGATATCACTAGGGCGGTTGAGAATGCTGGTTTACCAGAAAGCAGTTTGCCTGCACTCTTCGATGCTATAGCCAACGGGACGACCTCAGCCTTAAATGCCGTTCCCGGAATGAACGACACAATTCTAACAGCCGTCGACACCGGAAACAAAATGGGCTATCACGCTAGCTATAAGCTCACCTTCTTGGTCTCTATAGCTTTTGGTTGTCTTGCCATCTTCGCTTCGTGCTTCCTCCAAGATGTTTCCCATCTACTTACTAACGATATTAACAAGAAGATTCGGCGGCCGGGAAAGCCACTAGTGGGGAGTAACGAGGGGAAAGTCGAGCCGCTGAGTGTGTAGTTTAACACGGCTTCCGCCGCAGTATAAAGGGTATGGATGTTGTGATGCTGGACACAGAGTGTGGCGGACCTCTTTGAAGAGGGACCAACACCATCTAGGAGACGAAGTGCTGCATGTCATGGTCGTGGCGAGAGAAAAAGGAGAGTGGTGGTTCAGCAAATCTTCGTAGAGATAGATTAATTTCGTAAATCACATCGCGTTGGCCACTCAGCATCTCTTCGTGTCAAGGCGGTAGCTTTGAACTGCTGTATTACCCATGCGAACGGTCACAGTGGCCAACATATCCTGATAACCCAGTAATACGGAACTACCAAGAGTGTACCACTTAACAAACTCGACTCCCTAGGTTTCGGTGTCCTACATAGCGGTTGGTTGATTTTGGACTATTCTGCATTCTTTGACGAGAGTCCAACATAACCAACCGGAAATATCTTCCCGAGATGGCTGCTGGTCCGTTGTATGAAGCGTGTGGTTGCAAAACGCGGGTAAAAGATATGGCCTAGTAAGTCTGATATTGGCTACCTTAGTAGGCATGGATAAGTCACAGACACCCGTGCGTGTTCTCCACCGCAGGATCTCACTAAGATTCATTAACGGAATAAAGGAGCTGTACAATGCACTGGCAATACGCGACTTAGCGACTATTGCGGCTGGAATCTTACATCTATATGGGTCTAGTATTCCATGACCCTCCTCGTAACATCTGTGGATGATTTTCTCCAGGAATGGCGTGGAAAGAGATAACTGTTTGAAACATTACCTGTCATGGCGATGTGCTAAAGTGATTCATCGGTGATAGCGTTGTTCCATGCTCGGGGTTATGGTAATGCACTACAGTTGCTAACTGATGGTTGTACGCAATCCCAAAATTGGGGTTGACCGTGAGCTAACAGAGGTCGCCGCCGCCATGACGAAGAGTTACCAGCTGTCCACCGAGCTGTATACCAAAGTGGAGGCTCGACTGAGAGCTAGGTGTTCTACGTGGAGTTGCCTCGCCCGGCGCGAGTCTTCGGAGACGGCCTAATGCACATATGTGGAATGTAAGAATCTGAGGTGGAATTTATAGACAAAACATACAATCTTAGCACTACCCTAGTTCTAGTCTATCTATAGGTTCTAAACAGAGCGCTTGCATTATGCTGCTGGAAGTATATACAGGTAATGGAGGTAAAACATCAGACCTTAATGTGGATGTAGTTGAAGGTGCTGGCCGGAACAGTGCGAGTGCCGTAACCTTCTTTAGTGGCATAATTGTACTCTTCGATTGTCACCTTGCTACCAGAGACCTTGGAAACCCACGCAACATGGCCATACCCTCCAGCGTTGCTCTGGGCGATGCATCCGGCGACAGGGGTTTTGTTGATCTTCACACCAGTTCTCTTCGCAGCTTCGTCCCAGCTGTTTGCGTTGCCCCAGTTGGTACCCTTGTACTGGTTGTGGAACTTGACGCCGAGACGGTCGTTGATGCGCCAAGCGACGAAGCTCGTACACTGGCACTTGTAGTAATTCCACTTGTCAACGCCGCCGCACTTGCCCTTGTACGGGTAGTCATTCTTCATCGGGCCGGGGATGGAGCCACCCGTGGACTTGCCGGGGCACTTGGTTGTTACATAGCCGTCCTTGCCGGTCTTGATGTAGTAGTCAGCGACGTAACAACCGTCGGAGGTCTTGTCCCAAATGCTGTTGCCGAAGATGGTGGTGCCCTCTGTCTGGCAAGTGATTTTGACATCAGCGCCTTTCTTGTAGGTCTTCTTTGAGCTGTAGCTAGTGCCGGGACCGGAGCGACAGTGAAGGCCGTCTGCTTTGGAAGGGTAGGCGCTGGCCAAGGACGCAGCCACGGCGAGGCCGTAAGCGGCGATGGTGATGAGCTGCATTGTGGAAGTTTGCGGGTGAAGCGCGACCAGGCTGATTAAAAAGGAATGTTCGTTGGAGTGTTGGAGAGGCCCTGGTGTTTAAAGGGAAAG
>Ga0164242_10007852_pt1 | contig 11633 bp, 1 predicted proteins | sample OricomgcompostMG_FD_108783 | JGI IMG/M metagenome (GOLD analysis project Ga0164242, IMG submission 108783) | Miracle-Growth compost microbial communities from Emeryville, California, USA - Original compost - Miracle growth compost (MG) ... | reverse complement strand
TTTCGGTCGGTACCGGATCCGTCGGCGCGAGGCTCGAGATCCCGGTCGGCGGGGCCGCCGGCCGATGGCCGGCGGGCATGAGCTTCGAGCGCGGGGCACGTCCAAGCATCGCCAAGGGCTACCAGCTGGCGACCGGCTTCAACATCCTCGACAGCCTGCCGCCGCCGTTCAACGTGGCCGCCGACCTCGCGATCGCCAGCGTGGACGTCGACTACGACCAGAAGAGTTCGACCGTGGACTCGATCGCGGTCGTCGCCACGACCGAGACCCCGAACCTGACCCTGGTCGGCGATCTGAAGCTGGACCAACTCGACGTCAGCGCGCTCGTGCTGAACCCGACCACCGCACGCACGCTCGTCCTCGGCGCCTCGGCACGGTTCCGGCTGGGCACCGGTCCCGATGCCGCTGTCGTGACGATCTCGTTCGCCTACCCCGACGTCGTCCTGACCGGAACACTCACGTCCGGAACGCCCACCCTCGCCGACATCCTCGCGACCTTCGTACCCGCGCTGGAGGGCATCTCCATACCGGGAGATCCCACTCTCACGTCGTTCTGCTTCATGTACGACAAGCCGAACGACTACCTGTCCGTGTCCACCGCACTGGCCATCCCCGGCGGCTGGACGTTTGGGTTCCCGTTCACCTCCGCGGCCCTATTCACGCTGGACGACGTCGCCTTCTCGGTCACCCGCAACCGCGGCACCAACACCGGCAACATCACCGCCCGTACCACGCTACTGCCCGACAGCGGCGCACCGATCGGCGTCGACATCGCCGGCGCCTACCTGGAGAACAAGGACCTGCATCTATCGGCCAAGACCACCACGACCGTCGAGGTCGACACACTGGTGCGGCAGTACCTGGGCACTGACTGGTACCCGGCGGGCCTGCAACTGCCGAAGCTCAAAGACGTGGCGCTCACCCTGACCTGGGGCAAGACCGGAAACGACAAGACCGGGGCGAAAGACTTCGAGTTCACCGGCAAGACCGCCACGCCCTGGCAGCCGATCGCGGCGCTGGGCGACCGGCTGTCCATCAGCGCGAACCTCACCATCGGGTACAAGAGCGAAACCAAAGCAACCGATGCGACATCCGGAACCACCCGAGAGCTCGAAGCGCCAGCCGTAGGGCGGGCGGGCAATGCGCCGACGGCCGGCACCGGCGGCGCGTACGGCAAGCTCGGCGCCGACGTCACCTTGTGGGCCATCCACCTGCACATCGGCTTCGACTTCGACCCGAAGGTGCGCACGGTCGTCGTCACCTGGATCGACGTCGGCCTGACCGCCAGGGTGGAGGAAAAACCGGACAAGGACGGCAAGAAGGAACAGATCGCCACCTTCACCCTCGAAGATCAGACCATCGGCAGCATCATCGAGAAGTTCGTCTCCTGGGCGACCGGCACCGCGTTCGGACTGATGGCACCCTTCAACGTGCTCGATGACATCAGCCTGAGCGGACTGAAGATCGTTTACAACTTCACCAAGCGCACGGTCGCCTTCACCGTCGACATCGGCACCATCGACCTGGGGCTGTTCAAGATCACCGGGATCACGCTCGCCTACAACCCCGACGGCAACGACGGTGGCAAGTCGGCGAACAAGGTGCAGATCACCGTGAACGGCAGCTTCGCCTGGCAGGACGGCGATTCGCTGTCGTGGGAACCAGACGACCCGGCCACCACGCCGGCACCTCCCGGCGGCGGCAACAAGTACTTCGACCTGCGCATGCTCGCGCTGGGCCAGCACGTCACCGTGCCGGGCCTGCTCGAGGAGACCGACGTGGCCCAGGTCATCAAGACCCTGTCCGCCCTGCAGATACCCAAGCCGCCGGAGATCCCGGTCGGCGGCCCAGGCCAGCCGCAGTTCCAGGCGGCCAGTTCCTGGTTCGTCGCGTTCGACTTCGGCATCCTCAAGGTGGAAAAGGCCGACGACGGAGGCGACGGTGGGGACGGCGGCAAGGCGCTTGTGGTGACGGGCGACCGGCTGCCCGTGGCGCTCGGCGCCGACGACGACCCCAAGTACTTCATCTCGCTCGCGGTCGTGTTCAACGACCCCGTGTTGTATGCACTGCGGCTCGGCCTGGACGGCCCACTGGCGAAGATCTTCGCCGGTCTCGACTTCCAGATCATGTACCAGCAGGTCTCCGACAACGTCGGCCGCTACTCCGCACAGATCGCGCTGCCCACCGTGATGCGCAAGTTCCAGGTCGGCGTCGCCTCGGTGACACTGCCCGTCTTCGCCGTCGAGGTCTATACGAACGGCGACTTCCTCGTCGATCTCGGGTTCCCCTGGAACGAGGACTTCACCCGGTCGTTCGCCATCGAGGTGCAGGCCGGACCGTTCCCCGTGGTGGGGGCCGCCGGCTTCTACTTCGGCAAGCTCAGCAGCGCCACCACCGACAAGGTGCCCCAGCACACCCGCCCGGGCTGGTTCAACCCGGTGGTGGTGTTCGGATTCGGCGCGCAAATCGGTCTGGGCAAATCCATCGAGGCCGGCATCCTGAGCGCCGGCTTCAGCGTCACCGTGTTCGGCATCATCGAAGGAGTCATCGCCCGCTGGCAGCCATACCAGCTTCCCTCCGGCGCGGAGGACAAGCATTCCCTGCAGGACGGGTACTACTTCGCCCTCACCGGCACGTTCGGGCTGCAGGGCCGGCTGTACGGGACGGTCAGCTTCGCCATCGTCTCGGCCGAACTGGACGTGCGGATCTCCACCTACGTGCGCATCACGTTCGCCGCGTATCAGCCCATCCCGATCACGGCACGGGCGTCGGTATCGGTGTCGCTCACCGTCAAGGTCAACCTCGGCCTGTTCAAGATCTCCGTCCACCTCAGCTTCAAGGCGTCGATCGAGGCGACGTTCGTGCTGGCCAACCCGATGGGCGATCCGGCCGCCGCGCCGTGGGCGCCCGAAGGGGAGCAACTCCGGCTGCCCGGGCCGCACCGGCTCGCTGCGCGCGGGCTGGCCAAGGGCCCATCGCTCGCGCCCGGGGGGCTGGCCGCCATAGCCGCGGACATGTTCGGCCTGGGCGCCGACACCGCGCCGTTCGTTCCGGTATGGAGCAACCTGGCGGCCGGGCCGACGCTTTGCATGCAGGGCTGGGTTGCTCCTGCGCTGAGCGTGGCCGGCGACATCGCGCGCACGCCGGCCGACCAGCAGGTGTGCTATGTCGTCAGCTTCTTCCTCGACGGCGGCGATCCGCCCATCCACGCCGCCGACGGCCTCGGTGTGCGCACCTCTCGAGCCGCCGATGCAGTGCTACTGCCGGCTGCCGAGGTCGCCCGCGCCGCACTCGAACGGGCCCGTCGCCCCCGCGTCGCCGCGGCGGACCCCACCACGTTCAACGACACCTTCGAAGACTTCGCGGTCCGCGTCCTGCAGTGGGTGATCGCCGCCGGCACGTCCGCGATGTCCCCAGAGGCGGTGGACGAGCTGGTCGTCACCGACGACTTCCTCGCCTCGGCGTTGCACTACTTGTCCGGCGCCACCACGCCGACACCGGTGCCGACCGCCGACATCGAGTCGTTCCTGCGCGCCAATGTCAGCATCCTGTTCGCACTCGACGAAGGCGCCAGCCGGCCCGCGGACGCGCCGCCCGCCTCGGCGGTCTTCTTCCCGGCCGCTCCCGGGATACGTCTGAACGTGCCGGCTTTCGGCGGGCAGAACCAGCTGGGCTATTCGTTCGGCGACTACAACGCCAGCTCGGCGAACTATCTGAACAGGCTGAACGACTACCTGAGCCAGCTGAAAGTCCAGGTCACCGACCAGCCGAGGCAGATGGCCTCGCGCCCGGAGGCCGACGGCAGCGGTCCGTCGATCGCCAGCTACGTCTTCGGCGACTACTTCGCGATGATCGCTCGGCTGACCGTGCAGGCGTTGCGCGACGGCCTGCGCGACTTCAAACTCCTGCTGGCCGATCACGCCGGCCGCAGCACCGAACAGATCGTCGACGCGATCAACGCCACCGGCGACCTGACCGGTGATCAGGCGTACACGGTCGACGAGCTGTTCGCCGCGAACCCGAAGCATCCGCTGACTGCCGGCGCCACCGTGACCATCGCGGCCATGCACTGGGCCGCGCCCGGCGGGATAAGTCTGCGCGACATCGCCGGGCAGCCCGTGTTCGGCGGCGGTGTCGATGCCACCGGGCTGGCCCTCGCGAACGCCGGTGACCCCGCGGTGCTCGCTCCCGGGTTCACGGTGAGCGGCCCGTCTGGCCGGCGCACCACGCAGTCCGGCGACAGCCTGACCAGTCTTGCCACCGCAGTGGGGTTCCACGATGCGGCGGCCCTGGTGGCGGCGATGCCGTCGCTGCTGACCGATCCGAGCGTGCTCGCGATGCACTCGGTGTTGGCGGTGCCGGAGTTCACGCACACGGTGGCTTCCGGGGACACCCTGGCCGGCCTGTGTGCCCGCTACGGCGTCAGTCTGGACGACCTGGCCAGCGCCAACGGCGGTGTCGTCGCGCTGTTCGGCGACGACACCGGCGACCTGTATCTGGATGTTCCGCACCTGCCGCAGTACCAGGTGGGCCAACTCGTGGACGAGATGAAGCGGACGCTCGGGTTGCAGCACATCGGCGCGATGGCCTCGCGCTACTACCTGCACGGGCTGCGGTTGCCGACGACTTTCGACGACGGTGGCCTGACCCCGAACGCCGACGGCCTGTTCGTCCACAAAGGCGGCTCCTACCCGGACGACCTGGGCCTGTTCGCCCTCACCGGTCAGGCCATTCCGCTCCCCGACATTCCCGACCCGGCCGGCCGGCAGGGCAACGCGCCCACGTTCGAGTTCACGCTCGACGGCGGCACCCAGCCATGGCTGAACCTCGGCCAACCCGGTGATTCCAGCGTGACCTTCGCGGTGCGATCGGCCGATGACTACCAGCGCTACCGCCAGGTCAAGGCCGTCGCCGGCGGGTATCTGGACGCCGAGACCACAAGCGTCGCACCGATCGAGGTCGGCGCGATCAAACCGCGCCGGTTCCCGCTGGCCACCGAGATCGTCTGGCAGCCCGCGCAGGCCGTTCGGTTGCCGCACCAGACCGCTGCACCGGCAACCCCGCGGCCGCGCTTGTGGCAGCTGCCCGACAGCCTGATCGAGGTTCCGCACGGCGGCCGCGTGCGGCCGACGCTGAAGCCGCTGCTGGCACGGTCGGACGAAACCACCGGCGTCACTACCGACGAGGCCGTCGCCGACTACGGCTTCGGCACCCTGGTCACGTTCACCGTGAAGCGCCTCGACACCGGAAGTACGAGCGGGCCCGCCGCTCGCACCTACGAGATCATCGGGGCACCGGAGAGCGAGATCACCCTGTTGGAACGCCTGCTCGATCAGCTGACTGACGATCCGAGCACATTCGATCAGGTCGCGCTGCTCTATCGTCCCAGTTCTACCGGTAGCCAGCCGAAGGGCTGGCAGTCCGACGATCCGGCAACCAGCCTGATGGGCATCACCCGAACGAACCTGTCCACCCAGACCCGGCCGCCGAGCGGGGTACGAGCGGTGGCTGGCGCGCCAGCGTTGCCGAACCTGCTCGGCACGCCGAACGAGTTCGCCCGGCTTCTGTGGGAGGCGAGCATCACCCGCCAGGGCGGGTTCTACCTGACCTACACGGCCGGCATCGGTGGCTCGCTGGCTGGTCTGCCCGCGCACGCGTTCAACGACCGCGGCGAGGCCGAGGTCGCGTTGCTCGCGCTCTATGTCACGGGTGCGGACGACGGGCAGGCGCTCGCGGACTTCATGAACGTGGCCGCCACCGACGAGGCCTTCGATCTGAGCAACGCCGCGCTGGTGGCCGAAGCGGTCGCGGTGCCAGTCGCCGCGCCGGCCGAATTCGGTGCCGACGACAGCCTGGCCACCTACGCCCGCTCGTACCACACCGATGCCGGCGTGCTCGCCGCCGCCAACGCCGGCGTCCCGATCGCCGACGGTATCAGCGTGACGATCACCGGTGGCCTCTATCAGGTGCCGGCGAGCCCGGTCGCGGATCCCTCCGCCACCGAGCCTGGCGGCAGCCTCGCGGCGATCGCCGCGCGCTTCGGCACGACCGTGGCCGACCTGCGGGCGGCCAACGCCGGCGACCTGCCGGACACGTTGCCGCCGTTGACTGCGATCAAGCTGCCGACACTCACGGTTCCCGCGGCTGGCCGAAGCCTGCAGGCGCTGGCCGACTACCACGGTGCGCCGGTGGCCGAGCTCGCCGCGGCGAATCGGAACGTCGCGGGCCTGTTCACGGCACGACCGTTGTCGGTGGCGACGGGCCCGACGACGCTGGCCCCGACCGTGAGCCGTGGTGTCGCCGGCGTCGAGCTGCGGCGCATCGCGCCGGCGGTACCGGACGAGCCCGAGCCCGGGTGGGGCGTGCAGTACCTGCGGCAGAACTTCAGCCTGCTCGCCTACCGCATCGCGACGAACAACGGCAACGACTATTTCCCGGGCAGCAATTGGGGCCTTCCGTCCGGGCCGGTCGACGCGGACGCCGCTGTCGGTGGCGACAAGCTCGCCGCTCCGCGGGCGGCGGCGGCCGGTGACGCCTGGTCGTTCCGGTTCTCGGTTCCGTACGCCTCGGTGTGGGCCGATGGCCACCCGTCGGCGAGCCCCTACGGCGGCATCGGCGGGATCCTGCCGTTCGAGCTGGCGTGGTTGGACGTGTTCGGCAACCGAATCCTGTCCGAGTTCGACGATCCGACGGCGGGCACGCACGTGATGCCGCCGCGGCCGGTGCAGATCACCGGCTATACCGACCGGCTGGTAGCTGTCGGTCAATGGCCGGCCGTCGCGAACGCCTACGAGGTGGTCGCCGGCGGAGCAGGGGCGCCCGAGCTGGTGGTGACACTCGACTTCGACGCCAGCTCGTTCCAGCGGGCAGCACGACAGGCCACCAGCGGCGCGCCGACGGACGAACAGGCCGGGAAGAAGGCCATCGCCCAAGCGGTCGCCGCGTACACACTGATCACCGAGCAGCTCGCCGATCCGGCCGGGGTCGACATCGAGCTGACGACATCGTTGACACCGGCGGCCAGCTGGACCTTTCCGGCCGCGGACGCACCTGCGGGTACGAACGCGACCGACGCAGCTGGCCGGTTGCCCAGCCTGCAGGCGTGGGCCGACTCGGTCCTGGCGTACCTGCACGCGCTGGACGAGGACCCGGAAACACCCGCGCCGAAGGCGTTCCGTGCCGAGGTGAACCTGGACACCGCAGTGTTGAACGCCGATCAGATCTTCGAGCTGGACGTGACGCTCACCCTGCACCGGCAGCCGGATCTGGTGGCGGGCGAGCTGGCGACGGTCGCCGGCATGTCGGCCGCCTCGACCTCGATCGCCCCCCGTACCGGTCCGCTGGACTCGACGGGCGTCCAGGTGCAGCGCAACCTGACCGCGTTCGCGCGGGACTTCACCGCGGCGATGGCGACCGTGACCGGCGTCGAATTCCGGATCGCGACCGGCGCGGACCGCAACCGTCAGGCCGCCGGCGACGCCGCGCCGATCTGGGTGGTGCAGTTGGGCACGCCCGGGCACGGCCAGCCGATCTCGTACACGATCGTGAACACCGGTGATCCGGTCGTGTACGCGCCACGGCCGATCTCGAACCAGCTCGCATCCCGGACCATCCCGATCGTGACGTACTCCAGGGGGAGCGTGATCCGCCGCGACGGTCCGCAGGTGACCCGCACGTTCACCTCGGTCGATCTGGACAAGTGGATGTCGACGGCGCTCGGCTACGTGGACGGGTTGTTCAGCCCGGCCGTGATGTCGGCAGCAGCGGTCCTGCGGCACAACCTGACGCAGCGTCCCGCGGACGTGCCGGGTACGGACGCGGCCGTGCCCGACCCGCTTGCCGCGCTCGTCAGCGCCAAACAGCAACTGGCCGCAAGCCTGAAGTCGGCGCTCATCGCCGTATACGCCGACGAGCACCCGGACGACGAGCAACTGCGCAGCATCCAGGAGGAGTTCTATCAGCAGATGCTGGGCCGGTTGGCCGGCTTCTACGGCACCGCCGCCGGCATCCAGTTCACCGCGTCGGTCGATTCGGCGATCGCCGTTGGCCCCGATGTGGTTGCGGTGCCCCGGGTATTCGGCGACGTCACGCTGGAGCCCGTCGCACCGCAGGGCCGTACCGACCAGCCAGACCAGACGACCGCGGGCACGGTGTCGGTCACGTCGCCGAAGCTCGACTTGCCCGTAGCCGGGCACGACCCGAACCGCCCGGAACCGAGCCCGTACTTGAGCGCCCTGGTAAGCGGCAATGCGGCCGAGGCCAAACGGGTCCGGGTCGACCTGACATATCAGGGCCGATACATCGAACACCAGATCGGTCAGCTGACCGGCATCGAGAACTACCATCCGTCGTCCTGGTTGAGCTTCGTCGACATCGGCGACCATGCTGCGGCTGCCGCTGGCTCGGCAGCAGGCGACGGTGGAGCCGACCCGCTCGCTGCCGAACTCGGCACGTTCGACGTGCCGATGGTGCTGCGGGAGTACCCGGCCACGCCGACCCTGGTCACGCAGGAGAGTCTGGCAACAACCGATTCGGACGCTAGGCAGTTGGCCGGAGCCGATACCGTGGCCGGACCGGCGGCCACCGCGATCGCCGGAACGACGTGCAAGCGAACGGGCGCCTACAACCCGTTGGCCGCAGCCACCCGATGGAGCTACGCATTCACCTATTCGCTCCAGACTCACCGGCAGCAAGACGAAATACACGGCCGGGTGAGCTTCAACGTCGGCGGAACGTCGCTGAAGACCAATTCCAGCGAGCGGTACGACGTGTTCGACAACCTCGCCCAGTTCACCCAGGTGTTCCCGCAGGTGCTGGCCGACCTGAACGAGTACCTGTTGCCCATGGAGGTGGGCGATCACGACCCAGAAACCCTGAAGAACGCACAGGCCGCGCTCGTATCCGCGGCAACCATGGTCGGCTGGCTCGCCAGCAGTCCGCCCGAACTGCGCGCCGACGACCTGCTGGGTCAGCCCGGAACGGCCGACCCGGTGGACTTCACGATCTTCGAAGGTGAACAGTCCATCGACGGGGTCGACGCGCTCGTCGTCGGCGTCCGGCTGGCCAGGCCACTGCCGCAGCGGGTCGGGGAACCGAGCGTCCAGATCGCCGGTTACGTGTGTGAACGGCGCCCGGACGTGGACGGTGCTCTGGTCTTCGCATACAAATCGGAGGCCGATGGTTCGTACCTGTCTGCCTCGACCGGCATGAACATCGCCGCTCGGACGTTCGTCCTTCCCGATCTGGACATCCTGGAGCGCCAGGACGCACAGACCCGCGTGTACCTCACCCGCAATGCCGATCTCGTGCCAGGCAAGACGATCGCGGACCCGTTCATCTACCGGACGCCGCCGGTCTCGTTCGAGGCACCTTTGCGCCCGACCCTCGGGTCTGCCGACGCGGTCGACCTGGCGACGATCTACTCGACCGGGCCGGGGCAGCCGGTCCAGCGGTCGATGACGTGCCAGCTCGCGCTGCTGTACGACGCGCTGTTGGGCAATGCGGGAACGGCCGACGTCACTCTGCAGGCCAGCCTGTACTACGAATACGCGGTGAACCCGGTGCTCGACAAGGTTCGGCTACCGGTCTACCTTTTGCCGCCTACGAAGGTGAAATTGCGCGACGGCGGGGCGGGTACGCCGATTGCGGACGTCATAGCCGTACAGGCCAACGAGTGGTCGGCGTGGTCGGCCTCGCACACTCCGGCGACGGATGGTGGGACGCTGAGCCTGGACCTCATGGTGATGTCGGATCTGACGGACCAGCCGATGCCGATCCTGCACCTGAGCGGCCTATTCGTCGGCTACGCAGACCTGGAGTAGCACCCGGCGCCGAGTGTGCGCGGGCCATTGTGCACGCGGACGGTTGTGCGCGCGGACGGCTGTGCGAAAGTGGCCCACTTGTCGGGCTGAAACGGGCGGTTTTTGCACTATGCGTGTCGGATGCTTCGGCCGAATTGGCGGAGCCGTGAGTGTCGGCGGTTGGTGGCAGGGTACCGGTCATGGATTCCTCGTCGGTGCGGCACCCGCTGCGTGACCAGCTTGCTGGTGTGCGTGAGCGGGTGGGCGAGCTGGCTGCCGCGCCGATGTTCGGGGTGCCCGACCGCCAGCTGCCGGATCTGCTGGCCGACGCCTACGGGCTGGTGGCGCAGGCGCAGGCGTTCGCGTTGGCGGTGCTCTCGCAGGCCGACGCGGTGGAGGCGGCCCGCCGGCATACCGGCGCGTCGGGAACCCAGGCGTGGCTGATCCACACCGCGCACCTGCGGCCCGGGCTGGCCAAGCGCCACCGGCTGGCGGCCAAAGGGCTGACCCGCCAGCCCAGGCTGGCCGCGGCGTTGGCGGCCGGACGGGTCAGCCTGGACCAGGCCGAAGCGATCCTGGACGGGCTGGCCGAACTTCCCTCGGATGCCGGGCCGGCCTGCCGCGACGACGTGGAAGCCCTGCTCCTTGACGCGGCCGCTGATTCGAGCACCGGCCAGCTGCGTGAGGTCGCGGCGGTGCTGCGCTACCGGCTCGACCCCGACCGGGCCGACGCCGAGGAGGCCGAACGGCTGGCCCGGCAAGAACGCGACGCCCACGAGCGCCGCTACCTGCGCACCCGCCGCGACGGCTACGGCTCGGTCTACGGCAGCTTCCGACTCTCGCTCGCGCAGGCAGCCACCCTGCTCACCGTGCTCGACGTGCTGGCCAAGCCGTGCCCGGCCACCGACGGCACCGGCGACCCGCGCACCTCGGAACAGCGCCAGGCCGATGCGTTGACCGAGCTGGCCGACCGCGCCAGCCGCGCCGGCGACCTGCCCGCCAACGGCGGCGACCGGCCCCGCGTCGTGGTCACCATCAACCAGCGCGACCTCACCAACCACCAGACCGGCCACGGGCAGCTGCTCGACCTGGGTGAACACCTGTCCGTGGCGGCCTGCCGCGCCCTGGGCTGCGATGCCGACCTGACCCCAGTCGTGCTCGACGAGCACACCGGACTCCCGCTCGCGGTCGGGCGCACCCGCCGCCTGTTCACCCCCGCCCAACGCCTCGCCTTGGCCCTGCGCGACCGGCACTGCCTGCACCCCGGCTGCGACCGCCCAGCCCGCTGGTGCGATGCCCACCACATCCGTCACTGGGCCGACGGCGGCCCCACCGACCTGACCAACGCCGCCTTGCTCTGCCCTATCCATCACGCCCTCTACGACCGCAATGAGTGGGCCTTCCTGGTGGGCCCCGACGGCCCGACCCACGCCATCCCGCCGCCCTTCATCGACCTCGCGCAAAAGCCGATTCCCATCAGACGCGAATAGAAGCGGTTCCTGGTAACGGACGGGTGAGCGGTCCGATGGAAGCCAGCGAAGCTATCCTCTATCTTCTGGATCCGATGTCGCGGCATGACACCCTGTAATGCCGCAGACTGTGACAGTCGTTGGCTCTGGGTATGTGAGCCTCGGTGACCAGGGGGTGACCGTCACGGTCGCCCGGCCAAATATCGCGCTGGGTGTGACGACGAATAGATCTATTTCAGCTGGGGTTGAAAGTCCAACGTGGCAGTCGAATCGCCCACGGTGATGGCTCGCCCGGCAGTTCTCGAGTGCTCCGTTCACTGTTACGTGAATGTTTGCGTCAGTGGTCACGGTTATCCGCGCATAG
>Ga0164242_10007851_pt1 | contig 11634 bp, 9 predicted proteins | sample OricomgcompostMG_FD_108783 | JGI IMG/M metagenome (GOLD analysis project Ga0164242, IMG submission 108783) | Miracle-Growth compost microbial communities from Emeryville, California, USA - Original compost - Miracle growth compost (MG) ... | reverse complement strand
TGGGTCGGCGCCACGCCTCCGGCCTCGCGGGTCAGGAACCACTGCGTCGGGCAGGTCATCAGCCCCTCGAGCATGCTGGCCGACAGCGGCACCGGGACGTCGGGCGCACGCAGCGGTTGCTCGGACCGGCTGGCCGCGCGCGTGCCCCACCACGTGGCGGGGTCGGCCGCCGGGACCTCCGGCGCGAGTCGCGCGAGCCGGGTGGCGGCCGCCTGTCGCAGCGCCTCGGGCGACGCGGGATCGGCGAGCGTGCGGCGCAGCTCGCTCACGAGCCCGCCGAGCGAGAGCGGTCGGCGCGGTCGGCCGACGATCCTCTCGACGGTGACGCCGAGCTCGTCGAGGAACCGGCTCGGGGTCTCGCCGTCGTCCTCGGCGGAGTCGACGGCGGTCACGACGAGACGCTCGCGTGCACGCGTGCACGCGACGTAGAAGAGACGACGCTCCTCCAGGAGCAGCTCGCGGGTCGAGACCGGCGGGACGAGACCGTCGGGACCGATGCGGTCGGCCTGGAGCAGGGTCGAGCGGCGCCGCAGATCGGGCCAGGCGTCCTGCTGGACGTGGGCCACGACGACGAGGCGCCACTCGAGGCCCTTCGAGCGGTGGGCCGTCAGCAGGCGTACGGCGGCGCCGCGTGCGCCGCGCTCGGCGAGGGTGTCGCCGGGGATCTGCTGGGCGACCAGCGTCGCGAGGAAGGCCGCCACGCCGACGTGGTCCCGCTTCTCCTCGGCTCGGGCGGCGACCTCGAAGAGCGCACAGATGGCGTCGAGGTCGCGATGGGCGTGGCGGGCCCCCGGCCCGCCGCCCTCGGCGGCGCGACGCAGGCGCGCGGGCCACGACGTCCGCGACCACAGCGTCCAGAGGACCTCCTCGGCCGTGGCGCTGTCGTCGAGCTGCTGGCGGGCGTCGTGGAGCAGCGTGACGAGCGCGCGGGCGCGGTCGGCCTCCCGGCCGTCGATCCCGTCGAGGACGTCGCGGTCGACGACCAGCTGACGCACGAGCTCACGGGAGGGATGGGGCGAGCGCTCCTCCGTGCGGGCGGTCTCCTTCTCGCGCTGGCGCAGGCGTCGGGCCAGACGACGCACGTCGCCGGCGTCGAGGCCGCCGAGCGGGCTCGTCAGCAGCGACTCGGCCCGACCGGCGTCGACGAACTCGACGTCGTCGGCGTCGTCGTTGTCGAGGTTGACGACCGCGCGCAGCGCGTCGAGCAGCGGGAGCACCGCCGGATCGCGGACCAGCGGCACCTCGTCGCTGGCCACCTCGACCGGCACACCTGCTGCCCCGAGGGCCCGACGCAGCGGCGGGATGGACGCGCGCCCCGACCGCACGAGGACGGCCATCTCGTCCCAGCCGATGCCGTCCTCGAGATGGGCCCGGCGGAGCAGGTCGGCGAGGTGCTCCGCTTCGGCTCGGTCGGTGTCGAAGGTCAGCGCCTGGACGCGGCCGTCGCCATGCGGTCCGCGGGCCGCCTCCGGCCGCAGGAACGCCTCACGCGCGGACTCGTCGATCGTGCCGGGCAGGCCGAGTCGACCAGCGACACGCTGCGCCGCGATCAGGATCCGCGGACCGAAGCGGCGGGTCGTGCGCAGCGCGACGACCTCGGCCGCAGCACCGTCGGCACGGGGGAACTCGGTCGGGAACTCGAGGATCCCCCGCACATCGGCGCCGCGGAAGCCGTAGATCGACTGGTGCGGGTCGCCGACCACGACGAGGTCGCGCCCGTCGCCCGCGAGCGCCCGGAGCAGCGCGACCTGGCCGGGATCGGTGTCTTGGTACTCGTCCACGAAGACGTGGCGGTAGCGCGCCCGGAGCTCGTCGCGATGGGCCTCCGCCTCGATCGTCGCGCGACGGATCAGGTCGGCGTAGTCGGTGGCGCTCTGCGCGTCGAGGTTGTCGAGGTAGGAGTCGAGGAAGAGGCCGGCGGCGACGAACTCCGGCACGCCCTCCGCGCGCCCGAGGTCGGCCAGCGCGGCCCCGTCGAGCCCCTTCTCGCGGGCCCGGGAAAGCACGGCCTCCACCTCGCGGGCGAAGCCGCGCGTCCCGATCGCGCGCCGCAGGGAGTCGGGCCAGCGGACCGACTCGGGGTGGTCGGCGAGCAGCTCGCGCAGCACGACGTCCTGCTCGGGCGCGGAGAGCAGCCGCAGCGGCGCCTCGTAGAGCTCCGCCGGCGCGTAGGCCCGGATCAGGCCGTAGGCGAAGCTGTGGAAGGTCGAGCTCGGCAGCGCGCTGGTGGTGCGCCCCAGCCGCCCGGTGATGCGATCGCGCAGCTGCTCGGCGGCCTTGCGGGAGAACGTCAGCGCCAGCACCTGGTCGGGCTCGGCCCCGCGCCGCTCGATGCGGTCGACGACCGCCTCAACGAGCGTCGTCGTCTTGCCTGTCCCCGGCCCGGCCAGGACCAGCAGCGGGCCGCCCGAGTGGTCGACCACGCGCTGCTGGTGATCGTCGAGCGTCGGCACGACGGCGCGGGCCGGCGGCTGCTCGAGGCGGAACCGGCTGACCGGCGTCACCAGGGTCGCGGAGGTCGTGGTCATGGCGTCACTCCATCATGGCCCACCGACAGAACCGGTCGGCCCTCCACACCCTCAGGCGAGCTCGAAGTCGGCGAAGTCGAAGCCTGGCGAGACCAGGCAGCTCACGAGGGCCTCGGCCTGGCCGGGCAGGGTCCGCTGCCAGACGCCCGCCGGTACGACGGCCTGCGGCGACTGCCCGGCCGCGACGTCCGTGCCCACGAGGACCGTCCGGTCCGCGGCCGGCGAGTCGCCCGACCCGCCGTACTCCAGCCGTACGACGCCGTGGTGGGCCAGCCACGTCTCGTCGGACGCCACCCGGTGCCAGGCCGACGAGGCCCCCGCGGGCAGCAGGAAGTAGATCAGCGTCGCCGACGGCCGGACCCGGCCGTCGGGCAGCGTCACGAACTCCGGCGAGACCCAGGTCTGTCGGTAGAGCCCGCCCTCGGGATGGGGCTCCAGGTCGAGCATCCGAGCAAGGTCTGAGGCGAGGTCAGTCACGCCCCGCATTCTGCCGCGGCACCCGCCAGGACGGCTCCGTGTCGGGCCGCTCCTCGTCGGGCTCCCCGTCGTCCCAGCGCGGGTCCGCCAGGAGGTACTGACCGATCAGGCCCGGCCGCTTGCGGCGCTTGCGCTCGGTCTCGGGCACGAAGCGCCCCTCGACCGCGTCCCAGAAGGAGTCCGCGATCCGCATCATCCCGCGTGCGACCCGGCCGGCCGCACCGGTGTGCGGGAGGTAGGGATGGGGCCTGGTCGGCGCGCGCTCCTCGGTGGTCTCGAGCCGTTCGGCGAGGTCGCCGACCTCCTCGTCGGGCAGCTGCGCGACCAGGATGTCCGCCATCCGATGCTCGATCTCCCACTCCGCGGCCATGGTCCGGTCGACGTCGCCCCAGACCTTCTCCCAATCGAAGTGGGTCTCCCAGGAGGAGCCGAACTCGTGGGCCTTCACGTGGGCGAGGACCACCTCGAGCTGCCTGGCGTTGGTGAGGTAGTCGCGCACGAGCGCCGAGCCGTCGTCGCACCGCGAGCGGACCTCGGGGAGCATCACGGCGTCGATGGCGTGCAGGTGCTTGCTCGTGCCGGCCAGGAAGAGGTCGATCGGCGGGCAGCCCCGGCGCGAGAGCTCCGGCCTGCCCGTCATGGTGCGTGCGGCGGCGAGACGCCCGGAGAGTTCCTCGTGCTTGTGCTGCAGGGTCTCCTGCAGGGCCGTGGTCGTGGTCATCGACCTCACCTCGTTATGACGTGGCTCACCTCCCATCGTGCGCCCGTGGAGCCCTCTCCACAAGGGCAGCGACGCGCGGCGCGCCGCCCGGCGGCGTACCTCATTTCGATGATGTACGCCGTCGGGGCCGTGGCTCAGGCCTGCGCCGACCGCTCGTTGTAGACCCCGGCCGCCTCCTGGCCGGTGAGTGCACCGATGGCCGCCATGATCTCGTCGGTGAGCTGGCGCCGCGCCTTGCCCAGAGGTATGCCGTCGAAGCGGCCCGCCACCTCGATCGGCGTGCCGAAGGTGACCGACACCTTGGCCAGCCGGACCCGGTTGCTCCCGACCGGCTGGACCTTCTCCGTCCCGACGAGGCCGACGGGCACGACCGGGACGCCGGCGGTGAGCGCGAGGTGGGCGACGCCCGTACGCCCGCGGTAGAGCCGGCCGTCGCGGGAGCGGGTGCCCTCGGGATAGATCCCGAAGGCCTCGCCGTTGCGCAGCACCTCGAGGGCGGTGTCGAGGGAACCGAGCGCTGCCTGCGGGTCGTCCCGGTCGACGGGGAGCATGCCGAGCCCCTCGAACCAGAGCCGCTGCAGCCTCCCCTTCACGCCGGTGCCGGTGAAGTAGTCCGACTTGGCCAGGAAGTGGACCCGGCGCGGCGCGCAGCTCGGGATGACGACCGAGTCGACGAAGCTGAGGTGGTTGCTGGCGAGGATCACCCCGCCGGTCGTCGGCACGTTCTCCTTGCCGATCACCGTCGGGCGCCAGACGGCCTTCAGGACCGGAGGGATCACCGTGTGGAGGAGGCCGTACATCACGACGGTCATTGTGGCCTCATCCCGCGGCGATCGGATCGGCGGTCCCCTCCGTGGTCACCGCCGGCCCCACCAACGGGTCCTGCGGGTCGTCGAGCCGGCCGAGGCCGTAGCGGCCGCGATAGACGAGGCAGGCGAGCCCGGTGAGCAGGAGCGCCGCGCCCGCGACGACCACCGCCTCGCGGGCTCCTAGCCACTCGGTCAGCCAGCCGTTGAACAGCGCGCCGACGGAGAACGAGCCGGTGTAGAGCATGTGGCGGACCGCCATCGTCCGCCCCCGCATGTGGTCGGCCACCAGCAGCTGGATCGCGGTGTTGACCGAGGAAATGACGGCCAGATAGCCGGCGCCGGCGACGAGCAGGACGAGCGCGGCGACCACGATCGACGGCGCGAGGCCGAAGGCGATCACGGCGGCGCCGTACACCAGGAGGCCCCAGCGCGTCACCGCGCTGAGCGAGAGCGCGCCGCTCGCGCCGGAGACGATCGGCGCGGCGAGGAGCGCGCCGGCGCCCAGGGCCGCGCTCATCACTCCCAGGCCTCCCGCCCCGGCCCGGAAGACCTCCTCGGCGAGGACGACGGTCGCCTGGAACATCGGGTTGCCGAAGAAGCCGACGACCACGGAGAGCAGGATCGAGAGCAGGATCCCCGGGCTCCGGAGGACGTAGGCGAGGCCCTCCATCAGCTGGCCGTGGATGCCGAGGCCGACGGTCCGCTCGAAGCGTCGCTGGTGGCGGGCGCGGACGAGCCAGAGCGCGGTGAGGACGAAGACGACGCTGAGCGCGTTGATGAAGAAGGCCCATGCGGGGCCGAGCGCCGCGAGGAGCACGCCCGCGACGGCGGGCCCCAGCGACCGGGCCGCGTTGAACTGGAGGCTGTTGAGCGCCACCGCGGAGCCCAGGTCCTCGCGCGGGACGAGGTCGCTGACGAACGACTGCCACGCCGGCATGTTGAAGCCGTTGGTCACCCCGGAGAGGCCGACGACGAGCAGCAGCAGCGCCGGCTGGTGCAGCCCACTGACCCAGCACGCCCACAGCGCCAGGGCCACCAGCGAGGCCGCGGCCTGCGTGCCGATGAGCACGAGCCGCCGGTCGAACCGGTCGGCCAGCGCTCCACCGACCGGCGCCAGGAGTACGCCGGGCAGCAGCTGCGCGAGGCTGGCGAACGCGACCCACAGCGCGCTGTGGGTAGGCAGGAAGATGACGTAGGGCACCGCCAGGTTGGACAGCCAGGTGCCGGTGTTGGACGCGAGGGCGCCGAGCCAGAAGATCAGGTAGTCGCGGTGGCGGAAGGCGCGGAAGGCGTGGCCGAGGCCGCTCTTGCGCGCAGCGGGGTCACTGCGCACCCGCCACCTTCTCGCCCACGGCGGCGGCCGTCGCCACCAGGTCGTCGATCCACTCCTGCACGGTCGCCCCGGTGACCCCCTGCGGGAGCTGCGAGAGCCGCAGGACCAGCTCCACATGCCGGTCGGCGCCCAGCACCGGAGCGACGAGCGACGCGACGTCGTACGTCTGCTCGGGGACGACCGCGACCGGGTCGTAGTAGCGGGACGCACCCGCGACGACTTCACGGATCTCGCGCTCCTCGGCCGGCGTGTAGCGACCGGCGGTGTAGGTCCGCAGCGCGTGGAAGAGCTCCTTCTCGCGGTAGTCCCCCGCCAGCGACATCGACCAGCCGCGCTCGCGTGCCATGGCGAGGCGCTCCTCGTAGGTCTCGCGGCTGCAGTCGTCGACCGCGGCGGCCCTCGCGAACCACGCCTCCGCGGCCTCGTCGCCCTCCCAGGCGACGTAGAGCTCGCCGAGCGGCGGCATCAGCGGGATGCGCTGCCCGACCTGGGAGGCGTTGACGTCGGGCGCCGTCGCGTTGGCGACGAGCACGAGGTCGCCGGCCACCGAGGCGAGCGCCGAGCACTCCCCGCCGGCGCGGACGGCCAGCCCCTCCATCGCTCCGCGGGCCAGCTCGGCGACCTGCACGGCAGCGATCAGGTCCGCCTCCGAGGGCGCCACCAGCGATTGCGGGGTGAAGCGGCCGTAGCCGCCCTGGAAGAAGAGCAGCGGCGCGGCCGGCTTCTCGACCCCGAGCGAGGTGACCTCGCCCAGCACGATGTAGTGGTCGCCCGCCTCGGTCACCGAGGCCTGGGTGCAGTCGATCCAGGCCACGGCGCCGTCGACGATCGGCGCACCGCTCGGCGCAGGCCGCCAGGACACCCCCGCGAACTTGTCCTCGCCGCGGCGCGCGAAGGAGCGGCAGGAGTCCTCCTGCTCGGCCCCGAGGACGTTGACGCAGAAGGAGCCCGCCTCGCGCAGCCGGGCGAACGTGCCCGATGACTTCATCGGCAGGTAGGCGACCAGGGGTGGGTCGAGCGAGACGGAGGTGAAGGAGCCCACGACCATCCCGATCGGCTCGCCATCGTCGCTCACGGCGGTCACGAGGGCCACCCCGGTCGGGTAGTGGCCCAGGACGCTGCGGAACTCCGCAGGGTCGATCGCAGGGGCGCGCAGCGCGTCCACAGCGAGGGGCGTGGCGGTGGTCTGGGACATCGGGTTCCCTTCCGTCGGGGTAGCTCGACAGTCAGTGTGTGACCCACGACACGCCCGCGGAAGACCCGCCGTTCCGGGTCCCGGAACGGTAAAGATTTCTCTGTAGTGACCACTCCACCTAGCGTGAGCCCGGATCGTCACCTACAGTCATCGCAAGTGATGACGCTCACACTCCCCCGGGTGGGCGTCACGACGGGAGGAGACGAAGCCGTGAGCATCACCATCGAACCCACCGCCGCCGATCTCGAGGAGGCGATGACCGAGTCCGAGACGACCTCGACCGCGTCGGCCGCCGCCACGAGCACGACCGGCATCGCCGACCGGATCGCGGCCAAGGGCCGCAAGTCGGAGGATGGTGAGGCGACCACCTCGGTCACCAAGGCGCTCCAGCTCCTCGATGCCTTCCGCGGCTCGGTCGGCGCGCTCGGCGTCAGCGAGCTCGCCCGGCGCAGCGGCCTGCCGAAGTCGACGGCGTTCCGTCTCCTCGCCACCCTCGAGAGCAGTGGGTACGTCGAGCGCGTCGGCCGCGCCTACCAGCTCGCCTGGCGCCTCTTCGAGCTCGGCAACGGCGTCTCCGCCTGCCGCCCGAAGGGGCTGCGCGACATCGCCACGCCGTTCCTCTCCGAGCTGCACTCGCGCACCCGCTGGGTCACCCAGCTCGCCGTCCTCGACGGCGGCGACGTGATCTACCTCGAGAAGATCCGCGGCCACGAGGCCGTCCGCATCCCGTCCAACGTCGGCGGTCGCGTGCCGGCCAACTGCTCCGGCCTCGGCAAGGCGATGCTCGCCTTCAGCGACTCCGAGACGATCCGCGAGGTCGTGGAGGCTGGGCTCGCCCGGCGTACTCCCTACTCCATCGTCGACCCGGGCCGCTTCGTCAACGAGCTCCGCCGCATCCGCAACACCGGCGTCTCCGTCGACCGCGAGGAGGTCGCTCTCGGCCTCACCTGCGTCGCCGCCCCGATCCTCTTCGACGGCCGCGCCATCGCCGCCGTCTCCGTCTCCGGCCCGAGCGCCCGCTTCAACCACCGCGCCATGGCCGCCGAGATCCAGCGCATCGCGGCCGAGATCAGCAAGAAGTACGCCGCCGGCCGCTGAGCCGGCCGCCTGCGAACGCGCGTACACAAACGCCGACTCGCCGCCAGTCGCCTGCGCAAGCAGGTGTGGAGCAGTCGCCGGGTCTGGGCACGAGCGCACGGCGCACCGCCGGCGCAAGGCGCACCGGCACTGGCCGAGTCGGCGGTGATGCGCATGCGAGCGCCCCGCGCGCGCACACAAGCGCCGACTCGGCGCCCTGTGTGCGTACACAAGCGCCGAGTCGGCGAGGGTCAGCCGAGCGGGTGGTGGCAGGCGACGAGGTGCTCGGGCGCGACCTCGACGAGCGCCGGGGCCGCGCTGCGGCAGATGTCGTCGGCCGCAGGGCAGCGCGGCGCGAAGGGACAGCCGACCTCGGGGCGGCCGCCGAGCTCGTTGGTGGCCCGCGACGGCTCCCGCTCGGTCCCCGGCTTCGGGATGGAGTCGAGGAGCATCGCCGTGTAGTGGTGCCTCGGCGAGGCGTAGAGGGCGCGCGAGGGCGCGACCTCCGCGATGCGTCCGAGGTACATCACGGCGACCCGGTCGCTGATGTTGCTCACGACGGCGAGGTCGTGGCTGATGAAGACCATCGAGAGGCCGAGCTCGTCCTTCATCTTCTCGAGCAGGTTGAGCACCTGCGCCTGCACGGAGACGTCGAGCGCGGACACCGGCTCGTCGCAGATGAGGACCTCCGGGTCCTGGACGACGGCCCGCGCGATGCTGATCCGCTGGCACTGGCCACCGGAGAGCTGGTGGGGCCGGCGCTCGGCCATCGCCTCGTCAACGCCCACCTTCGCGAGCGTCGCCATCGCCCGCTCCCGGGCCTCCTTCTTGGCGACGCCCTGGATGAGCAGCGGCTCCATGACGATCTCGACCGCCGTACGCCGCGGGTTCAGCGAGCTGATCGGGTCCTGGAAGATCAGCTGCAGCTTGCGCCGCAGGGGGCGGAGCGCCTTCTCGGACAGCCCGGTGAGGGGCTCGCCCATCAGCGTCACCTCTCCCCCGGTCGGCGACGGCAGCTGCACGAGCGACCGTCCGGTCGAGGACTTGCCGCAGCCGGACTCACCGACCAGGCCGAGGGTCTCTCCGCGGCGCAGGGTGAGGCTCACGCCATCGACGGCGCGGTTGGCCTTCCCCCCGCTGCGGTACTCGACGACGAGGTCGATCGCCTCGAGGACGACGTCCTCGGAGACGTGGGACTGCGACGGGGCGACAGCAGCCTGGCTCATAGCGCCTTCTCTCCGGTCGGAACGGGTGCTCCGCCGGTGGCGGAGCTGTGCGGGTGGAGGCACGCGACGGCGCGGCCGTCGGGGTGTGACTCGAGGAGGGGACGCTCCTCCTCGCAGTGCTCGTCGGCGCGCGGGCAGCGGCTCGCGAAGGCACATCCCGTCGGCAGCATCGTGAGCTGCGGCGGCCGGCCCGGGATGGTCTTGAGCAGCGTGTGCGGCTCGTTCTCCAGCAACGGCCGTGCGTCCTCGAGGAGGCGGGTGTAGGGGTGCTCCGGCTTCTCGAAGACGGCCTCGGCCGGCCCGGTCTCGACCACCCGGCCGGTGTACATCACCGAGACCTCGTCGCATCGCTCGGCGATCAGGCTGAGGTCGTGGGAGACCAGCAGGATCGAGAGGTCCCGCTCCTCCCGCAGCGTGTCGAAGAGGTCGAGGATCTGCGCCTGGACCGTCACGTCGAGCGCCGTGGTCGGCTCGTCGGCGATGACGAGCTCGGGGTCGCAGGAGAGCGCGATGGCGATCATCACGCGCTGCCGCTGGCCGCCGGAGAGCTCGTGCGGGAAGGAGCGCAGCCGCTTCGCCGGCTCCGGGATCCCGACCTGGGTGAGCAGGTCGACGGCCTTGGCGAGCGCCTCCTTCTTCGACAGCCCGAAGTGGCGCCGCATCGGCAGGGCGATCTGGTGGCCGATCCGCATGACCGGGTTGAGCGCCGTCATCGGGTCCTGGAAGACCATGGCGACGTGCCGGCCACGGATCTTGGCCCGCATCTGGGTCTCGCTGTAGCCGGTCAGCTCCTCGCCGTTGAAGCGGATGGAGCCATCACGGCGCACCAGCGTGCGGCGTGGGATGAGGTCCATGACCGTCCGGGCGGTCACCGACTTCCCGGACCCGGACTCCCCCACCAGGCCGTGGACCTGGCCACGGCCGATGGTGAGGCTGACGCCGTTGACGACCTCGGCGATCCCGGCCGGCGTCTGGAAGGCGACATGGAGGTCCTCGACCTCGAGCAGCGGCCCCTGGTTCGACTGGCTCACAGCGCACTCTCCCTGATGTCGAAGCGCTTGCCGATGTGCTCGGCAAGGAAGTTGAGGGCGAGCAGCGTGACGAACATGAACGCCGCCGGGATGAGGACGATGTGCGGTGCGTCCGACAGCGCGGAGCGGCCGGTCCCCATCATCGAGCCCCACGAGGAAGCCGGCGGCGGGACGCCGAGACCGAGGAAGCTCAGCCCGGCCTCCGCCACGATCGCGACCGCGATGAGGACGGTGGAGTAGGCGATGACGGGTACGACGACGTTCGGCAGCACCTCCCGGCGCAGGATGCGCCCGTGGGTGGCTCCCATGCCCCGCGCCGCGGTCACGAACTCGCGGTTGGCGAACTGCAGCGTCGCCGCGCGCGCCACCCGGGCGACTGCGGGCGAGGCGACGATGCCGATCCCGATGATGATCGTGAAGAGGCCGGGACCGAGGAAGACGCCGAGCGCGATCAGCGCAACGAGCGCGGGGAAGGCCAGCATGACGTCGATGACCGCGCTGATGATCCGGTTGACCCAGCCGCCGAAGTAGCCGGCGACGATGCCGAGGATCGAGCCCACCACCGTCGCGACGGCGATGGCGCCGATGCCGACGGTGAGGCTCACGCGGGCGCCCACGATGCTGCGGGACAGGATGTCGCGGCCGATCTCGTCGGTGCCCAGGAGGTGGCCGGGGCTGAAGGGCGAGACCATGATCGAGGCGTAGTCGCTGCGGTTCGGATCAGGCAGCCCCAGCAGCGGCCGCAGGAGAATGGCGATCACCAGGAGCGCCAGCCACACCCACGAGAGCGTCACCAGGACGCCGGAGCGGCGGCTCCTCCTCTTCGACCCGACCGTCGGCACCACCACCGCCGACGCGGTGGTCGCCAAGCCGCTCATGCCGTCACTCCCGTCAGAAGAAGCGGAGAGTACGGGCGCGACGGCATGAGCAGCCCGAGGGTCGCTCGCTGACGCGCGCTCATGCCGCACGCACCCGCGGGTCGAGGATCGTGTAGAAGACGTCGACGAGGAAGTTCGCCAGGACGTAGGCGGTGGCGACGAGCATGATGACTCCCTGGACCAGCACGTAGTCCCGGTTGTTGATGGCGTTGAACAGCAGCGTCCCGACCCCGGGCAGACCGTTGATCAGCTCGATGATGATCGTGCCGCCGACGACGGTCCCGATGTTGATGCCGATGACGGTGATGAGCGTCGGCAGGGCGGGCTTGAGGGCATAGCGGAAGAGGACCATCCGCGAG
>Ga0164242_10007850_pt1 | contig 11634 bp, 8 predicted proteins | sample OricomgcompostMG_FD_108783 | JGI IMG/M metagenome (GOLD analysis project Ga0164242, IMG submission 108783) | Miracle-Growth compost microbial communities from Emeryville, California, USA - Original compost - Miracle growth compost (MG) ... | reverse complement strand
CGCCTGCTGGAGCGCGCCCTGCGCATCGGCCATGAGAAGGACGACGCCGACTGGCTGCACAGCTCTGCGGTCAAGACGCAGATGAAGCGAATGGACCCGTCGTTCAGCGAACGCGCGCTCGGCTATCGCTCGTTCTCCGACTTCGTGAAGTCGCGCAGCGCCGTCGCCGAACTGGACGAGAGCAGCACGGCGCGCCTGATCCGCTCGGTGCAACCGAGCTGAGCCCGCCGCGGCACCGGTTGCCGCGTTCTTTCTCTTCCAGCCCTTGACACCCGAACAGGGGCCGTGCCACGTTCGAGAGTGGATCGGTTTCGTCGCAGTGCAGCGACGGCCGAGTTGGAGGACAGATGAACATCCCCGAATCTCCCATTACGCGTCGCACGGCGCTGCGCGCGGCCGGAGGAGCCGCGGCCGGCATCGCGCTGGCCGGCACCGGAGTGGCTGCGCCGGCGATCGCGTCGGGGCGTCGACCGTCGCCGCCGTGGCATGCGAAGCTGACGACCAGGCAGCAGGCCGGTCAGCGCGTGATCTTCTCCTACCCCGGCGCGACACCCCCGTCGAGTCTGCTCGACGGCATCGCCGCGGGCGAGGTGGGCGGAGTGATCTTCTTCGGCGAGAACATCACGAGTCTGACGCAGATCGCCGGCGTCGTCGCCGACCTGCGCGCGGCCGAGGCCGATTCCCCGGTGAAGGAGCCATTGCTCTACATGACGGATCAGGAGGGCGGCTACATCCGCCGTCTGCCCGGGCAGGAGCCGGTGCTGAGCGAGAAGAAGATCGGTCTGACCGCCGACCCTGACGCCGAGGCCAAGAAGGCGGGCGCGGGCGCTGCCGCCGCACTGAAGAACGTCGGAATGAACCTGAACCTCGCCCCGGTGCAAGACGTGTTCCGCGTCGCCGGCAACTTCGACGACCAGTGGGAGCGCTCGTACAGCTCCGACCCGGCCGTCTGCGGGCGGCTCGGAGCCGAGATGGTCAGAGCGCAGCAGGGGGCGGGCGTCGCCGCAACGGCCAAGCACTTCCCGGGTCTCGGTGCCGCGACCCGGGACGAGAACACCGACCTCGGCCCGGTGACGCTGAGCCAGTCCGCTTCCGAGCTGCGCTCGGTCGATGAGTACGCGTTCGCGCCGGTCATCCGGGCCGGCGTCGATCTCGTGATGACGTCGTGGGCGCTGTATCCGGCGCTCGACCGCGTCTACCCGGCGGGGCTGTCCTCCCGAATCATCGGCGGCGAGCTGCGCGGTCGCCTGCGCTTCGGCGGCGTCACCATCACCGACGCCCTGGAGGCCGGCGCGATCAGCTCATTCGGCGACACCGGCACATGCTCGCTGATCGCGGCCGACGCCGGCATGGATCTGCTGCTCTGCTCGGCCCGCGACATGAGCCAAGGGCAGGACGCCGTCGCAGCGCTGACCGCCGCGCTCGAACGCCGCTGGTTGAATCCGGGCAGCGCGCAGCAGGCCCTGTCTCGCGTGCAGAAGCTGCGCGGCCGCCTCGCCTGACGCCGTTCGGGCGAAAGGGAGGCGGAACGCGATCGGAGGAACGGGATACGCGGAATAATCCGAAGCGCCTGGCGTTGAACTTGAGTGTAAGCGACTCAAGTTCGAGCAAACAGGAGTATTCGTGCCCGAGAACTTCACCCCAGACGACGCCGAAGGCAACGCATTCGACGAGTTCCTCGCCCGCTACGTGGCGGGCGAGCGCGCCCGTGCCGGGCGCTCGATCGACATCGGACGGTTTCTGAGCAGCCGCAGCCAGGAGTTGCTGGCTGCGGCCGGCCGGTTCGCCCTCGAACACGGCCATCGCGAGCTGGACGCGTTGCACATTCTGCGCGTTATCGTTCACGAGGCGCCGGTGGCGGATGCCGTACGGCGGCTCGGCGCCGACCCAGCGGCGATCGCCGCTGGCGCGGATCAGCGGCTCCCGCAGCCCGTGCCCGAGCGCGCAGACGTCGCTCCTGCGCTGACGCCGTCCGCGACGCGGGCGCTCTTCCACGCGTTCCAGGTCGCGCGCGCGTCCGGCTCGACGTACATCGACCCGGAGCACGTGTTCTTCGCACTGGTGATCGCGCAGGACTCCCCCGCCGGCCAGCTGCTGCAGGCCGCTGGAGTCACGCCAGAAGCACTCACCAACTCGATGCGGCAGGCCGCGACCGTCGGCGCGGGCGACATGACCGGCCAGGCTGGCCCGGCCTCCGCGGCCGCAGCATCCGAGACACCGACCCTCGACACATACGGCACCGACCTCACGGCCATGGCGCGCGAGGGCAGGCTCGATCCGGTGATCGGCCGCGCCGACGAGATCGAGCAGGCGGTCGAGATCCTCTCCCGGCGCACCAAGAACAACCCGGTGCTGGTCGGCGAGGCTGGCGTGGGCAAGACGGCGATCGTCGACGGCCTGGCCCAGGCAATCGTCGATGGGACCGTACCCGAACAGCTGCGCGACAAGCGCGTCGTGGCGCTCGACTTGCCGGCGATGCTGGCCGGCACCCGATTCCGCGGCGACTTCGAGGAACGACTGACCACGGTGATGGACGAGATCGCCGCACACCGCGAGTCGACGATCGTCTTCATCGACGAGCTGCATACCGTCGTGGGAGCCGGCGGCTCCGGCGAGGGCGGAATGGACGCGGGCAACATCCTCAAACCGCGCCTGGCGCGCGGCGATCTGCACCTGGTCGGAGCGACAACGCTGGGCGAGTACCGTCGCATCGAGAAGGATCCGGCGCTGGAGCGCCGCTTCCAGCCGGTGACCGTCGGCGAGCCGAGCATCGAGGATGCCGTGCAGATCCTGCACGGTCTGCGCGAGGCGTATCAACAACACCACAACGTGCGCTACACCGACGATGCGTTACGCGCCGCCGTCGAGCTGTCCGCGCGGTACGTGTCCGATCGCTTCCTGCCGGACAAGGCCATCGACCTGATCGACCAGGCGGGGGCCCGGCTGCGCCTCTCCCTCGGGGCGAGCGTCGACACGAACGCCAATCTTGAGCGGCTGGCGGAGTTGGAAGCCGAGAAGAACGCGGCGGTGAGCGCGGAACACTACGAGGATGCCTCCCGGCTGCGTGACGAGATGGACCGGGTGCAGGCCGCACTCGCTTCCGCGACGGCACGGCAGCATCCGGATGCCGTCGTCGACGACACCCAGATCGCGGCCGTCGTCTCTCGGGCCACGGGCATTCCGGTGCATCGCGTCGGCGAAGCCGACCGCGACCGCCTCGCCCGTCTCGAATCGGAGTTGCACGAGCGCGTGATCGGCCAGGACGACGCGGTCACCGCCGTCGCCAAGGCCGTGCGGCGCAACCGCACCGGGCTCGGCGACGCGAATCGACCTGTGGGCAGCTTTCTGTTCCTCGGGCCGACCGGGGTCGGCAAGACCGAGCTCGCGAAGGCGCTCGCCGAATCGCTCTTCGGTCCCACGTCCGGTTCCCCGACCACGCCGACCACGGCCGCTCCGGCCACGAACGCCGGCTCGCGGACCGGGAACATGCTGCGCTTCGATATGAGCGAGTTCGGTGAGCGTCACACGGTGGCACGGCTGATCGGTGCTCCTCCCGGGTATGTCGGCTACGACGAGGCAGGACAGCTGACCGAGCGGGTGCGCCGCAACCCGTACTCGGTGCTGCTGTTCGATGAGATCGAGAAGGCGCATCCCGACGTGTTCAACCTGCTGCTGCAGGTGCTGGACGACGGGCGCCTGACCGACGGGCAGGGCCGCACCGTCGATTTCCGCAACACCGTGGTGATCATGACCTCGAACCTCGGATCCGAATTCCTGGCATCCCGGTCCGGAGCGCTCGGCTTCGTCGCCGGCGACGATCCGACCGGCTTCGGCTCGGAGAAGAACCTGCGCGACCGCGTGATGGGCACGCTGCGCCAGGCGATGCGGCCCGAGTTCCTGAACCGGATCGACGAGATCGTGCTGTTCCGCAAGCTGGAGAAGCCGCAGTTGCGCGAGATCGTTCGACTGCTGCTGGACGCGACGTCAGCACGGCTGGCCGACCGGTCGATCACGCTGACGGTGACGGATGCCGCCGTCGAGTGGATCGCGGAGCACGGTTTCGAGCCCGAATTCGGTGCACGGCCACTGCGCAGGCTGATTCAGCGCGAGGTCGACGACCGCGTCGCCGACCTGCTGGTGGCCGACGGTGTCGAAGCGGGCGACTCGGTGTTCGTGGACGCGCACGATGGTTCACTCACGGTCGACGCGGGGAGCCGGATGCCGGCAGCGGCCTGACCGGCCGTTCCGCCTCGCTGAGGCAGGCAGAGCACGATCGTTATAGACGATTTTCTGCCATTGCCCGGTCTTTGGCGGAGTTTACCCGTAGGCTGGGGTCAGCGATCGGCGCTTTGCCGTGAGTGTACGTGCGGCCTTGGTCGCTCACCGGACGGATTCATTCTTATTACTTCCGCCTCTTTCCTGGCCGCGGGCCGGATGGGTGCGATCAGGGCGACGAAGCCGCGCACCGCAGACACCGTGAACGTCGCGCAGTCATACACGACTGTTTCGCGCTCGGTCAAGCACGACGGGCTCCTTGCCCGCACCCGCTGGTTCTACGCGGCACTGACCGCCGTCCTGCTCGCGGCGCTCGCCGCTGCCGGAGTCGGTTTCGTCCTGCTCGGTTCGAGCTGGTTCCAGTTGTTGATCGCCGGCGGCGTCGGCCTGGTGCTGACCCAGTTCGCGTTCATCGCCCATGAGGCGTCGCACCGGGCGATTCTCAGCTCCGGGCCGGCGAACGATCGGATCGGCCGCTTGATCGGTACCCTCGTGATCGGCATGAGCTACGCGTGGTGGATGTCCAAGCACACCCGTCATCACGCCAACCCGAACCAGGTCGGCAAAGACCCGGACATCGCCTTCGACACGATTTCGTTCACCGAGGAGGACGCCGCTCGTCAGCACGGCGCGCTCGCCTGGATGACGCGCCGGCAGGGCTATCTGTTCTTCCCGTTGCTGACGCTCGAGGGCGTGAACCTGCACATCACATCGATGCGCACGCTGTTCGGGCGTGCGCCGGTGAAGCGCAGGGCGCTGGAGATCACGCTGATCGCCGTGCGGTTCGCGATCTACCTGACCGTCGTCTTCTGGTTCCTGCCGGTCGGAATGGGCTTCGCCTTCCTCGGGGTGCAGATGGCGGTGTTCGGTGTGTACATGGGTGCAACCTTCGCCCCCAACCACAAGGGCATGCCGATCATCCCTCGCGACGCCAGAATGGATTTCTTCAGCAAGCAGGTGCGAACCTCACGGAACATCTCCGGCGGCTGGTGGGCATCCGCGCTGATGGGCGGGCTGAACTACCAGGTCGAGCACCACCTGTTCCCCAGCATGCCGCGACCCCACCTCGCCAGAGCACGGTTGATCGTGCGCGAGTACTGCCGCGCCAACGACGTGCCGTACACCGAGACCACGCTGATGCATTCGTACGCGATCGTGGTCGACTACCTCAACCGTGTCGGCTTGGCCGCACGTGACCCGTTCACCTGCCCGATGGTCGAACAGTTGCGCCGTGTCTGAGCAGCACGTCCGGCGCCCACGACCGAGCACCGGTTTCCGAACCGACCAGAGCGCTCCCCAATCGTCCACGCCCGCCCGGGCGTGGTCACACCGCCGCACTCGCGGCTGAAGAATATCAACAGAAAGACAGCATCATGGCCACTGGCACCGTCAAATGGTTCAACGCAGAGAAGGGCTTCGGCTTCATCGCCCCCGACGATGGCAGCGCCGACGTCTTCGCCCACTTCAGCGCGATCGCGGGCAGCGGATACCGCAGCCTCGAAGAAGCGCAGAAGGTCGAATACGACGTCGCGTCCAGCCCCAAGGGACCGCAGGCGGAGAACATCCGTCCGCTCTGATCGCATTGCGGCCCTGCGCCGCACGAACGCCCGGCCGCGAGCAGTTGCTTCGGCCGGGCGTTTTCGCGCTGTGCACGCCTCGTTGTGAAGGCATCCAGGCGCCGGCGCTGACCGAATTCCGCGCGAACCGCGCGCGACGACTTCACAACAGCAGTGCATTGCCTTCACAACGAGAGCGGTGGCGGCAGCATCTGTCAGGATCGAAGCATGAGCAACGTCGACGACCACCGCAGCGCTCTGGGCGCGCGCCCGTTCGAGGTGGGCGCGGAGCGGGCCGGCGCCCGCCTCGTGCTCGGCAACCTGCCGGGGGCCGAACCGGAGCTGACGACGGCCGGTATCGAGCTGCGCGGCTGGGAAGCGCGCATCCACCTGCTGTCATGAGCGCCGACGACGATGCCATCGCCCGGGTGTGCGGCGCACTCCAGGATGCCGTCGGCCTGCTTTCGGCATCGGGTGCGCGTCAGGAGGCCCGTGCCGAGTTCGTCCCGGCGCGGCGCGTGCTGCTGATCGCACGTGCTGCCACGATGCGCGAGCTCGGCCGGGTCTGGCGCCTCGGCGTCTTTCTTCTCGGTCGGGACGGAGCACTGTGGGCGACCGGATCGATCACGCGCGCGGTGCAACCGGGCCGTTCGAACCATCAGTCGGTCTCCGCCGATCAGCGCCGCGATTTCAGGATCGCCGCGGCGCGCGCCGGCTTCGCCCCCGGCGAGACGGTGAACTTCGCAGCGACGCCGATCGCGCTGGATACGGCAGACCTGCTGACGTCCGACGGCCCACTGTTCCTTGCCGACGGGCGCGCCCTCGTGCGATGGAGCGCCTCGGCAGGCCCGGACGCCGCGGTCGACTTCCACGCCTACCTGGCCGAGCGTGTCGACCTGGCCGTCCATCCGCCCGAAGGCGCCTGACGGGCGCTCCCCCGCGCGTTACGATGGCGGGACAGCCGCCCGTCCGTCGCCGACCGTCACGAGCGCTCGGCGCGGCGGGCCTACGGAGAACGGACTCCCCATGAATTCGAACACCATCGAATACGCGGTGACCGATGCGGCCACCGGCGAACGCATCGCCGAATATCCCTCCATCACACCGGACGAACTGCAAGAGGCCATCGCCTCGGCCACGCGGGCGCACCGGGACTGGTCCCGCGCGACGACGCCGGCCGATCGGGCGCAGTTGCTGCGTCGTGTCGCCGCGTCGCATCGCGAACGTCGCGACGAGCTCGCCGCGATCATCGTGCGCGAGATGGGCAAACCGGTCGAGCAGGCGCTGGCAGAGGTGGATTTCAGTGCGGCGATCTACGACTATTACGCCGACAACGGCCCTGGCTTTCTCGCGGACGAGCCGGTTCAGCTGCTGGAGGGCGACGGGTCCGCGTTCGTGCGCACCCAATCGGTCGGCGTGCTGCTGGGGATCATGCCGTGGAACTTCCCCTACTACCAGGTGGCCCGGTTCGCCGGCCCGAATCTGGTGCTCGGCAACACGGTGCTGCTCAAGCACGCACCGCAGTGCCCGCAGTCGGCCGCGGCGATCGAGACGATCTTCCAGGATGCGGGCTTTCCTGCCGGCACCTACGTGAACGTCTACGCGTCCAACGAGCAGGCGGCCGAGATCATCGCCGACCCGCGGGTGCGCGGCGTCTCCCTCACCGGCTCCGAACGCGCCGGCGCGGCCGTCGCCGAGGTCGCGGGCCGCAATCTGAAGAAGGTCGTGCTCGAGCTCGGCGGTTCCGACCCGTTCATCCTGCTCTCCACCGACGACCTGGATGCCGCGGTCGAGGCGGCGGTCGCCGGGCGGCTGGACAACTCCGGCCAGTCATGCAACGCGGCGAAGCGCTTCGTCGTCGCCGACGAGCTGTACGACGCCTTTCTGGAGAAGTTCGTGGCCGCGCTCGGCTCCGTCACGCCAGCAGACCCTGCCTCGCCCAACACGGTCATCGGCCCGCTGTCGTCCCAGGCGGCATCCGATCGGCTGCAGGACCAGGTGGACCGGGCGGTGGCCGACGGCGCCACGGCGGTGCTCAGCGGCGAGCGGCACGGCACGCATTTTCCGACCACGGTGCTCACTGACATCACGCCCGACAATGATGCGTACCGTCAGGAGTTCTTCGGCCCGGTCGCGAGCATCTATCGGGCGGCCTCGGAGGAGGACGCGGTGCGGATCGCCAACGACACGCCGTTCGGACTCGGCTCGTACGTGTTCACGACGGATCCGGAGCAGGCGCTGCGCGTCGCCGACCGCATCGAGGCGGGCATGGTGTTCATCAATGGCGTCGGGGCGGAGGGCGCCGAGCTGCCGTTCGGCGGCGTCAAGCGCTCGGGCTTCGGCCGTGAGCTCGGCCGCTACGGGATCGGCGAGTTCGCGAACCGCAAGCTCATCCGCACCGTCGCCTGATCGCGTATCAAAAATCAGGCCAGACGGCTGCTCGATTGGAATACGCCAGTCCGAGGCCGATCTGACCTGATTCTTGATACGGGGAACGGGTTCAGACGCGGCCGAAGACCACGGCGCAGTTCTGGCCGCCGAAGCCGAACGCGTTCGTAACGGCGTGGCCGGCCCGGAACTCCCGTGCGGTGTTCGGCACGTAGTCCAGATCGCACTCCGGGTCCGGGGTGGTGTAGTTGATCGTCGGCGGGATAACGCCTTCGCTGATCGCCATGGCGCAGAGCATGCCGGCCAGCGCGCCGGCGGCGCCGATCAGGTGACCGGTCATCGACTTCGGCGCCGTCACCTGCAGAGCGTCGGCCGCCGGACCGAACGCGCGCCTGATCGCGGCCGTCTCGGTGCGGTCGTTCGCCTTCGTCGAGGTGCCGTGCGCACAGACCAGTTCGACGTCGGACGGGTCGAGTCGCGCCACACGCAGCGCGCGCGAGATCGCCTCGGTCGCGTACTGTCCGGTGGGCTCCGGCGCGACCACGTTGAACGCGTCGCTGGTGAGCGCACCGCCGAGCACCTCGGCATAGATGCGCGCGCCGCGCGCACGGGCGTGCTCGAGCGTCTCCATCACCATCACGACGGCACCCTCTCCGAACACGAAGCCGTCACGGTCGGCGTCGAATGGCCGGCTGGCCTCGGCCGGCGCGTCGTTGTGCATCGAGAGCGCGTGCATCGCGTTCAGCCCCTCGAACATCACCGGAGTGATCGCGGCGTCGGTGCCACCCGCGAGCACCACGTCGGCCTCTCCGGAGAGCAGAATGCGGCGGGCTTCCAGCAGCGCGTACGCACCGCTCGCGCAGGCCAGCGCACTCGCGTTGACCGGCCCGTGCACACCCATGTCGATCGCGATCTCGCAGGCCGGCATGTTCGTCAGCGCACTGGGCACGAACCGGGGGCTCATCCGCCGTTCGCCGTCGGAGTGGACGATCTCGGTCGCGTCCTGGATCTCCGCGAAGCCGGAGACCGCCGCGTTCACGATCACGGCGGCATCCGTCTGCGACAGGTCCGTGCCGAGTCCGGCATCCGTCGCGGCCTCGCGCGCCGCGACCACGGCGAGCTGCGAGGTGCGGGACATCCGATTGATCTGCTTCACCGACAGCGATTCGTGCGGGTCGAAGCCCTTCACCTCGGCCGCGATCGTGGTGCGGAATCCGGAGGCATCGAATTGCGTGATCGGTGCCACCCCGCTTCGGCCCGAGGTGAGACCATGCCAGGTCTCCTCCCGGGTGTTTCCGAGCGGCGTCATCGCCCCGATTCCGGTGATCACGACTTCAGTGCCCATCCCGCCTCCGCTTTCCATCAGTCCTACTCCTGTGTTGCTCGTGCCGTCGAACGCCCCGCGGCGTCGCCGGCTCGCAGCCCCTGCTCGAAAGCGGCAACCGCGTTCAGGCCACCGGCATTCCGCGCGCCGCCGATCACGGTCGTCCGGATGCCGCGGTCGATCAGCGCCGGCACGAGCACGTCGTTGGCGACCTGTCCCGCGGCGACGATCACCGTGTCCGCCTCGATCAGCGACTCCATGCCGTCGTGCTCGATGCGCACACCGTGCGGCTCGATGCTCCGATACGTCACGTCGGTCAGGGTCGTGACCCCGGCGGCGCGGATCGCCTGCACGACCGCCCAGCGCGTGGTCACGCCCATCCCGGCGCCGATCGCACCGTTGCGGCGCATGATCGTCACCTCACGGGTGCCGTCGGCGATCAGATGCGCCAGGTCGACGGCGATGCCGCCGGCGCCGAGCACCGCGACGCGTCGACCGATCCTCGCCACGTCGGCGAACGCCTGCGCGTAGTTGATCACGTTCTGGCCGTCAGCGCCCGTTACCTCGATGCGTCGTGGCGTGACGCCGGAGGCGATGATCACCTCGTCGAAACCGGCCAGGTCGTCGACACTCGCGACGGTGCCGGTGCGCACGTCGACGCCGAGCCGGTCGAGCTCGCGTTCGAAATAGGCCACGGTGCCGAGAAAGTCGGCCTTGCCCGGCACCATGCCGGCCATCAGGAACTGGCCGCCGATGCGTGGTCCGCCCTCGAACAGGGTCACGCGCGCACCGGCGGATGCCGCGGCGCGCGCCGCCTCCATTCCGGCCGGCCCGGCGCCCACCACGGCAACCGATGGCCCTGCGCCCGGCCGAGCGCGCGGGGGCTCGATCGCCACCGGGTCTGGCGCGAAGTCCAGTTCGCGTCCTGCACGCGGGTTCACGGTGCACGAGACCGGCTCCAGGCCGAACGAGCGGTCGATGCATGCTTCGTTGCAGGCGATACACGGGTTGACAAGCTCGGGCGTGCCGGCGAACGACGTTGCGACGATGTGCGGGTCGGCCAGAAAGGGGCGCGCCATCGACACCAGGTCGGCATCGCCCGCGGCGAGCACTCGCTCGGCCTGTGCGAGAGAGTTGATCCGGTTCGATGCGATCACCGGCACGTGAGAACCGGCGCCCCGCAGCACGCCCCGGATGCGTGCTGCGATCGACGTCCACGCGGCGTGCGGCACCAGCGACTGCACGGTCGGCGTGCGCGACTCGTGCCAGCCGATGCCGACGTCGATGGCGTCGGCGCCGGCCGCCTCCAGCGCCGACGCAAGCGCGTCCACTTCCTCCGGCGTCGACGAGCCGGGCATCAGATCGTCGCCGGAGAGCCGCACCAGCACGGCGGCGTGGCCGGCGGCATCCCGCACCGCCTCGGTCACGGCGACCGGGAACGCGCGCCTGCGCGCGGCATCCCCGCCCCACGCGTCGTCGCGCAGGTTGGTCAGCGGCGAGGCGAACTGGTTGAGCAGGTAGCCTTCGGATGCCATCACCTCGACGCCGTCGAAGCCGAGTGAGACGGCGGTCCGCGTGGCGGCGGCGAAGTCGGCGATCGTGTCCTGGATGCCGTCCTCGGTCAGCGCCTCCGGCTCCGCCCGGGAAAACCGGCTGAAGACGGCGGACGGCGCGACCGGGGTCAGCCCGTATGACGTCTCGAACGCGTACCGGCCGGCGTGGAACAGTTGCAGCGCGATGCGCCCGCCCGCCTCGTGCACGGCCTCGACGACGGACCGCCAGCGTTCCGCGTGCTCCGGCTCGTTGATCAGTGTGTAGCCCGCATTGCCTGCGCCGACCCTGCTCACCGCCGCTCCCCCGGTGATGATCAGCGCCGCGCCGCCGCGTACCCGCTCGGTGTAGAACGCGGCCAACGCCTCAGACGAGCCATGCTCACGGTTCAGATGCATCGACCCCATCAGCACCCGATGCGGCAGCGTCAGATGGCCCACCCGGATCGGCGTTCGCACGCTTGGATAGGCCTCGCGTACGGACGGCGTCACCATGCTGCTCAGCCGCGGGTGGGGCGGGGCGGCAACCCCAGCGGCTCGG
>Ga0164242_10007849_pt1 | contig 11634 bp, 13 predicted proteins | sample OricomgcompostMG_FD_108783 | JGI IMG/M metagenome (GOLD analysis project Ga0164242, IMG submission 108783) | Miracle-Growth compost microbial communities from Emeryville, California, USA - Original compost - Miracle growth compost (MG) ... | reverse complement strand
TACCGACCTCGATACGATGACGCGCGAACAGCTCATTGATGAAGTGAAGAAGCTGCGCGCCGGCATCCGCACCCACCGCGACATGTCCGGCCATGATCTGTGCTGGTATCACCCGCACCTATGGGCCTTGCTGCCCGAGAAGGTGGAACACGTTCCAACGGTGCCCGATTGGCCGCAGTTCATGCGCGGCTGCGTGAAGTACCGCGAATCGCTGGATGCGCAATGCCCACAGGCTTCGCGCGTTCAACAGGAATTTGGTGAATAGCCTGCGCGCAGGCGTTGATACCGGAAGGCAGGGATGCGGCAAACCATCAGAAGCATGTCATGGCATGAGGTGAGGAATGTACGTTAGCCATCTGACCCGCGCAGATCTGCGCGGAGATACCCAAGCGTTCTGGCGCGACCCGGCCTTGCCTTTCGTCGAGAGCCGCCGCGCCTGCCAGAGCCGGGCCTGCTACAAGCCGCATCACCATCCGACCTTTTCCATCGGCGCCGTCGATGGCGGCACCAGCGTCTTCACCGGCACCGAGGCCGGCCCGGTCACGCTATCTCCTGGAACGCTGGTGTTCGTGCCGGCCGAGCGTGTGCATGCCTGCAACCCGGCACCGGACACGGCCTGGAGCTACCAGATGCTGCATCTGGACGCCGACTGGCTCCGCGCTATCCGCCAGGAGTACGCCGACACGGCCTCGATGGCGCCCGAGCCGGTGCGTATCGTCAACGACAAAGCAACCTATGCGCGCTTCTGCCAGCTCAACGCATTGCTGTTCTCGGAGGCCGAACCCGGCGACAAGGAAGCATCGCTGATCGAGTTCATCGGTGACTTCGATACCGGGCAAGGCTTGCACATTGATCTTCCAAATATTCCACCGCACTTGACCAAACATATCCGCCCGGCGCTGGACTGCCTGCGCGCCACGCCCTCGGCCAGCATCGCGCTGGACGTGTTGGCACGACTGGCAGGGATGAGCCGCTACCAGACGATTCGCGCCTTCCGCGCCGTCACCGGCATGACGCCGCATGCCTGGCAACTGAACCAGCGCATCAACCTTGCCAAGCATCAGCTTCGTGACGGGGACGGCATTGCTGCCGTGGCGCAGCACCTGGGCTTTGCCGACCAGGCGCATTTCCATCGGGTGTTCAAGGCGCACACGGGGGTAACACCCGGCTGTTTCCGTACATAGGGCTGAAGCGCCTGGGCTGCAATTTCGTTCAATACAGGGATCACGGCCATCGGCACACTGCGGGGAAAACTCGCGAGCGTGTCCTGAATGCAGCAGTTCCTGATGATCGCCGCAGCGCATTTCCTGGCGCTGCTCTCTCCCGGCCCCGACTTTTTCCTGATCGCCCGAACCTCCCTGTCCGCCGGCTGGCGGGTCGCCAGCGGGGCATGTCTGGGCATTGCGCTGGCCAATGGCGTTTTCATCGTCGCCGCCTTCGCCGGCATGGCGGCACTGCGCCCGGACAGCCTCCCGTTCGTCATCCTGCAACTGGCCGGCTGCGCCTACCTGCTGTATCTCGGCGTGCTGTTCATCCGCCACGCGGGCCGCAGCGAGTTGGATGTCGCGCAAGGCGGGTGCTCCACGGCACCCGCACATCCTTTCATCGCGTGGCGACGCGCAACCGGCATGGGCTTCCTGTCCGGCATCCTGAATCCGAAGAACGCGCTGTTCTACGCGAGCCTGGCCGCGATGCTGACCGACGCGCACGCCAGCGCGGGCTGGAAGACGGTGTATGGCGTCTGGATGTTCAGCGTCGTGCTGCTGTGGGACGTGCTGGTGGCCGTCCTCATCGGCAACCGGGCCGTGCTGCGCCGCTTCGCACGGGCGCTGCCCTGGCTGGAGCGCATTTCCGGCGTCATGCTGATTCTGTTGGCGGCGGGCGTCATTGTCATCCTGCTGCGTTGAGAAGCAAAGGATACAGCTCTCGCTTTCAGACGCAGCAGAAAAAATGGCGCGTCGCCCCGCGGGACAACACGCCGTATGGATGCGCGGTCAGTGCGCCGCTAGCTCCACCATCGTCTGCAACTGCTCGATCACGCCAGGCTCAACGAAGACGCAAGCCTGGTTGGCCTTGATCGGCACGTTGAACACCTGGGCGAACGCCTCGCGCTTGAGGTGCGCCAGGCGGCCCGTGCGATATGCCTGCTCGGGCTTCATCCGGGCAGTGCCCGCCGCTGCGCCACTGCGCTGCGGATCGCACTCGACCAGCGCGACAAAGCCATCGTCGGCCAGCTTCTGGTGTTCAGGGCACAAGCCCAAGCCGGTTGCCGTGTAATGCTCCATGCTGGCGCGCAGGCGTTTGTCCAGCAGGATAGCGCCGGTGTCGAAGTGAGTGCCGCAGACCAGGCAAACGTGTTGTTCAAGCGAAACGTGTGATTTGTCGTTCATGACGATCTCCGGTTGCACGGGCGGAATTGCCCGGAACCGTCGCCAGCACGGCGCAGCGCAAAGCAGTCAGGGGTCAAGGACGGCCGCCAGGCCGCAAGCGTGCGAGCACGCGCAGCCCTTGACGCTGCGAACGCCGTGGTACGGTGAAAGGGCCAGCAAGACCGCCCCACACCTTCCACAAACCTCTGCGGGGTTGGATTTCCGAAACGCTGTCTCGGAAATCCGACGCAGTGTGTCGTGCAGGCCCGCAAGGGCCTGCGCTGTGCCATCGGGCGCAGCAAAAAGGGGCCGAAGCCCCTTGATCAGATTAGGCCGCGTTCGGCGAAGGACACGGTGTCGCTTCCCGCGACGATGATGTGATCCAGCGTGCGCACCTCCACCAATGCCAACGCATCCTTGAGCCGCTGCGTCAGTGCCTTGTCTGCCTGCGATGGCTCAGGATTCCCGCTCGGATGGTTATGCGATAGGACAACCGCGCCCGCATTGAACCTCAGCGCCTCCTTGACCACCTCGCGCGGATACACCGATGCACTGTCGATGGTGCCCCGGAACATCTCGGCATACTCGATCAGCCGATGTCGCGTATCCAAGAACAGCACCGCGAAGACTTCATGCTCGAAGCCTGCCAGCTTGTTGCGCAGGTATTCCTTGACCAGCGCCGGGGAAGTGAACTCGGCACCGCGCTGCATTTTCTGGTCGATGGCCTGGCGTGCCGCTTCAAGAATTTGATCCACCGACGCCGGCAGGTAGCGCCCCTGGGCGTCACGCACCAGCAAAGCGTCATCGAACGAGGAAGAGGACAGTTGCGTCATGATCGTGCTCCGGTTGCTCGGGCGGAATTGCCCGGAACCGTGGCCAGCACGGCGCAGCGCAGCCGTCACAGGATCGAAGACGGCCATGGGCCGCAAGCGTGCGAGCACGCGCAGCCCTTGACGCTGCGAACGCCGTGATACGGTGAAGGGAACAGCAAGCCGCCTACAACTCCACCAGCCACACACCCGCTGTTGGCAAGTGCGCAGCACGCGCAGGCCCGGATCAACGAGCCAGGCCGGAGGCGTCAGGGATCAGCGCCGAATGGCAGTGATTCGATACGAAGCACGGGGCGCAGCCCGCGAGTCCGACGGCGGTACGCCGGGGCGCCATGAAGCTCGGTCGTCTATCCTCCTTTCATTAATTCAATGTTTGTTGTATTATCGAATAATGAACGAAGATCAAGCCGTTTCCGCCCTGAGCGCCTTGGCGCACACCCAGCGCCTGCGCGTGTTCCGCGCCCTGATCGTCGCCGGCCCGGAAGGACTCACGCCCAGCGTGCTGGCCGACCAGCTCGACGTGGCCCGCAACACCTTGTCGTTCCACCTGAAGGAACTGGCGCACGCCGGTCTCGTCACCATCGAACAACAGGGCCGCAACCTGATCTATCGCGCCGAATACGCCCACATGAACGGCCTGATCGGCTACCTGACCGAGCACTGCTGCCAGGGCGGCGTGTGCGAAGTCTCCGAATCCACCCAATGCGACTGCTGACACCATGACCGATACCGCCTACAACGCACTGTTCATCTGCACGGGCAACTCAGCCCGTTCGATTATCGCCGAAGGGCTGCTCAACGAATTGGGCCAGGGCCGCTTCCGCGCCTATTCGGCCGGCAGCCACCCGAAAGGCGAAGTACATCCGCTGGCACTCGCCACGCTGGAGCGCCTGCGCCTGCCGGCGACCGGCTACCGCAGCAAGAGTTGGGACGAGTTCGTGGCACCGGGTGCGCCGGTATTCGACTTCATCTTCACCGTCTGCGACAACGCCGCCGGCGAGGCGTGTCCGCTGTGGCCAGGCAAACCGGTATCGGCGCATTGGGGTGTGCCTGACCCGGCCGCAGTGGAAGGCACCGACGAACAGCAGCGCAAAGCGTTCCAGGACACCGCGATCACGCTGCGCCGACGCATCGAACTATTCCTGTCCCTGCCGCTCCAGCGCCTTGATGCCATGTCCTTGCAGCGCGAGCTGCGTGACATTGGCCACCAGTGAGGCCGGCACCATGACCGCAGGAACCGATACTGCCGGCCGTGCGCCGACGGCGCCCGCTATGAGCGGCTTCGAGCGCTACCTGACCGTGTGGGTGCTGCTGTGCATCGTCGCCGGCATCGCCTTGGGCCAGTTCGCGCCCGATGCGTTTCAAGCCATCGGCCGCATGGAAGTGGCCCAGGTCAATCTGCCCGTGGGCTTGCTGATTTGGGTCATGGTGATTCCGATGCTGCTGAAGGTGGACTTCGGCGCGCTGGGCCAGGTCAGGCAACACTGGCGCGGCATCGGCGTCACGTTGTTCATCAACTGGGCGGTCAAGCCGTTCTCGGTGGCGCTACTGGCGTGGATCTTCATCCGCCACGTCTTTGCCGCCTGGTTGCCGGCCGACCAGCTCGACAGTTATGTCGCCGGGTTGATCCTGCTGGCCGCTGCGCCTTGCACGGCCATGGTGTTCGTGTGGAGCCGCCTGACCGGCGGCGACCCGGTGTTCACGCTCTCGCAGGTGGCGCTCAACGACACCATCATGGTGTTCGCCTTCGCGCCCATCGTCGGCCTGCTGCTGGGCCTGTCGTCCATCACCGTGCCGTGGGATACGCTGCTGACCTCGGTGGCGCTTTACATCGTCATCCCGGTCATTCTCGCCCAGCTCTGGCGCCGGGCACTGCTGCGCCACGGCCAGGCCGCGTTCGACCGGGCCTTGGAGCGCGTCGGCCCGCTGTCCATCGCCGCATTGCTGCTGACACTGGTGCTGCTGTTCGCCTTCCAGGGCCAGGCCATCCTGCAACAGCCGCTGGTCATCGCCATGCTGGCCGTGCCCATTCTGATCCAAGTGTTCTTCAATTCCGGGCTGGCCTACTGGCTCAACCGCAAGGTGGGCGAGAAGCACGCCATCGCCTGCCCCTCGGCGCTGATCGGCGCCAGCAACTTCTTTGAACTGGCCGTGGCCGCCGCCATCAGCCTGTTCGGCTTCCACTCTGGTGCAGCGCTGGCTACCGTGGTCGGTGTGCTGATCGAGGTGCCGGTGATGCTGCTGGTGGTGCGCGTGGTCAACCGCTCGCGTGGCTGGTACGAACGCCGCGCGGCCACTCCGTAATCGTCAAGGGCATCTCATGAACACCATCACGATCTACCACAACCCGGCCTGCGGCACTTCGCGCAACGTGCTCGGCCTGATCCGCAACAGTGGCGAGGAACCGATCATCATCGAGTACCTGAAAACGCCGCCCGACCGCGACACGCTCAAGGCGCTGGTCGCGGCGATGGACGTGCCCGTGCGCGCGGTACTGCGCGAGAAAGGCACGCCCTATGCCGAACTCGGCCTGGGCGACCCGAAATGGGGCGACGAGCAGTTGATCGACTTCATGCTCCAGCACCCCATCCTCATCAACAGGCCGATCGTGGTCACGCCGCTGGGCACGCGCCTGTGCCGGCCCTCGGAAACCGTGCTCGACCTGCTGCCACAGCCGCAGCGCGGCGCGTTCAACAAGGAAGACGGCGAGCCGGTCGTGAACGCGGAGGGTCGTCGTGTCTGAGTCCCGCCTCGGCCTGCCGAACATCGACGCCACACTGTTCCAGCAGCCGGACACGGAACGGCTGTTGGCACCCGAGCGGGCGATGCACGCGCCGCGTTTCCTGCTGCTCTACGGCTCGCTGCGCGAACGCTCGTTCAGCCGCCTGGCCGCCGAGGAAGCCGCCCGCATCCTGCGGGCGCTGGGTGGCGAGACGCGGATGTTCAACCCCTCGGGCCTGCCGCTGGTGGACGATGCGCCCACCGATCACCCCAAGGTCAAGGAATTGCACGAACTGGTGCAATGGGCCGAAGGCATGGTGTGGAGTTCGCCGGAACGCCACGGCGCGATGACCGGCTTGATGAAGACCCAGATCGACTGGATTCCGTTGTCGGCCGGCGCGGTGCGCCCGACCCAGGGCAAGACGCTGGCGGTGATGCAGGTATCGGGCGGTTCGCAGTCGTTCAACGCGGTGAACCAGATGCGCGTACTGGGCCGTTGGATGCGGATGCTGACCATCCCGAACCAGTCGTCGGTCGCCAAGGCATATCAGGAGTTCGACGAGGCCGGACGCATGAAACCCTCAGCCTACTACGACCGTGTAGTGGATGTGATGGAAGAACTGATGAAGTTCACGCTGCTCACGCGCGACGTGGCGCCGTACCTGGCGGATCGGTACAGCGAGCGCAAGGAAAGCGCAGAGGCATTGAGTCGGCGCGTCAGCCAAGCAGCGATCTGAACCCCAGGTCAGGTCTTTCCCGCACCATCGCGCTGCTCGATCTGCAACCGTGCCCGCTCCGTCGCCTGTTGCAACCGTTCGCCCAGCACCGCACGCGGCGGCAAGGTGGTCAGGTACTCGGCAACGTGGATGCCGGACTTGTCCAACTCCAGCAACTCGATCTGCTCGCGCTTTTTGCCGGTGCAGAGAATTATCCCCAAGGGTGAGGCTTCTTCCGGCTCGCGCTCGTGCTTGTCCAGCCAGCGCAGGTAAAGTTCCATCTGTCCCTTGTACGCAGCCTTGAACTCGCCGATCTTCAATTCCACCGCAACCAGCCGGCGCAGCTTCCGGTTGTAGAACAGCAGGTCAAGGTGGAAATCTTCGTCGTCGATCGGGATGCGCTTCTGGCGAGCGACGAACGAAAAGCCCGCACCCAGCTCCAGCAGGAAGGATTCCATTTCGCGGATGATCGCCACTTCCTGGTCGCCTTCCTGCCAGGTATCGCGCAACCCCAGGAAGTCGAGGATGTATGGGTCGCGCATGATCAGGGCGGGCGACATGCGCTGCGCATCGCGCAGGGTCGCCAGCTCCTGCGCGATCATCTCGTCCGGCTTTTGGAACAGCACCGTGCGCTCGTACAGCATCGAGTCGATTCGCTCGCGCAGCGTCCGCACGTTCCAGCATTCGGCCCCGGCCATCTGCGCGTAGTAGTCCCTCTGGATCGGGTCTTTCAGCGGGATCAGCGCGACGAAATGCGACCAGCTCAATTGTCGTGACAGCGTCACGACAATTGGTTCGTCCGGGTACGCAGCGGCGAACTGCACCATTCGGCGCAGGTTCTTGTCCGCGAAGCTGGGCCCGTAGCCTCAGACAAGCTGCTCGGCCAGGGACGGCATGATTTCCTCGCCGTACCCGGCCCGCTGGCCGGCCAGCACTTCCGTATAGATGCGCTGGCCGATACGCCAGAACAGCAGCATCAGTTCCGCATTGACGCCGAGGCGGCGCGCTGGCGCGATGCCTCGATCAGCGACTCGGTCTGCAGTATCGCCGCAGCAATACGGTTTGCACTTGAAGGTCAGCGTTCAGGAGCAATCTGCTGGCTGCGCACCAGGCACAGTGACCCGCTTCGTACCAGGCGGTACGGCGCGGTTCGGGCTCTTGCGGTGCCGATAGGGTCGATAGTTGCCTTGGCTGGTACGTGTCTTTACCTCATCCGAGGCGACAGGCGCAGACACTATTGCAGCCTTCTCCGCCGCAGGAGCGGCTCGTCTCTTGATGACGCCCTGTCGCAAGTTGGCAACCTTCTCTGCCGCCTGGCGAACTGGGTCATCCTCTGTATGCACGTAGGTCATGAACATGGAGACCGTCTTGTGCGCAGTTAGCGCCATGCCTACCTTGATCGGAACGCCGGAGTTGGCAATATCCGTGGCCGCCCGGTGACGGATGCCATGCGTGCCCACATGCGGCACACCGGCACGCTCTAGGATACGTCGCCACGAGTTGTAGTAGGTGCCTTCAGGCAATGGTGCATGGTTGTTGTAGATAGCAGGACATACATAGGGCGTGTTGTCGATGCGTAGCGCATTGGACAGCAATTGATACGCGCGTTCGCTCATCGGCTTGGAAATACTGCCAGTCTTACTATCGGGCCAGACAACCCGGCGCTTTTCCAAATCCACCCAAGACCATTCCAGTCCGCAGATTTCCGACATGCGCGCCGAAAATTCGAACTGCAGCCGGATCGCCAATGTCAGTGTGGGATGCTCCAGGCCTTCTGCATCTGCCAGATCCAGATAGGCATAGAGGAGCGCCAGTTCTTCGTCAGTGATGTAGCGGGTTTTGCTGCCTTCCCGAAACTTGGGCACGTGTCGGCAGGGATTGGAGCCATCAGGCCTGTAGCCCCATACCTCTGCCATATTGAGCATTTTGCGCAGGCATGCCAGAAGGCGGTTTGCCGTGGTCGGTGTATGGGCATGATTGCGCATCATGGCCGTCACATCCGCTCGTGCCAGATCCGGCACCTTGATCTTGCCCAACTCCGGCACGATATGGCGATCTATCTGTCCTTGGTAAGTCTCGACGGTACTCGGCTTGTTGCGCATCTTCGAATACTCTTCGATAAACTGAACGCACAGCTCTTTGACAGTCGGTGCTTGTCGTGCGGCTTGCTTAGCCGCGCTGGGGTCGAGCCCTTTGCGGATGTCCGCCATCCAGTCCTGGGCAATGCTGCGTGCCTGATCTACCGTCAGCTCACCGTACAAGCCGATCTTGGGCTTGCGCCGTTCGCCGGCATTCGTGCGATACTGAAGCATGAATACCTTGCTGCCAGCGGTAGTGACTTTGCACAGAAAGCCTGGCACCAGGGTGTCACGCAGTTCGTAGTCTTTGACTGTTGCTTGAGCCGATTCAACAGCGGTTTTTGTGAGTTTTACGGTAGCCATACGGCCTCTTTCCAAGGGAAAATCCAGGAGCCAAATAGGAGCCAGCAGAGCGAAAACTCAGCCGTATTTGGTCTGTTTCAGGCGTAAGGTTAACGTGCCAGTAAAAATAGAAAAACCAACTACAGCAAGGACTTGCGAGCTCCAGCGTAGTTAAATACTACGCTTTCCAGCTCGACTCAAAATCCCCCGCCGCAAGGCAGGCCGGTTCGATTCCGGCCCCAGCACCACTAGCATCCATGCGGGTTTCCGCAAACTTCCCAATATTTAGTAAAAATGGCTCTTCCCCATTAGGCTCTACCCCACAAACGGGGATCAGGGCATTAGTCAAACTCGGTTAATGACACCATTCCAACCGCATTGGGCCAAGACTCTCATACGGTAATTCTCAAAATTCCTGAACCCATACGCTCTGCGTGAGAGCATCTCCATCTTGCGAATCAATGGGCAATTTCAACCCTGCCTCCTGTATCAAAATTTGACAGCAAGACAAAAGAGCCACACAATCACCGCATGAAAAATGGTGAATACATCTGGCAATCGCCGCATTGGCCCAACTGGCAATACGATCTTGCCATCTTGGCAGAGCCTTTGGCGGCGGTTAGTCGCGCCCAAGGTCTTCTACTTGGTCGTCTGGCGGATGTGGGTATGGCCTTGCGTAGCGAAGCCAGCCTGGCCGCGCTTACCGAAGATGTTGTCCAAACCAGCGCCATTGAAGGCGAAACCTTGAATGTCGCCTCCGTGCGCTCCTCTGTCGCTCGTCGCTTAGGCGTCGATATCGGCGCCCTGGCCCCTGTGGATCGCCACGTAGACGGCATTGTGGACATGGTGCTGGACGCAACCGGCAACGCGGTCGCTCCGCTCACCACCAAGCGTTTGTTCGGATGGCACGCGGCATTATTTCCAACTGGCTACTCCGGCATAAACCAGATCCGTGTGGCCAATTGGCGGGACGACTCCACCGGCCCCATGCAAGTCATTTCTGGTGCCATTGGCAGAGAAAAAATCCATTTTGAAGCTCCACCAGCCCATCGCCTGGATGTCGAAACGGCACGCTTCCTGGCTTGGCTGAATGACGCCGCTCCCAAAGAGCCTGCGCTAATCCGCGCAGGTTTAGGCCACCTATGGTTCGTAACGCTACACCCGTTCGATGATGGCAACGGCCGAATCGCCCGCGCCATAGGCGATCTTCTGTTGACGCGCGCGGATGGCAGCGCACAACGCTTCTATAGTTTTTCGGCACAAATCCAGCGGGAACGGAAGGGCTATTACGACATTCTTGAACGCACGCAGAAAGGCGGGATGGAAGCGACCGCCTGGTTACAGTGGTTTCTGGCAGGCTTGTTAAAAGCTGTTGAACAAGCGCACGCCACTCTGGATCAGGTGTTAGCCAAGGCGAAGTTTTGGCAACGGGTCGCGACTATTCCGATGAATGAACGGCAGATCAAAGTATTGAACAGATTGTTGGATGGGTTTGAAGGGAAGCTTACCACCAGCAAATGGGCAGCTCTTGCGAAATGCTCAAGCGATACCGCCTTGCGGGACATTACCGAGCTGCTACAGCATGGCGTGTTTCAAAAGACCAGCGCAGGCGGACGAAGCACCAGCTATGAATTGACTTCCGAACGAGAACTCTTATAAATACTTGAGAGAGGCAAGCATGGCAAATAAAAACCCAGAACAAAAAGCCCGAGACCAGATAGATGCTCTGCTGGAGCAAGCGGGCTGGGCCATGCAAGACAAGAGCAAGATCGATTTTTCCGCAGCTATCGGTGCGCCGTGCGCGAGTACCAACCAATGTCGGCCCCGCCGACTACGCGCTGTTTGTCGATAAGCAGGCTATCGGCGTGATTGAGGCAAAACCTGACCGATCTGGATAATTTACCCGAGCCAGATGACCTCGCCGAAGAGATTATCGAAAACCTGGAAGCTGGTCTGAACAGTTTTCGGGAAGTCCTCAAGAGTCTTCCCTCAACATAATGTAACCATTAGCTGATTTGGAAGGCTGACGCTTAGCTTATTGCACAGTAATAAGTAATAAGCGCCAGCCACACGAGTTTCCCTCTGATCCAGGTTCACCCAGGGCACAGTGCAAAACAGCATGGCCGATTTCATGTGCTCCAGTAAATCTTGCAATCGGCAGTTCTATATCAGACGCAACGTGGCCGACTTCAAGCCAACGGGAGTGACCATTATCAATCCGTGGGAATCGTCGCCTTAACCGTCTGGGGGTTCGAAGATGCCATCCCCCTACCCCCTCCGCAACCGCACCGTCATCCACACCCCCAGCGCAGCAGCAACCGCCCCAACTAAAAACACCTGCGCATGCCCAAAATGATCCGCAATCCAGCCTGCCACGGGCCCAGTTGCGCCATAGGCCAGATCCTGGAACGCGGCGAAGCCGCCGATGGCGGTTCCGCGTAGATGGGCGGGCACGCGTTTGACTGCTTCGAGCCCCATGGCGGGAAACACCATGGAGCAGCCCATGCCGGTCAATAGCGCTCCGGCCAGGGCCACGGTTGGATTGGGCGCGAGCCACAAGAGGGCTTGGCCAAGGGCT
>Ga0164242_10007848_pt1 | contig 11634 bp, 11 predicted proteins | sample OricomgcompostMG_FD_108783 | JGI IMG/M metagenome (GOLD analysis project Ga0164242, IMG submission 108783) | Miracle-Growth compost microbial communities from Emeryville, California, USA - Original compost - Miracle growth compost (MG) ... | reverse complement strand
GGTCTCCTTCAGCGTCGGCGGCTGCATCTGATACGCGCGACGCAGCAGCGAACCGACCCGCGCGATCAGCACCGGCTCCGACACCGGCTTCACGACGTAGTCGTCGGCGCCGTTGTTCAGCATCGCGGCGATGTCGGTCTCGCGGCTGCGGTTGGTCATGAACAGCACCGGCAGATGCGTCGACAGGCTCTGCCGGACCCAGCGCAACACCTGGTCGCCGCCCATGTCCGGCACGTTCCAGTCGAGCACCAGCAGGTCGAACGTCTGGCGGCGCAGCTGCTTGACCAGTTCGCCGCCCTTGGTGAACGCATGGCATGCATGCCCGGCCGCGTTCAGGGTCTGACAGATGAAGTCGGTTTGGGCCGGATCGTCGTCCAGTACTGCGATTCTCATAGTGCCCCGCACACAAACGCGTTATTGAGTGAATGACGGCCGCTGCGGACTGGCCGCGCGCCGCGCGGCAAACCATTCCGTGCACAACCACCCTGTTGCCGCGTCGCCCGGTCTCGACCGGACGCGCGGATGACGACCGGCGCCGCCCGCGCGGGACTCGATCATAGTCGAAACATGCTGTTTCGGGATCGAGGCACCGCCGGGCGACGCCGGCTAGGCATGCAGCTTCTCGACGCGGTGCCCGGCATCGCCCGGCGCCGCGTCGGCGGCCGGCCGGGGCACGAGTTGCGCGCTCAGTTGCGCGCGCACGTGTTCCCAGGCGGCGTGCGAATAGTCGGCGTGCGCGGCGGCCTGCGCCTGCGCGAGCCGGAACACGCGCAGCACGGTGGCCGCGCATTGCGTGAGCGGATCCGGCCGCGCGGGCCCGGATTTTATCGGCTCGGATTGCGCCGGCGCGGATCGACCGGGATCGGGTCGCGTGGGTTCGGGTCGCGCGGGATCGGGCTCGCCGGGTTCGAGCCGCACGGGTTCGAGCCCGACGGGTTCGAGTCGCGCGGAGTCGGGCCGCGTCGGTTCGAGTCGCGCCGGTTCGAGCCGCGCCGGCTCATCGCGCGCGCCGCGCAGCGCCTCGGTGAGCCACGGCATCTCCGCTTCGCACGAATCGGCATACGCCTCCAGCGCCGCGCGCGCATGCGGGTCGTTCGCCGGATCGAGTTCGACGCGCCCGAAGCGCCGTTCGCCGACTCGCTCGCGCTCGCGCGTGCGGGGCGGGAACTGGATGCTGGTGGATCGGAAAAACCGCATGGGCTCTCTCTCGTTGGGGCACGTTCGGCGCCGCGCGGCGGCTCGCCGCCGGGTTGCCGCGCATGCGTCGCGCATGATGCCGTCCGCCGCCCGTGCTGCGGGCGAAATCCGGGCGAAAAAAGGCGGTGGCAGCCCGGTCCGCCAGCGCCGGCGCCGTCCGTCGAGGTGATCGGTACGGGTCCGCCGACGAGCCGTCGCGCCGCGCCGGCGCGGCGGCGGCACCGGACGCCACCGCCCGGCCTCCGCATGCCGCCCGCCGTTTTGCCCCGCTAAAACCGGCCACCGGGGCAACCGCGACTGCCACCTTCCTCCCCAAGCGCTGGCGCGCCAGCGTGTTATACGGCGAACTTCGGTTCGCTCTGGCTTCGTCGGCGGCGTCGCGGCCGTTACCCGGACACCGCATCTCCCCGCAGCGACGATCGGTCCGCCGCTCATGCGTGGTCCGCGGCGGGCGTCGTGTGGATGGCGGCCATTTTCGCGCGAAGTTTGACAAGTAAATGTCAGGGATTGTCAAATCATGCGGAGCAGGATCAAAAAACCGATAAGAAACGATTGCTCTCGCGCAGAAATTGATATTTATGCGCGGTGCGTGCAGACGCGGCCGCGGCGCCGGTCCGGGCGGGAAATGTCAGACCGGCGCGGCTTGCGGCGCACGCCGGCGCTTGACAAAGGTGAAATGACGGCGCGGCGGACCGACGTGCGGGCGCACGACGATCGGCGTGGCCGGGCGCGCCGGTTATTGCGCCGCCGTGCGCAGCAGACGCCGCGCCACGACGTTGATGAGCAGCACCACCGCGACGACGAGGAACGCCGCCGCATAGGCCAATGCGTGCGCCGACGCAAACGGCTGGTTGATGAAACTCCAGATGACGTAGGTGAGATAGCCGATCGGTTCGTGCGTGAGCTTGCCGCTCCACACGTAGTTCGACCAGCCGGCCGTGTAGATGAGCGGCGCGGTCTCCCCGACCGAGATCGCCAGCGCCAGCAAGACGCCCGTCAGCACGGCCGACCGCGCGGCGGGCAGCAGCACGCGCAGCACGACCTGGTGTTCGCGGCAGCCCAGCGCGTAGGCCGCCTCGCGCAGGCCCGCCGGGTTCTGGCGCATCGCGAGTTCCGTGAAGCGCGCGATGTAGGGCACGACGAGCACGGCCAGCGTGATCGCGCCGGCCAGCGCCGAGAACTGCCAGCCGAGCCCGAGCACGATCGTCACGTAGCTGAAATAGCCGAGCACGATGGACGGCACGCCCACCAGCACGTCGGACAGAAAGCGCGCGGTCCTGCCCCAGGCCCCCGCGCCGTACTCGGCCAGATAAACGCCGGCGGCCACGCCGATCGGCGCGGCCAGCAGGATCGCGCCGCCGCTCAGCACGAGCGTTCCCTCGATCGCGTTGAGCAGGCCGCCGCTGATGCCGTTGGTCACCTGCGTGAACAGGCGCCACGACAACGCGCTCGCGCCGCGCGCGAAGACGGTCCACAGAATGTCGGCGAGCGGCACCACGACGAGCGCGAACGCCAGCAGGCACAACACCGCGAACACGCCGTTCGCGAGCGGGCGGCCGCGCCGCATGCGGCGCTCAGCGGCGAGCGTCGGCGCGGACTTGATAGGTGAGCAAACGGGCGACGACATTGACGATTACCGAGATGACGAGCAAAACCAGCGCGATCTCCGCCAGCGAGCGGACCGCCATGCCGCTGGGGTCTTGCAGCGCACTGTCGAGTTGCGACGCGATGAACGCCGCCATGCTCGTAATGGGGCTATAGATCGTGCTGGGCAAATAATTCAGCGCGCCGCCGCTGACCATCAGCACCGCCATGGTTTCGCCCAACGCCCGGCCGAGCGCCAGGATGACCGCGCCGATCAACGGTATGCGCACGGCCGGCAGCAGGATCTTGCGCAGCATTTCGGCGCGCGTCGCGCCGAGCGCGAAGCACGATTCGCGCAGCTCGCGCGGCACCCGCTGCATGGCCTCGGCCAGCGTGCTCGAAATCACCGGAACGACCATCAACGCCAATACCAGACCGGCGGTCAACAGCCCGTAGCCGCTGCTCGCGGCGCCGGCGAAAAAAGGAACGACATGCAGCAGGCTCGCCAGCCACGGCGCGATGTGCCGCAACACCAGCGGCGCCAGCACGTCGAGACCCCATAGCCCGTACACGACGCTCGGGACCATCGCGAGCAGTTCGACGATCTGCGACAACACCGCGCGCAGGCGCGCCGGCGCATATTCGCTCAGAAAGAACGCCACGCCCATGCCCACGGGCACCGCGATCGACAACGCCAGCGCCGAACTGGCCAGCGTGCCGACCACGAACACCCAGATGCCATACCGTGCGCCGACGGCCACCTGATACCCGTCGCGGGCGACCGGATCGGCGTACAGATTGCCGAGACTCCAGGTGTCGGAAAACAGGAATCGCAGGCCGTTGAAATGAATGGCCGGCCACGAATAGGCCGTCAGGAAAACGAACACCGCCAGCAGCAGCAGCGGAATCACACCGGAAACAATCTGCAGACCCAACCGGAATGGACGCATGGGCATGTCGAAGCCGTTCACAGATAACGCGCGCACGCGAACCGGACGCCGGAGCCGGTCCCCGCCCAGCGTCTCATGAGGCGGGCCGGGACCGATCCGTCGATGCGTCGTTACTGGATCTGCGCGATCTGCGCTTTGCTCAGCGCGGCGACCTTGGCCGGCAGCGCGACGAAGCGAACCTGATCCAGATACCTGGCCGCGCTGCCGCCCGTCGGGCTCGCCGCCCAGCTCAGCAGGTTGCGGATGGCCTTCGCGGTATCGGCATTCGGCTGTTTGGCGTTGACGATCGCGTACTCGTAATTGATGATCGGATACGAGTCCGCGCCCGGCGCGAACACGAGGCTGATGCGCTCGTTAGCCGGCGTTTTCGCCGTCAGCTGGCTCGCCGCGGCATTGACCGTCTTCGCGGTGGGCAGCAGAAAATGGCCCGAACGATTCTTCAGCTTCGCCGTGCCCAATCCCGCCTTGCTCACCTGCTCGTGAAAACTCACGCCGATATAGGCGATCGAGTAAGGCGTCTGCTGGCTCGCCTGCACCATGCCGGGATTGCCGTTGGCGCCGACGCCGCCTTGCACCGCCGGCCAGCTGATCGTCGTGCCGTAGCCCACGCCGGTGTTCCAGGACGGCGTCGAAAACGCCAGATACTGGCTGAAAATGAACGTGTCGCCGCTGCCGTCGGTACGATGGATCGGCACGATCGCATGCGCGGGCAGCGCGACGCCGGGGTTCAGCGCCTTGATCCGCGGATCGTTCCAGTTCTTGATGGTGCCGCTGTAGATGCCGGCCAGCACCGGCCCGTCGAGCTTCAGCGCGACCTTGTTCAGCCCCGGCACGTTGTAGTTGACCGTCTGCGCGGAGATGGCGAGCGGAATGTTGAGGATATGCGGATTCTGCTTGATCTGCGCATTGCTCATGTAGGCATCGGACGCGCCGATCTGCGCCACGCCCGAAATCGCCTGCGCGATGCCGGTGCCGCTGCCGGTTCCCTGGGTGGTGATCTTCACGCCCGGATTCGCCTGCGTGTAGTCGGGCACCCACAGATTGAACAGCGGATAGAGCAGCGTGGAGCCGGTTTCCAGCAGGTTCGCCGGGGCGGACTGCGCGCTCGCGCCGACCGACGCGGCGCTCATCGCCGCGAAGCCGGCAACGGCCAGGATCTGTTTCAAACGAATGCGGCGATGTCGCACTGACATGAGGTCTCTCCGTAGCTTAAAGGCTTGGTATAAAAATCGGACTTTCGAGCTGACGGATTGAATCGCAAAACGGTGACATCGGCATGTTAGTTTTCATGCGAAACACCGACGCCATGCTTGCGGCTTCGTTGCAATCGGGGTGGGGCGCGGTCGCGGCGGATTGCGGGCGCGCGATGCGCGGAGGATTTCGTCGCGGCGCCGGTGCCTGCCTGCTTCGGGGCTTTGAGGCTTTGGGGCTTCGGCGACTCGTGGTCGTAGTAATGGATGCATTGCCGGATACCGGCTTTATCGCCCTCTCCGCCGTCGTATGGCTAGCCTTGCGTCGCGGCCGCCTTTCTACCCACCGGCCTTTCCTTCGCATCGACCGTTCGGGTGGCTTGCGCCTCGCGCAGCGCGCGCAGTGCCGCGCTGCCGAGCTGCACCGAATGAGCGCGCATGGCCAGATAGGCTTTTTCGCTATCGCCGTCGAGAATGTGCTGCACGATGACCTGATGCGCATCGACCGACTTGCTGAAACGGTCCTTGTCGGCCGGATGGTAACGGCGGAACGGAATCAGTCTTTCACGCACGCCGGTGACCATGTCGCTCAACACCGGGTTGTGCGAACCTTCGACGATGAGCCGGTGAAATTCGGCATTGGCATCCAGATATCCTTCCAGATCGCCCGCCGCGGCTTTTTCCTTCGTCATCCCGAACACATATTCGAGTTCGGATTTCTCCATCGGCGACATGGATTCCGCCGAAAGCCGCGCGCATAGCGCTTCCAGTTCGCTGCTCGCGTTGAGCAGGTCCGCCACTTCCCTCAAGCCGATACTCGACACCACCGCACCGCGCATGGGTTCCAGTTGCACGAGGCCGCGCGTCGCGAGCTGACGCAGCGCTTCGCGGACCGGCGTGCGGGAGACGCCGAGCGCCTCGGCAAGACTGCGTTCGTCCAGGCGGGACCCCGGCGCATATTTGCCGCCGATGATGTCCTCACCGAGTTGGGCCTGGATCCTGGAAGCAAGTGTCGGCATGGTCGAGCGTCTGCGAAGAAAAAAATCGAACTTCGGGATTGTATGTCAGCCGGCGCACCTGGTGCAATTTGGCCCTCCATGGATGCACGATGGCACACCAAATGTGCATTCAGGAATTCCAGTCTGGGTTTACCGATATCGGCTTGCCGATCGGCCCTTCAGGTTCGCCTGTTTTTCCAGCGCGCTATTTCCGTGCTGTCCGGCAGACAGACCCGCCAGAATCGGCACGTCGATGCGGGTAAATACCAAATAAGAAATTGGTACACCAAACGTTGACGCCGGTTTTTTCGAATGCAATACTGCCCTCGCGCCTGGATGCCCGGGCGCCGCATGGTCTGGTCGACGGACGAATGCGGTGAATCTGGAACGCGAGGAAGAAACAGCAATGCAAGATCACAGGAACAGAGTCTTGATCGTCGGGGCCGGGCCCGTGGGCATGGTTTGCGCGCTGGCGCTGAACCGGGCCGGCATTCAGGTCACGGTATTCGAGCAGGAGCCCGCCCCCGTTCAGGACCAGCGCGCAGCGTCCATCCACCCGCCGACGCTCGCGATGCTTGCCGAACTGAACGTCGCGCAGGCCATCATCCCGCGTGGACTTGTCTCGGAGACCTATCAATATCGCGACCGGCAGTCGGGCGAACTGATCGCACAGTTCAATCTCGCCGACATGCGCGACGAGTTCGAATTTCCGTTCGTGCTGCAGTATGAGCAGTACAAACTCACCCGGGATATCGCCGCGCAGTACGGCAACGAATCGGATTTCGACGTTCGCTTCAGCCATCGGGTCACGGCGGTGACGGAATCGGACGATTTCGTCGAGTTGCTGGTCGAGGGCCCGGATGGCCTTCAGCGGCACCGGGGCAGCTACGTGGTCGGGACCGACGGAGGACGAAGCACGGTGCGCAAGGCTGCCGGCATTGCGTTCGAAGGTTTCACCTATGAGGAAAACTTCGTCAAGATCGCGACCAGCTTCGACTTTCAGGGCACGCGTCCGGAATACGCCTATCGGAACTACTTTTCCGATCCCGACGAGTGGTGCAATCTCTTCAAGGTTCGCGGCGAAACCGGCGACGGCCTGTGGCGCGCGATCTTCCCCACGCGTCCCGGCGAGGCGCCGGAGCAGGCGGTCAGCCCCGAGGGCATCGAAGCACGGCTGCAGAAATTCTTCCCGAAGTCCGGGCGTTACGAGATCGCTTACGCCAACGTCTACGGCGTCAACCAGCGCGTCGCCGCAACCTTTCGCCAGAACCGGATCCTGCTGGCCGGCGACGCCGCCCACGTCAACAATCCGATCGGCGGCATGGGCATGAACGGCGGCATTCACGATGCGGTCAATCTCGCCGGCAAGCTCTCGCGAGTCATGCACAAAGACGCGGGCGAAGCACTGCTCGATCTCTACAGCCGCCAGCGCCGGCACGCGGCGGTCGCTTATGTGCAGGCGCAGACGATCGCCAACAAGAAAATGCTCGAGGAAAAAGACGAGCGGGCGAGGCTCGAAAAATTCGATGAAATGCGACGGATTTCCGAAACCCCGGCATTGTCGCGCCAGTACATGCGGCGCGCCTCGCTGCTGGAAAGCCTGCATACGGCCAACGGGATCGACTGAGACATGGCCACTATCGTCGATACGCCGCACGGTGCGCTGTCCGATCAGGACCTTCGTACGATGGCCGGAATCGGCCCGGTGTGGGGCCAGGATATCAATCGGCATCGGGATTTCGTGATCTCCGCCTATAGCGCCGTCGTCGCGCGTGCCGACAACGGCGGCATCGCGGTGAAGCGCGACGTGCGTTACGGCCCGCATGCGCGCAACGTGCTCGATATCTTCACGCCTGCCGATGGCGCCGGGCGGGAACGCCGGCGCGGCGACATCGTCCTGTTCGTCCATGGCGGCGCCTTCGTACGCGGTTCGAAGAGCAGCAACGGGCACATTTACGACAACGTCTGCTACTGGTTCGCCCGGCAGGGCTATGTCGCCGTCAACGTCGAATACCGGCTGGCCCAGGACGCGCCCTGGCCGGCGGGAGCCGAAGACGTGGCGCAGGCAGCCGACTGGGTTGCGGTCAATCTACGCGAGCCGGGCGCGCCGCCGCCTCGCATTTTTCTCATCGGGCACTCGGCGGGCGGCACGCACGTCGCGAGCTGTCTTTTCGATCCTGAACTGCGCCGGCGGCGGCCGGCCAACGTGGCCGCCGCAGTGCTGGTGAGCGCAAGGCTGCGCGCCGACGTGCATCCCGACAATCCGAACGCCGCGGGCGTGCGGGCGTATTTCGGCGAGGACGGTGCGCTTTACGAGCAACGCTCGCCCGTCACCTGGGCGCATTGCTCGGACGTGCCGCTCATGATTGCGGTCGCGGAATACGAAAACCCGTATCTCGATCTCTATGGCGCGGAATTCTTTTACCGCGCGAGCGAGGCGCGCGAGAGAAAGCCACGTTTCGTTCAACTGATGAAGCACAACCACACGTCCATCGTGGCGCACTTCAATTCCGGCGAAGAAAACCTCGGCCGCCAGATCGTCGATTTTTTCGATGACCTGCCGCGGTGACGGGACAGGAGATCAGGCGATATGGAACATCGCGTCAAGACCATGAGCGGCGTGCTGACGCCGGTGGCCACGCCGTTCAGGCGAGATTTCAGCGTGGATGGGCCCCGCTTTGTCGGCTTTTGCCAATGGCTGATCAGTCAAGGCTCCGGTCTCGCCGTTTTCGGCACCAACTCGGAAGCCAATTCGCTGAGCCTGGCCGAGCGCCGCGCGCTGCTCGACCGGCTGCTCGACGCGGGCATTCCGCCGGAACGCATGATGCCGGGCGTCGGTGGCTGCTCGATCGCTGAAACGGTCGAACTGGCCCGCGCCGCCGTGTCGAGCGGTTGCGGCGGCGTGCTGGTGCTGCCGCCGTTCTTCTACAAGGGCGTGACCGACGACGGGCTTTTTGCGTATTACGCGCAGCTTGTCGACCGGGTCGATTCGCCGGATTTGCGGCTGTATCTCTATCACATCCCACAGATGAGCGGCGTGCCCATCACGTCCACGCTGATCGAGCGCCTGCTCGACGCGTTTCCGGGCACCGTGGCCGGCATCAAGGACAGCTCGGGCGATTGGGCCAACACCGAGGCGCTGCTTGGGCGTTTCCCGCAACTGGCGGTGTTTCCCGCTTCCGAGGCGCAGCTCGTCAAGGCGCTGCCGCTTGGCGCGGCGGGCTGCATTTCCGCCACCGCGAATCTGCAAGCCGGCCGGATCGCAACGCTGATCGCCGCGTACCGGACGCCGGCCTTCGACGCGCTGCACGACCAGGTGGGCGCGGTGCGCGCGCTGTTGCAGGAATACCCGATGATTCCGGCGCTCAAACACGTGATCGCCGCCTGCTCCGGCGAAGCCGCCTGGCGTCTCGTGCGGCCGCCGCTGACGAGCCTTTCGGACGCTCCGGGCCGCGATCTTCTCGCCCGGTTGACGCAACTCGGTTTCGAAATGCCGGAACTGGCCGCCGCTTCTATCTAGCCTTTTTATATCCGCCCGGACGACGGTCGCAATCGAACCGCGTCGAGCACTGGAGAATCAAATGGAAAAGCTTCGCCACATTGCCCTGTCGGTCAGCGATCCCGATCAGGCCGCGGATTTCTTCGAACGGGCCTTTGGCATGACGCGGGCCGGCCGCGCGATGCGCGGCTGGTACATGACCGACGGCGTGGTGAATATCGCGCTGCTCAATTTCAAGGACGAAGCCGTGCCCGGATACGCGGGACTGAAGGACGTGCGCGGCGTGATTCATTTCGGCATGTGGGTCGACAACCTCGAGGAAGCCGAAAAGCGTGTGCTGGCCGCCGGCGGAACCTATTTGACGGGACGTAAGGAGACCGATCCGAACGTTTTCTACGAGGTCAAATACCGCACGCCGGATGGCATCGTGTTCGACATCACCGAAAGCGGCTGGAAGGGGGCTGTCAAGGAGGTGGCGCCGGCGAACGTCGAAGCCGCCGAAGACGACAAGGTCTGAGCCATGACCCGCGAAAATCTTCCGGCAGGCGTGGGTGCATTACCTGCCGCGCCGCTCGGCAACTATCCGGCGGCGCGCGTTGGCGGTGGCCTGATTTTCGTTTCCGGACTGAGCGCCCGCCAGTCCGACGGCACCATCGCCGGCGCCGCCACGGTCGATGGCGTGCCGCACCTCGACGTAGCGGTTCAGACGCGCACGATTGTCGGCAAATTGCAGCAGGTGCTGGGCGAATACGGCGCCACGCTCGAACACTGCATCGACGTCACCGCGTTTCTGATCGACATGAACGATTTCGCGGCGTTCAACGACGCGTACGCGCAGTACTTCTCGATTGCGGCCGGACCGGCGCGAACCACGCTCGCCGTGCGCGCGCTGCCGCGGCCGGGGATGGCCGTGGAACTCAAGGTCATCGCAGCCTTGCCGCGCTAATGGTATTCCGTATTTGTTTTCTGGTATTCCAAAATTAATTTTTGGCGTATGTTGATTTCGCGCGAGTCGTGATGGCGACGCCGAAGTCCGCCGCATGAACGGTCAGGACTTGTTCATATAGTTGGCACTGCAAACGAAGGCAAGAACTCTGGAAAAGCGATGAAACCCCTGATCATTTCACTGATTCCGCTGCCGCAAGCGACGCTTGCCGCGTTGAGCGAGCGTTACGACGTCGAGCCGGATCACCACAACGCAGGCGCGGCGCTGCCGCCCGCTACACGCGCCGTCATAACCAACGGCACCACGGGACTGAGCGTGGAAGCGATGGCCGGGCTCCCCGAACTCGGCATTGTCTGCGCGTTCGGTGCCGGCTACGAAAACATTGATCTCGAAGCCGCCGCACGGCGCGGCATCGTCGTAACCAACGCGGCCGGCACCAATGTCGCCACGGTGGCCGATCACGCTTTCGGTTTTCTGCTGGCCTTGACCCGCGCGCCGGAGTCGCTGAGCCGGGCGGTTCGGGCGGGGCACTGGAGCACTTCGCGCGCAGCACGTCCCACGCTGACCGGCAGCTCGATCGGCATCGTCGGAATGGGACGCGTCGGCCGCCTCGTGGCGAAGCGCGCGCAGGCATTCGATATGAAGCTCGGCTACTTCGACGTGGCCGAACAGGCCGGCATTACGGCCGCGTTCCACGACAGCCTGACGGCTCTCGCGAAGGCCAGCGACTTTCTGGTACTGACCTGCCCCGGCGGCAAGGCGACTTATCACCTGGTGGGCCGCGAAGTGCTGCGCGCGCTCGGACCCAGCGGATACCTCGTCAATGTCGCGCGCGGCACGGTGGTACAGACCGACGCGCTGATCGAGGCGCTGCGCAACGACGAAATCGCCGGGGCCGCGCTCGACGTGCTCGAAGCCGAACCGGAAATTCCGCAGGCGCTGCTCGACGATGAACGCGTGCTGATCACGCCTCATCTGGCGGGCCGCTCGCCGGCGTCTTTCCAGGCCCAGACCGACGCGTTGCTGTCGAGCCTGAACCAGCATTTCTCCGGCTTGCCGGTCGAGCGCGCGGTGCGGCCGGGTTCGCCGGCGGGCGGCGGGGAGTAGCGGCTTGTCGGCCGGATCGCGGGTAAGCGAAGCGCGGCCGAAAGCGAAACGAAACACGACGCGGAGTGACCGCAGCCGGGTCCGTTCCGGCTCGATGAGCGCAGTCAACGTGGGGAGAACCCGATGCCTGACAACAGTAAAAAATCCGGAAAAAACAGCGCGG